>Ga0247742_10000200_pt1 | contig 51826 bp, 46 predicted proteins | sample UWRJL208509C2_FD_180944 | JGI IMG/M metagenome (GOLD analysis project Ga0247742, IMG submission 180944) | Plant litter microbial communities from Arlington Agricultural Research Station in Wisconsin, United States - UWRJ-L208-509C-2 | ecosystem: Environmental > Terrestrial > Plant litter >...
TAATAGGATAGTTAAGGATTTAGGCATAATACTAAATTAAAAAGAATAATCATAGAAAAGCCTCCAGATTTCTATCTAAAGGCTTTTCTAATAATCTTTCCCATGGATGGGTATAAATGTGGTCCCGACGAGAATCGAACTCATATCTAGAGTTTAGGAAACTCCTATTCTATCCGTTGAACTACGGGACCGGTTATAGCTGATAAATAACAGATCATTTATCAGCTTGCAAAGGTGCAAATTATAGATGAAAAATCACACCCCTGTTAATCAAATTTTTGTAACCGCTATTCGTTCCGGAAATTTGCTGTTTTATTACCGTATTACAGCTCCGTTATGAAAATCATCAACAGGCGCTACAAAGCTTAGTTTACCGTCGCTGTTCTCCGCCATCAGGATCATCCCCTGCGAAAATATGCCTTTAATTTCACGAGGCTCCAGGTTCACCAAAATGCTCACCCTTTGGCCTATAATAGCCTCCGGCTCATAATCTTCGGCAATTCCTGACACTACTGTGCGCATATCAATACCGGTATCAATGGTCAGTTTAAGGAGTTTTTTGGTTTTAGCTATTTTTTCGGCTGTTAAAATGGTACCCGTGCGAATATCCATAGTGACAAATGTTTCGTAATTAATGCTTTCCTTGGCCGGCTGTACATCTACAGATTTTGGTGGCGCGGCGGCAGTTTTTTTGGCCAGCAGCTTTTGCAATTGGAACTCAATTACCTCGTCCTCAATTTTTTCAAATAATAAAGAAGATGGGTTTAGCTGGTGCCCGCTATTAAAATACACTTCCTGATCAAAAGTGATTACCTCATTTGGCCAGTTCAGCATTTCAATAATTTTTTTGGAGGTGGCCGGTAAAAACGGTTGCGCACAGGTTGCCAAATGGCCAATCAGCAGCAAGCAATTATGCAGGGCCAGCTTAGCATCCTCCGGGTTTGTTTTGATGGTTTTCCATGGCTCTTTTTCGGTAAGATAACGATTACCCAAACGGGCAATATCCATTACACCCTGTAGTGCCTGCCTGTAGCGGTAGGCCTCCAGGTTTTTCTCAATTTCATCGTAAAAACCACCCAGTTCCTTGTTCAGGTTATCGTCGGTCAATTCAATTCTGTCTGTTTCGCCAATAACTTTACCATCGTAAAACTTGTGCATCAGAATCATTACCCGGTTCACGAAATTGCCTAATATGGCCACCAGCTCATTATTGATGCGTGCCTGGTAATCTTTCCAGGTAAATTCACTGTCGCTGGTTTCTGGCAATATGGAGGTAAGCACGTAGCGCAGTTCGTCCTGTTTGTTTGGCAATTCTTCCAGGTACTCGTGCAGCCAAACCGCATGGTTACGCGAGGTAGAAAGCTTATCGCCCTCCAGGTTTAAAAACTCATTGGCGGGTACATTTTGCGGTAAAATATATTCGCCATGCGCATGCAGTATGGATGGGAAAGTAATGCAGTGGAATACAATATTATCCTTGCCTATAAAATGAATTAAACAGGCATTGTCCTGCTCGTCGGCCTGCTTTTTCCAGTACAGTTTCCAGTCTTTATTATTATCAATAGCCCACTGTTTGGTGGCAGATATATAGCCGATGGGTGCATCCATCCAAACATATAGTTTTTTGCCCTTGGCATCTGCCAGTGGAACATCAATACCCCAATCCAGGTCGCGGGTCATAGAGCGTGGCTGCAGGCCCGATTTAAGCCATGATTTGCACTGTCCCAATACGTTTACCTTCCAGCTGCCTTCTTTAGCGTCTATCCACTGTTCTAACCAGGGCTGGTATTTATCAAGCGGTAAATACCAATGTTTGGTAGGCTTTAGGGTAGGCGTTTTACCGCTCAGGGTTGATACCGGATTAATCAAGTCTGTCGGGCTTAATGAGGTTCCGCATTTTTCGCACTGATCGCCATAAGCATTTTCATTGTGGCAATTAGGGCAGGTACCTATAATATATCTGTCGGCCAAAAACTGCTGGTAGTCCTCGTCATAGTATTGTTCAGAGTATTTTTCAATAAACTCATCCTTTTCATACAGATTCAGGAAAAACTCCTGCGACAGGTCATGATGTATGGGCGATGAGGTACGGTGATAAATATCGAAAGCTATTCCAAACTGTTCAAAGCTATCTTTTATTTGCTCATGGTATTTATCAATGATAGCCTGCGGAGTAGTGCCTTCTTTTTTAGCTTTGATGGTAATGGCAGCACCATGCTCATCAGAACCGCAAACGTACACTACATCCTTCTTTTTAAGCCTTAAATAGCGCACAAATATATCGGCCGGAATATATGCCCCGGCAAGGTGGCCAATATGTAAGGGGCCGTTGGCATAAGGCAGGGCCGATGTAATGGTATAACGTTTATATTTGTTGAGTTGTGACATGAAATAAGCGGCATTATAAATAAGCTGCAAAGATAATTCATTTAAGTCGGAAAGTCCGGAAGTCAGAATAACAGAAAGTTTTTTATTATATGCATAAACCCTCAACCAATCCGGAGATTTTGGATTTAAAGAAGCACAGCCCTATCCCTTACTTAAAAAAAGGCGACAAAATAGCCATTACCTGCCCTGCTAAAAAACTACCGCAACCAATGAACGATGCCGTTGCCTTATTGCAATCCTGGGGTCTGGAAGTGGTTTTGGGCGATACTGTAACGGCATCCTATCACCAGTTTGCGGGCGATGACGACCTGCGTGCCCGCGACATGCAGCGTTTTATTGACGACGACAGCATTAAAGCAATTATAGCCGCACGTGGCGGCTATGGTGTTATCCGGATGATTGACAAGGTTGATTTTAGCCGTTTTGCTCAAAACCCTAAATGGCTGGTTGGGTTTAGTGACATCACCGTACTGCACACTCACCTTTTTGCTAATTATAAAGCACAAACCATACACGGGCAAATGCCTATAAATATTCCCGATGCCTCTGCCCGTTCTTTAGATACTTTAAGAAAAGCCTTATTTGGCGAAGAACTAAGCTACGAATTTACATCGCACACACTTAACCGCGGTGGCCAAAGCAGCGGCATACTGGTAGGTGGTAATTTGTCATTATTGGTAGCCGTATCGGGCTCAGTGTCTGACTTTGACTATACCGGCAAGGTCCTTTTCATAGAGGATGTAGGCGAGTATCTGTATGCTGTTGACCGCATGCTGCGCAATCTGAAACGTGCTGGTAAGCTTGCCTGTCTTGCTGGTTTAATTGTGGGCGGCTTTAGCGAGATGAAAGATAACGACATCCCCTTTGGCCAAACCGTACCCGAAATTATTATGGAAATAGTAAAAGAATATGATTACCCGGTATGTTTTGATTTTCCGGCCGGGCATATCCCCGATAATTGCAGCCTGATTTTTGGCCGCGAAATAAAACTAACCGTACATGACCAGCATGTTACCGTTAGGTTTTAATTCAACATATCTTTATCTTATTAAATTATAAGCAATGGCTTTATTAAGCAGCTTAAGCAATTACAAAAATTTTGGTCTTTTAATTATCCGTGCAGGATTAGGGATCATGTTTATTTACCACGGATATCCAAAACTTCTTGGGGGTATACATAGCTGGGAAGGCCTGGGGCAATCAACAAGATATGTAGGCATTCATTTTTTACCGGCAGTATGGGGATTACTCGCAGCGCTTACCGAAGTTTTTGGCGGATTCTTATTGATCATTGGCCTGGCATTTCGCCCGGTATGTATACTGCTTGTTTGCACCTTAATAGTGGCAGCAGCCTCTCATTTTGGAAAGGGCGGCGGCTTAGGCGATGCTTCCAATGCTATTGAAGATGCCGTTATGTTTGCCGGGTTGTTATTTGTAGGCCCGGGAAAATATAGTGTGGATAAAAAGTGACATTTTTCTTAAATAAAAAAGCAAAGCCATTTAATGGGGCTTTGCTTTTTTCCCTTTATGTATATTGCGTTACACAGGTATCAGTTTGGCTGTAATACCAATTCTGTTCCATGCAATTACATTTTACTATTCAATGCCACAATAGATTTTTTAAAATCCTCGCGTGCTACAATAAACTGAATATTGACCTTTCTGATGGTGAAACCTGCGCTTTTAATATTTATACTGCCATTTGTTAATAAAAGCGCGCTTTTAGCCAGTAACCCCGGCTGATCCATATTGGTACCCAGCAGGCATACCAGGGCTACCTTATCAATGGTGACTTTTTCAAAATCATCTTCCAGATCGCTGATCAGTTTCCGACTGTAATCACGTTCCCATATTACTACAGAAATGCTGTTGGCGCTGGTTGTTTTAAAGGTGTAACTGATGTGGTGGTGGCAAAAGATCTCCATAATTTTCAGGTCACTTCCTACTGCGCCAACCATTAAGGGGTCATAAATATCTATCATCAGCAATTTATCTGTACCGGTGATAACTTCAACACGTTTCTGTTCGCAAATAAATTCCCTGGTAATCAATGTTCCGGGGTGTGCAGGCTGAAACGTGTTTTTTATGCGCAGATTGATCCCGCTGATCTCCAATGGCTTTGACGCTTTGGGGTGAATGGCCTCCATACCCACATCAGCCAGCTGATCGGTAATGTCATAATTGGTAAAGCCAACTGGCAAGCAGTTTTCTATACCAACAATAGCAGGATCTGCTGTTGACAGGTGATATTCCTTATGTATAATGGCTTCTTTGGGTTTTAACAGTGTGGCTATTTTACTAAAGGTTACCTCAGAATATCCCCTGTCAAATTCGCGCATGATGCCTTCGGTACCTTTAGCGTATCCCGTAACGATGCAAATATTGTCTTTCAGATCTATCCCTTTAAAGGCCTGCCGTATGCGTTGGTCTATGGTGAAAGAGCGATGATCATCAAAACCGCTTAAGTCAATCAGTTGGGCATGAACACCCTTGTTAAGCAATATGTTGGTTAAAATGAAAGCAGAATGGCTTTCGCCGATAGAGGCCAGGATTTCGCGGGCAGCCTGCAAAATATTTTCTTTTCTGACGTAACCAGAGGCCAGTATATTGGCGAGGTTGGAAAGAAATTTCCGCGCTTTTTTAATATGTTCCTCAATAAACTGGTCGGCAACCGAAAGGTCAAGGCCTAATTCGGTATAATCCCTGTTGATAGCCTTTAGTTTTGTAATGACCGATTTCAGGGATTTGTTAAAGTCCTGATGTTTGGCCAGGCGGTGATATACGCCGGGGCTTCCCGTTTTTTTATTCTCCAATAACATATCTGTAACCCCTGCAAAGGCAGAAACCACAAAAACACGATTGTAAATATCCTTTCGGGGAGCTTGATAAAAAATAATATTGTTAATAACATCCTGGAGCGCACTCATAGATGTGCCGCCAATTTTTTCTACAGTAAGCATGATTAATTTAATAGTGATACCGGACTGGTTTAGCGCGGTCCGATCTTGTTGATCAGTTGCCTGATGGCACATTTGGTTTTTAATAAGTTCCTGATCATGAATAATCCAAAAAAATAAAGGATTAATGCAGATATCATGAGGATACCTGTTTCCATATATTTATCTGATGTTGGAATGAGCGTCATTGACAGCCATGCCCCAATAATGGTTATCAGATATATAATGATTAATTTTTGATTGGTTTTATAGCATCCGCTGAGGTAAAATGAGTTTACTTTAACTTCGGTATCGTTAACCGGAATATTTTCCATTCTTTTTTCAGAATACCGGTATTGGATTAAAAGTAGGAGGGTGAAAAGTAAAATAAAGAGGATGAGTATTAGGTTGGGCATCCATCCGGATAAGCTCAATAACTGGTTATAAACATGAATACCCACTGCAACTGTGAGCAAATAAGAGGAGATTAACCCGGCGCTGCACCACCCCAGCAACGAATTGATCATTATTTTTCCATGTCTTAAGGCTATAAGTAAACCTGACGGATGGCTTAAAGCACTGCTAACTTGCTGTTGAAACCGATATATTTTCATATGGATAACATAATCCTTTGTAACAGGAATAAACTAAAAGAGTGCCAGTTTTGTGATTTGTGCATTAATATGTTGATTATGAGGTTGTTGATTTGTTTTTGAGTGTAACGGACAGCTTAATTTTATCTCAATTTGAAAAGGCGATACTCTCATAACGATATAGTTTTTATTACGCCAATCGGTCAATCTGTTTGGTCAAAACCTCCAGTTTATACTTTTGCCTGGCTGCTTGGGTCATAAAATAAAACCCAGTGCTGTAAATCAGGAAGTTTAACGGTGCAATTGATTTAAATAGCGGCGTTAAGCCATCATGTATGCCTTGCCAAAAAAACATGCCAGTAATAATAATAGCCAATGAGTAAACCAGTAAATAATTAGATATGAGTTTACGCTGGCTATTGAGCTCGCCAATTTGGTAATTAAGATTGATTGGCTTTTGTACGCTGTCGCTATTCTTAGCAGCGCTGTCTTTCCATTTAAAGTAAAGATAAATAGCAAACAGTAGGATAATAATGGTTAATGTTAACACCAGAAGTGCCGGGTGTTTTCCTGAGAGACAGCTATAGATGCGTGCAATTGTAAAAACCGTTTCAACGCAAGCCAGCAACGTGCAGATATTGCTCCACAGGAGTATTTGTTGCAGCTTGTTATCCAGGCTCAATATTTTGGATTTTAATTTGTATTTTTTATCAATATTAACTTTCATAAAAGAAGCATTATACTTAACTGCCAATTTTTGTTACCGAGTAGCAGCTATTTAAATGCCCGATAAATGTAAGGTTGTGGAAAACACACTTATAGCCTATAAATGAGGCATTTTAAATTTCCCTTATCGACTCAGGGATTAATTAGAATGCCTCATTTTGATAGACCTTCTGTTCATAATGAAAATGATTTACCGCCATTACGATGCCTGTAAATGATGGAATGTTTCATAATGCATACAGGCGTTTTCATTGGCCTCGGCAAGCAGTGGCAACAGCACATCATTATCTGCTCCTTTAATTAGATATTCAAACGCACCGCTTTTAATGGCCCGGATAGCCTCGTGAATATTGCCATGGGTGGTAAGTAGAATCACTTCCGCATATGGTTTTTTAATTTTGGTCATTTTAACAAAATCTGTAAAATCCATATCAGGCAAATCAACGTCGCTCATAACTACATGAACTGTTTCTTTTTCCAATAACTGCAGTGCTTCTAAACCACTTTCTACCTGGTAACAGGTATATCCTGCCAGGCGCACAATCCTTCCGAGCCAGCCGCCTGATCTTCTCTCATCGTCTATTAATAAAACTGTGGGTTGTATATTCATAAGTCATAAAAATTAAGGCTGTTATTTTCTTCACCCTCATCTGTAACAGCCGGTGAAATGATATTATTAAAATGCCGCCAACGGCTATAACCTTTATAGTGGCTGAGTTTTTAATAAACCAGGTTAAGGCAGATAGCTATTGTAATGCCAAAATGTTGATTGGTCTCAAAAAGTGAGTTTAATTAGCATGAAGGGCATTTTTATAACGAGATGTTACGGGAAGAGGAAGAAATTTATTTCAAAATGATAGCCTCTAAAATCATTTTAATAAATTGTATATAAGCTTTTGCGGAGAAGGCGTCTTCCCGTTATTGTGGATGAACTTTTAACCAATGTAAGTTGACCTTTTTAACAAGGTTTTGAGCTGTTATTCGCCCTTTCTTTGTGTTGTAATTAAACATTAAAGAAAACATGAAAACAATATTTATAACCGGAACCTCAAGTGGTTTAGGAAAAGCAGCAGTTCATTTATTTCATAGCAAAGGCTGGAATGTGATAGCCACCATGCGCGACCTTACTAAAGGAAGAGATTTTAACAACATGGAACGGGTTACCATTTTGCCGCTCGATATTACTAAACCAGAAGAAATTGAAAGTACGGTTGGTGTAGCAATGGCTTTAGGCCATATAGATGTCGTGCTTAACAACGCGGCATACGGCGCTATAGGCCCATTGGAAAGCATAACTGACGAACAATTGTTGAAACAGATAGATACCAATTTATTGGGTGCTATCCGGGTTACCCAGGCATTTATTCCCTATTTCAGAGAGAGGCGAAGTGGATTGTTTATCAATGTAACCTCTATAGCCAGCCTGGTTACTTTTCCGTTTGATAGTTTATATCATGCCGTAAAATGGGGCTTACAGGGCTGGGCCGAAGGGATGAGCTATGAACTGGCGGCATTTGGGATAGGCATTAAAACAGTGGCCCCGGGTTTTATCCGGACGGAGTTTGCATCAAATATTTCGCTTACAACTGCCGAACCTTACCAGGCAGCAATGGATCATTACCTCAGCGTTGTAGCTGGAATGATGGACCCCAACAAAAGCGGTTCAACCGCCGGGCAAATAGCCGAAGTTGTATATGAAGCAGCAACCGATGGCAAAGATCAGGTACACTATACTGCCGGTGCCGATTCAAAAGCCATGCACGAACGGCGTTTAGAAATTGGCGCAGAAGCCTCGATAAAGGAAATGGCTGCGATATTTTTAGGAAAATAGTTTTTAGGAATTTATTAAACAGGGCCTGAGGTACTTTGGTACATTGGCCCTGTTGCTATATATTTGATCATATGGCCAACAGTACCGATCCGCGCTTGCCTCAAATTGTATACTCCTGCGTTTCAAAACGAATGGTAGAGGGGGAGCTTTTTATCAGGCAGCATGTAGTTGATTATATTATTTCGGGCACATCCGAAGTTCATTTCGGCGGTAAGTCCTATCAGTTTAAGGCTGGTGATTTTCGTTTTGCTGTTAAAAACCGGTTAAGCAAGTTTGTAAAGCAGCCATTGCCAGGTGGCGAATACCGTTCTGTATCCATCTGCATTGATCATGATACTTTATTGGAATTAAAGGATCAATTTAAGAAGAATATAATGGCTGATAGTCAGCAATACGATAATGTGTTTTTGCTAAAGCCGAATCATCTTTTTAAAAACTATATCGATTCGCTTTTACCTTACCTGGAGTATGGGCAGCACATGGGAGCTGAATTAGTAAAAATTAAAATAAAGGAAGCCATACTTGTTTTTGTGGCGGCCAACCCCGAATTAAAGGACCTGTTGTTTGATTTCAGCGAGCCGGGAAAAATAGATCTGCAGGCTTATATGGATGAGCACTATCAATACAACGGCGATCTGCAGCACTTCGCCTATCTTACAGGCAGGAGCCTCTCTACCTTCAAACGTGATTTTGAAAAAATATACCATACCACACCCAGCCGCTGGCTGTTACAAAAACGACTTGAGGACGCGCACTATCTCCTGAAAGAAAAAAAGATAAAGGCTTCTGAAGTGTACCTGGAAGTCGGCTTTAAGGATTACGCGCATTTTTTTGTGGCGTTTAAAAAGCTATTTGGATTAGCACCATCAATGGTATAGTTGCTTGCGTTATTTATTTGAACGCGAAAAAGAAAGCACGCCCTGTTTATCAACAATGGCGTGCTTTGCTTATAAATTTATTTGGCATTGGTATCCGACAGATCAAACAGGATGGTGTTCATTTCTGGCTTTAATCTGAAAATGCTTCCTGTTGCGGGTTTTTCAAAAGTTCCTTTAATAGCTTTTAATGCATATTTCATTCCCTCAAAGTTACAATTCACAGTTTTATTGTTGATGTTTTCAAAAGGTAGTTTGATGGCATTAGCGGTACTAAGGTCGAAATACCAGTTGTAAGCTTTAGCGCTTATCATGCGCATGGCAAGCCGTCTTTCATTCAGGTCGATTTCAAAAGAACCTTCTATAGATGTTAAGGGCCATGATATATGCAATGAGCTGGCGCTTGTGTGGGTGTATACCGGGTTTCCTCCTTTTAACAGGATCTCTTTACCATCAACTATCGCTTTTAACCTTAAACCGGCAATTTCATTTGGTTTGCTCCATATATAACCATCTACAACGGGTAGAGTGAAAAACACGCATTCATTTGATGTTGCAGCCTGGTTGGTATAAACAGAGGGGAAATTTTCATTAAAGAGATGTATATCGCGGATGCGGAGATTGCCGTTTTCCCAAAGCATATTGATTCGGTAAAAACGACTGTTGAACCAAACCGTTTTAAGATCGCTGCCATCGATGTCTTTACTTACGGTGAATGATGTTGCCGGTGTAACAGCATACTTTTTTTTAAACCATAGGCCTGACTGTTCCATTGTTTCCACTCTTATTTTATGCTCGTCCCTTAGCTGGGCAATCAGTGGCATTTGAATTTCAAAGCCCTTGGCCATGGCATCCCAGGTAAAGGAGTTTTCCTGGCCGGCCTGGGTGTAATTAAAGCCAAGGGCTTTGTCTTCCGTAAACGATTTTAAAAACCAATTTACCCAGGCTGCATCGCCGCCGCCAAATTTATAAACAGGTTCAAGTGTTACTACGCCCTGGCGGGTTGTTCCCAATCCGTTGTCATACTGGCGTATCGGATCGCTGCCCAGCATCCTGAAAATGGGGACGGGGATCTGATTTTTTTCATTTTGGGCGGGCATGTATGAGTTGATCTTACTGGGATAGTATGCCTGGTTCCAGTAGCCACCCCATAAGGTATATCCATCTGTTCCATATTGGTCCTTGCAATTGCTTGATGCCACAATATGATATTTTTGATACATATAATTCAGGCTGTAGCTGTCAATAAACCATGAGCCAACTGATTTTGGGTAGTAACCAAATATCTTTTTAAATTCGGTCATATACACATCAATTAGTTTTTCACGCTCTTTGGGCGTATAGCCGGTAGAAAAGCCAATGTTGGCGCGCCAATCCCAGGGGTAACGGCCACGCCATTTGAGTCCGGCTTTTTCTACCTGTGGCTGAGGGATTTCCCACCAGGCACCAATTTCAAATGAATCGTGGGGTAAGGCCTTCAACAGCTTTTGATACCGCGGGTCTATCAAGGCGTCGTATTGCAGTAAAAACGTTCCGCCGAGCTTATATTTTTTCATGATCTCCACCTGCTTCACTACCGTTTGGTACAGAACATCCTCGGTAATTGCCGGGTCGCGGGGTTCAAGCAGGCGAATAAAATTAACAATGTTGACTATTTTGGGCGTTGGCTCATCTTGGGGCTGCTTTGCCTGTTGACGCGGTAAATTGCTGAAAGCACTTAAAGTACAAACGCAGATCAGGCCGGTAAGAATAACTGTAAGGGTTTTCCGGTTGATGGGTTTTTTCATTGAAAAGATGTAGTATAGTTGTTAGATGAATTGGATGTTATTTTATACGTTGGCCAACCTAAATTAGCTAAGTTTTTTTAATTATGGGGTTGTAAGATAGCCATGCTCACGCAAACTGACTATCCTTGTCTATCCTGTATTAATATAGTATAGAAATAATTGATGTTATTTTATAAATGTATAATTTTTAACTATGTGTTGTTTGCTATGATTTTGCATGGAGATAAATACGATGTTATTTACTTGAAAGCTGGATCAGTTTTGGGTTAAAAATGTATCCATATTTGCTTTTTATTGACTATTTTAATCCAGATTATAACCAGTGGATGCACTTATCGGGTCTAAATCCACAATGAAGCACGGATGTTACACAATTACTTTAAATATTTAAATATTACGCCTGTTGAAGAACGTTGGGGGATGTATGTTACCGCTGTAGGATATTCAAAAATTGAACCTCATGATAATTACCCTAATCAGATACACCCGCAAAGCCATCATTTAACCTGGAACAGGGGGCGTATATTAAATGATTATTATATCGTTTTTATTTCAAAAGGGAAAGGTGTATACGGTTCGGCATTAACACAGCCGACTGATATTGAGGCTGGCACCAGTTTTTTTCTGTACCCGGGTGTGTGGCACCGGTATAAACCCGATCCCAAATCGGGCTGGGAAGAATATTGGGTAGGGTTTAACGGGTATTATATAAAGCAATTAATGGCCAATGGATTTTTTGATAAACAGAGCCCCTTTGTTTCTTTAGGCTTAAATAAAGATATCCTGATCATGTTCCGTAATTTAATTGAAGCCGTGCAGGCATCGTTAACCGGGTATCCTCAGCATATAGCAGGTATTACTATGCAAATTTTGGGCCTCATTAATAATATAGCCCACCATCATCAGGAATATAATAAAGACCCGGTAGGGAAATTAATATCAAAGGCCAAATTTATTATCCAGGAATCTTTTGAAGATGCCCTGGATATGGAAAAGCTGGCCATGGAGCTGCCTATGGGGTATTCCTCTTTCCGCAAGGCGTTTAAACAGATTACCGGCGAATCACCAAATCAGTACCATTTAAACCTGCGGCTTGCCCGGGCTAAAGATCTGCTTACATCTACGGTTTTAAATATCAACGAAATAGCCTACCAAACCGGATTTGAATCTGTTTTCTATTTTTCAAAACTATTTAAAAAGAAGAATGGTGTATCGCCAAATGTATTCCGCAAAAATCAAAATCAGTCAGATTGAAGCGTACCTGTTTTTCAACAAATCTTTCATAAAACAATTCACCGTAAATTGATCAGCTACAAGTTCGCCTGTAAATGGGATGGCGGGCATATAAGGTGCCGGGCCAAACTCTGTCGTAATAGGTAGTATTTTGCAGTTCAATTGCTTATTAACAGCTGCAATTTTATCCCAGCAATCCACAAACCAATCAAGCGCGTATTTCCATTCCGGGGCCCGCGGATCGGGAACCTGCGGCCCTTGCTCAAAGCCAACCCGTGCATGGATGTAACGGCTACGGCGGATGGCCTCATCAACAATGCCGGTGAAATTTTCCAGCATACTTTCCGTAACGCATACCCAATGTGAGAAATCTGCAGTTATACAGAAATCGCTGCGCAACTCAAATACGGTGCTGATCATTTGTGGTGAATAACCCAATCGCCCGCGATGCGTTTCATGAGCTACCGTAATACCTGTTTTTGCTGAAAACTCTTGCGCGGCATCAACCAGTTCAAGGTGTTGCTGTAATGAAAAATAATCCCTTCCGGTATGTGAATTGATGAGCAGAGGAGAAGGCTCGGCACATTCATAGAGATTTTTAATATACGATTCTTTGAATTTTTTGAACGTACTGCCTTCAGCACGATGTTGATGGCTTACCATATACATTTCGTGCTGTTGCAGGTAGTCAAACAGAGTTCGTTTATCGGCTAAGTTATCCGGAATCCAGGTGTCTATGCCATCATATCCGGCGGCTTTTATCTTATCCAGAAATGTTTTCAGTTCCAGATGCTCATGCCCCCATTGGGGGCTAAGTATCTTAATTTCCATGATAGATATTGATTTTTTCAGCACCCTGTGTCATACGATGGTTGATCGAAAGGCTACCATTTGCATTACTCTTTATTTTTTGAATCACCTTGCCATTAACAGCAAGCGTATAAGATGTATTCGGACTTAGCTGATTGATGGCATAAGCCAGCGCTTTTGCCGATGGCTGGGTAGCCATTTGCTGCCATTCCATTTTATCCGCAGTCCATTGGCTTATGTTGATGGTTAGCGGCTTGTCCGTTGTAATTTGTAAAGAAGTTACCGGGGTGCTGCCATTAAAATAGCTTAGTTGATTTTGAGTGGCATTAAAACCAAAGTTTCTATTGCTTATAATTTTAAAACGCTGGTTTGATACCGCATAGCTATCATTATTGAGGTTGATGGTCAAACGCTGATCCCTGAAATTATATTTCAATTCGGTACCGGCAAGTTCTGGTGTAATATGCGGGTCAAGATAAAAACGGTTGTACAACGGGTTTACTCCATATATGGCCTGGTATAAGCCTACTATAGAAAGGCTGTTTCCAGACAATATATCATCGCCCAGGCCATCCTGTTTCAACCGGCCATAACGCTGATAAGCAAGACCATCTTTACTATAACGATCAAGTACGTTTTTAACATACTTAACAGCCAACGCCGGGTTATAACTGGCATAGGCTTTAACCCCAACGGCCCCCCATGATAAAAACAGATCGCCGTTTTCATAACCGGGAAATGGCCATTGCCATTCTTTTCCTTCGCCGGGGGCGTATGATGTCATGGCAAGGGGCCAAAAGAAAAGGTTTTCCTTTTGCATCTGCGCCTCAATATTATCAAGAATGAGTTTTTTCCTGCTGTCATCATCGCAAATATCATAGGCAATGGCCATAAAATTAACCGGAGTAACCATGTTACGCCCATGGATGCTTCCGTCCTTATCACGCCAGTGAACGTAGCATTTGTTTTCCTCATCCCAAAAACCGCCCTGTGAGGTTGGTTTATTAAAACTTGCTTTAAGTTTTGCTGCAAAGTTTTCATAATACCGGGCTTTATTGTTGTTATTGAGCTGGTGTTCAATGTTGGCCCATTTAACCAATGCGTGATAAAGGTTGGCGTTAACAAAGGCATTTTCATATGATGCCCAGATAATATCTATCCAGTCGCTGCTCTTTTTTTGAGCCTGATTATCGGTCATCATTTCAACAAGGCCGTTGTTATTACCGTCTCTTTTAATTATCCAGTCCAGTGCTTTTTCGCAAGATAGCTGATGTGTTTTTACCCATGCTTTATCACCTGTCATATCATAAAGCTCGGCAACGTTGGTTACAAAGTCGGGGTTCGAGTCCATGAGTATTCCCCATTGCGCTTCATAAAAACCGTCCTTATTATACTGCCCAGGCATCGCATCCTCGTTAGTATAGGCCCATCTCGGATACACTCTGCCGTCGGGCTTTATTGCGTGATCACGATAAAAATCAAGGCAACTTTTATAGCCCTTCAAATAATTGGGGTCATTAATGCCTAAGCCAAGCTGTGCAATATATTGTTCGTGCAGGCAGATAGGGCCATAAGGCGTATGCCAGCTATTGCCGCCAAAATGCAGCGAATCAATTACACCAATGCGGGCGATGGTGCTCAGTACGGCATTAACCTGATCGCCGTTTATGCCTGTAAGCTTACCCCGGCCATATTTGTCGTTATAGTCAAAGTAACTGAATGTTAAGCTTTGCGAAGTGGTACCTGCTGGTACATTAAAAGCCGACCATACATCTGTGGCTTTCCGGATGAATCGACGCCGGTTTGTGCCGCTATCTGCCTTGGGTAGCATTTCCTGATTTGATACGGTAATGGTATAAGCCAGTTTGTTTTCGGCGGTGCGGGTATATTTCATGGCAACCTCTTTGCCGGGTGCATCAACAGTTATGTTTAACCCATTGCCGTTTTTACTATTCCAAAAACTGGATGACCGGGTATGAACGCCGTAAGTACACAACGGTTCATTGAACAAATAAAACCAGGCCAGCCCGCCGTAGCCCTGGTAAGCTCCGTTCCAGGTATTAATGTTATCAAAATTAAAAACAGGTGTTGCCGCTTCATCTACCTTAACATCTTTTGAAAAGCTTCTGTTAATAAGCCATTTTACAGATTTGTCTTTTTTAACGAAGGTCCAGTTTTCGTTAATGGTTAATCCTTTATCACCATAACTAATTCCGCTGAGTTTGAAAGATCCCCCAGTTTTTGTGAGTAGCGGTGTGCCTTTTAAATGCAGTGAAGAGTACGTAACCCCACCCACTTTTACCGAAGTATATATGCCATCAATACTGCCAATAACTTTTTGACCATTAACTATCAGCGATGTTATACTGGCTCTGTGATCATAATCAAGCACCATGCTTAGCTTGGGTGTACTGATAGTGATTGTTTTTGGCTCGGCAGCAAAGGTTTTATGAACTGTTGCGGTTATTGGCGACAGCGCAGCTAAAAAATATAACAGCGTGTATACTCTTTTGGTGAACATAGGTTGGTTGTTTTTATTGATTGATAAAGGGCGTATCAGATAAAGTTAAAGATTTATTGCGCCTTGGGGTAGATCAAGGGGTTTTGGTCGTTATTGTTCAGCTCGTCGCCAATTTTTAACCTGGTAAATACGTCATCATTTAAAATGTTTTGTATACCGTTAAAGGTGCTGCCATTGGGCATGTAAGCACAGGTCATGGCCCTGCGGTAACCGGGAGTCATGTTTGCGTGGGCTCCGTGAATAGTAAGCCCGTTATGAAAGGAACAGCTGCCGGCCTTCATGGGGGCTGCTATGGCTTTACTTGTTTTAAATTCGGGGTATGTTGTAAAAATAGCACCCATGTTTTTGCCAATTCCGGGATTGTCAAAAGTAGTTTTCAGGTATGATCCGGGTATAAAGAAGAGGCAACCGTTCTCATAAGTGGCATCATCAAGGGCAACCCAGATAGATAATGCACGGCGGTCGCTGAATGACCAGTATGGAGTATCCAGGTGCCAGGAGGTGGGGTTGGCCCAGGGCTTTTTAATCAATGCCTGGTCATGCCATATTCGTATTCCGTCTACGTCTGCTAATTCTGCAGCCATTTTACCTAATCGCTCGTCGAGCATTATCTGTTTAATTTTTTCATTATCACGCCACAGATTAATCAGCTGGTCAAAAACATTATCGTAGTATGATTTATCAGCATCATCACCTTTGCCATAAACTTCTTTACGGTCGGGCATTTTGTTGCCGTTTCGCTTTGCCACCGCTTCGTCAAGGGCAGTTCTCCAAAAGGCAAGTTCATCTGGCGACAGGAAATCTTCTATTACTAAAAAGCCATCACGGCGATATTGCGCTATATCCTGCGGCGATAATTCATTTTTCATTTAGGTTTTGAAATTGGTTTACAATTTCAAAAGTATATGGAAAGCAATTGGGGTTGTTATTACTTGGTGGCATTTTTTTTGTACTTTTTGATATATCCATTTTATCGCACTTCCGCCATTAAACTCCTGATATGATTTAAGATAGTGGTAAAAAACACATTGTGGCATAATTATCAAAAAGTACAAATTAATGTCCAAATAATGTATTTAGAAATTTAAACTATCGAATAATTTTGATTTACAATTATATACCAGTTAACCTGGCCGGGTAATCTACGCCGGCCTGATAGTTAAAATCAATTATTAATAAATCTGATTATGAAAAAAAGTATTACTACTACGGCAGAATATTCTTTGGGCTCAAGCAGTCCTCCGTAATTAAAAAAACAGCTTGTTTAACGTCGCTGCTTCAGCATCCCATATTCTGTTATCAATTCTGGGGCGGGCTTTAAAATTTTCCGGAAGCATTTGAATGTCAATAAAAAAAATGCCACAACAGTATGGCCTGGCTCCGCTATGCCAAATTTTAATCAATCATTAACCAATTAATTAAATCTCATGAACAAAAAAATTTTACTTTTTAAACCGTGGAGGTACGCAGCCTTGCTCATACTTGGGCTACTGATGTATATTCCCCTACGGTCGCAAGGCCAGGTAGCGGTTACCGGCTCAGTAAAAGACTCGGTAAATTCTCAACCGGTTATTGGCGTTTCTGTTTCCCTGAAAGGTACAACAACGGGCACCCAAACAGATGTGAATGGCAAGTTTAAAATTAGCGGCCCGGTTGGTGGGGTACTAATTTTCAGATACATCGGTTATAAAGAACAGCAGGTTACCATACAAAATACTGCTCCAATCAATGTGCTGTTAGGCTCCTTATCTCAAAACTTAAGGGAAGTAGTGGTTGTGAGTTATGGAACGCAGAGTAAGCGCGAAATAACGGGCGCCATCAGCTCTATCAACGCTACAGAGGTAAAAGATATGCCCGTACCTAATATTGGGCAAAAATTGCAAGGTAAACTCGCGGGTGTACAGATCAATCAAAACTCGGGTACACCTGGTGCCGAAATGACCTTTAGGATACGCGGTGCAGCATCTATAAATGCGGGTAATAATCCGCTCATCGTAATTGATGGCTTTCCATCAGAAAGTGGTTTGCAAACCCTAAGCCCGGATGAAATAGAATCCATCTCGGTTTTAAAGGATGCTTCTGCTTCATCTCTGTATGGTTCGCGTGCGGCAAATGGTGTTGTGCTGGTAACAACCAAGCAAGCTAAAAATGGAGTCAAAAGCCTTGATTTTAGTGCTTACACAGGCGTACAATCTGTACCAGACAGAGGTAAACCCGACCTGATGAACCCCGAGGAATTTGCAACGTACAAAAAGGAATACTACGAGGATGCCGCCAAGTACGAAAATTATACCGGAGGTGTACCAGCCATTTATCAAAACCCCAGCCAGTACGCAGGTACTAAAGGCACCAACTGGTTTGATATTTTGCTGCGCAACGCGCTTACTCAAAACTATAACCTGGCATTTAGCTCGGGCACCAAAGATTTAAAATCTGTTGTTAACCTTAACTATAACAAGCAGGATGGTGTAATGCTTAACTCATATGATGAGCGGTTTAATGCCCGGATGAATAATGTTTATACCGCGTCTGACAGGTTAACCCTCGGGGCAAACTTAGAAGTATCTTATGGCAACAACCAGGTTGTACCGGGTTTGGATAACGGCCGTAATATTATTGAGAACGCCTTTCTGATGGACCCAACGGTGAACTATAAAAACCCTGATGGTACTTACCCATTATCTTTTTCACAGCCGGGGATGTTCCCGAACCCGAACTACTACCTGGTATTAACCCAGATAGTTAACAAGACCAAAGCAGGAAGGGTTATTGCAAACGGCTTTGCTGAGTTAAAGATTATTGATGGCCTTAAACTTAAAACTACCATCAACGTAAACACCAACAATACTACCAACAGGCAGTTTACACCCTCTACAGCACAGGGTGGTTTGGGCAGTGCGCCCCCTCAACCAGCTACAGGCAGTTATAGTAACAGCAGTTTTACAACATGGCTAAGTGAAAATACCCTGAACTATCAAAAAACCTTATGGGGCAAGCACAACTTTGATGTACTTGCTGGTTATACAGTTCAGAAATATAGCGGCGAAAACAGCTACATTGATGCGAGCCAGTTCCCTGATGATAACATTCAGTGGATAAATGCTGCAACAACGAGGATAGGGAATATTGATTTGAGCCAACCTGCTAATTTTGGTCAGTGGTCGTTATTGTCATACATCGGTCGTTTCAACTACAATTATGACAGCAAATACCTCGTGTCGTTCGCTTTCAGGCGGGATGGATCATCAAAGTTTGGTGATAATAACAAATACGGAAACTTCCCATCGGTATCAGTAGGCTGGGTAGCATCTGACGAAGCATTTCTAAAAAATGTTAAGCCTATCAGTTTCTTAAAATTAAGGGGCAGTTACGGTAAGGTAGGGAATAACAATATAGGTTTTTATACCTACCTGGCTTCAGTAAATACCAGCAATTATGTTTTTGGCGATCAGGTAACGCCTGGTAAAACACTCAGCGGCATTGGTAATAACAGTTTAACCTGGGAAACAACCACCAGTTATGATATAGGTTTGGACCTGGCTTTGTTTAACAATAGGGTAACTTTTACCTATGACTATTATTGGAAAAAGACAGATGGTTTATTATACGGAATAGATATACCCATTCAATCAGGTTTTTCAACTATAACATCTAACGTAGGCCGGTTTGATTTCTGGGGACATGAGTTTACCATTGGAACCAAAAACCTGGTTGGTGACTTCAAATGGAATACCAATTTCAATATTTCCTTTGATCGTAACATTGTTAAAAAACTGGGTACAAACGATGCCCCAATTGGTGGTTATAATGAATACTGGGATGATAACAGAACAGCCGTTGGTCACCCGATAGGTTTGTTTTACGGCTACATCAATACCGGCGTTTATATGACCCAGCAGCAGTTTGATAATCAGCCGCATGATGCTACCGCCATGGTTGGTACAGCACGCTTTAAAGATGTAAGCGGGCCAAACGGTGTTCCGGATGGAAAGATTGACAGCTATGACAGAACTTACATTGGTAACCCTAACCCAACCTTTGTTTATGGCATAACTAACAGTTTCTCGTACAAAAACTTTGACTTGAGCATAGTTGCGGCGGGTTCTGTAGGGAACGATATTGCCGACGATTCATTTCAATCAACAGAAAATCTGGATGGTGTATTCAACGTGCGTAAAGGCGTGGCCAACCGTTGGAGGTCAGAAGAAGACCCTGGTGATGGCATATATCCAAGAACAAGAAGCGGCACTACTGCCGATTTCAGGAACTTTACCAGCAGACAGGTATTTAAAGCAACATACATCGCCATAAAAAACATTACGCTGGGTTATACCATACCGGTTAAAAAAACACAATATTTTAAAAGTTTCAGGGCCTACCTGAGTGCGCAAAACGCGTTCATTTTTACTAAATATCCGGGACTTAACCCAGAGGCAGGCCTTGCAGGTTTAAATGGCTTAAACCAGGGTCGTGATTTTACCGGTTACCCAATCCCAAGGGTATTATCAGCTGGTGTAAACGTGGGTTTTTAATGTTGTATTTATTAAGCAATCATAAAATGAAAAAGTTATCATATATATTAATAGCGGTTTTGAGCCTGGCTTCCTGCAAAAAGGATACGCTCGATCTGGTGCCGCAAACAACGCTAAGCTCCGCTACATTTTTCAAAAATGCCGCGGAATATAACCAGGCTCTGGTGGGTGCATATACAAACCTTCGGGGCATTGCCTTTATGGGTATTTACATGGATGAAATGCGTTCAGATAATACCTTTTTTACTATTTACTCTGCCGACAGGGGCACATCAACAAGTGCCGAAGCATATACAGAGTTTATAGATAATAACATATCAAGCCAGGAGCCCAATTCGCCGGGAAACCGTTATGGTAATGATTATTCGGGAATCGCAACGGTAAATACCATATTAACACGCTTAAGCAAATCAGACCTTGCCCAGGCCGACAAAGATCAGATATCTGGCGAGGCTTTGTTTTTAAGGGCGTTTTATTACTATGACCTCGTTCAACATTATGGGGGCGTGCCGCTTCAGGTGGAAGAAGTTACCGATATAAGCGGTGCTTTTTTACCAAGAAACTCGGCCGATGATGTTTATAATCAGATAGTGAAAGATCTTACAGCAGCTATACCACTTTTGCCGGTGGTAAAAACATTTCCACAAACCGGCAGGGCTACACAAGGTGCTGCGAAAGTGCTATTGGCTTACACCTATATGGCAAAACCTACCAAGGAGTATGATAAGGCCGAGGCTGCGCTGTTAGATGTCACCAAAATGAATTATTCGCTTTTGCCTGATTATGCGAGCGTATTTGATCCTAATAATAAAAACAACCAGGAATCGATATTTGAGGTGCAGTACAAAATAGGCAACGACGGGCAGCAAAGTGATTTTATATGGAGGTTTATTCCCAAAACAACCAACACCGAATTTATATTGGGCCTGCACGGAACTAATGCACGTGGCAGCCTCAGTAGTGGTGGCTGGAACGTACCAACCCAGGAAATGGTTGACTCCTATGAACCCGGCGATTTGCGATTACCTGCTTCTATTGCAGTAGCCGAAGGTACAGTTGCCAGCGAAGTGTTGACTACCACCGCGGTTAAAAGCCCCGTAGGGTATAAACCAACACCAGGCTTAGGTTATTATTATTTTATTAAAAAGTACCTGCACCCACCATACCAGGTAGAATATAATACCAATGATAACTGGCCGGTATTCCGTTATTCGGGAGCATTATTGCTATTAGCCGAGTGTTTGGTGGATGAAGGTAAAACGGGCGATGCGTTGCTGTATCTTAACCAGGTGAGGAAAAGAGCGGGCCTGGCAGGTCTGGCTCAGGCTACCAAACAAAATGTAGCCGACGAGATGCGTCATGAACTGGCATTTGAGAACCATAGGTGGACAGACCTTGTGCGCAATAATATGGCAATTGATGTGCTGAATGCCAAAGGTGTTAGATTAAAAGCATTGTATGGCTTTTTATTACCATCTACCTTTAACGTTACGCAAAACAGGTTAATTTATGCCATCCCATTCCGCGAGCTGCAAATAAATAATAAGCTAACGCAAAATCCGGGATATTAATTTTCATTCTTCATAACAATTAATAACCAAAAAAAGCGGGTAAACATGATGTTTACTCGCTTTTGCTTTTAAAAAGATGGTTGAGGATTTATTTAATACGAACGCTTAGTTTAAGAGCCTTTCCCTTTTCTTTAATAAATTGACCGCTTTCGTTATTACTGATCACCGCGTTATCAGTAGTTTTAACCTCATTGTATTCAAAACCATAGCAACCGCTTGTAGTTGCTGATTTGATAACTACCACATATTTTTTTCCTTTAACAACCGCAGCTTTAAGTTCAAGCACATAGTTTTTGGGGCTCCATGATATCGTATCCTGCTTTAAGCTTATGGTTGAAAGAGCGGGGCCTTCAGGGTTTAATTGGGCATCGGTGTTGTATAACTCAATCATAAGGTCGGCATCCGGATAGCCGCTTTTAAATGTGGTAAAATTAAGCTGATACAAATTGCCGCTGCGGTTGGCGGTAAATAATTGACCACGCTGTTCGGTTTTATTGATATCGCACACCGTAGTGAAATCCTCATTGGTTGGAACTGCATTATTAGCCGTTTTAGGGAAAGCAGCGGTTTCGCTGCAAACCAACGGATTGATAGAGCCATCGGCAGCAAAAGTAAGCGGTGCCCAGTAAAAATTGGCCAGGGCCTCGTTTTTAGCTGCGTTGTTCCAAAGATCGCTGCCGAAAAGAAAAATAGTTTCTGAATTTAATTTGAAGGTTGATACAAAAGAAGGTTGTCCGCCGCAGGAGTTATCACTGATCTTTTTACCGGCAGACCACGGCCCTAAAGGTGATTTGGCTGTACGGTAAGAAGCGCCCGTACCCGAGCAATAACCGCAGTTAGGGTCTGAGTAAACCAGGTAATAAATGCCTTTTCGTTTAAACAAGGCAGGCGCTTCGGTTTTACCATCGGTAACCGATTTAACATGCTGGCCGGTACCGGTCAGGTAATCGGCGCTCAGTTTTTCAATCACGATGCTGCCTTGGGTGCGCCAATCGGTGTAGGCCAGGTAGGCTGTTCCGTCATCATCAACAAAAGTGTCATGGTCGCCGTTGTTTAAACCTGCCACGGGCATCTCGCTGTTTACAGCAAGCGTTGGCTCTTTAACCTCCACAAATGGGCCCACAGGTTTCTTGCTGGTGAACACACGGTATCCAACGCGGTTGTCGTAAACGTTTATCCACAATACATACAACCGGGTTTTCTGATTATAAATTACATGTGGGCGGAAACAGCCATAGGTTTTGCCGTCGCAGCGGGTTTGCCAAACGGTTGTTTGGGCATCGAATAAAAAGCCCTTATCTGTCCAATGGTTAAGATCGGCTGATGAGTATACTTTAAAACCGCAAAACGGAGCCGATTTGTTACCCCACTCAAAGCCGCAATCATAACTGGTTCCGTATAAATAATATACACCGTTAAATAATGCAATTTCGCCGTCATGTGCATCAACGGCATTGCCAAGGTTATCAAACTTAGTTAGTTGCCTGCCGTTTTTGCCGAAGTTTTTTATGGTTTGAGCGCACGTTATCTGCGTAATTAACAAAATGCCTAAAAGGGAAGTAATGATTGTTTTCATAGGTTTAAATATTGGGTAGCACGGGGCTGTAGCTGCCAAAATTATTTTAATGAAAGCAGATTACGCTTGCATTATTTGATAATTTATTTGCTGTTTATGGCAAGTATCACAAATTGCCCAAGGCCCTTTTTCTGTATTCAGAAGGGGTTAAGCCCGTTCTTTTTTTGAAGAGTTTGGAAAAGTAAAAATAGGAATCGAACCTCAGATCGCTGGAGATCTGTTTGATGGGTATGCCGGGGTCGTTAAGTAAACTTTTGGCGCGCTCAATTTTTAATTGAATATAATATTGCCCCGGCGAAAGGCCGGTATGGGTTTTAAACACTTTGCGAAACCAGGAGTAGCCAACTTGTAATTGTTCGGCAGCTACCTCGGGCGAAAAATCCTCCGCAATATTTGAGCGGAACAGCAGGCGTGCCTTGTTGATGATCACCTCTTTATCTTCAGACTCAACCGAGTTTTGTTTGATGATAGAGTGGAAACTACCCAATAAATGTAAGGCAGCACCTGATATGAGGGGTTGATAGCCGGGCGCTTCCTGCTTTGTTTTTTCAATGATGCAGTTAAAAATATCAAATGTTTTTTCATTAAACCCAATATATAAACAAGGGTTATCAGGTTTAAAAAAGTTTTTTTGAGCCAGATTGTCCATGATCTCGCCCTTAATGCCTATCCAATACTCATCCCATCCTGTTTCAATGTTTGGTTTATAACGATGCCTTTCGCCCGGAAAAAGAATAATGATGGTTCCCGCTTTAATTTCAGTTTGACAGCAACTATCCGATTCAAAAACGCCTTTGCCGTTGGTAATATAAATGATCTGGTATTCATTTAAAACGCGGCCGGCATTCCAGTTAAAATAATGATGTGCCGGGTGGGTTTTAACCGGGTACAAGCCCGATCCTTCAACACGGGTACAACCGGCATTTAAAACACATAAACCCCAGTTTTCATCTTCTTTACTTACAGGCAGGTATCTGTAATAATTAATCATTCCGGTACAAAATATTAAATCTGATTGCTTGGTGTCAATTTTATTGGCGTGCTGATCTGTGATCGCCTGGTTTATAATCCATAAAATTATTAAACTTTTAAGTAAAAACAGATACAGGGTATATCTAATTGAGCCCTAATGTCAAAAAACACCAACAAAATATCAAATAGTTTATAGCTGGTTGTTGGCTATATTTAAATCAAAAACTACAAATCAAATATCAAAACATACATTGTAAAAAAAGGTTGGCGGGATAACTTTGAAATATCAATTAGCCAGTTAATACCAAATATTCTTTCATATACTAACAGTGGGTTTTAATCGCAAAGCACGGTTTAATATGAGGGTTAACCTGCCTGATTTTTTATCTCATACTATAAATAAGATGCTGACAAAAACAACAATTGCCCCGGGGGTTAAGATCGGGCTTTTTGGAATCGGTTTAAACATTTACTGGGAACAATTTGAAGGTTTGGAACAAAGGCTTTCAGGCTATATTGATGTTGTGGCCAACAAGCTCAAAGCTCCCGGCGCAGCAATTGTGAACCTGGGTTTGGTAGATACACCACAAAAAGCATTTGAAGCCGGTAACCGTTTCAGAACCGAGGGGGTAGATATTATATTTTTATATGTAACCACCTACGCTTTGTCTTCAACGGTATTACCTGTTGTTAAAAAAGCCAAAGTGCCGGTAATAGTGCTTAACCTGGCCCCAGAGGCCGCCATTGATTACACAGCCTTTAATAATTTAAAAGACCGTACTACCATGACGGGGGAGTGGCTGGCCTATTGTTCGGCCTGCCCTGTGCCTGAGATAGCCAATGTTTTTAAACGTTCAAACATTCCGTTTTACCAGATAACCGGTATGCTGCATGATGATAATCATGTTTGGAGCGAAGCAGCGGAATGGATAGACGCTGCCAAAGTAGCCAACCAAATGTATCATAACACGCTCGGGCTTATGGGGAATTATTATTCGGGTATGCTGGATATATACTCAAACCTTACCCTGCATTGCGCAACATTTGGCGGCCATATAGAAATTATTGAAGTTGATGAGTTGTCGGCAATAAGGGCTAAGGTATCAGCCGATGAAATTAAGCTTAAGGTTGATGAAATATATAGCAGCTTTGATGTTCAGAACGAATGTTCAACAGCCGAAATAGAACGTGCCGCCTTAACAGCTGTTGCGTTAGATAAGCTTGTTCAAAAGCATAACTTAGGATCATTGGCTTATTATCATAAAGGAACGGGCAATGCTGCTAATGAAGACACCATGAGCTCGGTAATACTGGGTAATTCGCTGCTTACAGCAGGTGGTATTCCGGTAGCGGGTGAGTATGAAGTAAAAAACGCGCAGGCCATGAAAATTATGGAAAGTTTTGGTGCTGGAGGCTCCTTCACCGAATATTACGCAATGGATTTTACCGACGATGTGGTACTTATGGGGCATGATGGTCCGTGTCATCCGGCTATTGCCGAAGGGAAGATCAAGGTTAAACCGCTACGGGTTTACCATGGTAAGGTGGGTAATGGCTTGTCTGTAGAAATGTCTGTGAGCCACGGGCCGGTTACCTTGTTATCAGTCGTGGAAACCCCTGATGGCAAAATCATGTTCCTGGTGGCCGAAGCGGAGTCGGTAGCGGGGCCAATTCTTGAAATTGGTAATACCAACAGCAGGTACAGGTTTCCGATTGGAGCCAGAAATTTTGTGGAGAGTTGGAATGCCCAGGGGCCGGCGCATCACTGTGCTGTTGGCAAAGGGCACATCGCCTCTAAAATAAAAAAGCTGGGCGATTTATTGGGTCTGCAAACCATCAAGGTATGCTGATCATACCTATAAATTTATTAAGTTATATTGCACATTACTAAAACTCACATGAAACAAAAAACAATCATTTTAGCTCTTTTTTTATGCTGCTGCGTTTCACTAAACGTACAGGCCCAGCAATATTTAGACGGCAGGCCATCAACCTCATTAAGGCTGGTGTGTAAAGATGAAGGAATAGTGCTAAGACACGGAGATGGTGCCGATAGTTGTGATACATATGGATCAAGAGAGGCCATTGTTAATAAGGATGGCAATAAATATTACCTGTTTTATGATGGTGCCGGTAAAGACGGATGGAAAGCCTGCTTAGCTGAAAGCGATGATCTGAGAAAATGGACAAAAAAAGGTGCGATACTTACTTTGGGTGATTCCGGGAAAATGGATTCAAAAAGTGCTTCGTCCCCCTGGATCATTAAAAGTAAAGGAGTATGGCACATGTTTTACCTGGGCACACCGCACACTTCGCCTGCTCCCGACAGGATACCCGCTTTTCCGTATCTGACTATGAAAGCGCAGGCCAAATCAATTGAAGGGCCTTGGGTTAAGCAATATGATGTTACACCCTTTGTTGAAAAAGCCAACAGCTTTTACACTGTAACCTCCAGTCCCGGGTTTATTGTTAAGGTAAACAGTGAGTTTCTGCAGTTCTTTAGCGGGGCTTCGCAGGATGAAAACGGCACTAAAAGAACCCTCGGTTTTGCCCGAACTAAAAATTTAAATGGCAGCTGGGACATTGATCCCAAACCATTATTCCCGCCAACAGAACAGGTAGAAAACTCATCTGTGTTTTTTGACGAAGCAACTAAAACCTGGTATTTATTTACCAATCATATTGGTATAACAAAGGAAAACGGTGAGTACACCGATGCTATTTGGGTGTTCTGGACAAAAGATATTTATCACTGGAACGAGAAAAATAAAGCCATTGTATTAGATAAATCAAACTGCACATGGGCCAAAGGTGCCATTGGTATGCCTACAGTAATTAAAGCAGGAAACAAACTGGCAATGCTGTATGATGGGGTAGAGGGTACCAGTACAAGCCACATGCGCCGCGATATTGGATTGGCCTGGATGCAGCTGCCTTTAAAGATCAGTGGAAACTAAAACCCTTATCCCGGCAGTGTTGATTGCCGGGATAAGTATCTTTTTCTTCTGGCAGCGAATCACTGTTGCGGGAGAGGAATAATGCCTGAATAACCACTTATAAAAAATGTTTAACAAAGGTTACCTCCCTTTATATTTTAAAAAGAGTCTTGATGCCGGTTACGGCAATTTGCAAGCCCACACAAAATATTAAAAACGCGGTAATGCGGTTAACTATTTTTTCGCCATTTGAGCCGAGGTAGTCAATAATGGTTTTGGTGTTCAGATAAAATATATAAATAAGCAGGCACATAAATACGATAGAAAGGAGTATGGCGCCGGTATTTAAATAGTAATCCTTCATATCGGGCGAGGCGCTGTGGGCGCTAAGCGTAAAAAGCACAGAAATTGTACCCGCACCGGTAGTAACCGGAAACGTAATGGGATAAAATAATTTATCTTCTATATTATGATACCCGGATAATGGGGTTGTGTTTTCAGTATCTGCATCCGGATTTTTTTCCTGTTTATCTGACGAAAGAAATTCCCATCCCATTTTACAGATCATTATACCCCCTGCCAATTGAACAATGGGGATGGAGATGCCAAAAAGTTCCAGTATCCAGTGGCCGGCAAATAGTGATACGGTGCAAATAAAAAAAGCATACAAAGTAATCTTTCCTACCGCCTTTCGTTTTTCGGCCGAATTGAGGTGAGAGAAATAGGGTGTAATTATAAATGCAGAGCCCACAGGGTTTATAACCGGAAATAATGCGATAATGCCTATGAAAAGTAAATGAATAAAGGGATGATAAACAGGCATTGTAAAGTAGTAGTGTTATTGTTAATGTATTGGTAATTATATTGAAATATACAGAAAACGAAATGGTTGCACAAGCAGGCAGTGCCAGGTGTGCAACTATTTTGTTTGTTAACTAAGCCTGAGTATATAATCAGGGTGTAATAGAAGGTTTTTGACTTAGTATATATTTTATCCTGTCTTGATTATTCAAGGTATCAGGGTTTAATGTAAGATTTTTGCCTTCGTATTTTGCATAGCTGATGATGAGTGGTTTTTGAGCCGAAGAGGTTGATTTAACCATTTCAACCTGCTGTAAGTTACCGGGAATATTTGCACCAAACCAATGGGCATCTGATTGTTGTTTCCAGGTAACCAGTGCAAGTACTTCACCTGCCACAATTTGATTGGTATCGGCCATAGCGGTTTTTAAAGCTAAAGGATTACCATATAGCGTTGAGGTGGTTCCTTGTTTTTTATTGATAAACGTGGTGATTACCTTTAAACCTAACTGATCAAAATTAAATGATGACGGCAGCGAAGCCTTGGGATTGGTTAATTCAGCAGTTGTAGGGGCATTGGAACAGGCATACATAGTTAAAACAATGCTTGCCAGAAAAAAGTATGTTACGCTTTTCATAGTTTAGTGTTTGATAGGAAGGGTAAAAACAAAATCTTCATTTTTTAACGGGCGGTGACAGTTGATGCACTCAGTAGCAAAAAGAGCTGTTTTGCCATAAGGAACCATTTTAGGTGTTTTAAACCTTGCAAACCCCCAGCCCCCGGTTGATGCATATTTTTTATCGTCCTTAATCATATACTCAACCTGTAAAAAAGCGCCGGTGTGTATGGTACCATCTTTATCAGCCACCTCGGCCCAGGTAGATTTGGCAAATATAGTTCCGTTTGGCCATGGGTGAATATTGTTGTCCTTAACCGCTTTAACTGCAATGTCATTACCGAAGATGATGCGCAGGGTGCCATTATCAAAACGCTCACTGGTACTTAGGGCCTGCCAGTTTTTATAATCAGGAATGTAGGTAATTCCATTAAGCGCAACCGGAAGATTATCGGGCGATAATTTATTGTTCTGCCATTTTTTGTATTGTTTATCAGCGGCGTTAGTTTTGGCGGTATCATTATACGTTGCTGGTTTCACCATCCCAAGCAGGTAGTTTTTCAGAATGGCAAGCTGATCTGCCGATACTTTAGCCGAGCTGTGCACCATTTCATAATCCTTAAGCGGCATAGCTCCTTGCTGAATTTGATTAACCGCCTCCCATAGCTTCGCCTTTTGGTCATTCGCGGCTAAGCTGCTCCATTCAGAAAAGTTTAAAACCTTCCGTCCATCTTTTATATGTTGTGCCACGCGCCAGTTAACCGGCGAAATTTTATCGAACCAACGCAGCTGCGTTTCGTTAGAGTGGCAATCGTAACAGGCCTGTTTTATAATGGCCTTTACTTCAACCGGAGCCTGCAGATCGCCGGTTACGGGAGGGTTTTTAATCTCGGGCCGTATAAATTGAATTATTATAAAAATAATGAGCAGGCAAGTAAGAAAAAGGATGCTTCTTTTCCTGGAAGGAGTTTTACGAGGGTTATTCATAGTGTTTTTTTTAAAAATAGTACGGCCAATGCTTACAGCTATTTCCTACTCGGTGAATAGGCAAATACTGTCGTTAAATGAATAAACGGGAACGGTATTATAATTTAAAAAGGGTTATTATATGGTTTTGTAAAAATCGTTTGCCTCGCGAATAGCCGCTGAACAAACAGCTTCTAAATCGGCTATCAATGGTGTAATATCAGTATCGGCGTTTTGGGTAAATTCCAATGCGTCAAGAATATGGCTTAGTCTTGGTAATAAACCCATGATGGCTACACTTGTTTTCATGTTGTGCGCAATCTTGTTTAATTCGGGATAGTTTTTTGTATCGAGAGCAATTTGCATAGCCGACAGGTCTTCGGGTATACAATCAATAAACTGGCCGGTCACCGTTTTTTCATAGTTAACATTACCCTTGCTAATCTCCTTCATATAGCTCAGGTCTATAAACGAATAACTATCCTCCTTTAGAGTAACAACAGCATTGCTTTCCGGCTCTTTTTTTGGGGTAACAAACTTATTAATAAGCTTTAACAGATCGTGCTCATTGATAGGTTTGGAGATGTATTCGTTCATGCCATGGCTCATGCATTTTTCACGCTCGCCTGCCATTGCGTGGGCGGTCATGGCAATAATGGGCACGTTTGAGTTCAGGGTTGTACGGATGTAATTTGTTGCTGTATAACCATCCATTCCCGGCATCTGAATATCCATCAGCACCAGATCATACTGTTTAGTCTTTATTTTACCAATTGCATCGTTCCCATTGCCTGCAATGTCAAATGTAGCATTCCACTGGGTAAGCAAATGTTTCATTAAGCTTTGGTTCATGGCGTTGTCATCAACCACCAGGATGCTTACCGATGTGTTGATCATGTCTTTATACAGATCCCCCTCAACATATTGTGCCTTGCTAATCTGTTCATCGGCAATAGTATAGGGTATATAAAAATTAAACTCGGTGCCTTTTCCCGGCTCGCTTTTAACTTCAATATTGCCATCCTGTAATAAAATCAGGTTCCTGACAATTGAAAGGCCAAGCCCTGTGCCGCCATAGTTCCTGGTGATAGAATCTTCGGCCTGGTTAAAGCGCTCAAATATGGCGGTAAGCTTTTGCTTATCTATGCCAATACCAGTATCAGTGATCCTGAAACCGAGCTGTATTTTACCGGCTTTGATCATTTGGTTATAGATTTCCACCCGTATCTCACCGCGTTCGCTAAATTTTAAAGCATTGCCAATCAAGTTAACCAGGATCTGCGTTAAACGGGTAGCATCACCTATTAAGGTATCTGGTACATTTGGATCAATTTTGCTGTGAAACTTTAGTCCTTTTTCTCTTACCCTTTCATTAAACAGGGTCTCGATAGAATGCATAAGACCGCTAACGCTGAAAGGTGCGTGAACAATACGCATCATACCCGCTTCAATTTTTGAAAGGTCAAGTATGTCATTAACCACCATCATTAAGTTTTCGCCGGCGCTTTGAATGGAGCCTACAAACTCATCAGATTCAGGGTTTAATTGCTGACGTTTTAATAAGTTGGTAAATCCTAAAATGGCGCTTAGTGGCGTGCGGATCTCATGGCTCATATTGGCCAGGAAATTCTCCTTTATCTGCGCGGCTTCCTGGGCCTTTTTTTCTGATACATCCAGTTTAACAATAAGCTGGCTTTGCAAGCGGAACTGGTTTATAATAAATAAACAAAGAATAGCGCCGCTTAGCAACAATACAGTTATCAGTATATTCCTATACGACATACTTTTTTGAACATTTTTCTCAATGTCTGTACTCAGCCTGATCATCATGTTTTGCCGGCTGCTATAAATTTTACCGGTAACCACCATGATTTCGTTTGATATGAGCCTTGCCCGCGGGTTAGCGATAAAGCTGGTATCGTTCATTTTACCCGTAGCCAAAAAACGGCCCAGGAGTATGTTTTTAACCTTTACTTTTTCAACGGCCAAAACATTAAGGCGGTCAATATATTGTTTAACCTTTGAGTCGGTATTGTGTATGTTGATAGAATCGAGGTAGTTTTTAACCAGCTGTATTTTGCCGTCTATCCCCTCCAGGTGCGAGGTATCATTGGTTGCAATAGCAGCCCTGATGCGGCTTTCAACACCCAGTATATCGCGGTCAATTTCGCGCAGGTGATCACTTAGCTGCAGCTCACGCATAAGGTTCGCGTTGCCCTTAATTAGTTTGGACGTGTTTTGGCTGGCGCTATAAAGTACAAATATTAAAATTGCAGTACCCAGTATAAATGCCGCCAGAATGAGGTAATTGAAACGTTTGTTAGCCATTACAAATGTTGGTAAAGCCATTGTTGGTTGTTAAAGGTGCTAACTACGGGTTAATAAACTATACCAAATTCGGTAAATACGGGTAAACTATCGTTGAACAGGTAAAAACTGACGATCGGCTAAAAAATATTCATCCGGCTGTTTAACGCTTTTCTGTAAGCGTCTGCAACGGGTAAAAATTTACCATCTACAACCAATCCGCCGTCCTGTATAGTGTCAATTTTACTCAAGGCAATAATGTATGATCGGTGTACCCTGATAAATTTTGATAGCGGAAGCTTTTCTTCTGCTGCTTTCAGCGTTCCGTGTATGGCGTATACCTTTTGTGCTGTGTGAAATTTCACATAGTCGCCCATGGCTTCAGCATACAGAATATCGTCTATCCTTAATTTACGTGTAATGTTGGAGTCTCTCACAAAAATAAACTCCTCGGTCATTGTGGGTTCTACTGTGTTGTTTTTGCTTTCCAGAATTTCCCGGGCTTTATTAACAGCTTGTAAAAACCTCCCGGGGGTAACGGGTTTTACCAAATAATCGGCCACGTTTAGTTCAAACGCCTCCACGGCATATTCCTTTTTCGATGTGGTGAAAATAATTACGGTATCCTTATTTTTAAGGTTCCGGGTTAGTTCCAGTCCACTCATTTCAGGCATTTCAATATCCAGGAATAGCAGGTCAACATCCATGGTTTGCAAATGGTTATAGGCATCCATGGCATTACAATATTCACAAATAACGGTCAAATCGGTAATCTGACTTGCCAGATGACTAAGGGTTGATCGGGCTATTGCGTTGTCATCTACTATCAAGCTGTTCATATAGGGGCACTATGGCAAAAATGAGTTTGATGCAAATATAGCAAGCAGATCTAATGATCTGTTTTGTCTGTAAGTTTTAATTTCAAAACTAATATAACAAAAAAATGCCTTTGATAAATGCAGAATCTTTAAAAGAGCGCTTTCAACGACTTATTTGGCCTGTTCACCGAATATCGGCGCCGTTAACTTTTGCAGAGCCCTAATTTTAGGGTATTAAACAAGGCCGGATTTAACCACCGGTTTATTGAAAACCCTTTAAATGTGAATATTATGAAAATGTTGGAATTACCCCCTTACTCCAAAAATAGTAGAGCAGTTAAACAAGCTCAGTTTAAAGTTCAGGAAGATAAACCGGTTGCCATTACCGTGGTTAAAGACGCTCATGTTGCCGGCACAAAAAACAAATACAAATGGTTTGCCGAAGATGCACCTGAAAACCTTACAGTTAAAGAGGCTGTTATACGGGGTGCCCTGGTATTTACCATGCCCATGCTTTCGGCCATTGACTGGAATTATGGCACACACACCATGTACATTATAGCCCCCGTTATATTTTACCTCGAGGTTACTGCATTTACTTTAACCTGCCCTATAAAAGCGATGTTTAGTAATTACAATCATCCATCGCGATATGAATAAAACCATGTAAATTGCATCATCAGACGCCGCAGGTCTGAGAAATATCTTTAATCAGCACTTATACCAAACCAACATGAAAACAAACATTGGAATCACCGAACAGGACAGGCAGGCAGTAGCCAATCAGTTAGCCAAATTATTAGCAGATGAATTTATTCTGTATACTAAAACCAGAAACGCGCATTGGAATATTGAAGGGCCCGATTTTCATTCAATGCATGTGTTTTTTGAAGGACAATACGAACAACTGGATGAACTGATGGATAGCGTTGCCGAGCGTATCCGCAAAATTGGTCATTACGCACCGGGTACATTAAACCAAATGCTGCAACTTACCCATTTAACAGAGTACAGCGAAAGAAAAAATGACAGCTTTGGTTACCTGAAAGAATTACTGGAAGACCATGAAAGCATTATTGAGTTCCTGAGAGGTAATATCAATGTTTTTGCCAATGATTATCATGACCTGGGCACAAGCGATTACATTACCGGACTTATGGAAACGCACGAAGGAATGGCCTGGATGATCCGCGCGCATTTCAGAGAGCATTAATTATCTGCTGGTAAAATCAGCTAAAAATATCAGTATGAATTGCCAATAAATGAGTAAATTCATACTGATATAACTTTGCTATGGGCGAATATTTTATTCGGCCAAAAACCAAAGGAAAACTTTAACGGTTACAGCTTAAAAGGGTATGGTAAAGGAACGCTCCGTATTACAGTTTCCGATAGTGAAGGTTGATGAACATGGTCACTTAACGGCCTTAGACGCGCTGGCTATTGAGGAACCATTAGAAATAAGGCTGGCTTTCGGCTCAAAACAGAACCGGACGGTTAAGAATATTTCTGTTACCATGCGCACGCCCGGAAACGACGCGGAGCTGGCCACAGGCTTTCTGTTCACAGAGGGTATTATCAGCCATCGTGATGATCTGTCGTCTGTGAATCATTGCTTTATTGCTTGTGCAGAAAACAAAGAAAATGTAATTCAGGTTGAACTGAATGAAACTTTTATCCCCCAGCTGCAGCATACCGACCGAAACTTTTATACCACCTCAAGTTGCGGTGTTTGCGGAAAAGGTTCAATAGCTGCCATCAAAACGGTAAGCTCATTCCATCCGAATAGCAAGGATGATTGCTCCATTAGTCAGGAACTTTTACTCGAATTGCCTGGTCGCCTCAGGCAGCACCAGGCAGTTTTTGATGCCACTGGCGGTTTACATGCATGTGCCCTTTTTTTGCCCAATGGCGAATTGCTGCTGCTGCGTGAAGATGTTGGTCGGCACAACGCGCTCGACAAGCTAATTGGGGCAGCGCTTGAAAAAGATTGGCTCCCCCTAAATAAAACCGTGTTGTTGCTAAGCGGCAGAGCCAGTTTTGAACTTATTCAAAAAGCAGCCATGGCAGGTATTGCCATTATTGCGGCGGTGGGCGCACCATCAAGCCTGGCGGTAGAGCTTGCTCTTGAATTTGGAATTACCCTGATTGGTTTTTTACGCCAGCAGCGATTTAATATTTATACAAACGAACACCGTGTGTTAATGGCTCATTATGAAGATAAGAATTAAAGGGAACTCCCTGCGTTACCGGCTCACAAAAAGCGATGTCAACAGCCTTGCCGTGGAGGGGTATATACAGGAGCAAACCAATTTTATAGAACAATCACTTACTTATGCTATTAAAACAGGTGAGGGCGATATGTTAACAGCCGGGTACGTAAATAATGTGATCACACTGTTTATTCCCAGGTTTATGATTGCTGAATTAGCCAATACCGATAAGGTTGGTTTTGAAGAGAAAGAGGGGCCGCTGTTTCTGCTGGTTGAAAAAGATTTTACTTGTTTAGATAATGTGGATGAAGATCAGAGCGATAATTACCCCAATCCGCTATTACAGAAAAATTAACACTTACTGCCATGGAAGAAAATAATGTGCCATCAGCCGAAAACCCTGAAAAACTGCTGCATTTAAAAGCAACAGGAGCCAAAAAGATGGCCGCGGGTATACCTGCGGTTTTAGCTGCTGTAAGTGATGTTTTGGAAGAAGGTATCCCTTTCAGAGGAATGGGTGCTTTATTTATCATGAACCAAAAGGGGGGCTTTGATTGCTCAAGCTGTGCCTGGCCCGATCCGGACGATGACCGATCGCCGGTGGGTGAGTATTGCGAAAACGGGGCCAAAGCACTGGCCGAAGAAGCTACCTCCAAAAAAGTAACAGCTGAGTTTTTTGCACAAAACTCGGTAGTGGATCTGGCTAACCTGACCGATTTTGAAATTGGTAAAAAAGGCCGGCTGGCCGAACCCATGTACATGCCAAAAGGCGGAACACATTACCAGCCCATTAGCTGGGATAATGCCTTTAAAAAAATTGCCGAACATTTAAACGCATTGGAATCGCCAGATGAGGCGATCTTTTATACATCGGGCCGAACCAGTAACGAAACCTCGTTCCTGTACCAGTTGTTTGCCAAGGAATTTGGTACAAACAACATGCCCGATTGCTCAAACATGTGCCACGAAACATCGGGTACTGCCTTATCCTCAACCATTGGTATTGGCAAGGGAACAGTAACCTTAAATGATTTTTATGATACCGATGTAGTGGTGATCATTGGACATAATCCTGGTACAAATGCGCCCCGCATGATGAGCGCGCTGGAAAAAGGCAAAAAGAACGGCGCAAAAATTATTGCTATTAACCCACTGCCCGAAGCCGGTTTAATGGGCTTTAAAAACCCGCAGGAAATTAGTGGTGTGTTAGGGCACGGAGTGCAGCTTGCCGATCTTTATCTCCCGGTGAAAATAAACGGCGATATGGCTCTGCTAAAAGCTATTGAAATACTGCTGTATGAGGCGGAACAAAAAACGCCCGGGAAAGTGTTTGACCAACAGTTTATAAGCGATAAAACTGTTGGCTACAATGAGTTTATTGAGCACCTCAAAGGGCACAGCCTCGAAAGCCTGGCAATTGATGCAGGTGTATCAGTTGAGCTTTTGCGCGAAGCCGCAGCCATGTTAACCCATAAACATAGAATTATAGTTTGCTGGGGAATGGGCCTTACTCAACAACCCAACGGGGTAGATATGTTAAAGGAAATAGTTAACATTGTGCTGCTTAAAGGTAGTATTGGCAAGCCCGGGGCGGGTTTATGCCCGGTAAGGGGGCATAGCAACGTGCAGGGTAACCGTACCATGCTTATCAATGAAAAGCCTACCCAAAAACAACTCGACCGGCTAAAAGAGGTTTTTGGTTTTGAGCCGCCCCGTGAACATGGTTACGATGTGGTTAATGCCATTAGGGCCATGCACGCCGGAAAAGCCAAGGTGTTTTTTGCCATGGGCGGCAATTTTATTTCGGCCACACCAGATACGCTTTATACCGCCGAGGGACTACGCAAGCAAAGGCTCACGGTACACGTATCTACCAAGCTAAACCGCAGCCACCTGGTGCATGGAGAGGAAGCACTGATATTGCCTACCCTGTCAAGAAGTGATAAGGATATTGTAAATGGCGAAGCTCAGTTTATCAGTACAGAAAACTCAATGGGAGTGGTGCAATCGTCCAAAGGGATTTTACAGCCTGTGTCAGATAAATTGATCAATGAAACCCATATTGTTTGCAGAATGGCTATAGCCACCCTGGGTAACCGCTCGGTAATTGACTGGAACCGCTATGCCAATGATTATGATGCCATACGGGATATTATAGAGCAATGCATCCCTGGTTTTGAAAACTATAACGTGCGCGTACGTGAAAAAGGTGGATTCTACTTACCCAATGCAGCCCGCGACGGAAAGTTTATTACCGTTGAGTTTATTGACCGTGCCCCGTTTACATTAAGCAAAATGCCTGTAACCATTTTGGCCGATGATGAGTACATGATGGCAACCACCCGTACGCATGATCAGTTTAATACCACCATATACGGTTTGGAAGATAGGTACCGGGGAATTAAAAATGAGCGGCGTGTGATATTCATGAACCAGAAAGATATGGAAAAAGCCGGTTTTGCAAGCGGCGAAAAAGTTGACCTGTTTAACTTTAACGATGGTATTGAACGGGTGGCCAGGTTATTTGTGGTAGTTCCGTATGAGGTTCCGGAACGTAATACGGTAACTTATTTCCCCGAAACCAATGTGCTGATATCGGTAAATAATGTGGTTGGCGAGAGCAATATGCCTGCTGCAAAATATGTTAAAATAAAGATCAGAAAGCACGTGCAGGCCGAAGCTGCTGTTAAGCGGTAAAATACTGGCCCGTAAGTTATAGAAAAGTAAAACTAACTACCCGTTTGTGCTCTGCTTACGGGATGCGGTGATTTTGTAATATCTTTATCATCGCAATGAAATTATCGGTATCAGATCAAACCACTGGCGGCGACCTGCTGCTGCTTAATAACGAAACGCATTTTGATCGCTTGTTTTATACACGTGATTACGATTATAAATACTTTACCATAGCCTGGAATCGCGGCGAAAGACAAACGGTAACTATTGATGGTTCGCCATATGAGCTAATGCCGCATACTATACTGCCGTTGATGTTTAACCAGTCGTTTTACTTTGAACGGCCTGCTGATATTGTGGCCTGGCAATTTAACCGTGAATTTTATTGCATTGTTGATCATGATAGTGAAGTGAGCTGCGTAGGCTTCCTGTTCGGCATGAATGATCATATATTTATTGACCTGGACGAAGACACACGGAGAAGGCTGCAGATATTGCTGGATATATTTATTGAGGAACTAAAAACCAACGATGACATTCAGAACGATATGTTGGTGATGCTGTTAAAGCGTCTCATTACCATGGTAACCCGGTTGGCCCGGGCAGGTAAATTTCCAGATGTAAAGTTGAATGACGATAGGTTCCATATACTGCGTAAATTCAATTTGCTTGTTGAAATGAATTTCCACACGCAGCATAGTGTAAGTTATTATGCAGGGCGGCTAAATAAATCACCTAAAACGCTGTCAAATCTTTTTGCACTTTATAATTATAAAACGCCTATCCAGATTATTCAGGAAAGAATATTGATAGAAGCCAAACGCTTATTGTTTTATACCGATAAATCGGCCAAACAAATTACCTACGAACTCGGGTTTGAAGATGCGGCCTATTTTAGTAATTTTTTCAAAAAACATACCTCTTTTTCACCAACTGAGTTCAGGAATAATAAAGGAGCAGCCGTGTTAGGGAAATAATTACAAGCGGTCGGGAATTATACCCATTCCGCATGATTGAAAGTTGCCGCACCTTTGTAATGTTAATTCACACATCAAAATTTAACATACAAGAACATGAAAACTCAATCACTAAAAAATCGGTTAAAATCAGGCTTAGCTGCCTCAGCAATCATTTTATCAACCATCATTGGATCAACAGTAAAAGTTGAAGCACAAACACCGGTAAAAAATGTAGTATTGGTGCATGGCGCCTTTGCCGACGGATCTGGTTACCAGGGAGTATACAATATTTTGGTTAAAAAAGGTTACAATGTAACTGTGGTACAAAATCCATTAACCTCACTTCAGGATGATGTTGACGCTGCTAATCGCGCTATTGATAAACAAGACGGCCCTGTAATTTTGGTAGGTCACTCATGGGGTGGTACCGTAATTACCGAAGCCGGAAATAACCCTAAAGTTGCTGCACTGGTTTATATAGCCGCTTTCGCTCCTGATAATGGCGAATCAACCTTAAAACTGGCTCAATCATTACCCGCAGCTCCTGAAAACGGCATATTGCCTCCGGACGATAAAGGCTTTATTTATTTCAGCAAAGAAAAATTCCATGCAGGTTTTGCCGCAGACCTGAGCAAAGAACAAGCCGACTTTATGTTTGCCTCACAAGGGCCGGTAGCTGTAAAAGGTTTTGTGGCTCCAATTACACAAGCTGCCTGGAAAACTAAACCAAGCTACGGTATAGTTGCTACTGAAGATAAAGCCATTAACCCAGACATTGAACGTAACATGTACAAACGTGCAGGCTCAAAAGTAACTGAGATCAAAGCAAGCCACGTAGTATTCATATCACACCCTGATGCCGTTGCCAAAGTGATCATCGAAGCAGCAACCAAAGCATCTGAAACAAAATAATTTTAGGTAGATCGTTTGTTAAAAAGCCTGCACATCGTGAGATGTGCAGGCTTTTTAATGTTTAATAGATAGCTTTCGTAGCTGTTACTGATTCAATGAAATGAGAGTATTGGTTTGGCAGTGATATTTTATTTGGTCAAATTTGACCAAATAAAATGTTTAATGAGTTACTGGGAATTTACATCCTCTAATAATTGGTTTTCTACTAAGTTGCCTAAAAATTGGTCCGAATATGAAGATGAAGAAGGGACATATGCTTTCTTTAATACAGATGAATGGAGCGGTAACTTACGTATTACTCCTTATCGCTGGCCAGATGATTCTGATAAAGCTCCGGAATATATAAAGGACGAATTAAATGATAACCCCAATGCGGTAGCTATTAAAATAGGTGATTGGGATGCTGCATTTTATAGTAAAGAAGCCAAAGATGATTGTCTGATTTATTTTTGGGCAATGGGAATTAGAAATCATTTGTTTTTATGTTCCTTTACTGTTGATAAAAACATGGTTGGTACAGAAAAACACGATAAAGAGCTTAATATCGTAGAAAACGTACTAAATAATATTGGTATAAATTAATTAGTTCTACACCCTCACCCCCAAGCCTGCATCATTATTCAAAATATACTTGCCATCGGCAAAATCGGGCATTTGGTAGGGGTTATTGCTTACCAGGAATGGGCCGTCAAGGTCAACCCAATCACATTGGGGGGCAAGGGCCAATCCGGCAAGGGCGGCGCAGCTGGTTTCGGTCATACAGCCGATCATGATCTTTAAATTGAGCTCACGCGCACGTTTGATCATACGGGTGGCCTCATATATGCCCGCCGATTTCATCAGTTTAATATTAATGCCGGTGTAAACACCATTGGCCTTATCCACATCCTCAAAACGCTGTACAGACTCGTCGCCAATAATAGGGATAGGGCTGCGTTCGGTGAGCCAGGCATTGCTGTCAGGATCTGTTTTAAGCATGGGTTGCTCAATCAGCTGTACGCCTTGTTCCTGCAGCCAGTAGGTCATATCCAGGCTCTGTTGTAGGTCTGTCCAGCCCTGGTTGGCATCTACGTAAAGGGGCACATCAGTAACCGAGCGTATGGTGCTGATGAGTTCTTTATCGGTATCGCGGCCAAGTTTTACCTTGATCACCTTAAAGCCTTCGGCCTCTTTTACTTTTTTAATGATCATTTCGGGCGTATCAATACCAATGGTAAAGCTGGTAACAGGCATCAGGGCCGGGTTACTGCCCAGTAATTGCCAGGTTGGCTGTTGCTTTATTTTACCATCCAGATCATGCAGCGCAATATCAATAGCGGCCTTAATGGCAGGGTTGCCCGGAGCAATGCTATCAAGATAGGTGATCACTGCGCCAAAATCAATAGGGTAACTAAACTGGCCAATATCAACCTTGCTCAAAAAATCGGTAGCGGTTTGGTGGCTCTCGCCCATGTAGGGTACCATAGATGCTTCACCATAACCGGTTATGCCTTCATGCTTAATTTGCACCAGCATGATAGGGGTTGAGGTACGCGAAAATTTGGCAATGGTAAAAGCGTGCTTTAATTGCAGTTCAAAAGGTTGATATGTCAGTTCCATGTTAAAAACCAAAGCTAAAATTTTAGAATGAAAAACCTGCTTATCTTTGCGCCCATGTCGGCACAAATTTATTCACCGTTCGAGCGTTTTAATTTCAGCAATAGCAAATGCTTCCTTACCGGGGAGGCTTTAAATTCTGAAGAAGAAAAGATACAGGTTTTTCCGCAATGGCTCATGAGCCGTTACCGCCTGGAAGACCAGCCTTTTAAACTGCTCGACGAGAGTATGGCCACCTATAAAGACCTCAAACTACCTTGCACCGCCGCTGTAAATGAGCAGTTTCTGGAACCGCTGGAAATAGAAATTGCTGCCGCTTTTGATGCAGGTTATGAAGCCGTAAAACAACTGGATGAGCAGAAACTTTTCCAATGGGCGGGTAAACTGCTTTACGGCATTATATTTAACGAGATACAATCGGGTATTAAACTACAGCACTCGCAGGGCGAGGAGTTTAATATGTCGCAGGCTATTATCCATAAATTCAGTCACCTGCATTTGATGCTGCAAAGCTTAAACCTGCCTATTGAATTTGATGGCTTTAAACCCTTTAGCCTGGTTTTGTTTAAGGTTGATAATGCCGATGATATTTTCGGCTACCGCGATGAGATCAATACACTTACTTTTTCATTAAGAATAAAAGATTTCGGGCTGATCATTTGCCTGCAGGATAATGGCGCCAATGTCAGCTACCATAAAGAGGCGCTTGATAAAATAAAGGGTCAAACCCTGCACCCAATACAATTTGAAGAGCTTAACGCCCGCTTTTTTTATTCGGCCTATTTGTTTAACCGTTTGCCAGAGTTCAATATATTACCTGTGGAGGATACCATTTACATAGAGGCCATGCCACTGCGCGGTACCAGCAGCAAGCCCTTGTTTGATGATTGGATAACTAAGGTTTACGGCCAGGTGCTTGAAAACTTCTGGAAAAACTGGGGCTTCCTCCTGTTCGAGATCATCAAGAACCCGGAAGAGCCCATGAGCTTTTTGTTTAAGGCCGATGGCAGCACTATTAGTGCACAAGAGATTGAACTCGCTCGGTGATTTGCTGAAAAAAGCCTGGTAAAATACCCGGGTGAAAAATAATGGTGATCATAAGGCCGCTAAGCGCTCCATAAAGGTGAGCATCATGGTTGATCTGGTCCCGGGAATATTTAGAGGCATAGCTGCAATAAACCAAATACAACACCCCAAACAAAACTGCGGGGATAGGTATGGGTATTGGCAGTATCATCATTTGGGTTAAAGGGCTGTAAAGTATATAGCTAAAAATAACGGCGCTCACTGCTCCTGATGCACCAAGGCTGTAATAGTTATAGTTTTCTTTATGCTTGAGTACCGATGGCATATCGCTTAGTACCAAACTTACCATGTACAATACCCCAAACTGCCAGCTCCCCAAAAGCGGCTCCAGCTGAAAGGCGAAAAAGTAGTACGATAGCATGTTGAAGAATAGGTGCATCCAATCGCGGTGAATGAAACCACTGGTAATTACTGTGTATACATACTGCCCGCGGGAAACGCTGTAGGGGTGCAGCATCATTTTGCCAAACAATTCCTGATTGGAGAATGCTATTAATGAGGTGATAATAGTTATTACAAATATGACTGAGGCCACAGGGGCCAGTAGTAGTTGTTCCATTTATTTTAGATCAAGTTTAGTATCTGTTAATATTCTGCCTACCGGGTAGCGCATAAATGTATTTTCAAAATAAGGCGAATTGCGATAAACAAAAAACAACTGAGCATCGGCGCTGCCGGCCAGTTTAGGGTCTTTGCTTTTGGCATCGTCCAGTTTTTTTCGTAGCCCCGGATCTTTTTTAAGCAAATCGGCGGCTATATCTTCAAAAACATAGTCGGAGTAATGTTCCTTTTCGCTCAGCATCGAATCAAAAAAGTTCCAGGCAAAAAATGAATCCACGCCTTGTGGCTCCAAAGTTTCTACAATGTAGCGATTAATTGACTGGTTTGTGTACACCACATAATCGCCTGTGTAAAACTTAACCGTCATATTAACCGGGTTCAATTTAACACCGGTGTGCAGGTAATGCCCCTCGTAAGGTCTCTGCGGACTTTTATAATCAGCAACATAATACATCTGCAGGTTTAATGTAGTATCGTGCGCCAGTTGCTGTAGTTTTACCCCATTAAGCTTAAACAGATCAATAACCTTACCCCAGGCCTGCGGAATAACATAAGCAACTGGCTTATCTGCTGTAGCGGTAACTTTATAGGTGTTCCAGTATTTGATGGTTTTGGTATAGGGTTTAGTACGATCGTAATACAAACGTTTTAGGCCGCTTACCTCACTGGTTTTATATTCGGCACTATAACCCTTAAAGGTGATGGTATCAATCGCCTCCCGGTTCACCTCCCAGTTTAGAGCGAAGGTTTTTTGCTGGGCCACCTGTTCGTCGGCCTTTTGTTTAAGCTCACCTATCAATTTGGCATCCCGTTGGTAAATATCAATGAGGTGCTGCATAAAATCATAAGTGGCATACACCCTTTTATCAAAAGGCTTGAGCATATGCGTTTCGGTAATATAGCTGATGATGTTATGCTGGGCGGTAAAGCCGGTTGCAAAACGCGGGGTTTCTAAAAAGCTAACAATGCCCGAGTCTGGCAAACCTTCTTCGCCTGCGCCGTATGGGATCATTTCGTACCCACTTTTTTTCATGTGGCTGTACAGATAGGGGGTAAGCGTTTTGGTGGTATAGTTTGCCAGTATGGGGTTTTGTTTTTCTTTCTGGGTTTCAATCAACGTCATCACGTATTGATAATCGGCACCATCGCTGGTGTGGTTGTCCAGAAATATTTCGGGTTTCCAGGTGTTTAAAATTTGCGTAAAAGCGAGGGCGTTGCGGCTATCAGCCTTTATAAAATCGCGGTTAAGATCAAGGTTGCGGTAATTTCCTCTGAATCCGTAAGCAACCGGGCCGTTCTGACTAACCCGGCTCAGGCCGCGGTTAAGGCTGCCATCAATATTATATAAAGCAATCAGACAAATCACGACATCTTTTGGAAGCTGATTTTTTTTAAGCATATCGCGCACCAGCATCATGCTGGCGTCAATACCTTCAGGCTCACCGGAGTGTATGCCGTTGTTGATAAGTAACACCCGTTTGTTTTGTTTTTTGATGAGTGCCGGGTCAAAAACCTTATCGTGCGACAGAACAATGAGGGTGAGTGGCTTGCCTATATCAGTTGTACCATAGTTCAGCATTTTCATTTGCTGCGGGTACTGTTTGTTCAGTTGCTGATAATAATCAATTACCTGGGCGTATGATGCGGTGTAGTTTTTATCCTTACTAAGCTCAAATGGGGTTAACTGGGCTTTTACCTGCAAGCTGATAAAACAAATGAATAAGGCTGATAGAACTATTTTCATGAAATGCGTTGTGGCCCAAATATAAGGTTAAGTATAGGAAGCGGGCCGATATGTAAGGGGATTTTTACTATTGGTTCTTAAGCTCATCAATCTCGGCCTGCAGCTTTTTAGGCAGGCCTTTAACCACCAGGTTATAAGAGTGATCAATCATGTCGCAAAGCTGCTTGCGGGTTAGGGAGCCATCCATATAAACGGTGTTCCACATTTTTTTGTTCATATGATAACCAGGCTGTACTTCGCTGTATCGCTCGCGCAGATCAACAGCCAGTTCCGGGTCGCACTTGGCATTAAAGCTGTTGCCGCTTTGGAGGCCGGTGAGTAAAAACATTTTGCCGGCAACTTTAAAAACCAAAGTATCCTCGCCAAAGGGAAAACCCTCTGTTGCTCCTGGCTTTTGCAAGCAATAATCACGTAATTCTTCTATGTTCAAAAGCTAAAGTTCCTTATCAGTTTATTATATGATACCGTATTGCCAAAATTGTACCGGAAACCCAAAGTAAAATGGGCATATTGGTCTGGCGCGTTGTTTTTGAATTTTCCAGGGTTGTCATTATAGCCATCAAGCCCCTCGCCAAAAGTATAATTATGCTCGTAACCAATGGTAATGGTATAGCCTACCTGGTCGTAATCGTCATAAATTTTAAACTCGTAACCAATTCTAAGCGGTATTAGCACGTTAATACTTTTATCCTTCCCCTGAAAGCCTTCAGGTGAGCCTATCACATCATTTTCGGCAAATAAATTGGTGCGCTGAATATCCTTCATGTTATTTGATATGGCGCCTATACCTGTACCAATGTAAATGTTTTTGATCACATTTAAAAAGCCATTGTCTGAGTAGTCAAATAAATCGCCCATTTGTTGGTCGGCATGAAATATTAGTGCCTTGAATGAGTTTTTATATATACGCCCAAAAGCATCCTTATCGCGGGTGCGCCCGCCGCCAGAAAGTGTGCCAAACTGCAGTTCAAGGGTTATAGGCAGGTAAGGGTTATAGTTGTAAGCAATGTTAAGGTTATATATGGAATGGTAGTCCTGCTTTTTGGTATCGGCGTAGGCTTTGCCGTAACCAACACCGCCGCCCACTCCCCATTCATAATAATTATAACCGCTTTGTGCTTTTACAGTAATGCAGGCAAAGGCCAGGACAAAAAACAGAATAAATTTTTTCAAAGCTAAATTTTAATTAATATTTACAAAACGAACTTGCCGGATGCAGGCACCGGTAGTCTTTACTAATATTTACCTTTATGAATTTTAATTCATCACTAAACTTTACCGTAACAGAACGCTTTTTGCGTTACGTCACCATTGATACGCAATCAGACCCCTCTTCTGTTTCATTTCCCTCAACAGAAAAACAAAAAGATTTGGCGAGGTTGCTGGTTAATGAGCTACTGGCTATTGGTGTTGCCGACGCACACATGGACGGGTATGGTTACGTATATGCCACTATACCAGCCAATACCGAAAAGCTGGTGCCTGTAATTTGCTTTTGTTCGCACATGGATACGGCGCCAGATTGCAGCGGAAAAAATGTTAAGCCAATTATCCACAAAAGTTATCAAGGGCAGGATATTATTTTACCTGATGACCATGCACAGGTTATTAAACTGGCAGACCATGCCGACCTGAAAAATCAGTTGGGTAACGACGTGATAACTGCCAGCGGCACTACCTTGCTCGGCGCAGACAATAAAGCCGGTGTTGCCGAAATTATGGATGCTTGTTACCAACTCGTAAATCACCCGGAGATAAAACATGGTATCATCAGGATATTGTTTACCCCCGATGAAGAAGTAGGGCATGGTGTTGATCACGTTGATATTGCCAAGCTTGGCGCATTTGCCGGGTATACGATGGATGGCGAAAGTGCGGGTAATATGGAGAATGAAACATTTTCGGCAGATGGAGCCAGGTTAACTATACAGGGTGTTAGTTCGCATCCGGGTTTTGCCAAAGGAAAAATGGAAAGCGCCATAAAAATTGCCGGTGAAATTATAGCTGCGCTACCTGATAATTTGTCGCCGGAGCATACAGATGGGATGGAGGGTTTTATACATCCCGTAGCTATTGAAGGTCATGTGGAAACCGCTACTATAGATTTTATCCTGCGTGATTTTGACGAGCAAAAGCTAAGCAGCCATGCTGCGGTGATCCGTAAAACTGCCGACGAAGTTTTGAAAAAATATCCGGCGTCAACCTACTCCCTGGCTATAAGTGAGCAGTATAGAAACATGAAGAATGTGTTGGATAAACAGCCCCAAATTGTTGATTATGCCATGGAAGCTATCAGCCGTACTGGCTTAACCGCCAAGCTTTGCAGTATAAGAGGAGGTACCGATGGTTCAAGGTTATCATTTATGGGATTGCCTTGTCCCAATATTTTTGCTGGCGAACACGCGTTTCACAGTAAACAGGAATGGGTTTCTGTACAGGATATGCAAAAAGCGGTTGAAACTATACTGCACCTGTGTATGATATGGGAAGAAAAAAGTTAATAAGCCTGAAATATTAATATGTATACGATAAGAACAGCAACGGTAAATGACGTTGAAACTATAAGGCAAATAGCCGATAAAACCTGGTGGGTTACCTACGGGCCTATATTAGAGGCCGAGCAAATATCATTTATGCTGAATGAAATTTATGCGGCAGACAAGATATATAAGCAGATTGAGAACAACCTGCAAACCTACCTGCTGTTATTGGAAGATGGCGTGCCGGTTGCCTTTGCAGGATATTCTCCACGCGATGAAGATGCCGACATTTATAAACTCCACAAATTATACTGCCTGCCTGAAACACAGGGTAAGGGATATGGCAAAATACTGATAAACGAGGTGGCCCGGAAAACTACAGCAGCGGGCAAACAGGTGCTGGAGCTCAATGTAAACCGCTTTAATAATGCCAAATCATTTTACGAGAAAATGGGTTTTTCGGTAGCTTATGAGGAAGACATAGCTATTGGTAATTACTGGATGAATGATTACGTAATGCGGAAGGAATTGTAAAGATTTGATGAAATTATTTTGGTATTTAGTTTATAATGAATAATTTCAAACCTAATCCTAAATTCTTATGCAGTCATTTCTGAGTTCAAGATCTAAGCTTAAATTGAAAATATTTGGCTGGTACCAAATAATTGGGGGAATAGCAGGGCTTTTAATTACTATTTGGGTTTTAGCGCATACGGGGCAGATAAATGGGTTGATATTATCACTTATTTTAGTTGCTTTTGGGCTTTACGGATTCTCAATTTATTGCGGCAGGTTGTTGCTTACAGACAATTATTTCCGGGGTCTTAGTTTATCAATCATTAATCAGGCACTTCAGATAATACATTTTGCCATGCTGGGGTACGCTTATCAATATGCATCGGGGGTAATGTTTGAATTAGGAATGGTTGCAAACCACGGGCTTAAATTAAACTTTAATTTTACACTTAACTCCGTTTGGCAACTATCAATAGGCACAACTGAAAAGCCATTTATTCTGGCTATTAACCTTGTAGCTATTTATTGGTTGTATTACATTGAAAAATTAAGAATGGCTATAAAACAGGAGCATGTAAATAAGGAAGAATTTCAACAAGGCGATGGCTTGCAAATAGATAAGTTAGGAAGTAATGGTGAAATTAAAGATGGCCAACCCGCATTATAATCTTAATCTTTCTGTTTTTTTATACTCTTTTTTCCAGTCCAGATAGCCCAGCAAGGCCATGCTAATGTATATGGCGTACATAACAGCGGTTAGGTGTAAGCTTTTAAAAGCATATACGCCTACATAAATAATATCCACAAATATCCAGATAAGCCAGTTTTGTAAAACCTTGCGGGCCAGCAGATACTGGGCTACCAGGCTGCATGCTGTGCAAAAACTATCAAGATAAGGGAATGATGCCGTAGTGTGTTTGAGTACGGAACCTAATATAATAGTGAATAGTATTATGGCAATTGCAGCTATAATAACTTCCTTTTTTTTGATGAATATAACGGGTGTTTTTTGCTCGGTGGCCGGTTTGAGGCTCCAGTAGTACCAGCCGTAAATATTCATGGCCATAAAATAAAATTGCAGACCCATATCGGCATATAGGTGTGCTTCAAAAAAAATGAAGATATAAATACCTACGCTGATGATGGCAAAGGGCCAGTTCCAGATATTGTTTACAGCGGCGAGGTAAACGCAAAGCAAGCCGGTAATAACGGCTATGATCTCCGGCCAGGTTTGATGGCTCCACCATTCCTGGAGGAAATGAATGATATGCATTAGTTAAATATACAACACTTACCAGGTTTTTAAAACCACGTAAGTGTTGTATGAGAAAATTTAAAGTTTACCAGATCTTTACCCGCTTATCTGGGTCGAGCCACATTTTATCACCCTTTTTTATGTGGAATGCTTCGTAAAACTCAGGTACATCAGTAAATGGTCCGTTTACGCGCATAAAGCCGGGGGCATGCGGGTTGGTGAGTATCTGGCTTGATAATGATTCTTTACGATCCTGCCCCAGCCAGCCCAGGGCATAACCCAGAAAATAACGTTGTAATGGTGTTAGGCCATTGATAGATTTTCCATCTTTATACTGGTCGGTTTTCTTAAAGGCATCCAGGCCAATTACAATACCGCCCAGGTCGGCAATGTTTTCACCCTGTGTGGCTTTACCGTTTACATGCAACCCATAAATGCTGTAGCCATTAAACTGATTAACGAGCATTTGAGCGCGTTGAGTAAACTTAACCGAGTCCTGAGGTTGCCACCATGTTTTTAAGTTTCCTTTGGCATCAAACTGGCGGCCTTCATCATCAAAACCGTGCGTCATTTCATGGCCAATGGTTGATGCAGCAGCATAGCCATATATTACAGCATCATCAATATCCTCGTCCTTAGCGCCCGGAATGGTGAATATGCCCGCCGGCAACACAATCTCATTGTTTGATGGATTGTAATAAGCATTATAGGTTTGCGGTGTCATGCCCCATTCGGTACGGTCAACCGGTTTGCCTAATTTGGCCGCATGGTATTTATGCCACCAGTTGTTGGCGCGCATTACATTTAAAGCATACGCCCCGCGGTTAATTTCAAGGGTCGAAAAATCTTTCCATCTATCGGGGTAGCCAACTTTTGGCATTACCCTGCTCAGTTTATAGTAAGCCTTTTCTTTAGTGGCGGGGCTCATCCAGTCAAGCTTTTCAATATGTTCTTTAAAGGTAGTGCGCATGATCTCTACCAGGTTTACATACCGCTCCTTTGTTTTTTCAGGGAAATACTCCTTTACAAATATTTGGCCCAGTACTTCGCCCATTAAGGCGTTTTCCGTGTCCAATACCCGTTTCCAGCGGGGTAACTGTTCTTTGCTGCCTTCAAGCACCATATCAAAAAAGCGGAAATCTTCCTGATCAAAAGGTTTGCTTAAGTAAGGACTAAATGCGGTTACCAGGTTTTTAAGCAAGTAGTTTTTCCAATCGGCTATGCTATAAACTGTTAATGCTTTATTGAGGGCACGATAGTATTCGGGCTGGCCAACAATAACTGTATCCACATTTTTGTAGTCCATTTTTTCAAATGCCGATGCCCAGTTAACATTCGGAGCCAGTTTTGTCAGGTTAGCCAGAGGCATTTTATTATAATTTTTATAAGGGTCGCGCAGGTCTTGCAGTTTACGGCTGCTATCGGCCAAAAGCTTCTCCATATCATACACCCGTTTGGCCGCCGCCATTGCAGCCGCGGGCTGCAGGCCAGCAAGTGTGAAAACGGTAGGGAGGTGCTTTTGCTGGTAATCATTCCGTACGTTTACACTGTGCTCATCTGTATTAAAATAATAATCACGATCTGGCAGCCCAATGCCCGATTGGTCTAACTGTAATACTACCTTTTCGCTGTTCTTGCTGTCCTGACCAGGGTTGGCGCCGAAGGGGGTTTTTACCCCTATGGTTTTGAAGTACGTAAAGGCGTCAATCAGGCTGTTAAGATCTTTTATCTGATCAATTTTGGCAAGTTGATCTTTAAGCGGCGATATACCTTGCTTTTCAATGGCAATGGTATCCATGCCGCTGTAATAAAAGTCGCCTATTTTTTGGGTGTTGCTGCCTTTGGGAGCATTAGCAGTTAATGCATCCTCGTTTATTTTTTTCATGCGGTTGCGCAGCTCTTCTTCCACCACATTGCCAATTCCCCACGAAGCATAGGCAGGCGGAATGGGATTTTTTTTGAGCCACGTACCATTGGCGTATTTAAAAAAGTCGTCGCCAGGTTTTACGGTTGTATCCATGTTTTTAAACACAGGATCGTTATCAGTATAGGCTTTATTGTTTTGGTTTTTGCAGCCGGTCCATATTAAAAAAAATGCGGCGCAAATGATCAATGTAGCCGAAGACGTTTTTGTGGTCATAAAATTTTTTAAGTGTATGTTAAAAAATACAACAGATGTATGGAATAATAGAATTTGTAATGCCGATTTTGTAAAAAAATACTTGTTTTAATAAATGCCTTGAAAAAAACCTGCTATAGAAACATCAAAATAATAACAAACTTTCCTTAATGTATCTAACCTGATATCAATTTTTCCTGACTCTAAACGGGCAATGTTGATGTTGGTTTCACTGTAAAACCTTTCCTGCGTAACCTGATTTTGCCTTCTCAGGTTTTTAATTTGCAGGGCCACTTTTTTCTTAAAAGCATCGTCCGAGTTGCTAAGGTATTCAAAATCAGTAAGTAGCATAATTGGTAACAGCTTGTAAATAATAAAGTTCAACTAACCGCTTAAAAATAAGCAGTAATAAGTATTTAAAGTTCAGTAAAATATAGATAATAAATAGGTGTTAAAACAAATATTAAAATGTATTTAATTACTGAGATATTTTAAATTATGGCAGCAAAATTGTTTACTTCAACTCGCCCTGCAAAATATCTGTGAAGAAAAAATTAAATCACCTACCTGTGAAAAACTTTTTTTTGAATTCTCAGACGCCCAAGTTGAGATTTTTTGTTCTTTGTTTTGGGTTTAATCAATAGTTTAAATTAATTAGGGGAAAGGGAGCTTTGAAAAAGGCTCTCTTTTTTTATTTTAAAATTTTACTATGCGTGCATAGTAATTTGTATATTTATTTTTTTAAATATTATGCATTTTGAATTTACAGAAGAACAGCTAATGATACGCCAGGCGGCGCGTGATTTTGCTCAATCAGAATTAAAGCCAGGTGTAATTGAGCGCGACGAGCATCAAAAATTTCCGGCCGAGCAGGTTAAAAAATTAGGCGAGCTTGGTTTTTTAGGAATGATGG
>Ga0247742_10000201_pt1 | contig 51763 bp, 39 predicted proteins | sample UWRJL208509C2_FD_180944 | JGI IMG/M metagenome (GOLD analysis project Ga0247742, IMG submission 180944) | Plant litter microbial communities from Arlington Agricultural Research Station in Wisconsin, United States - UWRJ-L208-509C-2 | ecosystem: Environmental > Terrestrial > Plant litter >...
CGTGGCTGATGATGCCGATGTGGTTTATCTGCGCCCGGAAACTGCTCAGGGTATATTTGTAAACTATCTGAACGTGCAAAAATCGGGCAGGATGAAAATTCCTTTCGGTATTGCCCAAATTGGTAAGGCGTTCCGTAACGAGGTAATTGCCCGCCAGTTCATTATCCGCATGCGCGAGTTTGAGCAAATGGAAATGCAATACTTTGTACGCCCTGGCACGCAAAAAGAATGGTTTAACCAGTGGAAAGAGGCCCGTTTAAAATGGCACCTTGCTTTAGGCACTGATGCTGCCAAATACCGCTACCACGAGCATACCAAGCTGGCTCACTATGCCGATGCCGCTTATGATATTGAGTTTGAATTTCCGTTCGGCTTTAAAGAGGTGGAGGGTATACACAGCCGTACCAATTTTGACCTGAGCCAGCATGAAAAATTCTCGGGCAAAAAAATGCAGTATTTTGATCCGGAGGTTGACCCTGAAACCGGTAAACCTTTCGGTAACTATGTACCTTACGTAATTGAAACTTCGATAGGGTTAGACAGGATGTTCCTGCTTACCATGATCAATGCCTTTGAAGAAGAAGACCTGAGCACGGAGGAAAAACAGGATAGCCGTACCGTACTGCGCCTGCACCCTTGCCTGGCTCCGGTTAAAGCCGCTATTTTCCCATTGACCAAGAAAGATGGTTTGCCAGAGAAAGCACGCGAGATCATGGATCGCCTGAAGATAGATTTCAACATACAATACGAAGAGAAAGATGCTATTGGCAAGCGCTACCGCCGCCAGGATGCTATTGGAACTCCTTTCTGTATCACCGTTGATCATCAAACACTGGAAGATGATACCGTAACCATCCGCTACCGCGATACCATGGCGCAGGAGCGTGTAGCATCTGCCGATCTGGAAAAAATCATCGGCGACCAGGTGAGCTGGAGAAATTTATTGAAATAAGCAACACCTCTTTATAGATAAAAAAAGCGATGAGTTTTACCCATCGCTTTTTTTATGCCCTACAAGTTATGAATAAACAGTTAAACTACTGACACAGCTAACACCTCCATAATGTATTTTGCACTTAGTTCATTAGCGTTATAGCTGTTCATTTCATGATACAGCCTGGTGATATTGTTTTTATATAATTCGTTGGTCATTATTTCTTCAGTAGCAATTCGTATAGCTTCAGGGCTTGGGATTTCCGTATTCAGGTTAATTCCATAATTAAAATAGCCAATACGCGAACAAATTTCGTTTTTACCTTCATGCAAACCTGCAGCCACCATCGGCACCTGGTTATGTATACTTAATAAAGTGCCCCCATATCCCCCATTTGTAATGTAAACATGTACATAGGGCAGCACATCATTAAAAGGAATAAAATCTTCAATAATAATGTTGTTTGAGGTATATTTTTCTCTTAGCTCTTTTGTTCCGTTACCTGCGGTAGCTGCTATAACCAGCGTATCGGTATCTTTAAATACCTCCAGCGTTGGTTCTGTTAATTTTGTAAAATCCTTTTCAACAGTACCCTCTGTTACCAGTACAATTTTTTGGTACTGTTTAAGCCGGTCATCAAACCAAACCTCCCGGTTTTGTTTATTAGATGTGTAGGGTAACAGCGCACCTACAAAGCGTATATTATCGCCTAAATCGCTGCGGTTGTAATCAAAACCCGGGGTACCAATTTGCAGGCACAGCGTAGCTTCTTTTGACAGGATGTTTGGCAGCATTGATTTTTCAATGCTGATACCGTAGCTTTTAAGAAGCTCATCATAAGTATCAACCGCCTGCCTGAACAATACATTTACAGCCTGATCATGAATTTTGGCATACTCCGCTCGCTCACCCTCATTTTTTGCAGGCAATAAACCCATACCAAACGGAGCCAGGTCAACAGAATCCTCGGCTGAAGGGACAATACCAACTGCTATAACAGGCTTATTCATTCTGATTTTAACAAACGGCGTAGCGCTGAAAAAACTATCCGCAATAAGCAGATCAAAAGGAAAAGTTTCGTTTATCCTCAATATATCTTCATAATATTCCGGACCGCGTTTGGCAAAAATGGTTATAAAGTCAAAATTCAGCTTTTCAATAGGATCAGAAATTTCAGATCTGCCACCGTAAGTGTCAATAATATCCGCAGTAATGGCTACAGCCGTTTCATATTTGTATTGTGGGATATTTAATTTTTTAAGCCTTTCTTCAAATACATCAGGCATGTACCAGCGCACATCACAACCTGCCTCCTGTAAATATTTAGCCAAGCCGGTGAGGGGATTAAAATGTCCATCAAGGGGCACTGTAGCAAATAAAATCTTCTTTCCTTTTAACTCTGTTTCCAATTGCTTTTCCATAATAAAAATATTTTTTAGCCTATGAGCATGGCAGCTAAATTGTGGATATAAAGCATCTGAAAGTATAACCAAAAATGGGAATACCATCCCTACTTTTGGGGGCAAAAACGGCAAATGATAACTGCCTGGCTTAAACATCTGGAATGGCACAAGTAAAAACAATTCAACGTATTATTGCTTATTGGTATAATCAAACCTCCTGCTCCTATGCCTGCTGTAAAAGAGTATCCTTTTTATTTAAAGAGTACAGTAACCCTGTTTGGGCTTATTTTACTCGTTTATGTTTTTTCGCAACTGGCCGATGTGCTGATACCACTGGCCTTTGCTGCTTTTATTGCCATTTTGCTTAATCCCGTATGCAACTGGCTTCAGGGAAAAAAGGTGCCTAAGATATTGTCTATCATTATTACCATGTTTATTGCGGCGATACTGATCATCGCGTTGTTTTATTTCCTCTCTACCCAGATCATCCAGTTTAGCGATTCACTGCCTACGCTTAAGCAAAAATTTGGCGAGATGTTTACTTCATTTAAAGCCTGGGTCGCCACCACCTTTAACTACCCGGTTCAAAAGCAGGATCAGATGATCAAGGATGCCATGAACAATAGCCAGGCACTCATAGGCCGCACGCTTGGCTCGGTACTGGGTACATTTGGACTGGTGTTGATAATACCCGTGTACGTGTTCTTAACCCTGTTTTATAAAACCCTTATCCTTAATTTTCTGTTCGAGGTATTTGCCGAAGAAAATTCAAAACAAGTAGCCGATGTTTTAAAAGAGACCAAAGTAGCCATACAAAGCTATATACAGGGTTTGCTCATTGAGATGGCTATAGTAGCCATTCTTAATTCAACCGCGCTGGTGTTATTAGGTGTAAAATACGGTATACTGATTGGTGTTATAGGCGCTATACTGAACCTGCTGCCCTATATTGGTGGCATTATAGCCATTGCCCTGCCGGTACTGATGGCTACGGTTACTAAAGATGGTTACTCTACCCAATTGGGGGTTATCATTGCCTATATGGTGATCCAGTTTATCGATAACAACATATTGGTACCACGTATTGTATCATCTAAAGTACAGATCAATGCGCTGGTATCAATCATTGTGGTGCTGCTTGGCAATATGTTATGGGGACTATCGGGTATGTTTTTGTCCATCCCGTTTGTTGCCGTACTAAAGATAGTTTTTGACCGCATTGACAATCTTAAACCCTGGGGTAAACTCCTGGGCGATACCATCCCCACACGTTACAAAGGCCTTATGCAAAGGAAAGTCAAAAGTCAAAATTAAAAAGGCAAAAATTGTTAAGACTTAACCGTTATGAAGGTTCAACTTTCTAAAAAAAGCTTGCCCTAAAGAGAGAACTATTGAAAAATAAATAACGCGTCATTGCGAGGAACGAAGCAATCTCTATGCTTTACAGAGCCATTATAAATGCTTAACCTGCTTGTGTAGAGATTGCTTCGTTCCTCGCAATGACGCACGTTTAAAATGTAACACTTCTCCTCGTACCTCGTCGAAGATGACAACATTTTATTTAAATTAAAAAGTCAAAAGCCACTGATGAATCATCAATGGCTTTTGACCTTTTAATTTTGAATTTTAACTTATTAATGGCTTACCGGGTTATCGGCTTTATTTAAAGTGCCATTGATATATAGTATCTGGTTCACCTTTTTAGGATCGCCCTGGTAAACCCAAACAATGTTATTGATGTACTTACGGAAAGCGTCGCTTACCTCCTCGGTTGTTAATTTCTTTACATCATCTACCAGGGTTAATGAGCGTTTCCAGTTGTTGAACAATACCTCATTTGAAGCTATAGAAAATGCCTGCGCGCTGTTGGTCTCGTTTTTATAATAAAACCCGGTAAGGTAAGTAACCTTCATGTTAGCTACCTCATCGCCATTGAAACCTTCTGTTTTTATTTTATCAACCAGTTTATCAAATACGGCTATATACTTATCGGGTTGAGTGGTTGATACCGAGAATTTGGCTACAGACGTTTGCCCCACGCTAAACCAGGCTTGCGGCGCATATGATAAACCATTGTTGGTACGTACATCTAAAAAGTGGCGATTAGCAAAGATGCGCATAGCTACGTTAAAGGCATCAAAATCGGCAGTGCCGGGTTGCGGGCCACTGGTAATACCTTCTACATAGTTGGTAGCCAGATCTCTCGATTCGGCATTGAACGAGTTTTTATAAACCCTGAAAAATGATTTCTTAAATTCAAACGGAGCACCTTGTTTTATACCGCCAAGCATAGCCTTTACTTTGGCTTCAATAACTTCCTTATCCAGATCGGCTACTACCACGATCACTAGGCGTGAACGGGTTAAAATAGACTGATAATAAGCCTTTGTTTCTTCGGGAGTAAGTTTAGTAACAATATCTACCGTACCGTTAGGGTCTTTAGCGTAATCACGATTGGCGAAAGCTACTTTGTCGGCATATTTGTCAATAGCGTTATCCGGCTGCGAATCGGCCTGTTTAATATTGTTGATGGCATCCTGTTTTATACGGGCAAACTCCTTGGCATCAAAGCGGGGCTGGGTTAATGCCTCCACATATAAAGGCCAAACCGCATCAAAATCGCCTTTAATGCAATTCATCCGCAGTATGGAGTAATTTTTATTACTGCTGCCTGCAACGGTGGCACTTACTTTATCCAGCTGATCTTTAAAGCTGTTTTTATCATACTTTACGGTTCCGCATTCGGTAAGCGCGTCCATAGCTATCGATTCGATACCCATTTTATCGGCTTTGTAATTTTGCACACCGCCTTTTATAATAGTTTGTATCTCTACAATATCGTTATCGCTTGGCTGCACAATTACCTTTACACCGTTAACCGAGGTTTCGTAAGCTTTATTTTGTGCCTGTACCGGCTTTATATTTCCTATCGCCGCTGCAATCAGCAGGGTGAATACATATTTCTTCATCATGATAAGTTTTTTAAATTTACTTAGCTACAAAAAACGAAGCTACATTTTGTTGTTTACTTAACGCCGGTGCTATAATGATACCCGCAGCGTATGGTTTGCCTATAACATAAGTGGTCAGGTACTTTTGTATATCGGCACGGGTTATTTTCTGGTAATTATTATCCAGGTCAGTATAAAAATTAAGCGAGGTACTGCACCACTGGTAACTCATCTGGCTGGCAAGGCTTGATGGTTTTTCTTTTTGATGGATGCTGTTCCTTAACAGGATAGCCTTGGCATCCTTCAATTGTTCGTCTGTAAAATAATCCGATTTAGCCCATTGGCTTATCTGGCTCATCAATTCATCATAACATTCCTTAAGCTTGTTAGGGTTCGGAATAATGTTGATGTCAATAGGACCAACATAACGGCTGGTGGTGTAATTTAAGTAAGCACCGCTTGCCAATCCCTTATCAACCAAAGCCTGTTGAAATTTAGATGAATTTAAGCCTATAATAGTCGAAAACACATCTGCAGCCACCGTAGCAGCCGAATCGGTCAGGTACGACGGGCCCTGCCAGGTAAGCTCCATATAAGGTGTTTGGGCAATGGTACTTTCCTTTACAAAATACTCACTTTTGGTAAGCGGCTTAAACGGAGGTATCGGATATTTTTCATGCGGATTAAAACCGCTGCTGGCCCAGTCGCCAAAAATACTTTCGGCCATGGCAAAGGCAGCTTCATGCTTCACATCGCCGCAAATAGTAAGTAAGCTGTTGTTGGGGAAGTAATACTTATCTTTAATGATCATCATTTTTTCGGGCGTGGCCGTGTTGATCACTTCGTGAATACCGATAGGATTTTTACGGGTGATGAGATCGCCCCAAAGCTTTTGCTGGATGCCGTACCATAGTTGAAACCCGGGATCGCTCTCCGCACGCTGAAACTCACCATCAACTACCGGGCGCTCCTTCTTCATATCTTCTTCGCGATAGATCGGGAAACGAATGGCCGCGTTCATGAATTTCAAACCTGCTTTAAGGCTATCCCTGTCAAAAGTAAAAAAGTAATTAACCCGTTCCACATCGGTAGTACCATTCCAGATGGCGCCTAATTCCTGCGTACGTTTTAAAAATGCCGCCTGGTTAGGATAATCCTTATTGGCCTTAAAAAACATGTGCTCAAAAAGGTGAGATAGACCGCTATATTCGGGGCCTTCAGTGTAAGCGCCATTTTTTACAGCAATTTCAATGGTTGCCAGCGGCACCTTGCTGTTTTCAATCACCACAACTTCCAATCCGTTTGAAAGCTTTTTCCAGAAGTAGCCTTCCGGCAATCGGGGTTGCGCTATTGCACAGCAAAAGCTAAATACCCCTGCAACACTCAGTGCTAAAGTTTTGATAAAGTTCCGGGTCATATACTTATAATATTTTATACATTATAAATATATTGGTATATTCTGTAAAACGGGAAGGTTTTAAGTATTTGACGCCTGTTTTTTTAGCATGTGTTTAGCTTAAAGTGATTTCCGCACATTTAATGCACAGCCATCACATTCAACCTAAAGGCAAGCTTTATTAAATACCCGATTTGATGCTATTATATGGCAGCCCCAGATCGTCAATAGAGTATTGGGTGAGAACACTATCCTTCAGGGTACAATAGTCGCCACGGTGTGTTACCACAAGTTTTTGAACCCCGTCTTTATTATCTATCATAGGCACAGTTGCCGAAACTACTTTACCGGTTGTATCCAGCTCAATAATATATATTTCCTTTTTAGGGTCGGTAGCATCAGTAAACGGAATGATCACGGTTGAGTTATAATCATCAACAAAACGGCCTAAAATATTTTTGCCTTGTATTTCTTTAGGGTTTAAGGCCAGCAGTTGTTTGGCAATTTGCTCTGTCAGGCCAGTGAATCTTAAACGAACCTCGTTGCCATCGGCATCTTTCAGCGTATCCTGCATGGTAACATTGCCCTTGTTTGGATATTTGGCAATGGCATAAAAATTATTTTCTCCTGTGTTTTTATCATTATGCCCAGGCAACAGGTAACGAAGCTGCAAATTGGTTAATGCCGAACTGTCTGCTTTTATTTTAGCCGCTATGCTCAGCAAATCTGCCTGGCTCAGGCGCTTGCTTATATTAACGGTTAGCATGTTGGCGGTATCGCTTTTTACCAACCTGGATACGGTATAATGAGGTACTTCTCTTTTTGAACAACCTAAAACAACCAGTATCGCCATTAAACAAAACACAAAATTCTTCATAGGGGGCAAAGATAACCGTTGATTTTGATGATTCCGTTGATTACGCTGATATTTTGACTTGAGGTTGATGATTTCTTTACCGTTGATTTTGATGATTACGTTGATTACGCTGATTATTTGACTTGGGGTTGATGATTGATTTGTCTTTTGTCCCATGATCCTTTGTCTATTCTCTCCTAATCCTGTGTCCTATAGTCTTTTGTCCAATCATCTCATAGTCCTCTTAAATAATTCCGTGTAGAGAGCCTCCCTTTTCGCCCATTTTATCAACCAGTTTTTCAACTTCGGCGTCTTTTTCCAGTACCGGGGCATGGTGAGGTTTTATGCGTGCGTCGATAATTAATGGGCCGGTACAGCCCCAGTGTTTGTGTTCGGTAAAACTGCCAATACCATATATGTCATGCGATGGATTGCTGCGCGTAAAGGTTACCCATACAAAATTATTAACGGTTTCTGCGGCAAACGCGGCATCATCACAGAGCACAATAAGGGCTAAGCCGCCAAGCTCATCTTCATCTTCCTTAAGCTTGTACTCCATTATACTGATGACGTTATCAATATCCTTGTGGTTAATATGCTTAGGCACCTCTACCATGAGCACACCGGGGATGGCCATTTTATAGTTATTAACCGGTTTTGGCAAGCTGAACCATGAAGGCGGCTCCGTCCACAACTCGCGTCTGATATCGCCAGCTACGGTAATGGCTACCTTACTGCCCGAGTTTAATCCGCTGCCGCTATAATCAAGGGTATCAATAGTGGTACGGGTATAAAAGTGCAGATCGCGGGTGAAATCAACGCGCTGCAGTATATGATTTAAAAACGCGGGCATGTTGTTTACATCCAACGATGGGTCATCTTCCTGTGCTGCTATCAGCAGGTATTTGGCCAAACTCAGCTGGCTTTTGCCCAGTATATGGTTGGCTATGGTAATTATTTCCTGTGGCTTACGCTCTTTAAGGTAAGGTGTATAACGCTCGCTGCCCGTGGCAAACAACAGTGGGTGAACACCTGCTGCGTCTACCGCGTTAACGGCATGCAAACCGGGTATTTCCTTAGGAATGGCTGCACCGCTGATTTCGTGTATCAACGCTCCAAAGCTGGTATCTTCCTGCGGTGGACGGCCAACTACCGTAAATGACCATACCGCATCCTTACGGTGATATACATTATGCACTTTAAGTAATGGGAACGGGTGTATTAAACTGTAATAACCCAGGTGGTCGCCAAAAGGACCTTCAGGCTTGTTATCATGGGGCATTACGGTCCCGGTGATCACAAAATCGGCATCGGATGAAATACAGAAACCCTCGTCGTCATAAAAATAACGGAAACGGCGGTTACCCAAAGCGCCGGCAAAGGTCATTTCAGATAATCCCTCAGGCAATGGCATCACCGCGGCAACAGGGTGTGATGGAGGCCCGCCTACAAATATGCTCACTTTTAAAGGCTGCCCCTTGGCATTAGCCTTGGTTTGATGCACGCCTATGCCCCGGTGTATCTGGTAATGCAGGCCTATTTCCTGGTTTAAAATATAATCGTTACCGGCCAATTGTATGCGGTACATACCCAGGTTGGCATTCATAATGCCAGGTTTATCAGCATCTTCGGTGTATACCTGCGGCATGGTTACAAAGGGCCCGCCATCCATGGGCCAGTTCACTATTTGTGGTATGTCGCTTATCTGGCAGCGGCCAAAATTAACAGGCGCTCCGCTTTTCTTTTTCATGGGCAACGCCGATAAAGCGGTAAGCGCTACATTGGTATATTTAAAAGGGTGTTTAATAGCCTTGATGGGGTCGTTCTTGAGTTCAACCAGGGTTTTGATCTTATCGAGCGTATCTCTGAAAATAAATTTCGAGCGCTCCAGCGTCCCAAATAAATTGGATACTGCCGGGAACTTACTTCCTTTAACATTCTCAAACAAAATAGCAGGTCCCTGATTTTCAAACACGCGCAAATGGATGGCTGCCATTTCCAAATACGGATCAACTTCTTCCTTAATACGTATCAGATGACCATTTTTTTCAAGATCGGCAATGCAGTCCTGTAAACTTTTATAACCCATGCACGAAAGTACTAATATTTGATTTATCCGGTCAATTGCTTATGTACACATTCATAACAAACGCCATGCTAACGAACCCACGATACAAATGAACTAATGAACATTTTTTTACTACTTTCGTACCCAAGTTGACTACAGATGATGTCGGTAATTATATTTACACTGATCATATTTATCGGCGCGTACTTCGCGGGTTTACTGGGTTCGTTAACGGGCCTGGGTGGCGGCTTTGTCATTATTCCCCTGCTTACCTTGCTATTAAAGGTTGATATTCATTATGCTATAGGGGCTTCGCTGGTATCCGTAATAGCTACTTCGTCGGGTTCGGCGGCGGCTTATGTAAGGGAAGGTATCACCAACATCAGGCTGGGCATGTTTCTGGAAATAGCCACTACCGCTGGTGCTATGGCAGGGGCTTTATTAGCGGTTTATATCCCTACAAATTTCATAGCAATTTTATTTGGCGTAATCCTTATTACATCGGCAGTAATGTCCTTACGTAAAAAGGCTGAGCTCATACACCAGGAAAAAAACTTACTTGCCGAAAAGCTAAAACTAAATGGCAGCTTCCCAACAGCTAACGGGCCCGTAGCTTATAGCGTAAAAAACGTTGGAGGCGGTTTTTTCATGATGCTTTTTGCGGGAGTTATATCTGGCTTGCTGGGTATAGGGTCGGGAGCGTTGAAAGTGCTGGCTATGGATACCATTATGCGCATCCCTTTTAAGGTATCAACTACTACCAGTAATTTTATGATAGGCGTTACCGCTGCTGCCAGCGCGGTTGTTTACCTGCAAAGAGGATACATTGACCCGGGCCTGTCAATGCCAGTGGCCATAGGTGTTTTACTGGGAGCCTTAAGCGGATCAAAAATATTGGTACATACCACTTCTTCGGGCTGGTTACGGTGGGTATTTGCCATTGTGGTAACCTTTTTGGCATCGCAAATGATATATAACGGGTTTGCCGGAAAAATATAAATGATAAAGAGATGAGCCGTTTTAAAGATACCGACATGCAAGCTGTTATAGGCTGGATACTACGCCTTGGTGTATTGCTATCTATGAGCATTATTTTTATTGGCGGCATTATTTATTTATACCGGCACGGGCATATACCTGCCAATTACCATACTTTTAAAGGAGTACCAGATTTTGTGCATAGTACCCACGGCATACTTAATGGTATCATTACCTTACGCGGCAGGGCCATTATACAGGCTGGCATTATTTTATTGATAGCTACACCTGTTATCAGGGTAGTTTTCTCGGCCATTGGCTTTATTCTGGAGAAGGATTATATGTACACCGGAATAACCATACTGGTACTGCTTATTATCACCGCAAGTATGCTTAGCGGCCACGCCGGTTAGCTATTAACTACTAAAAATCAATTATTTAAAACTTTTTCCTGTTTGTATATATTATAATAAATATGCAAAGGAGTGTTGTTGATTCGTCGGCATTAAATAGCTTAGGCTATGATCCCTCGGCCAAAATTTTAGAAGTGGAGTTCAGGGATAGTGGTGGAGTGTGGCAGTACTTTGGCTTTTCATCAACAGCCTATAAAAAATTCATCAGCTCTGACTCGCTGGGCCACTTTTTTGTAACCAAAATTAAAGGCAAATACCCCGAACTGCGCATCAGGTAGTAGTTAATTTCCCGTCCGCCGTAGTTCCTCATCGCCCACACTATTACGTTTGGTGGCCGATTTAACCGATGTTTTACCAAAACGATAGGTAAAATTAAGCATTACCCGGCGCGTTTCCCGTTTATTGACACCCATAAGGTCAACGTTCTGATACAGGATATGATACCGTTCGCGGTCGCTGTTAAAAATATCAATTACACTCAGTTTTAAACTGCCACGTTTGTTTAGCACCTGTTTACCTATTCCAGCATTTACAGTATAGCTTTGCTTAAGCTCATTAACCCCATACAATGTAGGCGATTCATACCTGCCTGTAATTTCACCCAATAAGGTGCTGCTCAGAGTAAAATTTTGAGTGGTGTTAAAAATAATATCCTGCATACTCTTGTTGAAATAGCCGTTAACAGCGTAAGCAGTATAGCGTTGGTAGGAGGCATCTAAATTAAAGCTGGCGTTCCACCAGCTGTTAAACTGTACCGGGGCATAAAAAGAGGCTCCATAAACAAATATCCTACCAAAGTTCTTGCGAATGGTGATGTTCACTTTCGATGAGTCATTTTGCTCATAAATTGGAAAATCATACGCATCATTGGTAACATTATAGTACAGCGTAGTAATGAAAGTTTCCTTATAAGTATGTGACAGCTGTATAGAATTTGTGTATTCGGGCTTCAGATTTGGGTTACCAGAAACATAATCATACAGATCTGTATAATATAAAAATGGGTTAATATCCTGATAATCGGGCCGGTGAATACCCCGGTTATAACTCAGACTTAAGGCATTATTTTTATTTATCTGATAATTTAACTGCGTTTGCGGAAAAAGGTTAAAATAATTATTCCCATTAGTAACAGTTGGTTTTGAACTTACCCCTATAGAACTGCCGTTAGAGGTTGTTTTTTCGGCCCGGACACCTGCTGTAAAATCAAATTTCCCTATCTTATTCATATAGTTTAAATAAGCGGCGCTTACAATTTCTGTATAAATAAAACGGTTAGTATAATTAGGGTCGGCAGTGTAAGTTTGGTTCACCAGCGGGCCAAATATCAGATTGTTATTGCTTTTTACATTGTTGTACTTTACCCCTGCTTCCAATTTTGAGGTTTTTGAAAGCGGATTTATATAATCAACCTTTGCTGTCCAGATATGAATATTTGATGGTGAAAGGTTTTGCAGCTGTAATGAATCGCGATACTTAGTACCCGATGGAGTATAAAAATTATTGGTGATATACTCATTGGAGTGACGTTTATAAGTAGAGTAGTCAACATCAACCGCAAGGTTTTTACCGCTTTTATCAAGCGCGCCATCGTAGTTAATGTTGTAATTTAAAAAACTGGAGCCCCTATCAAGCGTTGATTTGGCAATGATCACCGAATCGAGTTTGTGTTGGTTTGATATTTTCAGGTTGTTGTCTTTCAAAAAATCATCTTCCCTAACAATGCCACTTACCAAAAAACCAATGGTTTGCTTCGGCGATAAGGAATAATCGGCACCTAATTTAAAATTATTATTATAAGACTGCTGAGTATTATTATAATCAACATTATAATTACTTAAAGTATTGTCATAATTAATATTTCGGTTGGTATTAATATAACGGCCTGTTTTATTGTCATCAAGTGAGTAGTTACCAAAAACATTAAGCTTGTTTGTACGGCTGTTAAAAACAATACCAGCCCTGCTTTTATAATATTTACCATAACCAAAACCCGCAGTAACAGAGCCGTTTGTACCTATATTAGTCCCTTTCTTTTGTATAATATTTATAACACCTCCACTTGATGCATCATACTTTGCCGAAGTACTGGTAATCAGTTCTACCTGATCTATATTGCTGCTCTGCATACTGCGCAGCAAGTTAACCAGATCATCGCCGTTTAGGTTAGTTGGTTTGCCATTAATAGTGATTAATGCCGGCTGCCGCCCCACAATGGTTAATACCTCGTTGCCGGTATTTACACGTACCCCCGGCGCCTGCTTAAGCACATCATATACCGAGTTGCCTGCGGCAACTACGCTACTTTGTATATTAAGTACTATTTTCCCGGGCTTTACCTCTACATAAGGCTTACGGGCAACTACTTTTACCTCTTGTAACTGACTGTTTATCAGTTTCAGTATAATATTTTGAGCTATTGTACTCTGACCGTCAGAAACTTTATAAGGCCCCGAATAAACCTTACTGCAACCTATGCTGGTAGCTAAAAGCAAATAAGTATCGGGCTTTATACCAGTAAAAACGTATGCACCGGCTCTGTCAGCCAGGCTTGATCTTACTATAGAAGAATCGGCAGCTTTAAGGAGCACGATGGTTGCTGCTTCCGCGGCTTCATTGCTTTCCATTAAAACTTTACCCTGAATTGCTGAAGGCTTTGTTTGCGCAAAAGTAAAACAACACATTCCGGCCAGGAACGCCGAAAACAAACTCCCAAATAAGCCCTTCATTAATAGTAAGTGTAGATATTTTCTATGTTTTTCCCGATTGAAAATGCTACGCAATATAGCAACAATATATTAAACGGTATAAATACGTATGTGTAAAAATTTAAGATATGAAAATAATAACTGTTATCTGAGGCTTAATTTTTTTACTTTGGCACGAGCATAGCACCATGCCTTATGTTTGTTGCATAATTCCTATTACTATACTTGAAATAATCAATTCAAACAAAAGCAAACCAATTTTTATTAATTTCGGCCCAAAGGATCATTGTACAATTTTGATTAACATTAAAACATGAAGAAAGTAAGCTTTTTTATCCTGTTCATCTGCCTTACCTCAAAAATAATGGCACAACCTGAACCAGCTAACTATGTTGTTGCATTAAACAGGTTTAAAGAATTGTACAACAATAATCAGCCCGATAGTATTTACAGCATGTTTAGCACCGAAATGAAAGAGGCTTTACCTGCAGATAAATTCAGAACCACTACCCTTCAATTAAAATCGCAGCTTGGCAACCTGGAGCAGGCCGATTTTGTAAAATACGAAGCGCCGCTGGCTTATTACAAAGCAGTTTTTCAGAAAAATACTTTTCTGCTAAACTTGTCTGTAAACTCACAAACTAAGTTTACGGGCTTGCTTTTAAAGCCTTATCAGGCTCCGGCAAATACCAATACAGCACCGGCCTCGCCAACCATAGCTACAGATCCTTCGGTTATAGAATCACCTGTAACTTTAAAAACCTTTTCTGGTTCAATATCGGGCACGCTTGCTATGCCTAAGAATGCAGCCGATAAAATACCTGTGGTACTTATTATTGCAGGCTCGGGCCCAACAGACCGTGATGGCAACAGCCCTAAACTGGGTTTAACCTCAAACACGTATAAAATGATAGCCAATGAGCTGGGCAAAAACGGCTATGCTTCGGTACGTTATGATAAACGTTTGGTAGGGCAAAGTGTAAGCTCAACTAAAGAAACCGAGTTACGTTTTGAGGATTATGTTGATGATGCCGTAGGTCTGATCAACATGCTGAATGACGACCAGCGTTTTTCAAAAATAATTATACTTGGCCACAGCGAAGGATCATTAGTGGGTATGATGGCAGCTAATGATCAGCCTGTAAAGGCATTTATATCTGTAGCAGGCGCAGGTGATTCGGCCGATAAGATCATGACCGAGCAAATGAAATCAAAGTCACAGTTAATCTCAGATGGTTTTAACCGCATGCTCGACAGTTTAAAAAGAGGCAAGATCACCGAAAATATTGATCCATCGCTTTACCCATACGCAAGACCGAGCATCCAAAAATACCTAATGTCATGGTTCAGATATAACCCAATTCGGGAGATTAGAAAAATAAAGATCCCGATCCTGATTGTACAGGGAACAACCGACCTTCAGGTAACCGTAGCCGATGCCGAAAAATTAAAAAAGGCTAAATCTGATGCCGTACTTGCCATAATTCCTAACATGAACCATGTTTTGAAAGAAGCACCTGCCGATAGGGATAAAAACACGGCTACTTACAATGAACCCGATTTACCGCTTAAACCCGAATTTGTAAAAGCCATGATCAGCTTTTTAAATAAGGTAAAATAAACATACAAAACACCCCGCAGTCATCATAAACTACGGGGTGTTTTGCTTAGATCAGGCAACTTTCCAGGCTCCCAACAATCTTCGTATTATAATAATTTCGGCTACGTGATAGGCTTCATGATCGGCGGCCTGCAAAACCTCTCGCAGTATGGTTTGCCCGTCGCCATGAGGTATTTTTTCAAAAAGGCCATCCTCTTTTAGCAGGGCTATAAACGCCTCACGGTCGGCATTTATTTGTTTAACGGCCTGATTCCATGCATCATCATTTTCAGGACTGGTTTCTTTTGGCCAGTAATCACCGGGCCAGTTTGGCGATTGGTGGTTAGCATCTTTACAAAACTCCAGCATATCCCATTGGGCTATGCGTATATGCTCAACCAGTTGCCAAATGCTGTAGGGCAGTTTATCGGGTCGTTCTCCCCTCAGGTTAGCGGGTAACCCTGCCAGCGCCGTTTGCAGATCGGCGTGAGCGTTTCCGCCGTTTAACAGGTGAATAAGTTCGTCAATTAATATCTGGTGGTCGTTATTTGCTGTTTTCATAGTTCATAAAGTAACAAATTTATCGCCCGATTGATTTATGTGACCTAAATGTTTTAAGTTTATCCGGGTATTATTAATTTCATAATCACGTGATAAAAAACATCATCTTAAAACTATTCCTGGCTGTTGCAATATTCATGGCCGCATTTACCGGCTGTAAAAAAGACAACGGAGGCGGCGGGCCAATGCTGGGTAAAGACAATGCTGCTTTTACCCTTTATGAAAACAACTTTCTGGAAGCATTATGGAAGTTAAACCCTGACTGGGCTACGTCAGTTGGCTATCATAAGTATGATAGCTTATTATATATCCCTAATGAGCAAAACCGTCAAAAGATGCTTGATTTCGCTAAATTTCAGATTGACTCCCTGAGCCGGTTTGAAATAACCACCCTTAGCGAAGCCAACCGCATAGATTATCAAATGATGCAGAACCAGCTGGAATATACCCAGTGGCAAATTCAGCAATTAAAAGCCTACGAATGGGACCCATCATCATACAACGTGATAGGAACCTTTGCCTATATTCTTAATGAGCATTACGCCCCGCTTGACAAACGCCTGCGTCATTTTTATGAGCGTATGGCCGAAGTGCCTATTTACTATAAAGACGCCGAAAAGCAAATAAAAAACCCGGTTACAGAGCTTACCAGCCTGGCTATTGAGCAAAACCTGGGCGGGCTCAGCGTAATTGAAAAAGACTTTGAAGATTCTTTAAAGAAAACCAACATCCCCAAGGCCGAACAAAAATTAATGACCGACAGGGCCGCTGCCAGCGTGCAGGCCATAAAAGGTTATACCGAATGGCTAAAGGCACTTAAAAATGATCATCCGCGCAGTTTCAGGTTGGGTAAGGATCTTTATGAAGATAAATTCAAGTACGAAATAGTATCGGCCAGTAACGCACAGCAGGTTTACAATGCCGCGCTTAAACGTAAAAAATACCTGCATGGCGAAATGGCCAAAATAAGCCGCCAGTTATGGCCAAAATATTTTGGCAGCAAAACTATCCCTTCTGATACGCTCGGACTCATCAGCGCTATGATTGATACGTTATCGTCAAAACATGTTAAGCCAGATGAGTTTCAATCGGCCATTGTGCAGCTTATTCCCAAGTTAAAAGATTTTGTAAAAGCAAAAGATCTTGTAACGCTTGACCCAACCAAGCCATTGATCATCCGCAAAGAGCCTGGCTATATGGCTGGCGTTGCCGGTGCCTCCATGAGCGGCCCCGGCCCATATGATAAAGACGGGAACTCTTACTATAATGTGGGCAGCCTTGCCGGCTGGAGCCCCGAGAAAGCTGAAAGCTACCTGCGTGAGTACAATCAGTACATTATACAAATATTAAGTATCCATGAGGCCGTACCGGGCCATTATGTACAAGGCGTTTACGCCAATAAGGCACCGAGTATTATTAAATCGGTATTTGGCAACGGCGCCATGAATGAGGGCTGGGCCGTATATGCAGAGGAAATGATGCTTGATAACGGCTATGGCAATAATGAGCCCGAAATGAGGCTCATGTGGTATAAATGGCACCTACGCTCGGTTTGTAATACCATATTGGACTATAGTGTACACAGCAGCAACATGACTAAAGAACAGGCTATTAAAATGCTTACCACCGAGGCTTTCCAGCAACAAGCCGAAGCTGAAGGTAAATGGAAAAGGGTAAGCGTAAGCAGTGTGCAGCTAACCAGCTACTACACCGGCTACAAAGAGATCATAGATCTGCGCGATGCCTATAAAACCAAAATGGACGATAAATACAAATTGAAAGAGTTTAACGAGAAGTTTTTAAGTTATGGCAGCGCTCCGGTTAAGTTTATAAAAGACGCTATGCTGGCTAAACCAGCAGCAAAAAAGAATTAATATTCAGAACAGTTGCAAAAAAAGAGATAGCCCATGAGAAATAAAAACTCATGGACTATGAACCATAAGCCATCACCCATGAACTATCAAATTCTTTTTTTTACTGTGAGTAATGATTTTTTATCTGATGCGCAAGCTGGGTCATGATGTTATCATCCAGCTTACCCTGGCAGCAAACAAGGCTGCTTCTCTTTCTGTCAAAATTAACTTCTGCTAAAACTTTACCTTGGTCAACAACGCGGAATCTCCCTGCCTCCTTACTCGGTAAAACAGCAATAATACGTTCATCATCCTTGAAATTGATCAATACATGAAACTGATGCTGCGGTATAAATGCTATTTGCTGTAACATAAAAACCCCCTTTCTGTCGTTAAATTGTGTAGTAAACTGTGTAAAAAACTGTAAAGAGCACTGATTACTATAAAGTTAACGAAATTAGTTTTAAATAATTGTTATATTTTATCGTATTTTTTTACATAAATATTATAATACCTTTATCCACTACAATAATTGCCTGATGAAATACATTTTTAACCTGTTTTTCTTAATATTTGTAAGTTTTGCATGCCAGGCGCAAAAATTAAAACTCACCTTAAATTTAATAAAGGATAATACATATGTTATGGTCACCAACACCACATCGGCCATAAAGCAAACTGTAAACGGGCAGGAAAATAATGTAAACCTCACCATTGCCGGCACCACATCGTTCAAAGTGCTTAACGTTGACGATTCGCTTTACTACATGGAGGTTGTTTATAAAAATGTGAGTATGAAAATGCAGCTGCCCAGCGGCCCGCTCAACTTCGACTCGCAAAAAAAAGACCCTAATGATGTCATGTCCTCTATGCTGGCCGGCATCGTAAATAAACCCTTTACAGCCACACTAACCAAAAGCGGCAGGGTGCATTCGGTAGAAAACGTGGAAAATATGATATCGTCTGTTCTGGATAGTTATACGCAGTTGCAGGGCACGCAAAAAGATCAGATCAAAGAACAGTTTATACAATCGTTCGGCTCAAAGGCACTTAAAGGGAGCATTGAGCTGTCAACCGCGCTTTTTCCCGAAACCCCGGTAGCAAAAAATGATAAGTGGACTATAAACACCTTGCTGGAGAGCGCCATGACCGACAGGGTAACCACCGTTTATCAACTAACTAAGGTAACGCCAACCAGCTACATTATACATGGCGATGGCCGTATTGAACAGGCCGGGAACGGCGATTTTAAACAGGTGAACGGCATGCCCATGAAATATCATGTAAGCGGAACCATGATAGCCGATATTACAGCCGATAAAGTTACCGGTTGGGTAAGCGAATCAAAAATAAAGCAAACCCTGAGCGGTACCGTTGAAATTAAGGACAATCCTAAAATACCCGGGGGCATTGTATTCCCCATGAGTGTGGTGAACGAAACCCTGAGCACGGATAAGTAATTGCGTGTTCATCAGTTCATTTTCCAATTCATGGCATTTTTCATAAATTACCTATATTGCAAATAGCCAATGAAACAATGAGCAATTGAACTAATAAAGCAATTTATTAACTTCGCACCTATGTCACCAGCCGAAGCTAAAAAACAGATCCTGGCTTTAACAAGCGAACTAAAGCAGCACAATTACAACTATTATGTGCTGGCTATGCCTACCATTACCGATTTTGATTTTGATCAGAAACTGGAACAGTTAAACAAACTGGAAAAGGAATTTCCGGAGTTTGCCGATCCCGATTCGCCTACGCAAAGGGTTGGTGGCGACATTACAAAAGAGTTTGTTACCGTAAGGCACCGCTGGCCCATGCTTTCATTAGGTAATACCTATAACGAGCAGGAACTACTTGACTTTGATCAGCGCATCCGTAAGGCCATTGGCGATAATTTTGAATACGTATGCGAGCTTAAGTTTGATGGCCTATCCATGAGTTTAACTTATGAAGATGGCAAGCTGGTACGTGCCGTTACCCGGGGAGATGGTGTACAGGGCGATGAGGTAACCACCAATGTACGTACCATTAACACCATACCCAAACGCCTGCACGAAGGTAATTATCCTAACTACTTTGATATACGCGGTGAAGTTTTCATGCACCGTAAAGCCTTTGAGCGTCTCAACAACGAGCGTTTGGAGAACGGCGAGGTTGCTTATGCCAACCCGCGCAACTTTGCCTCAGGCACCATTAAAATGCAGGATTCGGCCGAGGTTGCCAAACGCCCGCTGGATTGTTTCCTGTATTTCCTGTATACCGAAAAACCTGTTTTTAAAACCCATTGGGAAAGCCTGCAGGCCGTTAAAAACTGGGGGTTCCATACCAACGAACATAGCAAACTGTGCACTAACATTGATGAAGTATTGCAATTTATAACCAAATGGGATAAAGACCGCTTTGGCTTGAGTTATGATATTGATGGTATAGTGATCAAGGTAAATAACTATTCGCAGCAGCAAGAACTGGGTTTCACCGCCAAATCACCGCGCTGGGCCATATCCTATAAGTTTAAAGCCGAACGTGTTGAAACCGAACTGCTGAGCGTAAGCTACCAGGTTGGCCGTACGGGTGCAGTTACGCCGGTTGCCAATTTAAAACCTGTACTGCTGGCAGGTACTACCGTAAAGCGTGCCACCCTGCACAATGCAAACGAGATCATCAGGCTTGACCTGCATGAGGGCGATACCGTATTTGTTGAAAAAGGCGGCGAGATCATCCCCAAGATCATCAGTGTAAACCCTGACAAGAGAGCGCAAAATGCTGTTCCGGTGGTTTATCGCACCACATGCCCTGCCTGCAATACCCATTTGGAGCGTAAGGAAGGCGAAGCCGCATTCTACTGCCCAAATGATGAAGGCTGCCCGCCGCAAATAGTTGGTAAAATGCAGCACTTTATTGGCCGTAAAGCCATGAACATTGATGGCCTTGGCGACGAAACCATCGAAACACTTTATTCCCGGGGATACATTAGGCACATCAGCGATATTTATAAATTACATACCCGTGCCGATGAGCTGAAGCAGATGGGCCGTTTTGGCGATAAGTCAATCAATAACATGCTGGAGGGTATCGAGAAGTCAAAACAGATGCCTTTTGAAAAAGTGCTGTTTGGCCTGGGTATCCGCTATATTGGCGAAACTGTTGCCAAAAAACTGGCAATACACTTTAAATCAATTGATGGCCTGATGGCAGCCACCCTGGAAGAGCTGGTAGCCGCCGACGAAATAGGCGAACGCATAGCCCAAAGTATCACCGAATATTTTAGCACAGAGCAGCACCGTCAGGAAATTGAAAACCTAAAAGAACTAGGCCTTCAATTTGTGGTGGAAGAAAAAGAGGTTAAACTGGCCAGTGAGAAATTGACCGGACAAAGCTTTATCATATCAGGTGTGTTTGAAAAATTCTCCCGCGATGAGCTAAAAGATCTGATAGAGCAAAATGGCGGTAAAATATTAAGCAGCATATCGGCAAAACTTAACTACCTGGTAGCAGGCGACAATATGGGGCCGGCAAAGTTAGAGAAAGCGCAAAAACTGAATATACCTATCATCAGCGATGAAGAATTGCTGGCCATGATCAGTTAATCTGTTTAAAATAAGCTATTTAAAATAGACACTAAATTGTTTACTTTTGTATAAAACCAAGAGTAAACAATTTACGTAGCTACCACATACCCCTATTAAGAGCATATTTATCTTTCTATTAACAAATAAAAGAACTACTTATTTAGATGGGGAATTTTATTGAAATACAAAAAAACATTGACTGTGAACCTTGCAAAGAATGTGGAGCCAGGCCAGTAATTGAGCAGACAAAAGGCGGTTTTATGGTACGCTGTCCTCAAAATAAATCACATTACAAAACTAAACCGGGCCTTGTTAATATTGAGGACTGGAATATAAAGAACAAGGCACTTCCGCCACTGGGTAATAACCAAAACCCGCAAAAAGCATCCTGAGCAATATAGCCGGTAAAATATTATTCACATTATTTAACAAATAAGCGTTGTAACTTTCACCCTATAAGCATCATCTTAGCATAAACATCTGCTAAATGAGATTTGCTTTATTATTTACCCTGTTTATTATATCGGGATTCCATGTATTTTCGCAACAGTTAAGCATCAGCGGTAAAATAACAGACCAAAATAACCAGCCAGTCCCCTTTGCCTCTATTTATATTAAAAACACCTCACGGGGCGTATCTGCCAATAGCGAGGGATATTATGAGCTAAAACTACAGCCTGGCAGTTACAACCTGCAATACAAAGCAGTAGGCTATGGCCAGCAAAGCCGCCAGGTAACGCTTACCGCCAACCAGGTAATCAATATAGCTTTACAAACAGAAACCTACCAGCTGCAAACTGTAGCCATTCATGCGGGCAGTGAAGACCCCGCATACGCCATTATCCGCAAAGCGATTAAGAAACGTAAAACCTACCTGAACGAGGTTAAAGCCTACACCTGCGATATTTATATCAAAGGCCTCCAAAAGTTATTGGCCGCTCCAAAAAAGTTCCTGGGTTTTGATGTGCAAAAAGCTACCCGTGAGGCAGGGCTCGACTCTAACCGTACAGGTATTATTTACCTCTCGGAGTCTGAGTCAAAATACAGTTTCATCAGGCCCAACAAGGTGCATGAGGTGCAGGTATCATCTAAAGTATCAGGGCAAAACAGGGCGTTTAGCTTTAACCGGGCATCAGATATGGCCGTTAATTTTTATGAAAATTTTGAAATCTGGGACGGCCTGAGCAATCGTCCCATCGTATCGCCTATTGCAGACAATGCCTTGTTCTACTACAACTATAAATGGATGGGTATATCGGTTGAAAATGGCGAAACTATTAACAAGATACAGGTAAGCCCCAAACGCGCCCACGACCCTTGTTTTGAGGGCTACATTTACATACTGGAAGATAGCTGGCGACTATCGGCCCTGCAGCTTTACATTACTAAAAAGGCCAATATTAATTTGGTTGATACTATTAAGATAAAGCAACAGTTTTATCCCGTAAGCGATAAAGCCTGGATGCCCGCCACCACCAAATTTGAATTTACAGGCGGGTTGCTTGGCTTTAAACTTGGCGGCTATTTTATTTCGATATATAAAAACTACGACCTTAACCCCAGCTTTGAAAAAACAAACTTTGCCGAAGTGTTACATATAGATAAAAACACCAGTAAAGATTCGGTTTTCTGGAACCAGGAACGGCCTATCCCGCTTACTGCCGAAGAAAAAACAGATTATAAAAACAAGGAAACCCTGGCCAGAAAGCGTGAATCAAAAGAATATCTCGATTCGTTAGATAAGGCGAATAACACGGTAAAGCCAATGAATATACTCACAGGTTTTAGCGTTCGTATTCGTTACAAGAAACAAACCTTTCATTACGATGGCTTATTAACTTCGTTGCTTTACAATACAGTTGAGGGCTTTGCTATTAATTATGGTGTAACTTACAGCAAGGTGGTTGATACTATAAATAACCGGTCGTTAATATTAGGCGGGCGGGTACGCTATGGTCTTTCCAACCATTTGTTTAATGGTGTTGCCAGCGCGGCTATTCCACTCAAGCAATTTACACTTGGTTTAAACGCCGGTTCGGATGTTACGGATCTGAACAGCCTGCAACCGGTATCAACCTTTGTAAATTCGCTGCATAGCCTGTTGTTAAGGCAAAACTATCAAAAGCTGTATCAAAAGCAATTTGTATCGGCTTCCTTTTCGGGGCACATCGCAGGCGGCTGGAAAGCTGATGCGAGTGTAGAATGGGCTAACCGCAAATCGTTGGTAAACAGTAGTACGTATAGTATTTTCAGCCCGAAAAACCATGCGTTCACTTCAAACAACCCCTTAGTGCCGGCACAGGACGTTCCTTTATTTGCAGAAAACCAATCATTCAAAGTGGCTCTGCGTACCAGTTATGATTTTAGTAACCAATATGAAACCTACCCATCAGGCAGGCGTTACTTACCATCAAAATACCCAACCATCGGCATGAATTATACCACCGGATTAAGCGGTATATTCGGTTCTGATGTTGATTATCATCTGTTAAGCGCCGATATATCTAAATCTGACATGAACCTTGGTTTCTATGGAAAAACATCGTTTTTTATTGGCGCGGGTAAATTTCTGAGTACCGATAAATTATTTTATCCGGATTACATACACTTTGAAGGCAACCAATTATTTGCCTACAGGCCCAGCATTAATCGTTTTTTACTGTTAGATTATTACGACTTCAGCACACCTGACAGATATATTGAAGCCCACCTGGAGCATAACTTTAAGGGCTTCATCACCAATAAAATACCTATCATCCGCAAATTTAAACTACAGGAAATTGTTGATGTAAACTACCTGTATACCCCTGCCCTTAAAAACTATACCGAATTGGGTTTGGGCCTGCAATACTTAAATATCAGGCTGATGTATGGCAAATCGTTCAACAGCGGCAGCAATAATAGTTCGGCTATCAGGCTGGGGATCAGTTTATAACCATATCAAATACAACGAAAAAATCATCAGCGGTTTCAGATAGTTTGGTAAAGATCATATTCTGCCGATGTATAGATCTTTTTCCAATTTATAAAGGATCTGCCCTTAGCTTTTTTATTAATAAGCATCAGATACTTTTTGTTGTTGGGCAGGCCTCTTAGTTTAATTACATCCGGAACAGAATTAACGTTGCATTGCATAATTCTGTTACACGTTTTTAACAAGAAGGCATCATTAATGTCGGTTATCACTAAATAATTATGATTATAACGGCCCGATAAAATTTCACTAATACGATGTATATCATTTAGTGCATCCCGATTGTACATAAAAACTTTAAACCCCTGTAGCGTCTGATTTTCGCTTGCAACAGACATTGATCTGTTATATACCCTAATTCTAAAAATAAAAGTTGCAGTACCGTATAATAATGAAAAGCACACAATGCCTATTCCTATATATTTTGTTGTGCCGGGCGCTTTACTGAACCAGGCTATTAAATAAGGTAAAACAAATATGGTTACCGGCAAAAACAAACGATCTTCGTTTGATATATAGCTTTGTTTAATGGCAAACAGGATCCAAAACAAGATATACATTACACTTAATACTACAACCACTCTAAAAACTTCATCGGTTTTGTATTGATTTACAATTTTGTTGCGGCACTTGTAAATGATAACAGCTATAACCAAAATACAGCAACCGATCAATAAATTATCATAGGGATTTATTAATGATATTTTACCGTATAAATTACCATATACAGCCGTTATGCTTAACGAAGAAAATAATGTCCCCGTAATTCCATTAAAAATACCATTAAGCAGTGTTGAAACACTGATCAATATTCCAGCTCCGTTTGTTGGATTGCTTCCAAGCCTAAGAAAACACCAATAGTAAATAACTAATGAAAGCGCAAATGGGAACAATAATACAAAACATCGTAACATCCGTCCCTCACCCCGGGAAGCAGTTATAATTTCTGTCAATAAAAATACACTGAAGGCTGTTTCAAACAGCAAAAAGCTATTTTTTAAAAATAAACCAAAGAGATTAAGGAGTAATAATAAAGGGAAAGCAAAAGATAAACTTTTGATATTAAGATCCTTAAATTTAAAATAAAAAAATATATAAAATGGCGAATAACAAAACAATATCAAATCTGACGAAGAGTATTGCAAAAAGTTAATATTAATAAAGCGCTGTAAAAAAAGAATCAATATTGAAACAAGCACCAGATTACCAGACAGGGCCGATAATTTAAATACCCGGTAATAAAAATAGCCGCCGCCAATTAGTGAAATAAACAATATAATGCTAACAGCAGTACCTATATTAACATGAAGTAACTCTGAAAAACAATAAGGCAGCGCATACTGCGCTGGTGTCCACCAAGTTAACTCATTAGCAGTTATCCGGGCAGTAGTTGGTTCAAATGTTAGGAGTTTATTCCAATGTTCGCCTGCCAGATAATTATGCAAACTAATGAAACCATTTAGTGCATCGTTACTAACAATTGGTTTATAAATTAACCCGGTTATAAGGTACCCTACGCTTATGATAAGCATAAGAATAACTAAAGTTTTTTTTACTGGATATTTATCGATCACGGTTCGGGCTATTTTACGATCACAATAATACGTGATAATACCTCAATTGAACAAAATACAAATGATATTCAGGTCATAATTATATGCTGACACAAACAATCAATTTTGCTGGCTATTTGTCACTAATCACTATATTAGCATCCTTTAATTTTAAGCATGAATATATTTTACGGAACAGGGGTAGCTATGGTGACCCCTTTTCAGGCGGACGGTCAAGTCGACTACGAAGGTTTAAAAAATCTTATTGAACATTTGATTGATGGCGGGGTGCAATACCTGGTATCATTAGGTACAACCGGCGAAAGCGCCACATTGAATGCCGATGAGCGAAAGCAGGTTTGGTCATTTACCGCACAGGTTGTAAATAAGCGCGTTCCCCTGGTTGCCGGTATAGGTGGTAACAATACCCACGAAGTGGTTGAACAAGTAAAAGAATTTGATATTAATGGTTACAGCGCCATATTATCATCAAGCCCACACTATAACAAACCCACCCAGGAGGGTATTTACCAGCACTATAAAGCTATAGCGCAGGTTGCACCGTTGCCTGTAATTTTATATAACGTACCAAGCCGTACCGGCAGCACCATAGCTGCTGAAACAACTGTACGTTTGGCACGCGACTTTAAAAACATTATAGCCATAAAAGAAGCATCGGGTAATTTTGACTTATTTAACCAACTGATGCGTGACAAACCGGAAGAATTTTTAGTAATATCTGGTGATGATCCGGTTACCTTACCTATGATGGCGCTGGGTGCGGTGGGTGTAATATCGGTTATTGGTAATGCTTTGCCTAAGCCACTATCGGCTATGGTACAGTTGCTGTTAAATAACGACTATAAGCAAGCTCAAAAAACACACAGCAGCCTAATTGAATTTACCAGGTTAATGTTTGTTGAAGGCAACCCGGCCGGTGTTAAAAATGCCTTAAAGCATTTAGGTGTTTGCGGCGAAACGCTCAGGCTGCCTCTTGTACCGGTAAGCAGCGGCATTGCCGAAGCCATAAAAAAAGAAACGCAAAAATTAGTATAAACAAAAAACCCGGTTATAACTAACCGGGTTTTTTATTGGAATAATAAAAATCTTACTAAGCTTCTTTATTTTTCGCTTCCTGTACTTCCAAACGGATAGCTTGAGCCAGGTTTTTAAGATCTTGCATGCCTTTACGAACGCGGGTTCCGGCAGCGCTGTTTCCTTTGTTGTAGAATTTATCGGCGTCGGCCTCCAAAGATGCTACAAGCTCTTTTACTTCAGTAAATTTTTTCATTTAATTACTCCTTTTAAATTATGAGGTTTATTGTTTTAATTTAAGCTAATCTAAAATGTTTTTTTTTAATTAAAAATTTTTGAAAGGGAAAAATACTGCCTTAAAAGTGCTTTTTTTCCACATTTTCAACGGTTTTGATAGATTTTCTTATAATTATACAATATTAAAATCCAATACAAAATTTAAATAATCTTATTCATAACATAATATACCGTAACTATATTTTAATATAAGTACGGTATATTATTAAATAAGATTTAAAGCGCCAAATGAATGATATTTAATACAATTGCCATATATAAATATCTATTAAATCGCTTTTTGCAATATATCGGGATAGTGCTGATGTGTTTTTATAATCAACTCACCAAATAAAGTATTGGCCCAGGCAAACCATTTACGTGTAAAATCGGCCGGATTATCTTTATTAAATGACTCGTGCATAAAGCCGGTACCGGCATGCGTGGTCTTCAATAGTCGCAAACACTCGGTTATTTCTTCCTTGTTGTTAGATGTTAAACCACGCATAATAATTGCCATGGGCCATATATAACCTATACCTACGTGCGGGCCACCAATACCTTCTGCTGCTGTGCCTTTAAAGAAGTAAGGATTGCTTAGGCTCAGCACAAAACGCCTCGTATTTTGATATAAAGGATCAGTTACAGGCAATGAATCAAGATAAGGTAAAGCCAGCAGGCTTGGCACGTTTGAATCGTCCATAAAAAGCTGGTTACCATAGCCATCAACCTCAAAGGCCAATATTTTACCAAACTCGGGGTGTTGCGCTACCGCGTATTTTTTCAGAGCGACATCAACCTCACTGGCCAGAGCCCTGCAAGCTGCAGATGTAGTACTATCATTACCGATGGTGGCATACATTTCGGCCATTTGATTTAAACTGGTTACCGCAAAATAGTTTGACGGTATCAGGAAAGGATATATGGTAGCATCATCAGACGGGCGGAAGATAGAGCAGATCAACCCTACAGGTTTAACGGGGTTACCATAACCTTTGTTCGGCGCGGTATCACTGGCTGTCTGGGTTTTACGTTGAAAATAATAAGGTCCTTTTCCATCCTTACGCTGCTGTTCTTTAAAAGTATTCAGGATGGTTTTACCGGCCTTTTGCCAGTTATCGTCAAAGAAGCTGGTGTCGCCACTTATTTTCCAATAGTTATAAGCCAGCCTTACGGGGTAACACAACGAATCTATCTCCCATTTACGCTCATGCAGTTCGGGCTTCATCACGGTATGGTCTGTATCCCACTCGCTGCCTGTTGGACCCTGGTTAAAGGCATTGGCATATGGATCAATCAACACACACTTAGCCTGACGGCTCAAAACTCCCTGAACAAGCTTTTTAAGCGCCGGGTCGGTTTTAATAAGGGGAAGATAGGGCCAAACCTGCGCAGATGAATCACGCATCCACATGGCGTTAATATCGCCTGTAATTACAAAGGTATCAGGCTTGCCTCCGGCCTCGGAGTAATTCACGGTAGTATCAAGAGTATTCGGATAGCAGTTTTCAAACAACCAGGCCAGTTCCGGATCTTTAATATCCTTTTTAACCTTTTGTATAATGGCTTCAACAGCCTTGCTGGTAAATTTCCTATCGGCCAGTTTTGGTCTTTGGCTTTCAAATGCAGGCAAAGTGCTGGCAAATAATGATGGCGTAAGCCCAAGGCTCAGGCCTGCGGTTGCAATCCCGTTTAACTTTATAAAATGTCTTCTGGTAAGCATACAGATTTTTTAATGGTAGCTGTAAAAATATAAAAGCCTTTGGTTATCCGAAAGATATTCGATTTTTATTTTAAAAGGTTTTAGCAGCGTATTTTCATACATTATGCTGAAACGCAAATGATGGCAAAGGGCTCTGATGGGATGTTTACAGGCGTAAAGAAGGCCGCACCCTTACCCTGTATAAAATTGCCTGTTGCTATTTTTACACATTAGTTTACAATACTTCACACTTATTCACACTCCATCACAATTTGATGTACAAGTGGCTATAAACAAGATATTTATAAGCTCATATTCCTAAATTAGATACAGTCAATTATAAATAAACCTTAAGCATATGATAGCTAAATTAAACCATGCATTACATCTGAGTACATTGTATTCGCAATTTGTTTTAATGTGTATATTACTAATGGGTATTTTCGTAATTATTGCTGTCTATGTTATAGAATTTTTTACCAGGAGCAACAAACCAGACCCTAATTTTATAGGAAAATCCGGCTATTATCATTAAAATAGCCGATTGGAATTATCAGGAATTTTCTGGTCAAAAAAGATCGTCAGCAGCGTTAAATAAAAAGAGGCCGTATTATTGTTTAATACGGCCTCTTTGTTTGGTTAAGGAAGCTTAAACTCCCAGATCTTTCATTATAGTATCTATTTTAGCATCAAGCTGTGCATCTGTTTCATAATAAGCCTCTTTACTAACCAGCTTACCATTCACGCTGCAATAAAACTTAATTTTAGGTTCGGTACCTGATGGACGGGCCGATATAATGCTACCATCTTCAGTAATGAATTGAAGCACATCTGATTTTGGTAGTTCTAACGCTTTAGTAGTGTTAGTATTCAGATCAGTTTCTACTCCTTTTTCATAATCTTTCAGGGTAATAACTTTTGAACCACCCAGCGTAGCCGGAGGGTTATTCCTGAATTTTTCCATCATGGCTACAATCTCTTCGGCACCGGTTTTTCCTTTTTTGGTAATCGAGATCAGTTTCTCTTTATAGAAACCATACTGTACGTAAGTATCAATCAGAGCCTCAAACAAGCTGCTGCCTTTATCTTTGTAATAAGCAGTCATTTCGGCAATAAACGCGCTTGAAACAACGGCATCTTTATCACGAACCAGTTCCCCTACCAGGTAGCCATAGCTCTCTTCACCGCCACCAATAAAGGTTTGTTTACCTTGCAGGTGAGTCATCAGTTCGCCAATGTATTTAAAACCGGTTAAGGTATTAAAGCAGGTAACGTTTTTAGCTTTGGCTATAGCATCGATCAGGTTCGAGGTAACAATGGTTTTAACAATATACTCCTTACCGGTAAGTTTACCTTTATCTTCCCAGGCCGTTAACAAGTAATTGATCAACATGCTTCCTGTTTGGTTGCCATTAAGCAATATAAACTCGTTTTCAGTGTTTTTAACAGCAATACCTACACGGTCGGCATCCGGGTCAGTAGCCAGCACCAGGTCGGCATCGGTTTCCTGTGCTTTTTTAAGAGCCAGGGTCAACGCTTCTTTCTCTTCCGGGTTTGGATATACCACCGTTGGGAAATTACCATCAGGCGTGGTTTGCTCGTCAACCAGGATCACATTTTCAAAACCAAAAAGCTCCAGGGCTTTTGGTGTAAGGGTAATACCCGTACCGTGAATTGGTGAATAAACAATTTTCAGATCTTTCTGACGCTTAATAGCTTCGGGCGATACAGAAAGTTTTACGATCTCTGACAGGTACAGATCGTCAATTTCTTTGCCAATTACTTCAATATTTTCATCAACCCGGTTAAACTTAACCTCATCAATACTTTTGATAGCTGCTACCTCGTCCATAACAGCTTTGTCATGAGGTGCAACAAACTGCCCGCCATCTTCACCATAGGCTTTATAACCGTTATACTCTTTAGGATTGTGCGATGCGGTAAGCATTACACCGCTTTTACAACCCAAATGGCGTACCGCAAATGAAAGCTCTGGCGTAGGCCTAAGGGCTTCAAAGTAATATACATGAATACCATTTGCCGAAAAAACCTCGGCAGTAGTTGTAGCAAAAAAATCGGCGTTGTTGCGGCTATCATGTGCTATAGCAACTTTAATTTTTTGGCCCGGATAGGTTTTTTTAAGATAGTTTGCCAGGCCCTGAGTAGCAGCGCCAATGGTGTATTTATTAATACGGTTTGAGCCAGGCCCCATGATACCGCGAAGACCACCTGTTCCAAATTCCAGATCCCTGTAAAAAGAATCGGTTAATTCGGTATATGCCTTATCATCAAGTAATTTTTGAATTTGCTGTTTAACATCGGCATCGTAGTTTCCTTGAAGCCATGTATTTACTTTTTGTAGAACGGAGGGGTCTAATTCTTGCATGTGTATGTTATTAATGGGTAAATTATTGTAATAAGTTTGATAACAAATATGGTAATAAAAAGTGTGAGCACAATTGAACATTAAAATATTCTGCTGTGTTTTTTTAATATTTAACCGTTATAAGCAACTAACAATTATATAAAAGAAAAGGCCACGGTAAACTGTGGCCTTTTCTTTTATATGTTACTGACTGGCAATTAAGCAATTTCCAGTTTATCTTCTTTATAATAGCCTGATTTTAACTTTTCGCCCATTTCAGTGTAGGCATCAAGCGTACGCTGCACATCATCTAAAGAGTGTGCCGCTGTTGGTATAATTCGCAGCACGATCAATCCTTTAGGGATAACCGGATAGATTACTATAGAACAGAAAATGCCATAGTTTTCGCGCAGATCGCGGGTAAGGCTGGTGGCCTCATATAAATCGCCTTTTAAAAACACCGGTGTAACCATGGTATTGCTGGCACCCAGGTCAAAACCACGTTCTTTTAATCCTTTTTGTAAGGTTGTAGCTATAAGCCACAATTTTTCGCGCAGCTCAGGGTTTGATTTCAGCAACTCAAAACGCTTTTTTAAACCCAGAACCATTGGCATAGGTAATGCCTTGGCAAATGTTTGCGAGCGCATATTGTAACGCAGGAAATGGATGATCTGCTCATCGGCGGCTACAAAAGCCCCTATGCCCGCCATTGATTTGGCGAAAGTTGCAAAATATACGTCAACACCTTCAATAGCGTCTTGCTCTTCATGCGTACCTGCACCTGTTTTGCCCATGGTACCAAAACCATGCGCATCATCAACCAATAAGCGGAAATCAAATTTCTTTTTCAGTTCAATGATCTCTTTCAGCTTGCCCTGTACACCCGACATGCCAAATACACCCTCGGTGATCAGCAATATGCCACCGCCGGTTTGCTCAGCCAAACGGGTTGCGCGCTCCAGTTGTTTTTCGCAGCTTTCAATATCATTGTGCTGATAAACAAAGCGCTTGCCCATGTGCAGGCGCACACCATCAATAATACAGGCGTGTGATTCGGCATCGTAAACTATTACGTCGTTCCTGTCAACCAGCGAATCGATAATAGATACCATACCCTGGTAACCGTAGTTCAATAAAAAAGCAGCTTGTTTGCCTACAAAAGCAGCCAGGTCATTCTCTAATTCCTCGTGGTGAATGGAGTTGCCCGACATCATGCGCGCACCCATAGGGTAAGCCATTCCATAGTCTGCGGCGGCTTGCGCGTCGGCCTTTCTCACCTCAGGATGATTGGCTAAACCTAAGTAATTGTTCAGGCTCCAAACCAAATGTTCTTTGCCATTAAATTGCATGTGCGGCCCGATCTCTCCCTCCAGTTTAGGAAATGAAAAATAACCGTGCGACCATTTTTGGTGCTGACCGATAGGGCCGCCCAAACTTTTTGTTATTTTATCAAATAAATCCAAAATAGTATGCTTTTGTAGATAGTTTTTAAAGTACAAATATAGCCGTTTTTATAGCTTGCAACAATAGCTATAACTTTTTAGAATAGGTTATAACTTACGGAAAAGAATCAAGAGGTTAGAACCAAGAATCAAGACTTGCAAATCTGACATTGGTTTAAACAAAAACAGGAAAGATATCTAAGAATTACTCCTGCGATCTCTTTCCTGTTTTTAATTACTCTGGTCTTGTGTCTTGACTCTTTTCTCTTGGCTCCCCTATTTAATCCGCATTATCATGCAAAAAAGAATTGTTTTTGCGGATCTCGGTATTGCCTTCGCTATCAGGCATCAGGCTAAACCTCGAGATCTGGCTTTCGTCAGACTGAGGGGTTTCCTGAAGCGCGATCTCTTTGCGTTTGTAAGCAGGTACGTTTTCCAACTCCTGGATGTTACCGCTGCGCAGTTTCATGCTCAGATCTTTCAAACGCATAATACGCTCACGCGATTTTTTTAGCTGCTCCTCAATTGATTCATTGGTTTTATGATCATCGGCGCCAACTACAGGCTCTGGTTCTGGGGCGGGTGCCGGAGCAGGAGGCTCAGGCATTCTCCTTTCTTCCCTATTAACCGGGGCGGTATATGACTCAGGCTCGCTCATTTTAAAAGTAAAGCCCGCGTTATCAGGTTCACTTTCTTCTTCTGATGATTCTTCTTCCAAATTATATCTTAATACAACTTCTTCTTTTTCTTCAGAGCGGGCAAACATATCAAATAAGCCGGTTTGTTTTGGCTCATCCTTTTGTTTCATATAAGGCTCTGCAGTTGAAGCTCCTGCAACTTTTACCGGGTTAATAAATTCATTAACCGGCTTTACCAAAGGTTTGGCCTCAGGCTCAAGCATCGATATGATCTTTTTGTTGCTATTCTCTTTTTCGCGCTCATCCTTGGTTTGGAAACCAGTAGCAATAATGGTAACCGACAATTGCTCGCCCAGGTTATCATCCACACAGTTACCCCATATCAGGTCGGCTGCCAAACCGGCTTCTTCCTGTATGTAATCGGTAATGATGCTTACCTCATCCATGGTAACCTCTTTAAGGCCCGAGCTGATGTTAAGCAAAATGTACCTTGCACCCTCAATTTCATTATCCTTTAACAACGGTGATGATAAAGCACCTTCAACAGCTTTTAAAGCACGGTTTTCACCTTCGGCGGTTGAGCTGCCCATGATAGATACACCACTGTCTTTCATTACGGTGCGCACGTCTTTAAAGTCAACGTTGATATAACCCGGCAAGGTGATGATCTCGGCGATGCCTTTGGCGGCAGTTGTTAATATATCATCGGCCTGTGCAAAGGCAGAACTCATGGTTAAGTTTCCAAATATCTGGCGAAGTCTGTCGTTTGAGATCACCAGGAAAGAATCGACATATTTTTTCAGTTCTTCCAAACCGGCATCTGCCTGCATTTTACGGCGCTTGCCTTCAAATGAAAACGGCGTGGTTATAATACCCACGGTCAATATATCCATTTCACGGGCCGCTTTGGCAATTATAGGGCTTGCACCTGTACCGGTACCGCCACCCATACCTGCCGTAATGAACAGCATTTTGGTATTAATGCCCAGCATTTGCTTTATGTCGTCTATATTTTCAATAGCTGAGTTTTTACCTACCTCTGGTATTGAACCGGCACCCATTCCTTCGGTTAAACTTGCACCTAACTGTACCTTGTTAGGTATAGGGCTTAACTCCAGCGCCTGGGCATCAGTGTTACAAATTATAAAGTCAACACCGGTTATTCCCGACCTGTACATATGGTTCACCGCGTTACCGCCGCCACCGCCAACACCAATTACTTTGATAATTGACGATTTTTCTTTTAACATCTCAAACTGCATAATCTTCGTTTTCAGCTATATGTGATTCAACCAATATTTAGATTTTACCATCGTAATATTAGGACTTTTTCAACAATAGTTTTCCACAAATGTCTATAATGTGGAAAAGTTAATCTTTGTGAATAAATTTGTGAGTGGTAAGCGGTGAATGAACCATTCTCCATTTACTACTCACCAAGACACTACTTCAAAAAGTCTTCATCGTTGATATCGTCTTTAATAAATGTGATACTCTTTTTCAGTAACCTGTCAAACAAACCACCCTCTTTGGCTTTTGGTTCGTATTTAGGTTTTTCTGCCTTTGTTTCAGCTCCCGGGGCCGCGTTCATGTATTCTGTTTTCTGAATACCTTTTATCAGCAGGCCGATACCTGTGGCAAAAGTTGGGCTTTGCAGCTCCTCGTAAATATTCTTAGGCAGCACTTCGTTTTTGGCCAGATGCTCTGTTGGGTAACCCACGCGGCAATCTAAACCGGTAACAAATTCAACCAGTTGACGCAGGTGTTTAAGCTGCGCGCCTCCACCTGTAATTACTATACCGGCTATCAGTTTTTTCTCGTAGCCTGATGATTTGATTTCGTAGTATACATGTTCTACGATCTCTTCCATACGGGCCTGGATAACATAAGCCAGGTTTTTTACAGAGATCTCTTTGGGTTCGCGGCCCCGTAAACCGGGTACGCAAACAATTTCGTTCTCCTTGTTTTCATCTGCCAGTGCCGATCCGAACCTTACCTTTAATTGCTCGGCGATGTTGCGCATTACAGAACAGCCCTCACGAATATCCTCTGTTACGCTGTTACCACCAAACGGAATTACCGCGGTATGGCGAATAATACCTTCGTGGAATATGGCCACGTCTGTAGTACCACCACCTATATCAACCAAAACCACACCGGCTTCTTTTTCCTCTTCGCTCAATACAGATTCAGAAGAAGCCAATGGCTCTAATATCAGGTCCTGGCTATCCAGGCTGGCTTTGTTTACACATTTTACAATGTTTTTGATAGCCGTAACCTGACCCGATATAATATGGAAGTTAGCCTCCAGCCTTACGCCGGCCATACCTATCGGATCTTTAATACCCGGTTCGTTATCAACAGTAAACTCCTGAGGTAGTACATGAATAATCTCCTCGCCCGGAGGCATCACCAGGTTATACATATCCTCAATAAGTTTATCAATATCCTTACGGCCAATTTCCGACTGCAGATCACGCCTGGTTATTAAACCACGGTGCTGCAAGCTTTTAATATGCTGACCCGCAATACCCACAAACACTACCCTGATCTCTACATTTGATTGCGCGCCGGCCACATCAACCGCCTGGGTTATGCCTTGTACTGTTTTATCAATATTTGATACCATACCACGGGTAACACCCGCAGACTCGGCCTTGCCAATTCCTAATACCTCAATCTTCCCGTTCTTGCTCCTGCGACCAACAATGGCGCATATTTTTGTAGTCCCGATATCCAATCCTACTACAATTGGCGAACTTTTTTCTTGTGTTGAGCTTTTATCCATATTCCTAATTTATTTGAGAGCTTGTATCCCTTGTGAGTTTTGCAGCATCTGACTTAAGGCTTGCGGCCTTACTTGCCTTAATTGAGTCCGCTTTCATATTTTCATTTTTAATACCAACCACCTGGCCCGAGTATTTCACATTGATCATGCTGTATTTATCCCAGCCTGCCTGTGGCAGTACCTTTTTATAAAATGCCAGCAGGTTGGAAAATTTCACCCGCAGTGAGTCGGCATTACCTATCAGTATCCTTTGATTACCCACACGTGGTATGAGTTCAATTTCCCGATCCTTGTTTACATATATCTGCGCTACCTGAGCATCCCATAATGAATCTTTCCTGATAAAATCAGCGGTCAGGTACAGATCCTTAGCCAGTTTAGTATGCAAAGAATCAACCTTATTGGCGAACAACTCCTCAATAAAGCCATTGGCAACCAATACCCTTGCGGTAAAGTTTGATGACAGCGGAATTTTTAAACCATGCTGGTCAACATAAAAATCCATATCGTAGTGGTTCATGATACGCAGTATTGGTTGGCGCTGGCTTACCTCTACCCTTAAAACGCCATCCATTTCGGTATAAACTTTGGCAAATTCAATAAATGGGTTTGCCCTTAGCTTATTCTCCAAGTCCTGTATATTAATATTTTCCAGCTTACGGCCTATCAGCGTATGGCTGCTGGTTTGCAATATCTGGTCAACTTCTTCCTTATCTATAAAATACTGACTGCCTGGTATGTTAACCTTTACAGCTTTACAAATAACCGATCCTTTTTTTACTTCAATAAAACTCATAAGCGCAATGAGGCCACCCAGGCAAAATACCCAGGCAAAACCAACAAACAGACGCTTCCACATGAGTTTTTTATCCATGATTTAATATTTCTTTCAAAGAGTGAACCAAAGTATCAATATCCCCTGCGCCAACTGTTAGCAGTAGTTCGGGTTGTTCGTTTGTTACAGCTCGCAGTGCATCCTCCTTACTTAATTTGCGTTTATTGAGCATGTGCATCTTATCCAATAACATATCAGAAGTAACACCTTCAATAGGCAGCTCACGCGCCGGGTAAATATCCAGCATGATCAGTTCATCAACCATATCCAGCACCTCGGCAAAGCCATCGGCAAAGTCGCGGGTACGGGTATATAAATGCGGCTGAAAAATGGTGGTGAGTTTTTTATCCGGATACAGTTTTTTTACAGATGATATGCAGGCCCTTAATTCTTCAGGATGGTGCGCATAATCATCAATATAAATATGTTGCGGTGTTTTTACAATATACTCAAATCTCCGTTTAACCCCTCTAAATGACCCAAGAGCGCTTTTAATAGCATCCGGAGCAACATTCAGCCTCAAAACAGCTTCAATTGCCGCAACAGCGTTTTCTACATTATGCATCCCCGCAATACCCATTTTTATATCAGCAATGGTTAAATCGGTATTTACAAAGTCGAAATAGAAGTCGCGATTTTCAATACGTATGTTAGCAGCATGGGCGTCGGCAGTAACATCGGCAATGGCGTAGGTATAGCCAGTATCAAGCGGCAAGCCTTTTTTATGCACCAGTGTACCGCCGTCTTTTATCTGCGATGCAAATAGCCTGAACGATTCAGTTAAATGTTCATGATCACCATAAATATCCAGGTGATCGGCATCCATCGAAGTGATGATGGCTACATCTGGATACAGGGTCAGGAATGAGCGGTCATACTCATCGGCCTCAACCACCATTATATTGCTTTTACCATACAGCACATTGCTTTGGTAATTGGTTGATATTCCACCCAAAAAGGCTGAAGGATCATTACCTGCATCTTTCAGGATGTGCGCCACCATAGTTGACGTGGTGGTTTTGCCATGTGTACCGGCAACTGCTATGGTAAATGAGCTCTTACTGATGAGCCCTAAAACCTGTGAGCGTTTAAATAACTCGAAGCCCTTGTCTTTAAAATAATTCAGGATAGCCGAATCTTTAGGAACAGCGGGTGTATAAATAATAAGCGTATCATCACAAGGTTTCTGGAAACTCATCGGGATCCAGTCTGCCTTGTCGTCAAAAATAATTTGTATCCCCTCATTATGCAGATCGTTTGTAAGATCAGTCGAGGTTTTATCATAGCCACAAACAATACAACCTAAATGATGGAAATATCGGGCCAGGCCGCTCATCCCGATGCCGCCTATACCTATGAGGTAAACTCTTTGTATCTTGCGTAATTCCATTTTTTTGTGTTTTAAAAAGGCCCTCCCCTTTGGGGAGAAGGAGGACCATAATTTTAATTGTTGTTGTTTGTTGTTATTTTTAATAGCTCCCGGGCAATAACCTCATCGGCATTTGGCATAGCCATTTCGCCAATATTTATACCCAATTTCTTTTGTTGTTCTCTATCATTTAATAATTCAAGCGCCCTGTCAACCAATTTAGCTTCTGCATCCCTGTCGGCTAAAAACACAGCCGCTTTTTCATGTACCAGTGCCAGCGCATTTTTGGTCTGGTGATCTTCGGCCACATTTGGCGACGGCACCAGGATCACCGGTTTTTTAACCATACAAAGCTCGGCAATGGTACCTGCACCAGCCCGCGATATTATAACATCAGCGGCGGCATAAGCCAGATCCATGCGCGATAAAAACTCTCTTATCTTAATATCAGGGTGATAATCCTCGCCCAGTTTTTCAACAATTTGTTTATAATAAAACTTACCCGTTTGCCAGATGATCTGTACATCTGCAGCTATCAGCTTATCAAGCCCGGCAAGTATGCTGTTATTTAAAGTTCGTGCACCAAGGCTGCCCCCAGTTATCAGTATTGTTTTTTTAAATGCCGATAACTTATAAAGTTCCAATGCCTGCATGTGCTTACCGGCAATGTTTACCGCATCTTTACGGATGGGGTTACCTGTTTTAATAATTTTACCGACTGGAAAAAACTGCTCCATACCGTCAAACGCCACACATATTTTTTGGGCATTTTTCCCCAGCCATTTATTGGTGATACCAGCATATGAGTTTTGCTCCTGTATGAGGTAGGGTATATTTTTCAACGATGCCGCGTACAACAATGGCCCCGATGCATAGCCGCCAACACCAACAGCAGCATCGGGTTTAAAATCTTTTATAATTTTAAGCGCCTTACGTACACTGCCAATGAGCTTAACAGGGAACATGATGTTTTTCCAGATCGATTTACGCTGAATCCCCTGAATATCTAAACCAATAATTTTATAACCGGCTGCCGGAACCTTTTCCATTTCCATGCGACCGTTAGCCCCTACAAACAATATTTCGGTAGCCGGATCAATATTTTTTAAAGCATTGGCAATAGCAATGGCAGGGAAGATGTGTCCTCCTGTTCCGCCGCCGCTTATGATAACTCTCTTTGCCATGTTTTATTAAAACTCTAAATACTAAAACCTAAATTCTAAACTCTAACTTGTTAGGCAATTTACTCACCACTCAACACCTAAGCCGTCCTGATCTCGCCTACTACCACTTTTTTGGGTTCTTCAATATCCCTGCTTACTGATAATATGATGCCAAAGGCCACACTTGTAAACAATATTGACGTACCGCCCATACTTACAAATGGCAGCGGAACCCCTGTTACCGGACCCAGACCAACTGCTACCGCCATGTTAGCAAAAGCCTGTATAGTTAAACTAAAACTCAAACCACATGCCAGCAAAGCCCCGAAAGCCTTTGGCGCTTTGGTTACAATTTTTATACACCTGTATAATAAAAACAGGTAAATGCCTATTAAGGCAAAGCCACCTACTAGTCCATACTCCTCAATAATAATGGCGTATATCTCGTCGGAGTATGACTCGGGCAGGTAATTTCTTTCAGAACTGTTGCCCGGCCCTTTTCCAAACAAGCCGCCGCTGGCTATAGCTATTTTGGCGTGATCTGACTGGAACGACTTATCAGGCTTGGCCTGTTCGGGGTGTAAAAACGTGCTTACACGCGTTGCATACATATGCCTCCTGGGTCCTAAAAACAAAACACCCAGCAATAAAATAAACCCGGCACCACAAACCACCGCTATTTGCTTAATACTGATACGGCCTATAATGAGCAATAAAATACTCACTCCAAACAGCATCAACGCGGTTGATAAGTTGGCCAGCGCAATTAATATAAACACCAGGCAAACCGCACCCATTATAGGTAAAAACGATTCTTTTACATCCTTAATATTTTCCTGCTTGCGCGATAATGTACGTGCCAGATAGGTGATCAATGCCAGCTTGGCCAAATCTGATGTTTGAAAACTCAAACCAATTACCGGAATGTTGATCCACCGGCTGGCGTTGTTGATATGGCTGCCAAATAGCAAGGTGTACAACAACAATGGTATGGTAACGATCATCATAATTTTGGAGATACCAGCATAGTACCGATAATCGAGCTTATGCGAAATATACATGAGCGCAATACCGCCAACCACCATAGCCAGGTGCTTCATCAATATCGATTCCACTCCAACCCCTCTCTTATATGCCAGCGTACCGGTTGAACTGTATACAGCCAACAAGGATATAACAGAAAGCAATATGACTATTAGCCATATCCAGCGGTCGCCTTTTGTGTTACTGAGTATCCTGTGCATTTTCCCTTAGTTTTTTGAATCCATGGACCATTGACTATGGCCCATGGACTTTTTTCTTACAATTCCTTTACTGCCGCTTTAAACTGGTTGCCGCGGTCTTCGTAATTTTTAAACAGATCAAAGCTTGCGCACGCTGGCGACAACAATACGGTGTCTCCCTTTTCGGCCAGGTGATAGGCTACCTGCACTGCTTCCTGCGCCGAACCGGTATTTACAATCACTTCTACATCATCTTCAAAAGCATCGTGAATGCGTTTATTATCCTTACCCAGGCAAACAATAGCTTTCACTTTTTGCTTAACCAACTGTTTTAGCATGCTATAATCATTTCCCTTATCAACACCACCCAAAATCAGTACCACATCGGTAGTCATGCTTTCCAGGGCATACCAGGTTGAGTTAACGTTGGTGGCTTTAGAATCGTTAATGAAACTAATACCTGATATTTTACCAACCGACTCCAGCCTGTGCTCGATGTTTTTAAAGTTGCCCATGCTCTCTCTCATCGATTCGTTGCGCAGTTCAAGCACTTTTGATACAATACCTGATGCCATGGAGTTGTAAATGTTGTGCTTGCCCTGCAGGGCTAATTCTTTAATTGACATTTGAAAATGTTCTTGTAGTGTGTTAATGACAATATTGTCGTTTTCGAGGTATGCTCCCGGTTTAATCTTAGTTTCTATTGAAAATGGCAACTGCTGTGCGTCAAAACTGCGCCCGGCCATACCTTTAATGGTTTCCGGATCGTCGGCACAAAAAATAAAATAGTCGTCCGCGGTTTGATTTTGCGTAACGCGGAATTTTGATGCCGCGTAATTTTCCAGCTTATAATCATACCTGTCTAAATGATCAGGCGTAATATTGAGCAAAACAGCAATATCCACTTTAAACCGGTACATATCATCCAGCATAAAGCTGCTTAGCTCCAACACGTAATACTCAAACTTTTTGGTAGCCACCTGGTAAGCAAAGCTCTTACCTATGTTACCTGCCAAGCCTACGTTCAACCCTCCGCTTTTCAGGATATGGTAGGTTAAGCTTGTGGTGGTAGTTTTACCGTTTGAACCGGTAATACCTATAATTTTGGCATCGCAGTACCTGCCCGCAAATTCAATTTCGGATATAACCGAAATTCCCTTTTCACGCAGCTTTTTAACTATGGGAGCCTTTTCAGGAATACCCGGGCTTTTGATAACTTCAACCGCGCTTAATATTTCGGCTTCGGTATGCTGATTTTCCTCAAAGGGGATATTCCAGTCCTGTAGTTGTTTTTTATAATGATCTGCAATGGCGCCAAAATCAGAAACAAAAACATCATAACCCTGCTGCTTCGCAAGGTATGCCGCACCCACACCACTTTCGCCGGCACCAAGGATGGCTAACCTTTGAGTTTTGAGTGATGAGTTTTGAGTTTTATGTTCCAACTGAGTCATTGTTTTATTGCACTATATTTTTTGTCTTATATTTTGATTCTTACTTCCCGATTCTAAACCTACCTCAATTTCAATGTTATAATGGTTATGATGGCCAGCAGTATACCAATAATCCAGAAGCGGGTTACGATTTTTGCTTCGTGAAAACCCTTTTTCTGGTAATGGTGATGTAATGGCGCCATTAAAAATATTCTCTTGCCCTCACCTGATTTTTTCTTGGTGTATTTAAACCAGCTCACTTGTAGTATAACCGATATATTTTCTATCAAAAACACACCGCATAATACAGGCAGCAATAATTCCTTACGTATCATGATAGCAAATACTGCTATGATACCCCCTATGGCCAAACTACCTGTATCGCCCATAAATACCTGGGCCGGATAGGAGTTGTACCATAAAAAACCTACACACGCTCCTACAAAGGCTCCGGCAAAAATCACCAGTTCGCCTGAGTTTGGAATAAACATGATGTTCAGATAATCGGCCATGGCAATGTTACCCGATACGTAGGCCAGTATGGCCAGTGTAATACCTATAATTGCCGATGTACCTGTAGCTAAACCATCAATACCATCAGTAATGTTGGCTCCGTTTGATATAAAGGTGATAATGCCGATAACAAAAAACAGGAATACCACTAGCGCATACTGCTCGTAACCCGGACCTATAAACTTAAGTACCTTGGCGTAGTCAAACTCGTTATTTTTATAAAAAGGCAATGTTGTTTTGGTCGACCGTACATCCTGAGTGTAAATGGGGTTATTCTTTTTCATATGAAAATCAACCGGAACGTCGGCCCTAACAGGTAGCTTTACTTCCTGCCTGATCACGATGTCGGTGTTGAAATACATTGTCCAGCCGATGATGAGCGCTAAGCCAACCTGCCCAATGATCTTAAACCTGCCTGCTAATCCTTCCTTATTCTTTCTAAATACTTTAATGTAATCATCCAAAAAGCCAATAGCACCCAGCCATACGGTAGTGATGAGCATCAGGATCACATAAACATTCTCCAGTTTGGCAAACAGCAGTGTAGGTATCAGTATACCCAATAAAATAATAATACCACCCATAGTAGGGGTACCTGATTTTTGCATTTGACCTTCAAGGCCAAGGTTTCTTACTGTTTCGCCAACCTGTTTAAAACGCAGATAGTCAATTAACCTACGACCGTACACCGTGGTAACCAATAGCGATGTTATAACCGCAAGCGCCGTACGGAACGTGATATACTGAAATACCCCCGCTCCCGGAATGCTGTAGTTTTTACTTAGATATGTAAATAAATAATATAACATCGTTTCTGTTTAATGTGCAGATGTGCAGATTTCAAATGTGCAGATAATGGATTTGCAAATTTTAGATGTGCAGATTGCGGGTTTATGTTTTAAATGTCTCTCTATATTTATATTAATTGGTTTATATTTTGTCTGAACCTTTATTCAGATGGCTATAGCATTAATTTAAATTGCTCTTCTAATTCCTCCATATCATCAAAGTGATTTTTCACTCCGTTTATTTCCTGGTATTTTTCATGACCTTTTCCGGCAACCAGTATAATATCGCCCGGGTTAGCCAGCATACAGGCAGTTTTTATAGCTTCATGCCTGTTTACAATGCTTACCGTGTGCCTTTTAAAAGCCGGATCAACACCCTCTTCCATGTCTTTAATAATCTGGGCCGGGTCTTCCGAGCGGGGATTATCTGCGGTAAGTATTACCTTATCACTCCATTCGCTGGCTACCTTTGCCATTACAGGGCGCTTGGTTTTGTCCCTGTCGCCGCCACAGCCTATCACGGTGATCACCTTTTCATTACCCTTGCGGATATCATGAATGGTGCTCAGTACATTTTGTACAGCATCAGGTGTGTGGGCATAGTCAACTATGCCTATCACTTTGTTTGGTGCTGCAATATACTCAAACCGGCCTTCGGCACCTGTAAGCTTGCTCAGGCTGGTTAATACCTTGGCCTTATCCTGATCAAGCAGCATAGCGGTAGCATAAACAGCCAGTAAGTTATACGCGTTAAATGTGCCCACCATTTTAAACCATACTTCCTCATTATCAATATGCAGCAACAAGCCGCTAAACTGGTTTTCCAGTATGCGGGCCTTATAGCTGGCCATGGTTTTAAGGCCGTATGTTTTTTTATGAGCCTGTGTGTTTTGCAACATCACATTGCCGTTTTTATCATCACTATTGGTAAGCGCGAATGCACTTTTGGGCAAACCATCAAAAAACATTTTCTTGGCCTTCAAATAACTATCGAAGGTTTTATGATAATCTAAGTGATCATGTGTTAGGTTGGTGAATATACCTCCCGAAAACAGCAGATTATCAATACGGTGCTGTACAATGGCATGTGAACTTACTTCCATGAAACAATAATCGCAGCCCTGCTCAATCATTTGCGCCAACAGACTGTTAAGCTCAATTGGATCGGGCGTGGTATGGGTAGATGGGATCACCTGGCCATTGATCTGGTTTTCGACAGTTGACAACAAGCCGCATTTATAACCCAGATCACGAAACAGTTGATATAACAAGGTAGCAACAGTAGTTTTACCATTGGTGCCGGTTACCCCGATCAGCTTAAGCTGCTCAGAAGGTCTGTCATAAAAGTTAGAAGCAACAATACTCAATGCTTTGCCCGAATCGGCAACCATTAAATAATCAACCTCACCAGCGGTATGTGCGGGCAATTCTTCGCAAATAACAGCTATGGCACCATTTTTAACGGCCTGGCTAATATAGTCATGCCCATCAACCAGGGTGCCTTTAACTGCAACAAATAACGACCCGGGCTTTACCTGCCTTGAATCGAAAGTTACCGAAGTAATTTCCACATCGGCGCTTCCCTGTAGTTCGGTGAAGGCCAGTCCATCCAATATATCACTTAAATACTTCATTCCAGTTCTATTGTTACTCGTGAACCTTTGGGTATTAGGCTGCCGCCTGTAACCGATTGTGTGGTTACTATGCCGCTGCCATGTACCGTTACTTTATAGCCCGCGTTGCCCAGTACATAAAGAGCATCGCTCAAACCCATTCCCGTTACTGACGGAACTGTACCATTTTTATATTTTACTTCCTCAAAAGGGATACCGTTGCTGGTATCAACACCATTACCTTCGGCACTTGCTGAGGCATATAGTGGCTTTACCCCCAATTTGGTATAAACCTTTTTTAATGCTGCTAAATTACCCTGCTTTACTTTTGGCAGGCTCGTATTACCCACCAGGTGTGTTGCCGGGCTTTGGTTTATCTCCATATCATTGGCATAAACCCTATCGGCCACTTCCCTGAAAACCGGACCAGCCACCAGGGCAGCCAGATAAACACCATGTGGGTTATTAATAACCACAATCATGGAGTATTTAGGATGATCTGCCGGGAAATAACCGCAGAACGAAGCCTGGTATGTTTTGTTGGCCGTATAACCTTTTCTGCCATCGGCTATCTGTGCCGTACCTGTTTTACCGGCTACACTATACAGCTTATTTTTAATCACATTTTTAGCGGTACCGTTAAGCACCACCCCCTCCAACATACCCTTCAGCTTACCTAAGGTTACATCAGAACATACCTGTTCATTAATAACCCTGGCCTGAAACTGTTCGATAGGGTTACCCATGCGGCGTATCTCACGTACAAATATGGGCGCTATCATTTTGCCATTGTTGGGCACCGAGTTGTAAAAAGCCAGCATTTGCAGCGGCGTTAAGTTCATTTCATACCCATAGGCCATTTCTGGCAGGGTATAGTTTTTATTCCAGCTGCGGTTTGATGGGTTTTTAATAACCGGTTTGCCTTCGCCCGCAATTTGCAGCTGCAGTTTCTCATTCAAATGATAGCTATACAGCTTATTAATATACTCCCAGGGGTTACCGTTATAATATTTGGTAACCAGTTTTGCCGCCGCCACATTTGATGATTCTTCAAAGGCGCGTTTAACGCTCATTTCATAATTATCATGCTCCGTATCGGTAATAGTTGGCCCCTTCGGGAATTTATATTTTCCACCCTCGGCATTTACAATGGTACTGGTATCAATTTTATGCTGATCAAGTAAGGTCATGTACGATGCCAGTTTAAAGGTTGAACCCGGATCAATCGCGTTGCTGATAGCATAGTTCATTTTTTCCTCGTAGTCACCTTCTTTTGTGCGGGTAAAATTGGCTATTGCCCTTACCTCGCCGGTCGCAACCTCCATCAACACTACGCAGCCATGATCAGCCTGGCTTTTAACCAGCTGCTTTTGCAGTGCTTCCTGTGCTACATCCTGAAAGTTTACGTTGATGGTTGATATAATATCGGCCCCATCTTTGGCGGCTATCTCGTCTTCATCATTGTTAACCGGCATCCATATACCACCCGGGATACGTTGCATTAAACGGCGACCATTTTCACCATTAATATATGACGAATAGGCCCCTTCAAGGCCCACCGGATTTTTAACATTCTCATTTTTATACCCTATTGTGCGGGCGGCTAATGAGTGAAAAGGCCGTATACGTTTGTTTTGCTGCAATACGATCAGACAGTTTTTGGTTTGCCTTTTTTTGAAAATCGGGAACTCCTTTATCTTTTTTAATTCCTGGTAAGTTACCCTGCGCCTCAAAAGCAAATAACGCGAACTATCCTTGCGGGCATTGCGTAATATCCTGGAGTATTCACGGGCACTCCTGTCGCCATACATTTTTGACAGGTTTGATGCCAGCACATCTATATTATCATCAAAGACAGCATCATCGGCAATACCACCTGCCAGCATATCCATATGCAGCTCATATTCGGGCACCGATGTAGCCAGCAGGCTGCCATCAACAGAAAAAATATTACCACGGGCTGCCTCCACATCACGATACTGGGCAGACATACTCACGGCCATGGCCTTCCATTTTTTGCCCTGTACAAATTGCACCCGGCATAACTGCACTACCACAGCAAATGCAAATAACAATATCAACCCGAAAGCGATATACACCCGCAGCAGAATGTTGGTTCTAATTCCCATCCTGTTCTTCCTCCTTTACTGTTATTTTTTGCGGCGGCTCAACAGATTGCCTTACCCCAAGGGTATCGGCACGTTTGGCCACCTCGGTTAACGTACTTTTAAAAGCCATTTCGGCCTTGGCTGTTTTATAATCCCAGCCACGCTCCTTTACTTCTTTAGTTATATCATCAATGTCACGTATCGTTTTTTCGGCCAGGTGCATGTTGCCAATGTATATCATGCCCAGCAGGGCCAGATACATTAAAAATGGCAAAGCACTGGTAGCTCTTTCTGTAGAGATAAAGCCTTTGGTAAAAAGCTGCGTAAAAAAATTATCAGGAATTTCCCTTACAAGTTTTTCTTCCACGATAATATCCTGCTCAACTTCCTCCTCCTGAATTTCTGTACGTAAACGATTAGTCATTTTTTTACAGCTATCCTTAATTTAGCGCTCCGTGCCCTGTTATTATCTTTGATCTCCTCCTCTGATGCTGTTATAGCTCCGCGGCTTACCGCATCAAACGGTTTATTATCATTCCCATATAAATCTTTCTCTACCTCGCCGCTGAACTTACCCTTGGCTATGAAATTTTTCACCAGCCTGTCTTCCAGCGAGTGGTATGACATAACTACCAGCCTGCCGCCAACAGCCAATATTTCTGATGCCTGCACCAAAAACTCCTTCAGAGCTTCCAGCTCCTGATTAACCTCAATGCGCAAAGCCTGAAACACCTGCGCCAGGTACTTATTTTCCTTACCCCGGGGAATGCGGTTAACTATCGCGTTTTTCAGATCGGCTATGGTTACTATCGGCGCGTTTAAGCGTGCGGTAACAATAGTTTCGGCCAGCGATTTGGCATTTTGTATTTCACCGTACACACCAAAAATGCGGTGCAGTTCGGCAGCGGTATAGTTATTTACAACATCCTTAGCGGTAAGCTCACCTAACTGGTTCATGCGCATATCCAGCTCGGCATCAAACCTGATAGAAAAACCACGTTCGGCCTGATCAAACTGATATGACGAAACACCCAGATCGGCAAGTATACCATCAACCGGAACAGCGCCATGCAAACGACTAAAATTTTTGAGGTAACGAAAGTTCTGGTCTATAAAAACAAAACGCTCATCCTCAATTAAATTCTGCTGCGCATCGGCATCCTGATCAAAGGCCAGCAATGTTCCTTCCGCACCCAAATGCTTCAATATTTCGCGCGAGTGCCCTCCGCCACCAAAAGTAACGTCAACATAAGTGCCGTTGCTTTTAATGTTCAATCCCTCAATGCATTCATTGAGCATTACCGGTGTATGATACTCACTCATTATCCCTCCCTGCTTTACTTCCTAATACCTTTTGTGCCAACGCCGCAAAATCTTTTGGCATTTTCAGATATGTAGATTTATATACTTCGGCATCCCAAACTTCAACTTTATTTAACTGGCAGGTTAACATCACATCTGATTTAATACCTGCATGCTCCAGCAAAAATTTTGGAATCAAAACTCTGCCGGCAGCGTCAAGGGTTAATTCAGTGGCCCCGCTTGTAAAATATCTTATAAAGTCCGCGCTGTCTTCGTCAAATTCATTAAGTTTACCCAGTTCATCCAGCCTTTTATCCCACTGGGATTTGGTATAGATAACCAGGTTGTTTTTAAAGCCACAATTGATCACAATGCCCTCATTTTCAATTTCCGGAAGCTTTTTTTTGAGCCCAGCAGGTATCATCATCCTTGATTTAGGATCCAGCTTACACTCAAAATTTCCGGTTAAATAGGACATTATCAGACTATGGCATAATTTAATAGGTAAAAGTAGTTTACTTTTACCACTTTCTACCACTTTTTACCACCAAAAAGTTTTCAACATTTTTGGTGCTTATTTTGCTATTCCTGTAAATGCAAAAAACCGCCTCAAAATGAGCCGGTTCAAACAATAAGCGGTAATTTTTAACAGGATATTTCCCTAAATAATTTTAGTATCGGGCAGAGCTAATATGCCGCCCATTTATTCTGCACGCAGGCTTTTAATGGGGTTGGCTAATGCTGCTTTTATTGATTGATAACTTACCGTTAGCAGCGCAATCATTACTGATAATGCACCTGCCAATGCAAACACCCACCAGTTAATAGTTACCCGGTAGGTATAATCCATTAACCATTTACTCATACCCCAATAAGCAACTGGCGATGCTATGATAAAGGAGATGATGACCAGCGTTACCAGGTCTTTTGATAATAGCGTGGTGATGCCGGTTACCGAGGCTCCTAATACCTTACGCACTCCAATTTCTTTTATCCTGTTTTCGGCCGTATAAGTAGCAAGACCAAATAAACCAAGGCAGGAAATAAAAATGGTAAGCCCGGCAAATAAAGCGGCCAAAGTTCCCTGGCGTTGTTCTCTGTTAAACTTTTTGGCGTAGGCTTCGTCAACAAACTTATACTCAAACGGATACTGCGGGTTGTATTTTTTAAATATAGCCTCCATCTTTTTTAAGTTATCGGTTGTGGTATTTTTTGCATTTAATTTTATCTGTATCACGTTAAACCTCATGAAACTACTTTTGGCGCCGCAGATCAAAATAGGCCTGGTTGGCTCATATGGGCTGGTTAAAATAAAATCCTTTACTACCCCCACAATATGCCAGTCAACACCCAGATCGCTCACCTTTTTACCTATCGGATCTTTAAACTTCATTACTTTCAGCGATGATTCATTAATGATCATGCCTGTCGAATCGGTGGGAAATTGTTTCAGATCAAGATCACGGCCTTGTACAAATTGTAAGCCTGCCGTAGTACCCAGGCCTTCGTCAGCTAAATAACGATCAAAAGATATTCTTTCACCCGGGTCTTTCCCCTCCCAGTCCTGTCCCCAGCCATCGCTCCACCGCTCGGTAAGCGGCGAGTTGGTTTTTGTAATGGATGTTGCTACGCCTGAAGCAAGTAATTCATTTTTTATTAAGGTATAGTTTTTGGGTATATCGCCGGTCATGAAATGATATACAAGGTGATCCTTGTTATAGCCGGTTTCCCGATTGCGCGCAAAATCTATTTGTTGTTTTATAATAATTGTACAAATGATAAGCACAATGGCAAAGGTAAATTGCAATACCACCAGGGCCTTTCTGGGTGTTACTACTGCGTGTACTTTTTTAAAGGTTCCCTTTAACACTTTTACCGGTTGGAAAGACGAAAGGAAGAATGCCGGATAACTACCCGCTAACAAACCAGTGAACAGTATAAACCCGACAAATGATACCCAGGTGTAAACATTCCCAAAATCTATAAACAAACTCTTACGCGTAAGCTGATTATAGGCCGGCAGGCTTATTACTACAATTATTACAGCAATGATACACGCCAAAAGGGCCAGAAATACAGACTCGCCAATAAACTGACTGATAAGAGAACCTTTACCCGCACCTACTACTTTACGGATACCTACTTCCTTAGCCCGTTTTTCACTTCGGGCGGTACTCAGGTTCATAAAATTGATGCAGGCTATTAATAATATAAACCCTGCAATTATGCCAAATAGCTTTACTGTTTTAATGAAGCCTCCATTATCTTCTACACCATTAGTAAAGCTTGAGTGCAGGTGGCTGCGTTTAAACGGATAAGCAAATAGTTCCCAGTTTATCTTCTTTGCTTCGTCGCTGTACTTTTGTCTTAGCAACTTGATTTTAGCTGATGCAGACGCGTAGCTTACGTTCTGCTTGAGCATGATATAGGTAAGGGTGCTATTATCGCTCCAACCCAGGTCTTGTCCTTTATCTAATTTTATGTATGACCATGGCAACAAGTAATCGAATTCAAAGTCTGAGTTTACAGGCACATCTTTCATAATACCGGTAACGGTAACATTATCTTTGTTATCCAACCTTATTACCTTACCCATCGCGTCATCGCTTCCGAATAAACTTTTAGCCGTTTTTTCGGTAAGTAATATCGAATGCATATCATTCAGCGCTGTACGGGGATCACCTTTCAGCATCGGGAAGGTAAACGTTTGCAGAAAACCGGTATCAACAATTCCGCCCGACTTAATTATTTTTTTATCACCAACCGTAAAAAGCAAATCACCACCACTTTTTACCCTTACCGCGCGCTCGACTTCGGGTACATCTTTTTCTAAAGCACGGGCCGTTAATGCAGATACGGTATTTGAGGTTGAAATTTTACCACCATCGGGCACACGGTTCCATACTTCGTATATCCTGTCTTTATTTATATGAAAATTGTCATAACTAAGCTCATTTTGTATCCACAATAAAATAAGTATTGCGGCAGCCATTCCTATTGCAAGCCCTGTAATATTAATAGCAGAGAACACTGTGTTACGCAGAAGGTTGCGGTAAGCTACTTTGAAAAAGTTTTTGATCATAGTATGTAATGCGTTGTAAATGTAACGGACAAGATGCGAAACAAACTGTACCAATAAAATGCCGAATAAATATCTAATTGATTTAAAGACAATTAGCCAATTAAAAGATAATTATCTTGTTCGTTTTCGATACAAAAAACCGTTCGCTTTTGATACGTAATTGACCAGTCCTGAATTAGCTATACATTTTGATGAATAAATCCTGCAACAACTATACGTCAGATTCCTGTTAATCCTGGAATGAACTATACAGATGATAATTGTA
>Ga0247742_10000203_pt1 | contig 51443 bp, 48 predicted proteins | sample UWRJL208509C2_FD_180944 | JGI IMG/M metagenome (GOLD analysis project Ga0247742, IMG submission 180944) | Plant litter microbial communities from Arlington Agricultural Research Station in Wisconsin, United States - UWRJ-L208-509C-2 | ecosystem: Environmental > Terrestrial > Plant litter >...
TCCACCGCCACCGGAACAGTGGTGCCGCCCTACGGTGAGTTGCTGCCGTCCGGTATTTAGACGCGCCGGTGTTTAGGCGTGCTTCCTCGCTCTCAGGACCGTGTCCAACGTGGTGCCGGACTCACCGTTAGGTCCTTCAATAGTCCGCGCCCTGTCCGTGAGGACCTCAACAAACCACGGCTCGCGATCCAGTCTCAGGGCACCTGCCAATTGCTCCGGTGTGAAGAACATGCCGGACTCGCGATGGTGACTCCACGGAGGGAGCCCGTGCGGGTGATGCCCCACGATCAACAAGGTGCCACCGGGTGCGACGGCGGCCGCCGCTTTTGACGCCGAGTCCCGCCACGGCAACAAGGGGGAGTGCAGGAACTGTGCCGAGACCAAATCAAACACCGGCTCCGGCTCCCACTCGGTGAGGTCCTGCTGCTGCCACGTGATCCGGTCCGCGTGATCGGTCTCCGCTGCATGGGCTGCTGCCCGTTCAAGCGCGACGGCGGACACGTCCAACGCGGTGACAGTCCAGCCCTGCTGTGCCAACCAGATAGCGTCGCCGCCTTCCCCGGAGCCCAGATCCAGCGCCTTCCCCGGCTTCAGTCCAATGACCTCGGCAACCAGCTGCGGGTTGGGGTTCCCGCTCCAAATCTTGGCGCGTTCCCGGTACATGCCGTCCCACATGTCCACGGCATTGTCAGCGTCCTCGTGGAGGTTCAGGCCGCCCTGCTGAGAGCCATCATGGGTGTGCTGCGCCCCTTCATGGGTGTGCTGACCGTGGTGGTGAGTGCCGGCGTCGTGCGTTTGTTCAGTCATAACCCAAGCGTGCCGCGACGCTGCGCTCAAAGGCAATGCCTGTTGCTATTCCGGCAAAGTCCAACGCTGCGCGCCCGCACCGGAGGCTCCGAGCTCGTCCGACGGATTCTGCAGCGTGCACGACTTCAGGCTCAAGCAGCCGCAGCCGATGCACCCGTCCAGGTCATTGCGAAGGTGCTGGAGGGCTGCGATGCGCTGGTCCAGTTCCTCGCGCCACCGCTGGGAGAGCCTGGCCCAGTCGCGTTTGGTGGGTGTCCGGCCGTCAGGCAGGGAATCCAGCGCCTCGCGGATGTCCTTCAGGGGCAGGCCCACCCGTTGGGAGGTTTTGATGAACGCGACCCGCCGCAGCGTTTCGCGGCGGTAGCGCCGTTGGTTGCCGGCCGTCCGGTCTGCTTCGATGAGCCCGTTCCGCTCGTAAAAATGAAGGGCCGACGCCGACACTCCACTTCGCTCGGACAACTCACCGATAGTGAGGGGCCGGTGCGTTGTGGCTTGTTGCATCGTTTCGCTTTCCTGGCGGGGCGGTGGATTGACCTCAACATTAGTTGAGGTTCTAGGCTGGCGTCCATGACCTCTGACACCTCAACGGCCGGGATACTGCGCCGCCCATACCTGCTGGCCACCGTGGGGGCGTGCGCACTCGTGTTCCTGAGCGCGTTCGAGTCCCTCGCGGTGACCACCATCATGCCGCTCGTCAGCCGCGACCTGGACGGAGCCAGCCTCTACGCGCTGGCCTTCGCAGGCCCGCTTGCTACGGGCGTGATGGGCATGGTGGCCGCGGGTAACTGGTCGGATCGTCGTGGTCCCGCGGCGCCGCTGTACACCTCCGTAGCATTGTTCGTGGCTGGCCTGTTGATCGCCGGAATGGCCGGAACCATGGAAATGCTGGTGCTCGGACGCTTGGTCCAGGGGCTTGGTGGCGGCGCAATGACCGTGGCCCTCTACGTCCTGGTGGCCCGCGTATACCCGCCTGTACTGCACCCTAAAATCTTTGCCGCCTTCGCCGCCTCCTGGGTGGTACCGTCCCTGATTGGTCCCTTTGCCGCGGGTGTGGTGGCCCAGCTCAGCAGTTGGCACTGGGTGTTCCTCGGGGTTGTGGGCCTGGTCATTCCTGCGCTGCTGATGGTGGTTCCGGCAGTGCGCGGGATGGATACGCGGCCTCCCGAGGAGCCTGTCCCCTGGGCCTTCGGCCGGATGGGGTGGGCGGCGCTCGCAGCCGCCGCCGTCCTCGGACTGAACCTGTCCGCAGAGGTTCCGGGCGTGGGTGGGGCGATTGCCGTCGTCGCTCTTGTCCTTGCACTGGTGGCTGTCCGCCCGTTGGTTCCGCGGGGGACCCTCACTGCCCGGCGCGGCCTGCCCAGTGTGATCCTGGTGCGCGGTTTGGCATCGGCGGCGTTCTTCGGGGCCGAGGTGTATTTGCCGTATTTGCTGACTGAGCGCTACGCGTTCACCCCCACCTTCGCCGGGCTGACGCTGACTGGTGCCGCGTTGGCATGGGCCGGGGCGTCGGCCATTCAGGGGCGGCTCGGTGCCCGGCTGGCGGACGATCTCGCAGTGAAGATCGGAGCTCTCTTGGTACTGATAGCCATCATTTCGACACTGGTGACTGCGGCGTTTGCCCTGCCCGCGGCTGTTGCCATTGCCGGCTGGATCCTGGCCGGCGGCGGGATGGGGCTCATGTACCCGAGGCTCTCCGTGATGACGCTGGCGCTCTCCACACCGGAGAACCAAGGCTTCAACAGCGCAGCCATGTCCATCTCCGATTCCCTCGGCGGGGCCCTGTCCCTTGCGGCAACGGGGCTCGTTTTCGCGGCATTTGCGGCCAGCCCCTTCGCTGCCGTTTTTGCGCTTACCGCAGTGATCGCCGTCGTCGGGGTGGTCATTGCACCCAGGGTTGCCGCCCGTGCGGCGTCACCCGAATCCTCGAGCGCTGAACCCGAGCTCTCGCGCCACTCCTGACCCGTTGTGAGGCCTGCTCTGCGTGGTTTGGGGGCCGTGAGCCATGCAAAGCGGGCCTCGCAACGGGAGGGCGTGCGTTGTGAGGCCTACTCTGCGCACTATGCGAGCCCGGAAGGGTGCAAAGCGGGCCCCGCAACGCGGAGGGCGTGTGTTGTGAGGCCTACTCTGCGCACTATGCGAGCCCGGAAGGGTGCAAAGCGGGCCCCGCAACGCGAGCCTGAACAGCCCCGATGCGGGCCCGCCGTGGAATCACTGCTAAGCTAGGAACACTTGATGTGCGGTGACGCCCTGAAGCAGGTGGCCGGAAAGGCTACGCGGCGGGGCATTTTTCATGTGAGAGGCACATCCTGCGTCGATGAACGCGTTCTATTTGGTCCCGGCCACCGCTGCTAAAGCGAATCGGTAGACCACCTGACTTTTCCTCGGCGAACCCCTGGCCCAACCGGCGTCGGGGGCCGATGTCCGCACCTGGACACCGCCCGAAAGACATGAAGTTTATGACTACTTTTGCTGCCCTTGGCACGCCCAAGCCCATTGCTGAATCCCTCGCCGCAGATGGCATCGAAGAGGCATTCCCCATCCAGGTCAAGACCCTCCCGGATACGCTCGCAGGCCGCGACGTCCTGGGCCGTGGCCGCACCGGTTCCGGTAAGACCATTGCCTTCGCCATCCCGCTCGTGGCCCGCTTGGCCGAGCGCGAAGCAAAGCACTTCCGCAAGCCCGGCCGCCCCATGGGCCTCGTCCTTGCACCGACCCGCGAACTGGCAACCCAGATCAACGCCACCATTGAGCCGCTGGCCAAGGCCATGGGCCTGAACACCACGGTCATCTACGGCGGCATCTCCCAGGCACGCCAGGAAAAGGCGCTGCGCGCCGGCGTCGACATCGTCATCGCCTGCCCGGGCCGCCTCGAAGACCTGATCCGCCAGCGCATCCTGACCCTCGAAGCTGTTGAGGTCACCGTGCTGGACGAGGCAGACCACATGGCTGACCTCGGCTTCCTCCCGGTAGTCAAGAAGCTCATGGACATGACCCCCACCCAGGGTCAGCGCCTGCTCTTCTCCGCGACGTTGGACAACGGTGTTGACAAGCTGGTCAACCGTTACCTCTCCAACCCGCTGACGCACTCCGTGGACGATCCCCAGGCCGCTGTCACCACCATGGAACACCACGTCCTGGTGGTCAACGATCAGACCGTCAAGAAGCAGCTCATTGTTGAACTGGCCTCCGGCGCCGGCCGCCGCGTCCTCTTCATGCGGACCAAGCACCACGCCCGCAAGCTCGCAAAGACCCTCACGGATGCCGGCATCCCCGCCGTCGACCTTCACGGCAACCTGTCGCAGAACGCCCGCGACCGTAACCTTGCCGAGTTCTCCAACGGTGACGTCCGCGTCCTGGTGGCCACCGACGTCGCAGCCCGCGGCGTGCACGTTGACGACGTCGAACTCGTCATCCACGTGGACCCGCCCACAGAGCACAAGGCTTACCTGCACCGCTCCGGCCGTACGGCCCGCGCCGGTTCCGATGGCACTGTGGTCACTCTGACGCTCCCCGAGCAGCAGAGCGACGTCAAGAAGCTCATGAAGGCTGCCGGCGTTGACGTTAGCTTTGAGCGCGTCACGGCGAACTCACCGCTGGTTTCCAAGCTCGTGGGCGACATCGCTGACAAGGTTGATCCCCGCACCCGTGCGGCCCTCCTTGCTGCGAAAACCCAGCAGGGTGGGGGCACCTCCACCGGCGCCAACGCCCAGCGCAAGCGCGCACGCCGCTCCACGCAGGCGGCTCCCACCGCTGGTGGCCGCGGCGGTCGCAACGGTCGCGGCAAGGTTGGGGCTGAGCCGGTTCGTACGGACACCAACCGTGCAGATCGCCGCGCAGCAATGAACGACGACGTCGCACGCAGCCCCCGCGGTCGCGGCAAGGCCGGCGCTACTCACCGCAACGACGTTCCCGGCTCGCAGGGCCAGAACGGCCGCAGCGGCCGTCCGGCTACCGGCCAGCGTTCAGCTTCGGCTCCGCGCACGGCATCCACCACCTCGACGCGTACGGGCGGGAACAAGGCCGTATGGTCCTCCGCTACGGGCGCGACGTCCGGCGGATCCTACGGTTCAGGTGCTTCCGGCAACTCCGGTCGCGGTGGCTCGGGCGCAGGTCGTCCGGCACGCAGCGGCCCGCGTCGTGCATCGGCTCCGGCTTCGAACGAACGCCGCGGCCGCTAGGTCTCGCGTTGTGAGGCCCACTCTGCGCTCTTTTCCTTGGGTTTAGGACGCAGAGCAGGCCCCACAAGTTACCAGCCTCGGGCGCGCCACTCCTCAAGGTGTGGCCGCTCGGCGCCGAGGGTCGTGGGTAATCCATGGCCGGGGTGGACCAGGGTTTCATCCGGATAAGCGTCGAACAGTCGCTCTTGCACGTCGTTCAACAGAGAAGTGAAGCGTGCAGGATCTTTCTGTGTGTTGCCGACGCCGCCCGGAAACAACGAGTCTCCACTGAAAATGTGGGCTGGCCCGTCCGGATCCTGGTACACAAAAGCGATCGAGCCCGGGGTGTGTCCACGCAGGTGGACCGCCGTAACCTCGAAGCCATCGAACCGCTCAACGTCGCCGTGACCAAGGCGGACATCCACCGGAACCGGCAACGCATCGGCGTCGTCTGCTCCAGCTGAGGTGCTTGCGCTGGTGACGGCGACCAACTCAGGCAGCGCACGGACGTGGTCCCAGTGCTGGTGGGTGGTGGCAATCCTGGCCAGTTTGGGCTGCGCGGCCGTGTCAGCGGCACTGTCCATCAGAAGCTGCTGAATGGCAGGGAGGTCGTCGGCGGCATCGATCAGCACCTGCGTACCCGTGGACTTGGAAGTCAACAGATACACGTTGTTGTTCATCTCGCTGACAGAAATGCGGCGGATAGTGACGTCACGCAGTGAGTGAATAAGTGAATCCATTCGTTCAGCCTACGTTCTTGGCTTCGCGGCCCTGCGACACCCAGTTGGGGTCGGCGGATCGTGAACCCACGACGGCGGCCGCTGCTTGGTCGAGTACCTCAAGATGTGCTGTCCCCAGTTGCAGGGACAGTGCCCCCAGGTTCTCGTCGATCCGGTGCGTCTTGCGCGTGCCGGGGATGGGAACCACCGAAATCCCGAGGCGCTGACCTTGGGTGAACAGCCAAGCCAGGGCTACCTGGGCCGGAGTTGCATCCAGCCCGCTGGCTACCTCGCGAACCGCGGCCACGACGGCCTGGTTCGCATCAAGTGCCTCATCACCAAAACGGGGGATCTTATGGCGGAAGTCATTCTCCCCAAGGTCGCTCGCGCTAACGGTTCCCGTAAGGAAACCGCGGCCAAGCGGCGAATAAGGCACGAACCCAACGCCAAGTTCCTTGGCTGCAGGAACAACGTTGAGCTCAACATCCCTGCTCCAGATTGACCATTCACTCTGGACCGCGGCAATGGGATGGACGGCGTTGGCCTGCCTGAGCTCCTCGGCTGTCACTTCAGACAAACCGAGGTGCCGGACCTTGCCCTCACGGACCAGCTCCGCCATGGCCTCCACGGTTTCCACTATCGGAACGCGGAGGTCACGGCGGTGCATGTAGTAGAGGTCAATCACGTCAGTGCCCAGACGGCGGAGGCTCGCTTCCGCCGCTTGCCTGATGTAGGGCGCATCCCCGCGGACTCCCGTGTACCCGTCCGCGGGGTTGCCCTCAATTCCAAACTTTGTGGCTACTTGGACTTCGTCGCGCCGCTCCTTCAAGAGCCTGCCTACGAGTTCCTCGTTGCTGCCTGCGCCGTATACATCTGCGGTGTCGATGAACGTAATGCCGGCGTCCACCGCGTGCCGCAGCGTTTTGAGCCCTTCATCAGGCTCGATTCCGCCGTACACCGGGGTCAGGGCCATTCCGCCGAAGCCGAGTTGGCTTGCAGTGAGGCCATCGCCGAGTTGAACTGCCGTCATGAACTTCTCCAATACGCGTAGGTGTTCCAGAGTGCCCTTTGATGGCGTGAACCCGGCTACGGGCGCGGGTATTCCTGCTGGGGTCCGACCCTGCGCACCTCCTTGCCGGCCATTTCGGGGGTTCCCTGCTAGAAGTGCCGGGCGCACGGCACATTTCGCAGGGAACCATCGAAATGGAGGGCCCGGGCTAGAGAGGGCATGCGGCAGAAGGCATGCGGCAGCGGGGGCATGCGGGGGAAGGAACGCGGGGGAGTGCTTGCTACTCGGCCTTGGCTACAGGCTTCTCCGCGGGCAAGGCCTTCAGCCCGGCAGCACAGCCCACGATTCCCGCGATGAACAGGAGCTTCAACGGACTCGCGGTTTCCACACCTGTGATCATGGCCCAACCGACGGTCAAGGCAGCTCCGATACCAACCCACACCGCGTAGGCAGTGCCGAGGGGGATTCGTTTCACGGCGATACCCAGGCCGAGCATGCTCAGCACGGCGGTGATGGCAAAAACCACAGTGGGCATGAGCTGCGTAAATCCGTTGGACAAGCCCAGAGCCGTTGCCCATACGGCTTCCAGCAGCGCTGAAGCCAGGAGGATGATCCAGTAGAGGCCGTTGCCGGTGCTCTTGATGTTTCCAGTGTTCTTAGTCATGGCTATGCCACCACCTTCAGGCCAATGACACATGCGCCGATGCCCGCAAGCAAAAGCAGCCGGGCCGTCGTCGCACGTTCAACTTTGGTAACCATGGCGTACGTGGCTGTCAGTACCACGCCGACACCAACCCACACTGCGTAGGCCGTGCCGGTGGGAATGGATTGCATCGCAATAGCGAGTCCGGCCATGCTGGCCACGACAGATACGAGGAAGACAACTGTGGGGACGGGTTTACGGAAGCCCTTGGAGCGATGGAGAGCTGCTGCCCAGACGGCTTCGAGTGCTCCGGAGAGAATCAGAATTATCCACGACATGACGTTTTCCTTTGGCCAGTCTTGTCGCGTGCCGGGTACTGAACCGTCGTCCGGAGGTTCCGGAGGGGAGCCTTCATTTCAGGCTAGCAACTCCCATGCGGGGTGGCCACTTCTGGTGGTAAACGTCACCGGTTCAGGAATGCGACGGCTCCACGTGATCGATCGAGATCACCGCTACGAAGCCCCGGCCTGAGATCTCGGGACTGCGGATATCCGAGCCAACCACGGCGTCGTATCGGGACAACTCGACAGGTTCGATGACGCTGGGTGCCCCGCCGTCGTCGTCGGACTTTCCCTCCACAGCGATGTGTTCCTCCACAGCCGCGCCGGGCGCCACCGTGGCCTTACCCTCAAGCAGGACGGCCAACTGGCCTTCGAAGACCGGGTGCGCGCGTTTCTTGGAGATCTCCACAATGGAGGTGTAGCCCTTGAAAGCGCCGGCGCGTGCGATGACGTTCAAGTCCCGGATGTCACCGGTGGGGAGGGCGGCCGATGAAGCGGCTTCCCCCGAGAAGCGGAACGGACGGTATCTCTCCAAGGGGTGCTCAGCGCCGTCCACGGTGAGGAGCAGCAGTTCACCGTCGATGATGGTGATGACCCGCTCCATGCCCGCGAACGTGGAAAATTCGCCCGCCTTGGAAACGTCCGCGATGCTGACGCGCCAATCCCAGGTGCCATCCTGTGCGGAGGCGGCCTTCGGATGGCTGGCGAGTTCGCGCGTCACCCCGCCCCCGTTGCGCCAAGGTTCGGGACGGACGTCGGCAAAGCGGATAATCTCCATTCGACCAGCCTAGTGGTGGACGCCGCTTCTGCGTGGGCAATGCGGCTTGATAACGTCATATGTGGAAAACGTTCTGATGACGGCTGGAGGCACGGGAATGTTCGTCAAAGTGTGCGGTTTGAGCACGCCCGAATCCGTGCGTGAAGCGGTGGACTCCGGTGCGGACGCGGTTGGTTTCGTTCTCACGGCCAGCCCCCGCGAAGTCAGCCCGGATCAGGTGCGCATTTTGCTGCCGATGGTGCCGGAGGGTGTCCATGCTGTGGGCGTTTTCCGGCATGAGGAAGCCGATGCGGCGGTGGCTACGGCACGTGCCGCCGGCCTCGAATGGGTGCAATTACACGGTCACCGGACAGCCAACGACGTCACAACAGTGCACGACGGCGGGATGCGGCTCATCCGGGCCGTCACCATGGGTGCCTCGCAGGATGAGTTCGCTGATCTGGGCGAGGACATTTTCCTGATCGATGCCGCTGTTCCCGGCTCAGGGGAGTCTTGGGACTACGGCTCCGTGCGCGCCAAGGAACTTGGCGGTAGGGAATGGCTGCTGGCCGGTGGGCTTGAACCCGGCAACGTGGCCTTCGCAGCAGCGGCGGCCGGCGCATGGGGAGTGGACGTGTCCTCTGGCGTCGAAGCATCCCGCGGAGTGAAGGACCTGGCCAAGATCCGTGCCTTCGTCGAAGCCGCCAAGGCCTGACGCTCTCTCACTTCCCGTTGGCTTTTCGCTGACGCTCTCGCACTTCCCGTTGGCTTTTCGCGGTCGCTCTCTCACTTCCCGTTCTTTCTGGTGGTGATGTGAGAGAGGATCGGTGGAAACCCGCGATTTAGTGAGAGAGGATCGGTGGAAACCCGCGATTTAGTGAGAGAGGGTCTGCCTGTCGCGGGCACCCCCTAGACTCACTTCCAAGAGCACGATTAACCTCGAAACTTCGAACCCACGGAAGCCAGGAGTCACGCAATGAGCACGGAACAGTACACCCTGACCATGAGCCGCGAATTCGATGCTCCGCGCGAGAAGGTTTTTGAAGCCTGGATGGAGCCGGACAAACTCACCCAGTGGTTCGGGCCCGTGGAAGTGGATGCTCCCCGCGATCAGATCATCGTTGAGCCCCGGGTTGGCGGCGTTTGGCAGGTAGTCATGGTGTGGTCGGATGAGGACGGCGAGCAATCGGCGCCCATCGAGGCCACCATCACCGAGCTCAACAGTCCGGCTCTCCTGGTGGCGCAGGCCAAAGCTGCTCCCGACGCTGATCACGAGTACGAGGAAATGCACCTCGAATTCGAGGACCTCAACGGACGTACCCGGATGAATCTCACCCAGGGGCCGTTTGCGTCCGAGGAGTGGGTAGAGATGACCCGCGACGGCTGGGCTACCTCGTTCGACAAGTTGGACGGCGTCCTGGCCGGCTGAGTCGATGCCCTGTGGCGTGACACAGGAGTACGCGCGCCGCTGGAAGTCAGGGAAGATTCAGGGCAGACCCCTAGGCTTTTTGTCGGGCCTGCAGGGGAGAATGAAGACTATGAAAACGCTCCTTAACATCATCTGGCTTGTCTTCGGTGGGTTCTGGCTGGCCTTGGGTTACTTCGCGGCAGGCATCATTTGCTGCGTGCTCATCGTCACCATCCCGTGGGGCATCGCTTCGTTCCGGATCGGTGCTTACTGCCTGTGGCCCTTCGGCCAAATGGTGGTTGAGAAGCCGGGCGGTTCCGGGGTGTTTGCGCTCTTGGGCAACGTGATTTGGCTTCTGGTTGCAGGTATCTGGATTGCGATCGGTCACGTGGTCACGGCAGTTGCCATGGCCATCACCATCATCGGAATCCCGCTAGCCATCGCCAACCTGAAACTGATCCCGGTATCGCTGATGCCCCTCGGTAAGCAGATTGTGCCCACCAGCCAGCCGTTCGTCAGCACTTACCGCTAAGCAGCACTTACCGCTAAGACGCAACCACTGCGCCGGTGAGTAGGTCGAACCGGAAGGTGCGCTCCGAACGCACCCTTCCGGCGTCGGCCTCTGCCGTGAAAGTGAGGTCCAGCGTTTTCCGGGCCAGATCGGTCTCCGTGATGGTGTACGTCGGGGTGAAGTACAGCGCGTGTTCGCCGGGTTGCAGGTCCGTTGGCGGGAAATTGTCGGGGTTGTTGTGCGGTCCGAGAAGCACGACGCCGGCAGCCGGCTCGGTGCCGCGGTTGCGGATGCGTCCGGTGAAAGCCAAGATGTCCCCGGCCTTGTAGCCAGCGATGATGGGGCCGTAGTTGAGGTCTTGGGCTTCGCGGGTGCCAAGGACCTGGTTACCGGCGTAGCCTTGGCCGATTTCCTTCCAGGTCTGCACGTCCCATTCGCCATCGCTGTTGGCCGGAATCACGTGGTAGTCACCCGCGTTTTGCCATTCCGCAGGCCTGCCCGGAGTGATGGACCGCAGCTCCATGTCGAAGACGAGCCCCGCAGTGTCCGAAGAGTCCTGAACCGCTGCAGCTCGGTGAAGCTGCCCCGTCAGTTGCCGGGCAGGGATCGACGCGAACACGATCTCGCGGTAGCCGTGCCGCTCGTACAGCACCCCGATGTTTCCATTTGGCAGCCGCGTAACCGTCGAGTAAGCGGAACTGCCCTCGCACAGCAACAGCTTGGCCGGCCAGGTGGCGCCGTTGTCGGGGGAGAGGCTCAGGACCGTGTTCCGACGAAGATGAGGGTCCTGATTGTTGCTGGCGATCAGCCACTTGGAGGTCGCAGGTGTCGCGTAGGAATCAACACTGGGAAGGCCGTCGAAACGCGCCACGGAGCCGTTGTCACTGGGGTCGGGTAGTTCCGGAATGGCCTGCAACGGGCTCCATGTTTGACCGCCGTCCTCGGACACAGCAGACAACCTGCACGGCGTTGCCCGCGAATGCAGGAGCAGCCGGCCATCGTCCAAGCACACAACCTTGTTTTCGTTGGGCCCAATGCCGCCGGGACCGGTTCCGATCATGTCTCCGAGGGACCAGGTCCCGCCGTGGTCGTCGCTGTATGCGGACGCCGCCATGATGGCCCCGTCTGCCAACAGCACATACTGTTGCACCAGCCGGCCTGCAAAAGGGCCGGTGTGTATCTGGATTCCCTGACCAGCCGCGGCGAACAGGCCAGTGACGGCACCGTGCTTGAGCTGTCCGGTGAGCCGGCGGTGTTGCCAGGTGTCGCCGTCGTCGTCTGAGAAGCTGACGTCCGCATGCTGCACCTCGTCCTCGGGCTCCAAGCCGGTGACGGCTTCGAAGAAGCCCGCATGCGTGCCTGCGGCGTGGAACATGAAAATCCGCCCGGTTTCCGTGTCAACCAGCAAGCTTGGATCGCCGAAGCCGTGGAGCCCCGAGCCCGTGCGCACAAGCTGCTGAGGCTCCCAGGTAACTCCGTTGTCGTAGCTGCGACGCAGGAGAAGATCTATGGGATTGGGGAGGTCGTCCAAGTTGGGTCGGCCGTCGTAGGCAGCCAGCACAGTTCCCCGAGTACTGACGGCGAGGGCCGGGATGCGGTACTGGCGGTAGCCGCCCACGCCGCGGACGGCCAGGACGTGCTCGACGTCGGGTACAGCCAGCGGGAGTTTGGGGGAATCCAGGAGGTAGGAGGTCACACCTCTATGGTAGCCCCGGCCGCAAAGACCACCAGAAACGTTGACGAGTAATCTTGGCGGGTGACCACCAAAGCCCAGCCCAGCGCCCAGCACCGAGCCGAAGCACTCAAGGAGCGGGCCTATGTGACCTTCACCGGGCTGGCGGTTGTCCTCGCCCTGCAGTCGCACGCGGAGACACTCACTCCAGGGGAAGCCGCTTCGACGCTGGCCATCACAGTGGTGGGAACATTGCTGGCGGTGTTCGTGGCCGACTTCGTCTCGCACCTGGCCGTGCATGCGAAGACCCCCAGCCGTTCTGAGCTGGCGCATATGGCGCGGACCAGCTTCGGCGCCTTCGGGGCGATTGTTCTCCCATTGATCTTTATCGCGGTGGCTGCCATGGGCCGGTGGAGCGTCGAAACCTCATTGCGCGCATCAACGGTCGCCCTGATTACTGCCCTGGTCCTCATCGGCTATCTGGCGGTTCGCCGGGTGAAGATGTCTTGGTGGAAGAAGGTGATTGTGCTCGGCGCGGAGTTCCTCCTGGGCTTGGCGGTGGTAGGACTGGAACTCCTCGCGCACGGCTGAAGCGCGGAACTCGCGCGGGGCGTCGAGCGAACCGCTCACCCGAGTTCGCCGGTGAGGTTCCGTCGCGCGGCCGTCAACCAGAGTGCCTTGGCGCGTTCGCTGTGGAACAGGGGATCCAGCCTCAGGAGGTCACGTACGACGGCGGCGCGCCCCTTTGCGAAGTCGTCGTCACTGACGTGGGCGTAGTCTTCGCGGACGGCGGCACGATAGCGGGCATAGGACTGCTGGTCGCTGCCGAGCACCGAGAGGTCTGCGTCGCACAACATTGCACCCGCGTAGTCGCCTGTCTTTGGACTGTGTGTGGCGGTGAGTCGGACCAAGCGTGCCACCTCGGCCACCTCGTGCGGAGCCAAACCAGTGGACGTTAGCCGGTCCTCTGCCAAGCGTGCGGACTCTTCTTCGTCCTGCCCTGCGACCCCTTCATAGACGGCATCGTGGAACCACGCTGCCAGCAAGACGGTCCGGGCAGGCTGGTCCGGTTGGGCCAGTACATCCAAGGCCTCAAGGACTGCCAGGAGATGTGTCCGGCTGTGGTACTTCCTGCGGTCCTCTCCCCAGCGTTCCAGCAACTCAAGGCCCAGCTCCTCGTGGCCGGGATAGGTGCTGTTCCATCGTTCCATCAAAGGTATTGTCAAGGCCTTGCTCCGTTCACGAGCGGGGATGCGGAGTCCGCTGGCTATGAGTTTGCGGACCAGGATGCGGGCCTCCACAGGGATGGCGCCCGCGGATACGAGGTCGTCGTATCGTCGTTCGGGGACGTCGTAGTGGTCTCCGTCGAAGGCTCGTTCGGGAACGCCGGCGGAGGCTGCGAACGCGTGCAGCTCTTCCAGCGACGTGTCCGAAACCAGGTGTGAAAAAACGGTTCCATGCGCTGGCCACAAGGGCGGATCCACGTAGATGGCCATGGCCAAAGTGTAGTCCCGGACGATCCTTCCCAGTTGCCGGCCATCGGGACGTCTACCGCCGTGCTGCCGTCCCGGAAGTACAGGCTTCACTGCCCGCGCTGATCACGGCAACTGGGAAGGAGTGCAGGAAACTCAGCGCTCGGCCGGCAGGATGTTCTGGTTGCCGCGGAACACGTTGTCTGGATCGAACTGGCCCTTCACCAAGGACAGCCGGCGGTAGTTCTGTTCGCCGTAGGCCGCCATGATCCGGTCTTGACCCTCGTCACCAATGAAGTTCAGCCATACGCCGCCCGTGGTGTGGGGAGCGATGTCCTGCCGAAACTGTTTGACCCAAGCCTTGGCTTCCTGCCCGCCCTCACGGGTCTCGGACAGGCCGAACGGGTGGCTGACCCACGAGGCTCCGCGGTGTTGCAATGGTGTGTTCGCGGCAGCCGGTCCGCCCACGGCTCCGCCCCAACGAGCCACCAGCTGCTGCGAGTGCGGGCCTGGAAGGCGCTGTGCCGAGTCCACCAGGAGGTCCAGGGCAGCATCGGACAGTTCGTCGTGGTAGTCGGCGCTCCAGTAGTTGTAGAGGTCCGGAGGGTCATCGATCATGCATTGGAAGTCCGCGTATCCCATGGGTGAAACCAGGTCCACCGAGGGGCCGAGGTCCTTGAACGGCTTTGCATGCTCCTCGCCGGCCTCAAGATCGCCCGCGTAGATGTATGCCATCCCGACGGCGAGCTTGCCCACCATCTCTTCGGGGACGAACTCTTCCGGCGGGGCGGTGAGGTACACCAGTGCTGTCCCCACGGCGTCGGGTGCCTCCAAAGCAATCTGCCTGTAGGCGCGCGACAGATCCGGTGCGTCGTCCCCGGGGAACAGCATGAGGCCGGCCACCACCGAAGGTCCGAGGTCGTGGAGTTGGAACGTCAAGGACGTAGCTACGCCAAAGTTTCCGCCGCCTCCGTGGAGGGCCCAGAACAGCTCCGGATTCTCGTCCCGGCTGGCGGTCACGCGATCGCCGGAGGCTGTGACGAGGTCTACCGAGAGCAGGTTGTCGCACGCGAATCCGTATGAGCGCTCCAGCCATCCGGAACCACCGCCAAGTGTGAAGCCCGAGACTCCCGTGGTAGAGGCGCGTCCGCCCGTCACGGCCAGCCCGTATTGCTGGGTTGCGCGGTCGAACTCGCCCCATGTGAGTCCGGCGCCGGCCGTGGCGGTCTTGGCATCGGGGTCCACGCTGATGGACTTCATGGGGCGGACGTCAATGACCAAGCCGTCGTCGTTGGTGGACATGCCGGCCACCGAGTGCCCGCCCGAGCGCACAGCGACGTCCAGATTATGGTTGTGCGCATAGAGCAGCGCTTCGGCAACCTCGCCGGAATCCGAGCATTTAGCGATGACAGCCGGCCTGCGGTCGATCATCGCATTGAAGAGTTTTCGGGCGTCGTCGTAGTCCGGGCTGTCCGGCCGAATCCATTCCATGGGACGTTCCTTCGGATATGAAACTCTCCCCTAGAACAGGGTACGGCGGCCGGTCCCCGTGGACCATGGGTAACGCAAAGAAGTACTACGACGGCGGCGCACCACTTTCCGCCATGCGCACCAGAGCTTACGGGAGCGTCGGGCGGCATCGGGCGCGCCAAGAATGCAAAAGGGTGCGGGCGACGGAAAAGGGTGCGGCCAACGGGCGACCCGCTGTCCGCGGTCATCTTTTGTTTGCGGATCAACAGGTGCCCCAGATCCGCAAATACGGCACTATGATGCATTTATGCCGCACATACGAATTTCCGAAGCCGCGCGTTTCCTGGGTGTCAGCGACGACACCGTGAGGCGATGGACGGAAAATGGAACTCTCACTGCCCTGAGGGACTCAGCCGGGCGGCTCGCGGTGGATGGACTGGAACTGGCCACCCTTGCCCGCGGGCAGTCCCATCTCCCTGATGATCCCTCCCGCGCGGCAAGCTCAGCACGTAACCGCTTCGTCGGCTTGGTCACTGGCATCACCGCGGACAAAGTGATGGCCCAGGTTGAGCTTCAATGTGGCCCGTTCCGCGTGGTGTCGCTGATGAGCAGCGAAGCCGTCCGCGAGCTCGGCCTTGAACTTGGCTCGGTGGCCACGGCCGTGGTGAAGGCCACCACAGTCATCATCGAAACACCGCAGGGAAAGAGCGTCATATGAGCATCCTCCGCAAGCCTCTTGCCGCACTAATGGTTGCAGGTGCGGTCGCGGCAAGCTTGGCGGCCTGCGCCTCGGGCACCACACGTCCGTCCACAGGCTCGGCCAACCCGGGGTCGTCCATGTCCGGGGAGATTACGGTGTTTGCTGCGGCATCCCTGAAAACCACCTTCACCCAGTTGGCCAAGGACTTCGAAGTTCAGCACCCGGGCACCAAAGTGACTCTCAGCTTTGCGGGCTCCTCAGATCTGGTCACGCAGATTACCCAAGGCGCTCCCGCGGATATTTTCGCTTCGGCCGATACCAGGAACATGAACAAGCTCGCCGACCAGGACCTCGTGGACGGCACCGCAACCAACTTCGCCACCAACGTCCTGGAGATCGCCGTCCCGCCCGGCAATCCGGCGTCGATCTCTTCTTTTGCGGACCTTGCCAAGCCGGGCGTCAAAGTGGTGACCTGCGCCAGCCAGGTTCCCTGCGGCGCTGCAACGGAGGCCGTTGAAAAGGCCGCGGGAACTGCGCTGCAGCCGGTGAGCGAGGAATCGTCAGTGACCGATGTCCTTGGCAAAGTCACCTCGGGCGAGGCTGACGCAGGCTTGGTGTATGTCACAGACGTCAGGAGCGCCGGCGACAAGGTCAAGGGCATAGCATTCCCGGAATCGGACAAGGCCGTCAACACTTACCCGATTGCCACGGTTGGCACTAGTAAGAACAAGGAACTCGCAGCCGCCTTCATCGCAAACATCACCAGTGAAGCAGGCAAGAGGGTCCTCAGGGATGCCGGCTTTGGAACGCCGTAGCGGAGGCCACGGGGAATGATCAGGCATAGCGGCTACCACGGCGTCCCGCGCTGGATTTATGTGGTCGCGGCCGGGGGCGGACTTTTGATGGTGCTTCCCTTGGCGGCGATGGTGTTGCGGGTGAACTGGCCACAGTTCATCCCGCTCATTACCTCCGAGTCCTCGCTGGCCGCGCTTGGCCTGAGCCTGCGGACCTCGGCAGCCAGCACCGTTCTGTGCATCGTGCTGGGTGTACCTTTGGCGTTGGTCCTGGCGCGTGGCGATTTTCCGGGCCAGCGGTTACTGAGGGCGTTCGTCCTCTTGCCGCTGGTGCTGCCGCCGGTGGTGGGGGGCATTGCGCTCCTGTACACCTTCGGCCGGCAGGGTCTCCTCGGCAAATCCCTGGAGCTGGTGGGAATCCAGATCGCGTTCACTACTACCGCAGTTGTTCTGGCTCAGACGTTCGTGGCCTTGCCGTTCCTTGTGGTGAGCCTGGAGGGGGCGCTGCGATCGGCGGGGAACAAGTACGAAGCCGTTGCGGCCACCCTGGGCGCTAAACCCACCACGGTCCTTCGCCGGGTTACGCTGCCGCTGGTTCTGCCCGGGCTCGCGTCCGGGGCCGTGTTGTCGTTCGCGCGTAGCTTGGGCGAGTTCGGCGCTACCCTGACCTTCGCGGGCAGCCTGGAGGGGGTAACCCGTACGCTGCCGTTGGAAATTTACTTGCAGCGCGAGACAGACGCCGATGCCGCCGTCGCACTTTCTTTGGTGCTGGTGGCGGTGGCAGTGGCGGTGGTTGGGCTCAGCTACGGCCGCCTCCGCAGCGCCCAGCCCGCGGAGGTTCGGCCATGAGCTTCGAGCTGCAGGCCAGCATAAGTAGCAGGAACTTCGACATGTCCCTCAGCCTCCGCGAGGGTGAAACGGTGGCCGTCCTGGGACCCAACGGCGCGGGCAAGTCGACGCTGCTGGGGGTCATTGCCGGATTGCTGCGGCCGGACACCGGTTCGGCACGCATCGGGGATAGGGAGCTCTTCAGGCTCGACGGCGGAACCCGCCTGTGGAGCCCGCCGCACCTTCGCGGGACTGCGCTTTTGGCCCAGGAAGCGTTGCTGTTTCCGCATTTGACCGCGGTGGATAACGTGGCTTTTGGGCCGCGCAGCTCTGGGATTTCGAAGGCAGCGGCCAGGGAAACTGCGCGCCACTGGCTTGCCGAGGTGGACGCCCTCCCGTTGGCTGGCCGCAAGCCGGCCCAGCTGTCTGGTGGGCAGGCTCAGCGGGTGGCGGTTGCCCGGGCCTTGGCCGCCGATCCCGAACTCCTGCTGCTTGACGAACCGATGGCCGCGCTGGACATCCATGCTGCCCCGTTGCTGCGCCGTGTGCTCAAGCGGGTCCTCAGGGATCGCAAGGCCATTGTTGTCACGCACGATGTCCTGGACGCCTACATGCTGGCCGACCGCGTGGTGGTGGTGGAGGGTGGCTGCATCACCGAAGAAGGGCCCACGCGCCAAGTGCTTGAACGGCCACGAAGCCACTTCGCCGCCGGACTCGCAGGGCTGAACCTCGTCACCGGGATCATCACCGAGGAAGGAATCACGACGCCGGATGGCCGGGTTTTCGCTGGCCAGCACGATCCTGACTGGTCACCCCTGCCCGGCCAGGCAGGCGTGGCCGCGTTCCCGCCGTCGAGTGTTTCCGTCTTTTTGGGTGAGGTGCACGGAAGCCCGCGCAACTCTTTTCCCGTGGTCATCACTGACCTTGAACCGCATGGTGATCAGATCCGGGTTCGCGCGAGGACCGGAGATCCCGTCCCGGCTTTGTCCGCCGACATCACTCCGGCAGCGTCCGCTGACCTGGGCCTTGCGCCGGGCATGGAGGTGCGGTTCGTGGTGAAGTCCGCGCTGGTGTCCGTCTACCCGGCCTAAGCCCAAGGATTATTCCCGGTACATCCTCTCGGCGTAGGACGGCCCGTAGTAGGTCTCGAGCTCTTCCAAGGGAGTTTCGGGCTGGGTGTAAGTCTTTGCGAGCTCCGCGATGCTCGGCAGGCCGTCGGCATCCCAGGTTTCGGGCTGCCACAGGCCACTGCGCATGAACGCCTTGCCGCAGTGCGTGAACACTTCCTCCACCGAAACTACGACGGCGGCGCGCGGCCGGTGCCCTTTGACCACCATGAGATCGAAGAAGTCGGCATCGCGGACAATCTGTGCGGTCCCGTTGATCCGGAGGGTGTCGGTGCGGCCCGGGACGACGGAAAGGATGCCGACGTTCGGGTTTTCAAGGATGTTGTGGAAGCCGAACACCAGCTTGTTGCCGGGCCGCTCCGGGATGGCGATGGTGTGCTCGTCCAGGACCTGAATGAAGCCCGCGGGATCGCCCTTGGGTGAGGCGTCCACGCGACCCTGCGCGTCCGTCGTCGAGATCACGCAGAAGGGGCTGGCTGCCAGCCATTGGCGGTCGAAATCGCTGAGGACTGTGCGCACCTTTTGGCGCACGCGATCGAGGGGCAATCCGATGAGTTCTTCAAGTTCGGCCGCGGTTGAAATGGTCTCCATGGCCCCAGCCTACCCACACGATTCCCGCGGACTCTGGACACTGGTTTCGCCGTGGGCAAACATGGAACACAGTGGGCCAAAATTAAAGTTGAGCGTAGTAGACTCAACTTTGAAAGTATTGGTTCAACTCCAGAAAGGGAGCACTCTTTGGACGTCAAATTCACCACCAAAAGCCAGGAGGCCCTTTCTGCGGCCGCCATGAACGCCTCGACTGCGGGCAACCCGCAGCTCGAGCCCGCCCACCTGCTGAAGGCCCTCATGGACCAGCGCGAGGGCGTCGCTGTGGCACTGCTGCGTGCTACCGGAGCAGACCCTGATGCAGTGAGCGTACAGGCCAGCTCGGCCATCAAAGCGCTTCCCTCCTCCTCGGGTAGTTCGGTCCAGCAGGCGCAGTTGTCCCGCCAGTCCATGCAGGCCATCCAGGCGGCCCAAGCCGAGGCCGACAAACTCGGTGACTCCTTCGTGTCCACCGAGCACTTACTGCTGGGGCTCTCGGCCGGAAGCGACGCCGTCGGGAAGTTAATGCGCGACGCCGGTGCCTCCCATGAGGCGCTGCTCGCCGCCCTGCCGGGTGTCCGGGGAGACAGGAATGTGAACTCGCCCGATCCGGAGAACACCTTCCAGGCCTTGGAGAAGTTCGGCACGGACCTCACTGCGGTGGCCCGTTCCGGCAAGCTGGATCCCGTCATCGGGCGTGACAGCGAGATCCGACGCGTCGTCCAGGTGTTGAGCCGCCGCACCAAGAACAACCCCGTGCTGATTGGTGAGCCGGGCGTTGGCAAGACGGCCGTCGTCGAAGGGCTCGCCCAGCGAATGGTGGCCGGAGACGTGCCGGAAAGCCTGCGTGGCAAGACCCTCATCGCCTTGGACCTCGCCTCCATGGTGGCCGGTGCCAAGTACCGCGGCGAGTTTGAGGAACGTCTGAAGGCTGTTCTTGAGGAAATCAAGAACTCCAACGGTCAGATCGTCACGTTCATTGATGAGATCCACACGGTGGTGGGGGCTGGCGCCACAGGTGAGAGCGCCATGGATGCCGGCAACATGCTCAAGCCCATGCTGGCCCGCGGCGAGCTGCGCCTCATCGGTGCCACTACTTTGGACGAGTACCGCGAAAACATCGAAAAGGACCCTGCGCTGGAGCGCCGCTTCCAGCAGGTCTATGTTGGCGAGCCCAGTGTTGAGGACACCATCGGTATCCTCCGCGGCCTGAAGGAACGCTACGAGGCACACCACAAGGTAGCTATTGCTGACTCCGCCCTTGTGGCCGCGGCGACTCTGTCCAACCGGTACATCTCCGGCCGCCAGCTTCCGGACAAAGCAATTGACCTCGTTGATGAGGCCGCGTCCAGGCTCCGCATGGAGATTGACTCCGCGCCGGAAGAAATCGACCAACTCCGCCGTGCCGTGGACCGTTTGACCATGGAAGAGCTGGCCCTCCAGGGTGAGACGGACCCTGCCTCGGTGGAACGGTTGGCAGCGCTCCGTGCGGACAAGGCCGATAAGAACGAAGAACTGAGTGCCTTGAACGCGCGCTGGGAAGCCGAGAAAGCCGGGCTCAACCGGGTTGGCGATCTCAAAGCGAAGATCGACGAACTGCGTTCCGTAGCGGACAAGGCCCAGCGCGAGGGCGACCTCGAGTCGGCGTCGCGGATCCTTTATGGTGAGCTGCCGGCCCTGGAGCGGGAGCTGAGCGCCGCTGCCGAGGAGGAGTCAGCCCGCAGCGATTCCAAGCCCGAGCTCATGGTGGCGGAGGACGTGACTGCGGACGACATCGCCGAGGTCATCTCCGCATGGACCGGGATTCCGGCCGGACGCATGCTCCAAGGCGAATCGCAGAAACTGCTGCACATGGAAGAGGAACTCGGTAAGCGCCTCATCGGACAGACCAAAGCCGTCCAAGCTGTGTCCGACGCCGTGCGCCGTGCCCGTGCCGGCATCAGCGATCCCAACCGTCCCACAGGTTCCTTCATGTTCCTTGGGCCTACCGGCGTGGGTAAGACGGAGCTGGCCAAGGCACTGGCGGACTTCCTCTTTGACGACGAACGCGCCATGATCCGGATTGACATGTCCGAGTACAGCGAGAAGCACTCGGTGGCCCGCCTGGTGGGTGCCCCTCCGGGATACGTGGGCTACGAGGAAGGTGGCCAGCTGACCGAGGCTGTCCGCCGCAGGCCCTACTCCGTGGTGCTGCTGGACGAGGTGGAGAAGGCCCACCCCGAGGTTTTCGACATCCTCCTGCAGGTTCTGGACGACGGACGACTCACCGACGGCCAAGGCCGCACCGTGGACTTCCGCAACACCATCCTGGTGCTGACGTCCAACTCCGGCAGCCAGTTCCTCGTGGACCCGACCATGGATGCCAAGGCGAAGCGTGAGGCTGTCATGGCGGTGGTCCAGGCATCCTTCAAACCGGAGTTCCTGAACCGCCTGGACGAGATCGTGCTGTTTGATCCGCTGTCCGTGGAGGAACTGGCCCGGATTGTTGAGTTGCATGTGGCCGAGTTGGGCAACCGGCTCCGTGAGCGCCGCCTGAGCCTGGAAGTCTCTGATGGCGCACGTGCGTGGTTGGCCATGTCCGGCTTCGATCCCGCCTACGGTGCACGGCCACTACGCAGACTGGTGCAACGGGAGATCGGCGACCGCCTCGCCAAGGAGATTCTTGCAGGCGAAATCAGCGACGGCGACACCGTGCTGGTGGACACAGCCGCTGACCTGAACGAACTCACCGTTGAAGGCTTTGAAGCGCTGACAGGTCCCGACGGCGGCACTCCCGCCGGTACGGGCCTCACGGTCCGCAGGAAGCAGGGATAGCGGGCTACTTCTTGAGGAGATCTTCCTTGATGGTGTTGCCTGAATCCACCACGATGAAGCAATCAACGCGGCGGTCGCCCCGATCCCAACTAGTGGTGCTCGGGTAGACGTTCTGCTGGAGCAGTACGTAGTTGTCGGCCGCCTCGTTGAGCTTCACGTCTTTGCAAACCTCGCGTCCCTTGTCCCTCAGGGCGTTGGTTCCCGGGAAGGACTCATCAGCCGCATAGCTAAAGACGGCACCCAGTTGGGCGGAGTGCTCCGTGTCGCAGGCAACGGTTCTGGCCTTTGAAGAGTTGGCATCAAAGTCTGAGAAGCAGTCGCCCACTTGGAAGTCCTTGGCCTCCGCGTCGCGGGGGAGCGGCCCGGCTGTGGGGGCCGCGCTGGGCGTAGACACGGCCGCTTCAGGGCGCGTCCCCAGCAGGTTCAGCAAAACCCAGATGACAACACCAATAAGTATGAGAACGCCCACGACGATCCCGCCGATCACCAAACGTTGACGCTTGATGGGGTCTCCGTGAGGTTCCGGCTGTCCATCCGGGGCCGGCCATTGCTGGCCTGGATAAGGTTGCTCGCTGGTGTACGGCTGCTGGCCTGAATAGGACGGCTGTGCGTACGGCTGCTGGCCCTGGTAAGGCTGTGAGCCCGCGTAAATGGGCGCGGCGCGGTCTTTGTCTGAGTCTGCACCCGCGGGTGGCAGCGCGGGGTCGGGCTGCTCTGCCGGGTTGGGCACAAAATCCGGGTCAAGCTCAGGGGCGGGATCCGGTTGAAGGCCTGACGGCGGCGCCCAAGGAGCTGCTGGCGGTTGTTGGCCTGGTGACGGCGGCGTTTGGGGCGCGGAAGGTACTCCATCCTCGCCTTGATCGCGTGGTGAACCATCGCGGGGTGAAGTGTTGTCCTGGCTCATATTCCGGGGTGTGCCTTCCTGCTGTGGAGCCGCATTGAGGCCGACTCTACCCAATTTTCGCCTCTCTTGGAGGTGCGTCGGCGTGGTTTCGACTGTAGTCGGCCCGGGCGCGGGCTCCCGGTGGCGCGCAGGCACCCTCGAAAGCATGTAATCTAGACATACGACAAATTGACCAAACATTCCGGGGCCTCACCGATAGCCAAGGTGACCACCTCCGGTCCAAGTACAAAAGGGGGTCACGCCATGGGGCGCGGCCGTCAAAAGGCAAAAGCTACCAAGCAGGCTCGGGATATTAAGTACTACTCCCCGAACACTGACTATTCGGCTCTTGAGCGGGAGCTCACGGGTCCGTCCAGTCGTGTAAAGAGCCACTTCCCCGACGATCCCCCGGAGCCGGACTATTCGGCCTACGAGGATAAGTACGCGGAAGATGACGACGACGAGGTAGACACCCGTCGGATCGGATAGCTGTCGCAACCAACAGGTGCCTTTGGCGCTGAGTTGCGGACCGCCGTCGTACATTACGGTCATCGCGCATTTTTGAATGCCGTATTTCTTTTAAAAAAGGCCCTCAGGCCACGCCGATCATTGGCGTGTCCTGGGGGTCCTTTTTTGCGTAGGCTGGAGTCCGGGCGCGTTGAAAGGGTAATCCATGCCGGAGGTCCAGAGTTATCAGCAGGGAACACCGTGTTGGGTGGACCTGTCCTCCACCGACATTGATGTTTCCAAGAAGTTTTACAGCGACCTCTTCGGATGGGAGCTGGACGCCATGGATGCTGGAAATGGCATGACTTATTACATGGCCAAACTCCACGGCCGCTACGTGGCCGGGATGATGCAGCACCAGCCTGATGCACCCGAGGGAATGCCCTCCTATTGGGCAAATTACCTTGCTGTTGATTCCGCGGACGAGGCAGCCCGGAGAGTAGAGGCAGCTGGCGGCACCCTTCTTTCTCCTCCGGATTCGGTTCCTAACGGCAGCGGCCGTATGTTCTTCGCCACAGATCCCACCGGTGCCCAGATCGGTTTCTGGGAGGCGGGCAGCCATCCCGGGTCGGGTCTGGTCAACGAGCCGGGAGCCATGATTTGGAATGAACTGCAGACAAATGATGTCCCCAAAGCCGTAGCCTTCTATGAAGCTGTGACTGGGTGCAGCAGCGAAACCGGGCCAGCCGGAGACCTGCAGGAGTACACCAGCCTGCTGGTGAACGGGAGACGTATTGCCGGTGCGCTCAAGCTGCCCATTGAGGGGCTGTCACCGTTCTGGATGACGTACTTCAACGTGGTGGATATTGACTCCACGGTGGAGCAGGCCGTTGAGTTGGGGAGCCACGTGATCGCCCCGGCCTTTGACGTAGCGGGAGTTGGACGAATGGCAGTTCTCATGGACCCTGCGGGCGCAGCGTTCAGCATCATGACAGGTTTGACGGCATGAGCTCCCGCAAGCATTACGCCAGTGGTGAGCCGTGCTGGGCCGACCTTCAGACGAGGGACGTCGCGGCAGCCAAGACCTTCTACGGGCAGGTGTTCGGCTGGACCTTCAAGGACCTGCCCACCCCGGACGGCCGCAGCTATGCGCAGGCGTTCGTCAAGGATCAGCTGGTGGCCGTCATTGCGCCGCAAAATCCGAGGCAGGAGGCCGCTGGCACGCATGGCCAGTGGAACATCTATATCTCGGCCACTGACACCGAGGAAATTGCCGAGGACGCGGTCCATGCGGGCGGGACGCTTCAGTTCGGCCCGGAGGCTGTTGCGGACACGGGCGTCCTGGCGTTTATTGAACCTCCAGGCGGTGGAACCACCGGCGTATGGCAAGCCGGAACTCACACAGGTAGTCATTTGTTCAACGAGCCAGGGGCGTTGGCGTGGGCTGAACTGTTGACGCCTGAGCCGCAGGCCGCCGTCGCGTTTTTCCAGCAGCTTTTCAGGCACGAAGTCACTGAATATCCCCAGGACGACGGCGGCAGCTACAGCACGTTGATGGTCAACGGTGACGAAGTGGCCGGCGTTGTTCCTGCCGATGAGGGCGATGACGCCGGCTGGCAGATTTACTTTGGCGTAGCGGATCTGCGCGCAGCAGCTGAGGCGGCCGTGGAAGCCGGGGGAGAGCTTCTGGTGGAGCCGGAAGACAAGCCTGAGACGGGCTCCCTCGCTACCATCCGGGATCCGCAAGGCGGGGTACTGAGCCTGATTCAGGTCTAGGAAGAGCAAAAGAGCGGCCGGGCACTGCCCGGCCGCTCTCTCTACAAAGCAATAACGCGCTTAGGCGTAGGCGTTCACCAAACGGACAGCGCCGCCGTCGACGCCCTTGGCGCCCTGGACGTAGTCCGGGCCGGTCTTGTCGATCGAGTCAGAGTCCGCGGAAACGGTGCCCATCACCCAGGACGGCAGGCCGCGGTCGTTGAGGCGGGCCACTGCGGCGTCTGCTGCTTCGGCCGAAACAATGGCAACCATGCCCACGCCGAGGTTCAGCGTGCGCTCCAGGTCGGCCAGCGGGACGTTGCCCAGCTCGGAGACCAGCTTGAAGATGGCGGGCAGTTCCCAGGTGTTGCGGTCAACCGTGGCCACCAGGCCCTGCGGGAGGACGCGCGCCAGGTTGGCGGCCAGGCCACCACCTGTGACGTGGCTGAAGCCGTGAACAGCGTTGGCCGAGTGCACCGGGAAGGTGCGGGCCAGGTCCAGGCAGTCAGCTGCGTAAACGCGGGTCGGCTCCAGGAGTTCCTCGCCCAAGGTGCGTCCAAGTTCGGATACCTGGCGGTCCAGGGCCCAGCCAGCGTGGTTGATGACGCGGCGGACCAGGGAGTAGCCGTTGGAGTGCAGGCCGGAGGAGGCCATGCCGATCACGACGTCGCCGGCGCGGACACGGTCCGGGCCGAGCAGGGCGTCGGCCTCCACGATGCCGGTAGCGGCACCTGCCACATCGTATTCGTGCTCACCCAGGAGGCCCGGGTGCTCAGCGGTTTCGCCACCCACCAGGGCGGTCCCAGCTACGGAGCAAGCAGCAGCGATACCGCGGACAATGTCAGCGATGCGCTCCGGGACAACCTTGCCGCAGGCGATGTAGTCGGTCATGTACAGCGGCTCAGCGCCAACCACCACGATGTCGTCCACCACCATGCCCACCAGGTCGAAACCGATGGTGTCGTGAATGTCCATGGCCTGGGCAATGGCAACCTTGGTACCCACACCGTCAGTGGACGTTGCCAGCAGCGGCTTTTTGTAGGTCAGCAGCTTCGAGACGTCGTACAGGCCAGCGAAACCGCCGACGCCGCCAATCACCGAGGTGTTGTGGGTCGCCTTGATGGCGCCCTTCATGAGTTCGACGGCGCGGTCTCCCGCTTCGACGTCGACACCCGCGGAGGCGTAGGTGATACCGGAGTTGTTCTCAGCGGCGGGTGTTGCGGAGCTCATACAGACTCTTTCTTGTCGGCGTCGGTCAAACGATCAGCGTCGGTAAGCAGGTTTTCGAATTCAGCGTCAGGTCCGGGATCGCAACCCGTGGCACCCGGCTTGTCGGCAGGGTCCTCGGTATCGTCCACGGACTCGGTCTGGGCGGCCGGTTCCAGGCCACCAAGATCGGTGCGCTCCAGCAGGTTCTTGCCCAACTTGTCCGCGTGCGGCAGCTCGATGGGGTATTTGCCGGTGAAACAGGCCGTGCAGAGGCGCTCGCGCGGCTGCTGGGTAGCGCCGATCATGCCGTCCTCGGAGATGTAGGCCAGCGAGTCAGCGCCGATAGCCTGGGAGATCTCCTCGATGGTGGCGCCGTTGGCGATGAGTTCCGCGCGGGACGCGAAGTCGATGCCGTAGAAGCAAGGCCACTGAACCGGGGGAGACGAAATCTTGACGTGCACTGCTGCGGCACCGGCTTCGCGGAGCATCCGGACAATGGCGCGCTGGGTGTTGCCGCGGACGATCGAGTCATCCACCACAACAATGCGCTTGCCACGGATCACGGATTCCAGGGCGTTGAGCTTCAGGCGGATACCCAGCTGGCGCAGCGTCTGCGAGGGCTGGATGAAGGTGCGGCCCACGTACGCGTTCTTGACGAAGCCGTGCGCGAACGGGATGCCGGACTGCTCAGCGTAACCAACAGCCGCGGGGGTACCGGACTCGGGAACCGGAATGACCAGGTCTGCCTCATGCGTGTTTTCGCGGGCCAACTGGCGGCCCATCTCAACACGGGCCTCGTACACGGAGCGGCCGGCAATGGCAGCATCCGGGCGGGCGAGGTAAACGTACTCGAAGACACAGCCGGCGGGAGTTGCCTCGGCGAAGCGCTGCGAACGGACGCCGTCCTCGTCGATGGCAATGAATTCGCCGGGCTCGATCTCACGGATGAAGCTGGCGCCAACAGTAGCCAAGCCGGCTTGCTCAGAGGCGACAACCCAGCCGCGCTCCAGGCGGCCCAGACACAGCGGGCGGATGCCGTACGTATCGCGGGCTGCGTAGAGGGTTCCTTCATCCATGAAGACGAAGCAGAAGCCACCCTTGATCTTGGGCAGCAGCTCCAGTGCGGTCTGCTCCAGGGTCTTTCCCTCTTCGCCCTCAAGGAGAGCGGTCACCAGTGCGGTGTCCGAGGTGTTGCCCTGCTTCATTTCACCAGTCAGCTGGCCGTCGTTGCGCTCCAGGATCATTTCCCGGAGTTCAGCGGTGTTGGTCAGGTTGCCGTTGTGGGCCAGGGCAACAGTGCCTGTTGCGGTAGCGCCCAAGGTGGGCTGCGCATTGGCCCAGTGGCTTGCACCGGTGGTGGAGTACCGGCAGTGGCCAACGGCCAGGTGCCCGGTAAGGGTGTTCAGGGTTGTCTCATCGAAGACCTGGGACACAAGGCCCATGTCCTTATAGACATTGATGCGCTTGCCGTCACTGGTAGCAATACCAGCCGATTCTTGTCCGCGGTGCTGCAGCGCATACAGCCCGTAATAGGTGAGTTTTGCTACTTCTTCACCGGGAGCCCAAACCCCAAAGACGCCACAAGCGTCCTGAGGGCCTTTTTCGCCGGGGAGAAGATCATGAGAAAGTTTTCCGTCGCCACGTGCCACTGGTCGATTGTCTCATGATGTAGGCGTGGTACGTTCCCCCGCGGGCTATGTGACCCCGCGAACTGGCGTGTTCCCAAGAAAATGCGGTGTGTCTCACATCCGACGAGCCTCCGAAGAGGCGGGTCAAGCGCCTGACTCAGCGGCCGTCGTCGTGCTCTGGCCCTTCATCCGGAACCGAGTCCGGAACGGGCTCAACCACGGCGCGCTGGGTGCGCTTGACGCTGATGCGGTCCAGGATCAAGGCGAGAATCGAGAACAGGATGACGCCGCCGCCCGCGCAGACGATCAGGAAGAAGCCGAACACTGTGCCGGCGTCGAAAGCGGGATCGGCCTGGCGGCCATAGGCGATAATTGCGGCCACGATCGCACCAACCACGGCCCCCAAAATCATGAAGGGTACAAACTTGGGTGCCCGGCGAACCGTGATCTCGCGTCGGGCGGAGTTGGGGGTGGTGTCCTCTGAAGCCATGCCTTCAAGCGTACCGTTCCGCGTTTGTGTACAGATAATGCCCCTAAGGAGACTCCTTAGGGGCATTATCTGTACACAAACTCCTGGAGTTAGCTGCCGCGGTACGTCGAGAACGCGAACGGGCTCAGCAGAAGCGGCACGTGGTAGTGCTCGCCGGCGTCGGAGACTGTGAAGTTCAAGTCCACTTCCGGGAAGAATGTTTCCGTGCCCAGGCCTTCGTAGTAAGCACCCGTGGCGAAATTCAGGCGGTACGCGCCGCCCGGGATCCGCTCCGGGCCGAGCGTCTTGATGCGGCCGTCGGCGTCGGTTTCGCCCTTCGCCACCAGGGTCCAGTCGTCACCTTCGCGGACGTAGAGTACGACGGCGACACCCGCCGCCGGGCGTCCGGAACCGGTGTCGAGAATATGGGTTGTTACTTGTGAAACGCTCATGCGTTGGCTCCTTCGCTGATCAGACCGGAGAGGCGCAGCAGTGCGATCTCCCGCAGCTGGCCAGCCACGATCGTGTCTTCTTCTTCGGGGGTGTGGGTGATGCGTTCCTGCAAGGTGCTGAGGATTTCCTCGGCGCTGCGACCGGCAGCGCGGATCAGGAAGACCCTGCCGAACTTCTCCTCGTACGCCCGGTTTCCCTCGGCGAGTGCGGCTGTTGTGTGATTGTCGCCGGGATCAACTCCTGCCTGCTCCGAACGCGACATGGCCGCCTCGGTGGTCTGGGCTTTGGGGCGTTCGCCGATTCGGGGGTGGTGCGCCATGGCGGACTCCACCTCGGCCGTTGTGAATGGCTCGGCGGCACGCTGGGCCTGCCCCAGCAGTTCGTCGACGCTGGCGTAGGGGCGCGCGTCCACGATGGTCTCGACCCAGCGGCTGATATCCAGGCAGGGGGTGAGGGTCCTGATGGCCTGGTCCCGGTCAACACTGTTGAATACTGCAAGCTCCATGCTTGTGTCATCCTCATGCAAAATGCTGGCATCCATGGTGTGGGCTATGCGGAACCCCTGCTGGTGCAGGAGGAAGCCCGGGCTTCAAGCTTCCGCATCATGGAACTGTTATTTCAGCATACGTAATTCAGTTAAGCCGAGTTGGCGGGTCGGTGTCAAGAGGCTACCGCGCTGTGACGGCGCGTTCGCGCCGTGAGGTACAGACGGTGCGCCGTGATGACCAACGCCAGCCAAGCGATGCCAATAGCCCACGCCGCCAAGACATCCGTCAGCCAGTGGTGGCCCAGGTAAACCCGACTCAGGCCCATGGTGAAGGCGAACACCGACGCGACCAGCACGGTAATAACCCTCGCTTTGGTGGTCTTGAGCCTCAGGATGATCAAGTAAGCCACGATTCCGGCAATCACAATCGAGTTGAGCGAATGGCCGCTGGGGAATGATGCCGAGTGTTCGTAGGGTGGAATTGCGTCGGCGATGTCCGGGCGGCTGCGGCCGAAGATGGGCTTGCCCAGGAGGGTGATGACCAGAGAACCCAGCCCCGCTGCGAGCATCAGGATCACAGGAGTCCACGACCTCCGTTTGGTGGCGAGGAATATCATGATGCCCACGGCGATGAGGGGCATGCCTACCGTTCCGCCAATGTTCGTATATGCCGTGGCAGCCACGTCCAAGGAGGGGGAGCGCACGCTCTTGGCTGCTGCCAGCACGGGATCATCCAGCCCGGCAACGCCGTCCGCCTCCGTCACGGACTCATAGACCTCACCAAACACCAATGCCAGGGACAAGGCAACGGCAAGTCCAGCAACAAGGGTGATGATCAGTGCTGCGTAGGGGCCCAGCAGGGAGGTGACCTTCTCAGCGCCTCCGGCCAATATCCGTCCAGCAGGGGATTTCCAGCGCGTCAGGTCCTGGCCGGCGACGAACCGGTCCTGGCTGACTTCGCCCGTGACGCCTTGCTCGGGCGCCCCGTTGCCTTCGGTTTTTCCTTCAGTCGTCACTCTCGTCCCCTATCCGTGGCGGCCTCAGTATTGGTGAGTAACCTTAGCAGTTAGGCCTTGGAGGATCGGTTATAGCCCTCTCCCAGAACGTTGCGAGGCCCACTCTGCGCGCTATGGGGGCGTTTTCGCGTGCAGAGCGGGCCCCGCAACGTTGGGTGGGGCAGAATGACCTCAAGCAACTGAAGGAGTTCGCACATGCCCGAGATTCTGACGTCCAGGTTCCTGTTTGGTCCCGGCCCCAGCAATTGCTACCCCGAAGCCATGGCCGCCCTGGCCTACCCCGTGCTGGGCCACCTCGATCCCGTGTTCATCGAGCGGCTGGACCGCACCTGCGAGGGCCTCCGCACCGTCTGGGGTACGGCCAACGCGCGGACGCTTCCGTTGAGCGCCACCGGTTCCGGCGGCATGGAAGCGGCCTTCGTGAACACAGTGTCCGACGGCGACGTGGCAGTGATCGCTGTCAACGGACTTTTTGGGGTGCGGATGTGCGAAGTTGCGCGACGCTGTGGGGCCACAGTGGTCCGGGTTGATCACGAATGGGGCCAGCCCGTGGATGCCGAGCGGGTACTCGCAGCGCACCCTAATCCAAAGGTGATCGCTGCCGTCCATGCCGAGACGTCGGTGGGGGTGCTCTCTGACATCGCCGCATTGGGTGCCGGCAAAGGGGATGCGCTGCTGATCACCGACGCCGTCACCTCCATCGGCGGTTTGGAGCTCCGGGCAGACGACTGGGGGATCGACGTCGGATATGCCGGCACCCAGAAATGCCTCGGTGTGCCGCCGGGCTTGTCTCCCTTTACGATTTCGGACCGGGCATTCGAGCGCCGGGTCAAGGATCCGCGCTCCTGGTACTTGGACATTGGGCTGCTCGGCGGGTACGTCGGCGCGGCCAGCGGCGCACGGACCTACCACCACACCGCTCCGGTTACCATGATCGCGGGCCTGGAAGCCGCGCTGGACCGCATCCTCGCCGAAGGGCTGGATGTTGTCCAGGCCCGGCACCGGGCGGCTGGTACTGCTTTGCAGGATGGGCTGCAGGACATGGGGCTGGAACTGTTCGCCGCCGAGGGTTGCCGGTTGCCGAGCCTCACCACCGTCAAAGTGCCCGACGGCGTCAACTCGGCCGCCGTCCGCGCTTACCATTTAGAGAACTTCAGTATGGAAATCGGCTCGGGTGTGGGGGAGTTCGCGGACACTGTGTGGCGCATCGGGATGATGGGCCCCAACGCCAACCCCGCTTCCGTAACCCTGGTGCTGGGCGCGCTGAAAGAGGCCCTCGCCAAAGCCTGATCCTCTCTCACATCCCGGGCGTTTAATCGGATCGCTCTCTCACGTCTCGCGTGCTTGAGCGGGTCGCTCTCTCACCCCGTCCGGCGCCGACGCTCAATCGGTGACGTTACCGGCGTCGTACGTTAAGGTCGCCGATGCGGCGGTGCTGCCTTCCGCGGGTTGGATCGACGTGACCGTCAGGAGGCCAGCGCCCGGGAGGGTGATCGACTGGCCCTCCCGGAAGGCCTGCTTGCGCTGCTGTTCGGCGGTCCGGATCCAAAACTGGATAGCAGGAGCACCGTCAGCTACCCCGATCTTGACTACTCCCACTTTGACGCCGTCGAAGGTGGGCTGCATGCCTTGCTTGACTGTTACCAGCTGTTCCACGGCCATCCTTACTTCACGTCCACGGAGTACACGGAGTCAAAGTTTTCCTTGTACTCATCCTCGGTCAGTTCCAGGGTGCCGGACTTGAGGTCGTCGTCGCCTTCCATGTAACCGCCGGAGGGTCCCCACGGGTTGGCCAAGACGATCACTTTTTCGCCGTCGTCGTTGGTTTTCACATCAACCACAACGTACGCATGGTTGGGCACGACGTCGGTTCGGTTGACTTCGTCGGACTCCCAGACCCAGTCGAAGTCGTCGTCCTTGACGTCCTCGGTGCCCACGGAAATGGCCTGGCCGTCCGAGAGTTTGTCCTCAATAGCATCAAAGTTCAGTTCGCCATCCTTGTCAGCGGACTGCCCGGTCATCAGCTCCATGGCTTCGTTGCTGAAGCCGCCGTCGATGTCGTCATAGGACCCGCCGCGGTGCTCGGCTGCCGCGCGTTCGTAGATGGAGAGCCAGTTGGGTTCGCCGTCGGCGCCGCGGACTCCGCCGTCAACCGACTTGGCCTCCACAGTGACCTCCACGGGTTCGCCGTCCTCGTAGAGGGTGACCACCCAGTGTGTGGGCGGGTCGCCCACTGGACGCATGTGTTCTTCGAGGAATTCGTCGAGTTTGCCTTCGCGCTCCAGCACTTGGGCCACCGAACCGATTCCTGCCAACAGCCAGCAGTCGCCAATCTGTCCTTGATTGATATCGCTGGGGTCCCCCGCATCAGGGTCATTGCGCACATCGCCGGGCACATCGACGTCGGGTTTGTCCGGGTCCAGCGGGCCGGGGTCGCCGGGAGGGTTCGAATCTCCCCGCCCGGAGTAATCCGCACCAGAGGACCCCGAGCTGGATTTGTCCTGCTCGTCGGCGTTGCGCGTCAGTTCAGTGGCTTGATTCTGCAACTCGCTGGAGATTTTCCTCAGCATGGGACGGTGCTCGGAGTCCCAAGCGGTGCGGAACATCACGGCGTCGCGACCATCCCACGGCGCGTTGCTGATGAGGTTGCCCAGTTCCATGGACAGCGAGGTCATCCGTTCGGACTGCCTCGACATCGTTTTGGCGAGTGCCCGCAATTGGGCAATATCAGCACCGTAGAATCCCGCCATTTATCTGTCCCCCTGAGGAATTTCGTTGGAATCGCAGTTCTCGGACGTGACCGGAACAGTGACGCTGAGGTACGCCGGGCTCTTGGATTCGATGGTCACCGTGGCCCCGGAGCCATTCGTGCTGCGCGTGACCACCCAGCCGCCCGGGACTGGATCCGTGCCGTCGAAGGCAGGGAATCCGTGCTTTTCCAGGACGGGATCGGCTGCGGCGAAGACGTCCTCAAAGTTCTTGGAGGGCTCCACGATGTCTGCGCTGCTTTTCATGCTTCGCGGCGAGAGCATGCACCTGCCGTCTTGGGTGCGGCTCATCCTTGCCGGATCATCCACGGTCCAGGTGATGGCCGGCATTTTCGCTTCCAGGGCGGCAATAAGGTCAGCGGTCAGTGCGTTGTATTTGGCGGCGCTTTCGGCCACGGGCGCGGGCTCCACAGTTACGGCCGGAGCGTTGCTGGGTTCCCGTTTTGGGTCGTTAGGGGTGTTGCTGCAGCCAGCAGTAACGGTCACCACCGCCAGGGCAGCAACCAGCGCCCAAGGTTTGCAGTGAATGCGGCGGTTCATTTCTTCCCCGGTTTCAATAAGTGCTCGACGGCGGATCTCACCGAATGCTGTCACGCTGCGTTGCGCTTGGCTATGGGTAGAACAACCCGTTGCCCTTCAGGGTTCGGCTCAAGCGGGTGGGATGTGAGAGAGCGTGCGGTTATGGCCGGTGGGATGTGAGAGAGCGTGCGGTTATGACCGGTGGGATGTGAGAGAGGGTCAGGTGTTGCGGGTCAGGATCCAGGTGTTGGTGCCGTCCTGGCGTTCGAAGGTCACCGTGGTCACCAAGGCCTCGATGAGCGCCAACCCACGCCCGGACTCCGCCTCCGCATCCGGCATGGACGCCTGCATGTCATCCGCGAAGGGCTCCCGGGCGTTGTGGGCGCTGACCCGGGCAATCAGCCGGGAGGGCTGGACGCTGATGTCGACGTCGATCTCTACGGGCTTCTCCGCCACAGGCTCCGCATGCTGCACGATGTTCGCAGCGGCCTCGATCACGGCCGTAGCGAACGTCATCCGGTCCATGTCCGGCACGAAGGAGGCGTCGTCCCAGAGGGCATCAAGCTCGTTGTGGATGGCTTCGATTGCTTCCTCATTGGACGGCCCGTGGAATCCCCGGCGGGCAATGACCTCAGTCATCGCCGAACGCCTCCTCGGCTGAAGGGTAGGCCGTGAGTACCCTGTCCATGTTGGTCAGTTCCAGGACCATCTTGACCTGTGGCTGAACGCCGGCGATCCGGAGGTCCCCGCCGGCTTGTCGGGCGGCTTTAAGGCAGCCGATCAGGGCGCCGAGCCCGGAGGAATCCATGAAGTCGGTCTCGGCCAGGTTCACCACAACACGGTTGGACCCACCGGCCACAACCTCGTTCACTACTTCGCGCAGCTTGGGCGCAGCAACCATGTTCAGCCGGCCCACGCTCTTCACCTCCGCGTAGGAGTCTTTGACCTCGTAGCTAAACTGCATCTGCATTCCTCTCCTCGGGGCGCTCCGGCCCAACATCTTCAGGCTCAAAACCTTTGTACAAAACTGCCTTGACCAGAACGCTCAGGACCACAAGGTCGAACGCAACCCATGCCACGTTTACCAGTGTGCCCAAGGGCTCGGACATTCCGGCAAGAAGCCGGATAAGGCCAACAACCAGCGCTATGGCAAGCAGCACCGCCACAATGATCTGGGGACGGATGAGGCTCCAACTGGGTCCACCGCTCTGGCGGGCCTTGGGGGTGACCGCGAACCCGAGGGGACGCCCGAACCAAACGTTCCGTGCCGCCGTCGTGCAGGCCTTGATCCATGTGGGGAACAGCGCGAGGCTGTACTGCTGCCCGCGCCAAGTGGGAATCCCGTGCCCGGCCACAAGGAACAAGAGTTGGTTCACCACCATGAACGGGATGAAGCGGATGAAGAAGTCGTAGCTGAGGCTGCTCACCGGGAGGATGCCGAGCGTCAGGTAGATGATGGGCGCGGCGAAATACACCACGGCCGCGAATCCGCTCAGGTAGCTCCACATGGTGGAGAAGTACATCAGCCTCTGGCCCCACGTGAGCCGGCGTTGCACCAGCGGATTCTCGCGGAGCAGCACCTGCATGGTGCCTTGGGCCCAACGGAGGCGCTGGGTGAGCATGGTTTTGAGGTCCTCGGGCGCCAGGCCGTTGGCCAGGATTTCGTGGTGGTACACGCTCTTCCACCCCAGGCCGTGCAGGCGCATGGCGGTGGCCATGTCCTCCGTGACGGAGATGGTGGCCAGCGGCATGATCGGCTGGGCTTCGTCGGAGCGTTCCACGGAGATGGCGTCAAGGACGGCGTGTACGGATTCGAGCGCGCCCAAGGGGGACCAGTCGCGTCCGGACATGCGGTCGACGGCGTCACTCGCCACGGTGGTCACGCCCGACTCTCCGACGTGGGCGAGTTCCATGGCGGCGATCTCTTCGAGGTCGGATTGGAGTGCGGAGAAGTCGGCGGCCACGAGGGTGCGCACAGCGTCATCCACTTGGCGGCGGACCCGGTAGGTGATTTCGCTGAGGGATGCCCCGGCTTCGAGTTCCTTCTGGGCGGACTCGGTAGCAGCCTCAACCTCGTTGAGCATCTGCTCCACCAGCGGATTCTCCGCCTCGGGTGACCGCCGGGCCTTCTTGATGGCGGTCCGGGATGCTGCCAGGGCGCGGCGAACACTCTTTTCGGTGGCTTTGACGTAGCCCACCAACCCCAGCTGCATGAGGGCCTCCCGGCGGAGGATCGCGTTGGAGCCGCAGAAGAACGCGGCGTTCCACCCGTCCTTGCCCTGCTGGATGGGACCGTAGAACAGGGGTGCCTGGCTGCCCAGGGGATCGTCGGCGGGGACGTTGATGAAGTATTGCGGGGTCTGGACCAGCGCCACTTTGTCGTCGTTGAAGTAGCCCAGCGTCTTGTCCAGGATGTCCGGCTCGGGGATCTGGTCGGCGTCGAGGATCAACAGGTACTCGCCCGAGGTGAGCATCAGCGCGTTGTTCAGGTTGCCCGCCTTGGCGTGCCGCGGCATGTCCGGCGTCCAATCGGCGGTTCGCGTCACGTAACCGATCCCGTTCGACTCGGCGAGTTCGCGCATCTCCGGGCGGTTGCCGTCGTCCAGGATCCAGGTGCTGTGGGGCCAGCGAATGTCCTTGGCGGCCAGGGCGGTGGTCATCACCAGGTCAAGGGGCTCGTTGTAGGTGGTGATGAAAACGTCCACGGTGGCGTCGGCCGGGGCAGGGGGCGGAGGTTTCCGGAATTTGATGTTCCACACGGTGAGGCCGAACAGCATCACGTCAATCAGGCTGTACGTCTCGGCAAGCACCAACGGAACGGCGATCCACCACGCGTCCCAGTTCAGCGAGGCCATCCAGCGCCACGCAACATAGTTGACGCCCAAAATGACTGTGAGAAGAACGATCAGCCGAGTCCAGAAACGTGTCACAAATCCCCCCTTTTGTTATCTACAGTTCTGCGTGTGGTTTTCGGCGTACGACGACGGCGGTTACATCATCTTCAGCGGTTGACGCCGGTGCCAACTCCAGCAGGGCGGCGCACACGTCGTCTGACGTAGGCCCGGTGCGCGCCACTTTCTCCACGTTCCGTTGGAACTCCTCCAGGGAATCGTGCGCGTCCAGCACGCCATCGCTGACGATCACCAAGGAATCGCCCGGCTCCAGTTGCAGCTCCGAAGCAGGCCACTGTTGGTCGTCCAGGATCCCCACCGGCGGACCCGCAGAAACCAAGCGGCGAGCCGCCCCCTCAGCAGGAACGTGCAGCGCGAGCCCGTGACCGGCGTCGATGTAGCTGAGTTTTCCGCTGGCGCTGTCCAGCCGCGCGTGGAACATGGTGACGAAGGACCCCGAATGGTCCAAGTCAGAGGTGATGGTGGCGCTGGCTGAGCCAAACGCGGCGTCAATGGCCGGGGTGTCAGTTACCGAGCGCATCACTGCACGGACCGTTGCTGCGATGAGGGCGGCTCCCATTCCTTTGCCCATGGCATCGGCGAACGTCAGATGCATGCCGTCCCGGGTCTGGTACCAGTCGTAGAAGTCCCCACCCACGCTGCGCGAAGGACGGAAGGCTCCAGCGACGTCGTAACCGTTGAGGCGGACCGTTTCGCGCGGCAGGAGGCTCTGCTGCACTACTGCTGCGCGGGCGAGTTCGTCGCTCTGGCCGGTGTCCTCGGCGGGAGCGGAAGGCGTGCGCGCCCTGCGGAACAGCGCGCGGATGCGGGCCTGGAGTTCCTTGGGGCTGAACGGCTTGTTGATGTAGTCGTCCGCACCGGTGTCCAGGCCGTTGAGCCGGTCAATCTCATCGGCTCGGGCCGTGAGCATCAGGATGTATGCGTCCGAGAATTCGCGGAGTCGGCGGCAGACTTCCATGCCATCGATGTCCGGAAGGTTGATGTCCAGCGTCACCAATTCGGCGTTGGTTCTGCGGACAGCCTCGACGCCGGAGAGACCGTCAGGTGCCTCTGTCACCACGAAGTCGAGCTGCTCCAGGACGAGAACAAGAAGTCCGCGAATGTCAGCGTCGTCTTCGACAACGACAGCGTGGCGCACGGGCGTAGGAGAGACCATGGCTCCATTAACTAATGCTGCTGGGTATTTGTCACGTTTAGTCACGACACATGAAACGCCCGCTCACAAAAGTGGGCGGGCGTTACACGTTTTGTGCGGTTATATGAGAGAGCGATTCGCTCAAGCACGCGGGATGTGAGAGAGGGTTAGACGCCCAGCTCTTCCTTGAGCGCCTGGACGTGGCCCTGGGCGGCAACCTGGTACTGGGTGAGCTTCACGGTGCCTTCGCCGTCCACCACGACGGTGGAGCGGACCAGGCCTTCGTGGATTTCGCCGTCAACCAGCTTCTCGCCCCAGGCGCCATATGCCAGGGCAACCTTGTGGTCTTCGTCGGAGAGCAGCGGGAAGGTCAGCGCAAAGTCACCCGTGAACTTGGACAATGCCTCCGGAGCGTCCGGGGAGATCCCGATAACCTCGTAGCCCTTGCCCTGCAGGCTGGCCAGGTTGTCGCGGAAGTCGCATGCCTCGGTGGTGCAGCCGGGGGTGGCGGCCTTCGGGTAGAAGTACACAATGACGTTGCGTCCGCGGTAGTCGGACAGCGAGACCTTGGTGCCGTCGGCGTCGAGAAGCGCGAAATCAGGTGCTTGCGTTCCGACGAGGAGTTTCTGGGTCATGGCGATCCTTTACGTTTCACCGGCAAACAGCCGGCATTCATCATTCAAAAAACGGATTGTCTATAGGACAGAACAGCGAACTTAGATGCTGTATTCCGCAGGTCCGCGCAGTGTGGCATAGGGGCCTGGCACGAACTGGTAGCCGCCACCACGGACGGTGGCGACGGTGTGTCGGGCGGAGCCTAGCTTCCGCCGCACCCTTCCAACATAAACGTCGATCGAGCGAAATGCCGCGCCGGGGAGGTCAAATGACTCCAGGAAGCGTTGCAATTCTTCACGTGAAATGGCGCGCGAGCAGTTGACCACCAAGTACCGGAGCAGCTTGTATTCCATGCCAGTAAAGGCAACAGGCTCGCCGTCCAGGAGGACTACTTCAGCGGCGAGGTCTACCGCAAGTTGGCTGCGGCGGCTCGCCAACGTTACGGGCTCGACGGCGGTGCTGCCGCCCGTTTCGGTGCGTCCCCCTCTACCGGTTTCGGTGCGTCCCCCTCTTCCGGACAAATCACCCTCGCGTGCGCTGGTGAATTGTCCGTCGGAGGGTGAATTTCCGGCAGCGCGGGCGTCCGAACGGGCGTCCGCGAGGGCATCGGCGAGTGACAGCGAATCGTTGGTACCGGCGTCGGCGGCTTCCTGCGGAGTGCCGCCCCAGGAAGTGTCGCCGACGCCGGAGTGCTCTGCCCCGGTGGCGGGCCAGATGCGGACTTCCGCCTCCGGGGCAAGTTTCATGGCACGGGCCAGCACAAGGCGTGCCGCCCGTTCCCAGACTTCAGGATCAATGTCGTCCCCCTCGGCAGGGTTGACCCAGAGCGCCAGCCCATGTGCTGTCAGGCCGTTCCGATCATTCAAGCCAGCCCGCCGTCCCGAGACGCCGCGTGCTGCGGGTCCTCGCGACGGCGGTGGCCCGTAGGCATTGACTGCCATGACGGTTGACCTAAACGTTGCCGCGGCGGAGCAGCTTGCCGCCGGGGTTCTGGCCGTCGATGGGGGTGCCGCGCAGGTACGTCTTGCGGACGACGCCGGCCAGCGGACGGCCGTCGTACGGCGTGATCGGGTTCTTGTGCTTGAGCTTGGTGACGTCCACAACGAAGGCTTCGTCCGGGGCGAAGACGGAGAAGTCGGCGTCGTAGCCCAGGGCCAGCTGGCCCTTGTTGTGCAGGCGGGCCAACGCGGCGGGCTTCTCAGCCATCCACGAGACAACCTGTTCCAGCGGGATGCCGCGGTGGCGGGCTTCGGTCCAGATCAGGGACAGGCCCAGCTGCAGCGAGGAAACGCCGCCCCAGGCCACGGCGAAGTCGCCGTTTTCCAGGTCCTTCAGGTCCAGGGTGGAGGGGGAATGGTCCGAGACGATGCAGTCGATGGTGCCGTCCTGCAGGCCCTTCCAGAGGAGCTCCCGGTTGGAGGCCTCACGGATGGGCGGGCAGCACTTGTACGCCGTGGCGCCGTCGGGGATTTCTTCGGCCATGAGAGTCAGGTAGTGCGGGCACGTCTCAACGGTGAGGTTGACGCCGTCGCGCTTTGCCGAAGCGATCATCGGCAGCGCGTCGGAGGAGGAGAGGTGCAGGATGTGGGCGCGGGCGCCGGTCCAGCGGGCACGTTCGATGACCTCGGCGATTGCCTTGTTCTCGGCGCCGCGGGGGCGGGAGGCCAGGAAGGTCTCGTAGTGGTCGCCGCCGGGGTGCGGGGCGCGGTCGATCGCGTGGGAGTCCTCGGCGTGCACGATCATGAGGGAGTCGAAGGACTTGAGTTCCTTCATGTCCTCTTCCATCTCGTCAGCGTCCAGGTGCGGGAACTCGTCCACGCCGGAGTGCAGGAGGAAGCACTTGAAGCCGAACACGCCTTCGTCGTGCAGCGGGCGGAGGTCGCTCTTGTTGCCCGGGATGGCACCGCCCCAGAATCCGACGTCCACGAAAGCCTGGTCCTTGGCGACCACGCGCTTCTGCTCCAGGCCGTCCACAGTGGTGGTGGGCGGAATGCTGTTCAGCGGCATGTCGATGATGGTGGTCACGCCACCGGCAGCTGCGGCACGGGTGGCGGAGGCGAAGCCTTCCCACTCGGTGCGGCCGGGCTCGTTGACGTGGACGTGGGTGTCCACCAGGCCTGGGATGAGGATTTCGTCGTCTGCGAGTTCGATGACCTCGTTGCCCGTCAGGCCGTTGCCCAAGGGTTCGATGGCCACGGTGATGCCATCGCGGATGCCGACTTCGCGGGCTGCGATACCGGCGGTGGTCAGGATGCGCTGGCCCCGGATAACGAGGTCATAGGCGCCGATTGCTTCAGACATTGAGGTACTCCTTGTTTTCGGTCCGTTCCGCCAGGTACACGCCTATGTGCTTACCTAATTGTTCAAGCAACGGACCTGCTTCAGCGATACATTTTTGGACATCTTTTTCCAGATCGGTCAGTGCATGCACCGTGTGGAAGCCGGCATCCGTGAGTTGTTCCCGGCTCAGGGTACTCCGGCCGCACACTGCGATCACGGGAACCCCGTTCCTCTGCGCCGCGCGGGAGACACCCATGGGGGTCTTGCCGAGCAGGCTTTGCTCGTCCAGGCTGCCTTCTCCGGTGATCACCAGATCGGCGCCCTTGAGCCGCTGCTCGAGTTCAGTGAATTCAAGCACGACGTCGATGCCCGGCCGCCGCTCTGCCTTCAGCGCCGCGATGGCAATGTAGCCAACGCCGCCTGCTGCTCCTGCGCCTTCTGCCTTGGCCGCGAATTTGGCATGTTGCCCGGTTGTGGCTGCAAGGACGTCGACGAAGTGGCTCAGTGCCGCATCGAGCGAGGTGACGTCGTCCGGCGTCGCGCCCTTCTGCGGACCGAAGATGGCTGGGGCTCCGCTGGCCCCCAAAAGGGGATTGTCGACGTCGGACGCCAACACGAACTCCGTTGCCTCAACGCGGACGTCGAAGTTGGAGAAGTCGATGCTGTTCAGCTGTGCCAAGGCGGCACCGCCGCCGGGGAGCTCGTTGCCGTTCTCGTCCAGGAAGACGGCGCCGAGGCCCTGCAGGACTCCTGCGCCGGCGTCGGTGTTGGCGCTGCCGCCGACACCCAGGATGATCTTGCGGCAGCCGAGGTCCAGCGCGGCGCGGATGAGTTCGCCCGTGCCGATGCTGGTTGCTGTCTTGGCCGTTTCCGAGGTGGGGCCGTCCGGGAGGAGGGCGAGACCGGAAGCTGCCGCCATTTCGATGACAGCTTCCTGGTCCCGCACCGCGAAGTCGGCCTTCACTGGCTCGCCGAGCGGGCCGGTGACGGTGGTGGTCCGGCGGGTGAAGCCGGAGCCGATGGCGGCGTCGATGGTTCCTTCGCCGCCGTCGGCCACCGGAATGCGTGTTGCTTCAATGCCTTGGCCGAACCCCGCCAGCAGTCCTGTTGCCAGGTGCTCGGCGACGTCGGGCGCGGACAGTGAGCCCTTGAATTTGTCCGGGGCGATGACAACACGCATTCCGGTGCCTCCTTACTGTTTTCTCTACGCTTTGGTCAGGATCGCGGTGGGTGCGTCCGCCGCGGTTTCTGCCAACTCTTCGAACTCGTTCACGCCGTTGATCTCAACGCCCATGGAGATGTTGGTGATCTTTTCCAGGATCACTTCAACCACCACGGGAACCTTGAACTCGCCCATCAGTGCCTTGGCTTTGTCGAATGCGGCAGGCAGGTCATTCGGGTCCTCAACGCGGATGGCCTTGACGCCCAAGCCTTCGGCAACCTTGATGTGGTCCACGCCGTAGCCCGCTGCGTTCGCAGAGAGCCCAGTCGAGTTGATGTTCTCGAAGGCCAGGGAAACGTTCTGTTCCATGTTGAAGCCGCGCTGGCTCTGACGGATCAGGCCCAGGTAGCTGTTGTTCACCACAACGTGGATGTACGGCAGGTTGAACTGTGCGCCAACGGCCAGTTCCTCGATCATGAACTGGAAGTCGTAGTCACCGGACAGGGCAACAACGGTGGCATCCGGGGTTCCACGAACAACGCCCAGAGCAGCGGGAGCGGTCCAACCCAGCGGGCCGGCCTGGCCTGCGTTGATCCACTTGCGGGCACCAAACACGTGCAGCATCTGCGCGCCGGCGATCTGCGACAGGCCAATGGTGGACACGTAAGTGGTGTCGCGGCCGAAGGCCTTGTTCATCTCCTGGTACACGCGCTGCGGCTTGATGGGCACGTTGTCGAAGTTGGTCTTGCGGTGCAGGGAGCCCTTGCGCTCCTGGCACTCGGCAACCCAACCCGAGTAGTCCGGCAGGGTCTTGGCTGCCTGGCGTTCGCGAGCCAGCTCCAACAGACCGTCCAGCGCCGCACCGGCGTCGGACGCAATGCCCAAGTCCGGGGAGAAAACGCGACCGATCTGCGTCGGCTCAATGTCGATGTGCACGAACTTGCGGCCGGCCGTGTAGGTGTCCAGGCCGCCGGTGTGGCGGTTGGCCCAACGGTTGCCGATGCCGATCACGAAGTCGCTCTGCAGGAACGTCTCGTTGCCGTAGCGGTGCGAGGTCTGCAGGCCAACCATGCCGGCCATCAGCTGGTGGTCGTCCGGGATGGCGCCCCAGCCCATCAAGGTGGGGATCACGGGAACGTTCAGGATCTCGGCCAGCTCAACCAGCTGTGCGGACGCGCCGGCGTTGATGATGCCGCCACCGGCAACGATCAGAGGGTGCTTGGCTGCGGTCAGCAGGTCCAGTGCCTTTTCCAGCTGCTTGCGGGAAGCCTTGGGCTTCTCGATCGGCAGGGGCTCGTAGGCGTCGATGTCGAACTCGATCTCCGCCATCTGAACGTCGATGGGCAGATCCAGCAGGACCGGGCCCGGACGACCCGAACGCATCAGCTGGAAGGCCTTCTGGAACGCACCGGGAACCTGCCCCGGCTCCAGGATGGTCATGGCGAACTTGGTCAACGGCTTGGCGATGGACTCGATGTCCACGGCCTGGAAGTCTTCCTTGTGCAGCTTGGCAACGGGTGCCTGGCCGGTGATGCAGAGCATGGGGATGGAATCAGCCTGGGCTGCGTACAGGCCGGTGATCATGTCCGTGCCAGCGGGGCCCGACGTGCCGATGCAGATGCCGATGTTGCCATCTGCTGCGCGACTGTAGCCGTCAGCCATGTGGCTGGCGCCTTCAACGTGGCGGGCCAGCGTGTGGCGGATGCCGCCGTGGGCACGCATTGCTGAGTAGAAGGGGTTGATCGCTGCGCCGGGCAGACCGAAAGCTTCGGTTGCGCCTTCCTTTTCCAGGATGGCTACGGCCGCATCAACGGTGCGCATCTTTGCCATGGTGTACTCCTTGAAGTCTGTTTTTGGGTGTGCTGAAGCGAGTTTGTGTACAGATAACGCCTTCTAGAAGGTGCTTTCCGGGCGTTAGCTGTACACAAACTCTTTGCCGTGGGGGCTGGTTACTTCCGGCCGCTGAGCTGGAGGACCTGCTTGAAGAGGCCCGAGTGGTCCAGGCCGCCGTCGCCCTGGTTGACGGTTGCGGCGACGAGCTGGGCGACGACGGCGCCGAGCGGGACAGCGACGTTGGCTTCGCGGGCTGCGGAGGTGACGATGCCGAGGTCCTTGTGGTGGAGGGCCAGGCGGAAGCCGGGGTCGAAGTTGCGGTCGAGCATCTTCTGACCCTTCTGCTCGAGGACCTTGGAGCCGGCCAAACCGCCGCCGAGAACCTTCAGTGCTGCGTCGGTGTCTACGCCGTAGGCCTCAAGGAAGGCGATGGCCTCGCCGAGAACCTGGATGTTGACGGCCACGATCAGCTGGTTGGCTGCCTTGACGGTCTGGCCGGAACCGGACGGGCCGACGTGGACGATGGTCTTGCCCACTGCGTTGAGGACATCCTGTGCTGCCTCGAAGTCAGCCGCTTCGCCGCCGACCATGATGGACAGGACGGCGTCGATTGCGCCCTGCTCGCCGCCGGATACGGGAGCGTCGAGCGGGCGGATGCCTGCTGCTACGGCGTCGTCCGAGAGGCGCTTGGCGACATCGGGGCGGATGCTGGATGCGTCGATCCAGAGGGTGCCCTTCTTCGCGTTGGCGAAGACGCCGTCCTTGCCGCTGACTACACCCTCAACATCGGGGGAGTCCGGGACCATGGTGATGACGACGTCGGCGTCCTTGACTGCGTCCGCGATGCTGGTGGCACCCTGGCCGCCCTCGGAGACGAGCTTGTCGATCTTGTCCTGGCTGCGGTTGAAACCGGTGACCGTGTGGCCGGCTTTGACGAGGTTGATGGCCATGGGGAGGCCCATGATTCCGAGTCCGATGACTGCAACGTTGCTCATTGTGGTTCTCTTTCTGAAAGTCTTTTTAGCTCAGGTGTGCTGTTTGGTGGGTCAGCCGCTTTGGCGGGTGCCGCCGTCGTAATTCAGTTGGCGTTGGCGCGCTGGCGGATGGCCCAGCTGAAAGCCGATTCCTGCGGTTCCTTGTACTCGAGGCCGATGTAGCCGTCGTAGCCGAGTTCGCGGCTGCGGGCGATCCATTCGCCGAGGGGGAGTGTGCCGGTTCCGGGAGCGCCGCGGCCGGGGTTGTCGGCGATCTGGATGTGGCCGAAGTCCTTGGCGTGGTTCTCGATGACGGATTCGACGTCGTCGCCGTTGACTGCCAGGTGGTAGAAGTCGGCGAGGAGCTTGATGTTATGTGCGCCGGATTCTGCCTTGACGCGGGCGATGACCTTGAGCGCGTCTTCGGCGGTGAGGAGCGGGTACTTGGGTGCGCCGCTGACCGGCTCGAGGAGGACGGTGCCGCCGATGCGGGCAACGCCTTCCGCTGCTGCAGCGAGGTTCTTTGCCGCGAGTTCGTCCTGCTCTTCCGGGGTGAACTCGTCCTGGCGGTTGCCGTAGAGGGCGTTGAAGGCCTTGCAGCCGAGGCGCTCACCGATGCCTGCTACGACGTCGATGTTGTCCTTGAACTCGGAGCAACGTCCCTTCCAGGAAACCAGGCCACGATCGCCGCCGGGCATGTTGCCGGCGTTGAAGTTCAGGCCCGTGAGCTGAACGCCGGCGTCCTTGATGGCTGTTTCAAACTCGGTTACTTGTGCGTCGCTGGGGACTGAGGTCTCGAAGGGCCACCAGAACTCGACGGCGTCAAAACCGGCTGCCTTCGCGGCGGCGGGGCGCTCGAGCAAGGGCAGCTCCGTCAGGAGGATGGAGCAGTTCACTGTGTACGTCATCGTAGGTCCTTCCGAGGAGGGGCTTTGATCTATCTTCCTGCTGCTTGGCTGCTGCCTTGGTGCTTGGCCTCAGTTTCCGCTTTGTGGAATTTAGATTCTGCTTTATGAAAAGTTTAGGGAAGGTGAGGGTGGGAGTCAAGGGGGTGGGTGGGGAGGTGGGGGTTTGGGATACCAAGGCGGGTGGTATATCGGCGCCCCTCGCGTCTACCGCGAACCGGGAGGCCGCGACTTTGGCCAGGCCTGGTTTAATGCCAGTAGGACATATATGCACACGCCTTTTGGGCGTGTATTTTCATGCACACGCCCGAAAGGCGTGTATGATCTTCTTATGGCAAGGTATGAGGTTCTCGGCATCGTTATAAAAGCGGCAAGGGTACTTGTGGGGATGGAGCAGAGCGAGGTTGCTCGCTTACTCGGCGTGGGGCAACAGACTGTGAGTAAGTGGGAGAAGGGTGCGTCCAGGCCGCGCAGGTCCCAACTCGCGGCCCTGTCTTCGGCGCTCGACATGTCGATTGATGAGTTGCTCCGTGCTGGAGAGTATGAACCGGAGGTGGTTGTCTCAAAGCACCGTCGGTTGGCCCTGCCATTTGAGAACCTCGCCGATGATGCGTTTGAGGCCTTTTGCCGTGACCTTATGAGCTTCAGGTATCCGACGAGGAGGGCGACGCGCAATGGCTCTACGGGACAGAAGCAGTATGGGGTAGACGTCTTTTTGGACGGTGATGATCAGCGGGTTGGGATTCAATGCAAACGTCACAGGAGCTTCGGTCGCAGCGACATTCAAAAGGCTGTTGCTGAGGTCCTCCCAGATGCGCGGATAACCTCTGGAGTGATCGCTTTGAGCCGACGGACAGCCTCTGCAGATGCCCGTCTGGCCATGCCTGACCATCCGGACTGGGAACTGTGGGACGGTGAAGATCTTTCGAGAATGGTTCGTGAGCTACCCCAGGACCAGGCTCTCAACTTGGTGGACACGTACTTTCACGGTCTTCGGAAAGATTTTCTTGGCGTCGACTTTCCAAGTCCTTGGCTTGACCCCACCGAGTACGACAGTGCGTTGCCAGGGCGTCTTGGTTTCGACCGTGATTTTTCAATGGTTGGACGGTCAGAGCAACTGGAGAAGATTACGAACCTTGTCGCGGCGCATCCGAAGATGGTTTTGCTGGTTGGCCGAGGTGGTCTGGGTAAAACTTGCCTTCTTCGTGAATTTGCGCTTGCGGATCAGGGCCGCCCAGTTCGGTTTGCTGCAAGGGGTCCTATCTCTTCGGAAGCTTATGCACTTCTTCCCCAAGGAGCTCCCATTCTGGTCGTCGACGACGCAATGGACCCTGAATTCGAACTTGTTGCTTTGGTACAAGGAGTTCTGCGGGAACGACGCGATGCAACAATCGTCCTCTCAGTTCGCCCTCACTTGGTCGCGCAATTGCGTGAGCGTTTGGAGCTGACGGAACTGGACGTAAGCGACTCGTCGGTAGAAGTCGGTGACCTCGCAATCGTCGAAGCTGAGGAACTTTCTCGTGAAGCGCTTGGAGACCAAGCTACAAATCATCGGGTTGAGTCGCTGGCGCAGATAGGTTATGACTGCCCATTCCTCATCGTCCTCGGAGCCCATTTGGTTAGAGAAGGCCGAATGAGCGATCACGATCTGCAATCACAGCGGAAGCTAAGAAACGAGATCGTCACCCGGTTCGCAGACTCTGTTATGGGTGGATCAAACGCTGATGCTCGCCGCGCAGTTCTAAGCGCCATCGCAGCTGTTCAGCCAGCAGCTTTGGATGAACCTGAATTTCTTGAAGGGATTGCAACTGCAAGTAAGCAGGAAGCGGCCCGCGTGCTCGATATCGTCGACGAATTGGAGGACCTCGGCCTGATAATACGACGAGGGCAAAGCGCACGCGTCATACCGGACCTGCTGGGCGATGCGATCCTCGAACGCGCACTCGTGTCGAAATCAGGTATCGACAAAGGGTTTGCAAAAGGACTTTCAGAGCAGATAAATGGTCGCGCGCTGACAAATGCAATCCGAAACGTAAGTACCATTGACTGGCACCGACGCTCGGACGGGTCGTCCGAACACGCCGACGTCCTCTGGTCTACTCTTATCTCTCACGCGCTTCAACTAACGAATTCAGAGCGCATAAAGCTGGCCAAGCGCGTTGCCCCGGTTGCAGCCATCTATCCCAAACAGGCCTTGGATCTAGTGGACGCGATGCTTGGAAACCCCGCACCGGACGAAGAGGACCCTCTTAGCGCCATCTGGGGTGAACCGAGGCAAATCACCACAGTAAACGTCAAGATGGAGCTAGCACCCCTCATAGCAAACGCCGGGTACAACAAAACCTATATGGAGCGCGCGATGCGGCTCCTGATAGACATCGGCTCAAACGACCCGCGCGAAGAACCCCCGAACCCAGAGCACGCTCTTCGGCGCATGCGAGAACTTGGCGAGCTTCATCCGAGACGTCCCCTCTCGTTGACCGAAGCATTCATCTACGGGCTCAGCAACATGCTGAATGACGAGACCCTTATCGGCGAGCACGCAATCCTCGTCTCCATGCTGAAGCCGGTCCTGGCTCAGGAACTGACGGTCACTCAGTCAAAGGGGTTCACCATAACAATCTCCAAACACAGCGTTGACCCTGACGCCGTGGCTGGCGTACGTTCCCTCGCGATAGGGCTCGCCACGAGCTGCATTTATCGTGGCGGTAACGTCGCTCTGGCAAGTATCCAGGTCTTGGAGGAGGCACTGAGATCTCCCGACAGGAAAGACCCTGTCTCGACTGAGTTTTCCCAAGTAGTGGAAACGCTCCGGAAAGTTCTTGCCGACCCGCAACAAGATGCTGGCACGAGGGTGGCAGCGCACCGCGCACTCAGTTGGCATGCAACTTATGGCGTTGGCGAACGACGAGTATTGGCACGAAAAGCCAGGAGGGACCTACATCGTGACGATGAGTACTTCCTTGCGCGGATAGTTCGGTCTGGCTGGAGCAATGACGATGATGACGACGATGATGCGGACGGCCGCGACTCAGACCCTGTAGACCGCTTTCACCGTTCCCGCGAACAAACGAAGAAGGAGACTGTGAGCATTGTCGGTCGTTGGGCTGCCCGTGGGGAGTTAGCACGCCTTCTCTCGCTAGTTCATGCCGCAATGGTGGACTACCTCGAAGCCACTGACAGAGTGTCAACTCCAACGGAATTGCTTCTGCCACTCTTTGAAACCGCGCCCGATGTAACTCGAATGGCCTTGGTCGAATATAAGACCTCAGGCCCTGTGAACGACGCAATTTTCCGCGTCGCTCTCAGTAGCCTCATAGAGAATGACGATCCCTTCGCGGAAACGGTCGCGAAGACTCACATAGCGGAAGGATCCGTGCAAGCCACCGTCGTTTCATCCGCCATCGCTGCCGGGCGACAGCCCCTTACCAACTCAGGAAGAGCCATTGTGCGCTTACTGATGAAAACTCACTATCCGGAGGTCTATGCTGTGCTCCTTTCAGCTGCCAGATGGTTCCCATCCACTGAGCGCGGCGTTGTCCTCGACATCCTAGAAGCGGCCCCAATAGAGGACGATACCCGGGTGGCCAACGCCGCCGCAGATCTTCTTGCGAGTCACGAAAGCGTGCCGTGGGCATCTCTCACACCCCAGCAGCGAAAGTTGATGCTTGATCGTTTTGTAGCAGCGCGGGAACTCGATGCAACAAGCCTCGGTGAGTTGTTGAATGAGGAGATCAAGCTAGATCCGCTAAGCGCGGTCCGGTTCCTTCAGCGAAGGATCGAAGGGGCGGACAAGCCCCGAAAAGAGTATGAACCGTTGCCGCACGTGGACTCAATGAACCTAGATTTTCGTTCCAGTCCCAAACTGGCGGAGTTGATTACATTCATGGTCGAGTGGCTTTTGCAAGACTCTGATTGGAACCGCCAATTTTTTGGGAGGCAGGTCCTTGAACCGATGCTTTCTGGATATACAGAACCTGCCAGGTTGCTTCTGCGCGAATTGATTGCATCCCGTGAGGAAGCACGGATCCGGTTAGCTTCGGCCATCCTTGATGACGCGCCGCCCAACTTCGTTGTTCGCGCTCCCGACTTTGTAGCCGATCTTATTGAAGATGCGACCCAAATGCCGGAGCAAATGGCAAAGCTCGTGATCGCGGGACTTCATGGATCAGCTGAACATGCATTCCGGTCGCGCACGATCGGTTCTGACGACCCAGAAGAACTCGCTTTGCGAGACGGGGCGTTAGCCATGGCACAGCAATATTCCGAAGGATCAGCTATCCGAAAGTTCTACGAGGAGGTGGCCTCCCGCGCGTCCCGTCGGATTCAGTCTGAACGAGAGGATGACTGGGAATTGAAGGACCCTCGTCACTGGTGACAGGACGTCTGCGGCGCAGTGTGTTCAAGCGTAGAAAGACCTCTCTACTAGCGGACTATCAGTAAGGAAGTAAAAAAGCTTGACATTCTATTTGATTGGGCCGAGTGGCGCCGGTAAGACAATACTAGCTTCGGCTCTCGCGGCCCAAGGTCTGGTTTGATTTGTGGATTCGGACGTCGAGCTCAAAGGGGTGGAGGGCAGGTGGGAGAGTGTCTTGCAGTTTCTCAACTCTTGGGACTCCGACAACGACACAATCCCCTTGCTGGTGGCAATCGGCGCCGGAACGCAGGATATAGATCGTAATGATTCACGAAGACCACTTTGGAATTGGCTATGCTCGCGGAGGGAACATGTCCTGGCCATCATGTGTTCACCGGAAGAAACATTGAGTAGGAGATCTAAGTTCCACGACACGCTAGATTCCGTTAATAATACGGAATTCGAATCTTCAAGAGTCCTCCTCTATGAGGCTGCCTGCAATTCCATCGTAACCTCTAAAGTCACTGATCTGGGGGCAACTGAGGCCCTGAAACGTGCTCTCAGAATTGACGAGACTTCAACCTCAAGTGCTAATTCAGGTGGACACGAGTCCATCCCGGTTTAGGAATGCTGAGCAAAGAAGGTCTGTTATCCTGGATCGTTTTCGGCATGACTTGAAGCTTGCACGTACTGCTCCGAGTAGGACCACCTGGCTTAGACGGATCTGATTTCTGTCACCTGCTGGATTGCAAACTTGGCGGACGTGAGCCAAACGAATGAGAAACCCATAGGTCATGGCGGCATGATCGCCTCACCAGAGAGAGTCCCTCACACGGGCTGGCCCAAACCGGTGATCCACTCGACCTCCGTGCCTTTGCCGGCGGAATTAGTTGCCGGTGAGCTTCTCACGCAGTGCGGCGAGTGCTTCGTCGGACGCCAGGGTACCAGCGTTGGACTCAGCAGCAGCCGGCTCCGAGGAGTAGCTCGTGGTGCCGGAATCGCTCTCACCGGACGTTGCAGCAGCAGCGTCGTCAGCAGCGTGCTGGGCAACCTGCTTCTTGTGAGCTTCCCAGCGGGTCTGGGCGTCAGCGTACTGCTGCTCCCAAGCGGCGCGCTGGGTCTCGTAGCCTTCGAGCCATTCGTTCGACTCGGGGTCGAAGCCCTCAGGGTACTTGTAGTTGCCCTCTTCGTCGTACTCAGCGGCCATGCCGTACAGAGCGGGATCGAACTCGGTGCTGTCAGCGTCAACGCCCTCGTTAGCCTGCTTGAGGGAGAGGGAGATACGGCGACGCTCGAGGTCGATGTCGATGACCTTGACGAACAGTTCGTCACCAACGGAGACAACCTGCTCGGCGAGCTCAACGTGGCGGACAGCCAGCTCGGAGATGTGAACGAGGCCTTCGATGCCGTCTTCGACGCGAACGAACGCACCGAACGGAACCAGCTTGGTGACCTTACCCGGAACAACCTGGCCGAGGGCGTGGGTGCGGGCGAAGGTCTGCCACGGATCTTCCTGCGTAGCCTTAAGCGACAGGGAGACACGCTCGCGGTTCAGATCCACTTCGAGGACCTCGACGGTGACTTCCTGGCCAACCTCGACAACCTCGGACGGGTGGTCGATGTGCTTCCAGGACAGCTCGGAAACGTGAACGAGGCCGTCTACGCCGCCCAGGTCCACGAATGCACCGAAGTTGACGATGGAGGAAACGACGCCCGGACGAACCTGGCCCTTTTCCAGCTTGTTGAGGAACGTGGAGCGAACCTCGGACTGGGTCTGCTCGAGCCATGCACGGCGGGACAGCACAACGTTGTTGCGGTT
>Ga0247742_10000204_pt1 | contig 51419 bp, 34 predicted proteins | sample UWRJL208509C2_FD_180944 | JGI IMG/M metagenome (GOLD analysis project Ga0247742, IMG submission 180944) | Plant litter microbial communities from Arlington Agricultural Research Station in Wisconsin, United States - UWRJ-L208-509C-2 | ecosystem: Environmental > Terrestrial > Plant litter >...
TACCATCGGTGCCGTTATCTAACTGTCCGGTCATCTGCAGCTCGTTGTTCTTATTGCCGACAACAGCGCGTTCAGGCCTGTCCATTGACAATTTAAAATTAAGTTGGCCGCGTTGATCCGAAGAGATACGAATCATCATAATATCATGCCCAAAGCTGGTAAAATATTCCCTTTTATAGTTTACCCCACCTATGTTGTAGGTGCAGCTGGCCACAGCATTATTTAAGTTAAGTTCTCTTTGATAAGAAGATGATCTGGATGTTTTTCCTGCTAAACCTTTGTAATCAAAATGCAGGCGTAAATTACCAAGCAACTGAAAACAACCGAAAGGAACGCCTGCACCATTACCGCTGCCCGAACCTTTACCGGTACAGATAAAACTTTTATCGATCAAGGCCTGGGCTTCCTCATTTTTGCCCTGTAACAGTAATTGCTGTATGGCAGGCAATTGAGCACCCGCATCGTAATTATTAGCATCCTGCGGCCCGCCAGACCATAACGTAATATCATTCAGAACAATATTTTCATCATTAACACCACCATCCGGCATCATACCCAGGCGTCCGTTACCCAGTGGCAAAGTTTCTTCCCATACCTTTGCGGGATGATCATACCATAACCGCAGTGGCCTCTCCTGTGCTAAAGACGTTAGGGATGCAACAGAAAAAGCGAGCATCAGCGCAAGCGCATATCTATAATTTACAGTTTTCATCAAATGTTTATTGCTGTGGATTAATGGCCCAGCATGGTTATCTCTACCTCTTCCAGGGTTTTGCCTTTGGTTTCTTTGACCTTTAACCAGATAAACAGGAAGCCAGCACTGCAAATAGCCGCATAAATGTAAAATGTATTTTCTTTAAACTTTTCAAAAAGTACCGGAAAAGTAAACACCAGAATAAAATAAGCGGCCCAAAGACTAATTACCGCAATGGAGATAGCTGCCCCACGTACTTTGGTCGGAAATATCTCGGATATCAATACCCAGGTCACTGGCGCTATAGACAGCGCGTAAATGCCGATGGCAGCCAATAAAAACCAGGAAACTTCTGTAGAGTTTACTGCCAGCAAGCGTACAACAATAATATAAAGCACTGCTAATCCACCTGCCCCGATGAGCATGAGCGGCTTGCGGCCCAATTTGTCAACCAGTGTCATGGCGAGCACAGTAAATACAAGGTTTACACCACCTATAAAAACGGTTTGAAGCAATTGATCGTCCTTGGTTGAACCTATTCGCTCAAATATTTTGGGTGCATAATTGAATACCGTATTAATACCGCAGAACTGCTGAAATACGGCAAGAACAATTCCAATAACTACAGCCGGGAGCACTGCCGCTTTAAAGGCGTCTGCATAGTTTGTGCGGGTAACTCCCTCTAATGACTTTTTGATATTTATTAAGGAATCATCAACGAACGATTGGCCGCCAATTTTGAAGAGTATCTGTTTCGCTTTTCCCTCCTCTCCGTTTTTCATCAGCCAGCGTGGGCTTTCGGGCAGAAAAAAGGCACCCGTCAGGAACAACCCCGATGGTATAACCCCCAGGCTGAACATCCATCGCCAGGCATCATCTCCCGAATTGCGCAGTGTATAATTTACAAGGTTGGTGATCAGTATACCAAGCACAATAGTTAATTGGTTAACGGCCACCATACGGCCCCGTAAGTACGCAGGCGATACTTCGGCAATATACATCGGCGAAAGCATGGAAGCCATGCCTACACCAATACCGGCAGCAAAGCGGGCGAGTATAAATATATCGCGGTTAGGGGATAACGCCATGGCCAGCGACGATAGTGCGAACAGGCTTGCGGCCAGCATAAGCCCTGGCCTTCGGCCATACCTGTCGGCGACTTTACCTGCAACCAGGCAACCTGCAATGGCACCCAAAGCCAGACTACCCGTAGCCAGGCCTTCCCAATAAGCATTTAGCGCGAATTGTTTTTGCAGAAATGGTAGCGCTCCGGAAATTACGGCGAAATCAAAACCAAAAAGGTAGCCCCCCAACGCGGAGATGAGAGAAATACCAAGGATATAAAATTTGTTAAAGGATGAATTGGTCATTGTTAATTTGTTGAAGCTGTAATTATTGTAGCGCTGTTATTCATTACCAAACTCGTAAATAGTTGTGGCGCGGTAAGTGTCACCAGGATAAAGTATGGCCTTAGGAAAGTTGGGATGATTAGGGCCATCAGGGAAATTCTGTGCTTCAAGCGCGACAGCGCCGAATTGGCTATAGTACTTACCTTGCGAGCCGAGGATGGTACCATCCCAGATATTGGCTGTATATAATTGCAGCCCTGGCTGGTCTGTATAAACCGATACATATCGTCCCGATTCCTGGTCGCGCAGTTTAGCCGCCGCTCTTATTTCACCCTGTACATAATCATCAATGATGAAGTTTTGGTTATAGCCTTGTACTGCATCTGTTCCCGGGTTCCTTATCTCACCGGGAGTTAAAAAATCATACCGCGTTCCTACAACGGGCAAACTTTTTCCGGTGGGGATATCATCCTCCATTTCCGTGTAGTTTTGCGCGTTGATCTGTAGCGTATGGCTCAAAATATCAGGTATTTCAAAACCTGTGAGGTTAAAATAAGAATGATTGGCCAGGTTAACAGGTGTAGGCCGGTCGGCAACGGCCTCATAATTCATCATCAATTGGTTATTTTCATTTAAGCTATATTTTACCTTTACGCTCAGGTTGCCGGGATAGCCTTCCTCCCCGTTTTCGCTCAGGCATTCAAATATAACACCTACCTCTTCCTCTTCCTGTATCAATGAGGTAATACCGAATATCTTTTTATTAAAACCCACAAAACCACCATGAAGATGGTTGCTCCCATCATTTTGAGAAAGCTGGTAAACCTCCTTGCCCAATTTAAATTTTGCACCGGCTATACGGTTAGCATACCGGCCAAGCAGGCACCCGAAATAATGTTCGTTTTGCTGGTACTCCTTTAGCGATGAGTATCCGGCTACTATATTTTTTAATACACCATTGCGTGATGGTGTATTAATAGCGGTAATGATACAACCATAATTGCTGACCGAAACAGAGATGTTATTGTTTTTTAAAGTGACCAGATAAACGATCCCGTCTGACTGGTATTCCTGAATGGCGCAGGATACGGTTAAATCATCCTTTTTAATTTCCGACATAGCTACCTTTCCTTTGTTGCAGTGCCGGGATCATTCTTAAATGGTTTGCCGCGCCCTGGTGGTTCTTATCCATTGCCATTACGCTGTTCAGGTTCTCTTCGCCTAATTGATAGTCACGCAAGCCAATGTAACCGAGTCCAATCAGGTATTTGCAGAAAATCTCGTTTCGTTTATTGATATCTATTTCAAAAACAAGCATATCCGGAAGTGATACCGCAAAGTAATCGATACTTACCGCTACATTTTTTTGTGCTTCGGCAAATTCAAGGAAGTCTTTAAAAATGGCATCTGCGCGGTCAAAAGCTTCCAGTTTGCGGAAAGCAAGGGCCTGATAAAAAATCTTATCCGGTTGAGGATCGTTGTAGTAGATGGCCTGTACCGGTTTGCTGTTTCCTTTTGTAGCATCCGTAAATTTCTCGCGGGCCTTGTCGGTCATGCCTAAACCTTCATAAGCGCAGCCCAGCAAATAATTTACATCATTTTCAGGAGTGCCATGAAGCTTGCCTTCACCTAAATTTTCTGGATAGTTTTCTACGGTCGTTAATAATTCCAATGCACTGTTGAAATCACCGCCTTCAATTGCTTTTTTAGCAAGAGAGATATGAGAGAACAGGAACTGCCCCACTACCTTTCCTTCTCCGCCTTCCCAGGGATGGAATTTCCTTTCAGACAGCAACTTTCTGGCTGTTTCAAAATCCTGTAGGTTATTGTAAAGAGTGATCACTTCCAGGTATAAATCATCACGCTGTGCTACCAGGTTAGGGTATTTATTCAGGAAACACAGCCTGTCTTGCAGGCTTTTCCCTGTGATTTTATAAAGCTGATCCAGCTCCATTAAAATACGCGAATCGGTTTCATCAAGGCTGAATGCTTTCTCCATTGCAACAAGCGCCTTATCCTGATCATTTAACTTGTTGAAATAAGCTAAAGATAAGTTACGGTACACGGTAGGATAAAATTGGTCTAAGCTTTCGGCAAGCTCCCAACAGGCAACAGCATCGGTATACTGCCGTTTATCGTACCAAAGATTACCAAGATAGTACGGTGCCTTGGCATCCTCCGGGTTTAAGCTCATGGCGTTTTGCAGAATAACAATCTCTTCTATTTTGTTAGGAAAGCACTTATCGGGTGATTGTATAGCACCCAATTTACAAAGGGCAAGCGCCTCCTGATCATCACCAAGACCGGTAGCAAACCAGGCCATGTAATAATAAACCAGCGGCGAAACATTATTTTTACCGGCTTTATAGATGGTCAATATCTTCTTAGCTTCTGCATATAAACCTGCCTGCGCATAATCTAATGATAGCTCCAGGAAATTATTCAGATCATCACGCATCAGGTTTGTTAAGCTAAGCAAAGCCTCAGCCGCCTCTTCTTCACCTTTTAACTGCTGATGAACCAGATATTGCTCAAAAAGGCAGCCGAAGTTGAACAGATCAATCTCCAACGAGTCATTGGCGAAAGACAGACTTTCTGCAAACTGGCCGTTTTTACGCAGCAGTACTGCTTTTAAATGCCGTGCTGTATGGCTGTGTGCATTCCGTACCAGTGACTTTTCCACGAGCTGCAAAGCATCAACCCATTTGCTTTTCAAAGAGGCGATCTGTGCCAGCGACAAAAAGCCGCTATGTTGAAAAGCATCATTCCAGGTTGCTTTGAAAAAGGCATCATAAGCCTCGTCAAACCTACCCTGCAATTTTAATGATAAACCCAGATTATAATAAGGCTCTCCATCATATGGGTTAGGATTGCGCCTGGTTAGCGTTTGTATAGCGGTTCTGAAATAAGGTTCGGCCTTTTTAAACTGGCCACGTCTGAGCAACAGCAAGCCCATGGCGTTATTGCAACGGATATCACCCGGACTTCTTTTCAAACCTTCCTCATAATAATCAATTGGGTTATAGGTTGCATGGCGATATTGTTCCAGGTGCAAACCATTCAGGTACAAATCTTCTATCTGCTCTATTTCAGCTGGCGGAAGCGCCGCGGAAGCAGGCAAAGGGATTTCTTTATCCTCATTCTTTTCCGGCCGGTATGCTACTAATTCCCTTCTTTGGCTATCGCTAACTACCATTTGCAATTGATCGGCTATCAGTTTTTCGCCCGCGTCATATATCTCCTCAAAAATGGCATTCGGAGAAATGTTAGCGGTATATTCCTTAAGTAGCTCACCATTATACCAAAGTTCGATGTTTGCGTTTTCATAAACCGAGGTAGCATAAACTTTCAAATGAATATGGTTGCCTTCTGTTTCCAGGTTCAGCATGGCCTCCTTTGTTGCATTTTTCACTACACCTATGCGGGCATAAGGCATAAAATACTGTTCAAAGGTTTTTTCTTCATTAGGCTGCAGCCATGAAAAATCCGGCTGATTGTCGGTAAATACACCGGTCATCAACTCAATATAAGGCCCGTCCTCATCGGTCAGGTTCCTGTCCCAGGCAAAGCCGAACTCGCCATTGCCCCAGGTCCATTGTTTTTTTCCGGGCGACAGGTGATGATCTGCCACATGCAACATACCCGCTTGCGTATCATGTTCATAACAACCCATAAAGTCATAATTTGACCGAATGGCCATGTATGATGTAGGCACGGGTATGGTATCATATCTGGAAATATCGGTACCCGGTGAGTAATCTACTTTATAATAAGTTCCAGTGGCTATCGGGAAATCAGAAACATCTCTTTTACCATGATCAAATACGGCATATACATCTGGCGGAAATACGGACTGATAATGTTCATTAACTTTTACCGCCGGATTGGCCCACCATAAAAACGATTGCGGGAAAGCGGTTCTGTTAAATAATTTCCCTTTAATCTCCAGATAAGCTTTATCCTCAAAAAGGGTAAAGCCCGCACGACCTTTGGTGCGGAACATGACCTCGATCTCGTTCACCCATACCGTTTTACTGCCATCTTTATTTTCCTCAATAGCAAAATCTATCGGCGAAAAGGTACTGGGGCGATGGTGTTGCGGCCAGTTAAACTCAATGCCACCTGATATCCATGGGCCGGCCAGGCCTACCAATGCCGGCTTTACCACCTGGTTATAATAAACAAAATCCCGTTGCTGCACTTTATCATACGCCCGCTGGATGCGACCGCCCAGTTCAGGCAATATCATGATCTTCAGATAATCATTTTCAAGGAATACCGCGGTATAAACCTGCTCTGTTTTTTCATCGGCTATCAGTTCTATGACAGGATGCGGATAAACCACCCCGCTGCTCCCCTGGTAAACCCTTTTTTCCATGAACATGGGATTTTTCTCGGGCTCTCCTGTTTTATAGGTAGGGATGCTAATCTTTTCGATCCAGGCTGTAACTTTCATAGTTCAATATAATGTATTTGTTTATTTTTTTCTTTCTGATTGATCTTAATTAACCGGTACCAGCCTCAGCATCAGGGCATCTTCGGTTGCAACCTGCAGCGAAAACGCATCCTGCTCTTTACTTATTTTTCCGATGGTGGCATCAGTAAGGAAATCCTTTATCAGGTATTCTTTACCATCAAGACCAAGATCTTTACGGTGCCACTCCTGACCGTATACTTTTTGTTTATCAAAATTAAAAAGGGATAACAGTGGAGCTGTGCCGGGCAGGTAAAATGCCAACTGCTGATCAGGCGTTTCACCATCGGCAAACCTTAGTGGTGTAAATGCCTGGGGATTGCTAAAAAAGGCACATAAGTTTTTATTGTCGAGATATAGCTGGGCGCGGTCTGCTGCCAATTTATTTCTGAAATCAGACCCATCGCCCAAAATACTACCCATAGACATTAAAGCGAACAAGCGTACTTTCACTTCCTTTTCACTCAGGTCAGGGTTTTTCTGAAAGTTCTTCATGATACTGACATCCATATTGGTGTAAGGCCAAAGCGTTCCCTGCACCCACCAGTTATGAGAACCCGTTGCCAGCGATGCTTCCGTGCTTCCGTAATGAGGGAAACCTTTTTGATCATCGCGCAGGTGCGAGTAAACATCGGTAGAAATAAAACGCGTATGCGCATACTGGCTTGGGAACATGGGCGATATGGCCTGAGTTATAAAAATATCTTTCCCCAGAATAGAATCGGCCAGGGTACGCAGCATTTTCATACCATAGTTATAAGCCTGCAAGCCTGATCTGACCTCCGGATTGTAACGCCTGGTTGATTCCAGCGCGCCTGCCGTCAGGAAATCTATTTTTAGAAATTTAGCGCCAATAGCTTTGGCTTTTTCTAACTGGTTAATAACATATAACCGTACCGCCGGATGGGTTGGATCAAGGGCGAATGCACCCCAGTCGCCATCTTTGTAGGCAATTGGCTGCCCGTTTTTATCATGCAGCAATACCTCTCCAATAGGGTAGTCTGATCCTGCGATCTTTGTATTATTAAGGTTATTTTTCCAGGTCCACATGGCAAAAGGGATAAAATAAAATCCCATCTGCTGGTTTTTCTTTTTGGCATATCTGCCTAATGAAGCCAGCAACTCCGTTGTATAAATACTTTGATCGTACGAATCGATACTCAACACCGGCTGGCTGTACTTATTGAAATTATGGAGTGTTTGAATAAAATCGGTAATTTTTAATACGCCGGGAGGCATCATTACCTTTTCATAACCTAATACCCCCTCAACTCCAAAACTGTTCCAGTAAAAAGGAGCGCTTCCCTTCCACTCAGAACGTCCGTTGAACAGTACGTTGGCATTACCATAATTAACAAAGGCCGTCCGCACATCGGCAGCACCACACAGGTAAATGATAGACGAGCTTATGGTATTCCCTTTCATAGTGCCATGTGGCGCCTGATCATGTGTTCCGTCCTGACCGCCATAATCATGAGGGAGAGACGGATCATCTGGTGTTGCTGCTCCGTCATATATCTTCAGAGAATCTATCACGCCCATTTGCTTTGCTGAACGGTAAACGATCCCCGTTTTCCAAAAATCATGCGACAAACTGCCCATCACCAACCCGAAATACCGGGCATTGTCATAAACCGCGGCATACTCATAACTTATACCGCTGAATGCTGGTTTATTGCCTTCCTCCCATCTGCGTTCAAGCACATTAACCCAGTCATCGTTATCAAATGGCACATCAAGCAGCCGGGGTTCGGTACCTGGTTGTACCAGGCTTCCTTTTTGTTGCGGTAAAACGGCCAAAGCGCAAACATCACGCGATTCAAGCGGGCCATTGTTTCCCAATGCCACCAGGTTGGTCAATAAATAAGGGTGATTTTGGTAAAGTGTGATCTGCTGTATGAGCGTAATATTTTTACTATTGCCCGAATGTTTAATAACTATCCGTACACCCTTTCCGGCGGCATTGTCAAATGTATCCGTAGCAGCCTGATGAACCAGGCACTCAGAGGTTGCGAGGTAACCAGCACCCAGTTCGTTGATATACGCAATGGTGTTATTTAAAACAACACCATTGGTAAACCGATAAGATACCAGGCCGTTTTTAAAATTGACAGCCACAGCCGATGTGGGGGTGGTAACTACCAAGCTGTCATCGCTTTTTTTTACCTGCTGTGCCTGCGCGCAGAACACAGGTAAAAGTGCAATGATTAAACCAACACGAAGTAAACGGATAGTCAGATCCATATATTTTTTATTAATATCCAGGGTTTTGGCTGTTCAGGTTAAGCGACAGATTATTTTGTAATTCGCTCAGAGGTATAGGATACAGGTTATTTTTCTGTGTTACATTCTGGGCAGGATGCGGATCGCTGCTGGCATTATTTTTCTTCATAAAATCAGCTTTGGGGTTATTGTAACGCATTACCCGTTGAACCAATGTGTTTGTTCTTTTCAAATCGAACCAGCGCCAGCCTTCGCAACCCAACTCCCTGCTACGTTCGTCAAGCAACTCGTTGCGCAATACGGCTTGCGTTGGCGCGCCACCAAGGCTTGTTTCCAGGTTTGGCAACCCGGCCCGGTTACGGATCTTATTGAGTGGTGCCAACGCCGCACCTGTTTGACTTAATTCATTCAACACTTCGGCATACATCAGAAATACGTCTGCCGCTCGCAGTACATACAGGTTTTTGCCGGAGGTGTAAGCATCAACATCGGCATTTGAAATATCGTATTTTTTAACAGTTGGCAGTCCCGGATCAACCCACCAGCCCATAGTAGCGCCATTGCTGTCATAACGGTCATGATTAATAGAAGCCAAATACCGTTTATCGATAATTTTGTTAAACACGCTATCAGAGTAAAAAGAGGTAGCCATTACCACAGTACCACCATAACCCGGTGTATGTTTGTCAAAAGTTTCTCCGGCTATAGGAGGGCCCGCATATGAGCCAAACAGGTTTTGCAAACTCTGAGAGTTGCCGGCATCGGTAGCATACTGGATCTCAAAAAGCGATTCCGCATTATTTTCGTGCTTGCCATCAAAAAGGTCGGCATAATTGGTAAGCAAGGTTGGGTTACCTGTTTGTATAAGATCCTCCAATGTGGCTTTTGCATTTTGATAATCGTGTTGTGTTAAATAAACCTTACCAAGCAAGGCTTTGGCAGCTTCAACACTTGCCCGGCCCGGATCGGGGTTTTTACTTTTTATCCAACAGTTAGCAACCGCAAATTTCAGGTCTGCTATAATTTGCTCATAAACCTTAGCTTGAGGGGTACGCGGTACACCGTCAGAAACCGACATATTTTCCAAACGCAAAGGGATATCGCCAAAAAGCTGTACTAACTGAAAGTAAAACAGCGCGCGCATAAAATGTGCTTCGCCCAACAGGCGCTGTTGCACTGAAACATCAGAGAAACCTTTAATTTGCGGAATGTATTGGATGGCGCTATTAGCATTCCCAATTCCCTGGTAACTCACCGTCCAATAGCCTTTTACATCGGCATTCTGGCTGTTAAACTGAATATCGTAAACATCCAGGCCTGTAACCCCGGCCCAGTAGGCGCCATAGCCCTGACTTTGGTAAGTACAACGGGCCTCATCGGTACCAATAATACCAATAAGCGCGTAATCAGATTGTTTAAGTATTTGCAACTGGCGATAAATACCTGTTACCCCGGCTGTTGCGCCTGCCTGGTCTTTATATACCTGTTGTGCAGAAAGAAAAACCTCCGGTGTGTAATCAAGCTGTTTTCTGCAGCTCCCCAGTGACAGCGCTACCAGGATAATAGCAACCATCGGGAATATTTTTAATTTATAAATGAATTTCATGTCAATATTTTTGATTGTTATAAGCCTAATTTTACGCCCAGCAGAAAGGTTCTGTATCTCGGATATGTTTCATTGCTACCATAGCTACCTGCCACATCAGGGTCTAAACCCTTGTATTTAGAAAACAGGAAAGGCTCAATTGCCTGTGCATATACATTCAGGCTTCTAATTTTCACTTTCTGTAGTAATTTTGAAGGGAAGTCATACCCCAGGGTTATATTCTTAATGCGCACATAGGATGCGTTCTGTATAGAGTAGCTTGAACCTCCGCTACCATCCTGATTTGGACCCGGGCCCGCAGGCAGGGTTTTCAATGACGATCCAAAAGAGTTTGGCCTTGGTATATTGGTATTGGTGTTTGTTGGTGTCCAGTAATTACCACCGGCCTGGGTTACATTGCTTGTATTTCCGTATGCCGCGTTATAATAGGTAAGGTTGGTATAAGTAATGTTGTTTAATTGCTGACCATATTCGTAAGTAGTGAAAACTGTCATTGAGATGGCATCATACCTGAAGTAGTTCCAGAAGCCGCCCCATCCTTTCGGAATACTTGAACCAACAACAACCTGATCAAGCGGAGTTATCTTACCGTCGCCATTTACGTCTTTGATTTTGATATCGCCCGGTTTACCATTCGGGTTAAGTGTAAAATTGTCGCCCTTCTGGTACAGGCCATCGTATACGTAGTTGGCAAATGTTCCGCTTGGTGGCAATCCAACCCTTAAGGTCAGACCGATAGAATCGCGACCAGGAAAAAGCTTGGTGATCCTGCTTTGGTACTTTGACCAATTAAGCGAAGTTTGCCAGGTAAAGTGTTTATTCTGAACCGGGGTAACTTTTAAAGTCAGATCAATACCCTTGGTGTTCATGGCAGCAACGTTAATTTGCTCATTTTCAAACCCCGATGAAGGCGCAAGGGTGTATGGCAGCAAAAGACTGCTGATGTCTTTGTTGTAAACGTCGGCAGAAAACTGTACCCTGCTATTGAACAGGGCTATATCCATACCTAAGTTAGTTTGGTGCTGGCGCTCCCATTGCAGGTCTGGATTGCCGGCCGTACCACCAACCTGATAACCGCTGGTACTTGATGAACCATTGAAAGGATACTGCGATTGGTTATACCGGGTATATATAGCATCATAAGGGAGGTTTTGATTACCGATAAGCCCATAGCTTGCCCGCAGTTTCAAATCACTCACCACGCTACGAAATCCGTAACCGATAAACGGCTCATCAATAATTCTCCAGGCGCCGCTCACTGATGGAAAAAATCCGAATTTACTGTTAGGTCCAAAACGGGATGAACCATCCTGCCGCGCGGTTACATTCAGGATATACCGGCCTTTGTATTTATATATAGCCCTGGCCAGTAATGACCTTACAGCCCAACCATCATAATTGGAGTTGTCCTGCGTTTTGATACCTGCACTGCCTATATTTTTGTAGGTGAGCAAATCGGTAGGAAACTGAGTTCCCTGCATGTCCGTTGCGATATTTTCATGCCGCTCGTAGGTAAAACCACCTAACAGGTTCAATTCATGATCTTTGGTAACCAGGTTATAAGTAGCCGTATTTTCCCAAAGTATATCGGTCGATCTGTAGTTATATATTTCAGCCTGGCCGTTTGAAGAAAAGCCTTCGCCAGTGTTTCTTGGGTAATAAGTATCCGATTCTCCCTGATACAGGTCAGCCCCAACGCTTGACCGTAAGATCAGGTTTTTGATAGGTGTAACCTCCAGATAAATATTTCCGATGGTTCTGGTAGTACTATTATTGTGTACCGAGTAAAGTGCCGAGGTTAAAGGATTACGAATGGTAAGCGTTCCGGTAGTTTGATCGGTGATAACCAGTGGTTGGCCATCGGCACCATAAATCGGCATTAGCGGGCTTTGTGTAAGCGCCTGTTGGTATTCGGAAGGGCTCGGGCTCAATGTTTTATCATAAGTAACATTCGCGCTTCCACCCAGTTTAATTATGCTTGACAGGGTAGATTCTTCACTAAAATACGCGTTGTACTTTTTATAACCGGTATTGATCAGCACACCATCCTGATTCAGGTAATTCCCGCTGAAATACACCTTATTTTTTGCTGTACCATTAGATATGGACAAGGAATAGTTTTGAGTAGGCGCATTCTGATTCATGATGGCTTTTTGCCAATCATATGTTTTATAACCATTATTGATGCTTTGAAGCTCATATGAGTTAAACACCTTTTTGATAGAATCTGGCGGGAACATGCCAGGATCGGCATCGAAAAAAGCATCCTGCTTTAACTTTGCATATTGCTGGCCATTCAGCATTTTATAAACCGTTACCGGTTTTTGTAAACCGTAATAACTATTGAAATCAATGGTAGACACCCCTGCTTTAGCTTTTTTGGTAGTTACAATAATTACCCCATTGGCGGCCCTTGAACCATAAATACCCGCAGCAGCGGCATCCTTTAAAACTTCTATTGATTCAATATCATTTGGGTTGATAGATCGTATATCACCAACCAGCGCCACACCATCAACAACAAAAAGAGGGCCCTCACTTTGTGTAATGGAATTTAAGCCCCGGGTATTAACTACCGAACCAGAACCGGGAGCATAGCCTGTACCATGCACCTCCAATCCGGGTATCCTGGAGGCCAGTGCGCTCGCCAGGTTTGTTATCGGGAGTTCTGATATCTCTTTAGAAGATATTGTTGAAACGGAACTGGTTAGGTCGGTGCGTTTTTCTTTACCGTAGCCGATCACCACCACCTCGTTTAGGTCGGTGTTTCCACGTTCCATATTGATCACCAATGTGCTATCAGTGCTGGTGACTGTTATCTCTTTGGGTTTATAACCTCCATAGGTGGCCGTAAGCACAGAACCTATTGCTGCATTAATGCTAAACTTTCCGTCTACATCAGCGGCCTCACGTGCTTTAATATTTCCATTGGTTTTAACCGTGATGGTAGCCAACGGGAGCGCCTGATGCGAAACCGCATCCTTTACAACACCCTTTACCTGCTTTTGCTGAGCAAGTACCGGCGCCATAAATGTTAGCGGTATGATCAATGATAGTAACAGTTTTCTCATTTTTATTTTTGGTTTAATTGGTTGGTTTAATTAGTATGCGCTTCTGAAAACAGGCCAAAAAACTCCATTAAATAGATTATATTCTTAAAATAAGAACATAATTTATTTATCAATCCGCATCAAATACAGGCACTGTTAAAAAATCCGGGGTTCTAAAGCTGGAATGATTTCCAGCTCATTTAATTCTTTATATTTGTTTCTGACACTTAATTTTTAATGATTTATAATCGACATAAATTGGTTGATGTAAATTTTGAAGATTTTCCTATTATAAAAAATGGTTTTTTTTATGAAAATGATGGACTATTTTCTGATTAACAGATTTTAGCAGACATGAACAATAAAAGCTTAAGAAAAAGAGAAGGCTTTGAAGGCCAAAAACTTATTGTACTGCCCAAAAAAGTTATTGCCGACTTTTTAACCAAAGACCCTGTTACCCGGCAGATATATATTACCGACATTGGTTATTACCCAAAAGCCGCCTATCATTACGCGGAGAGGCCTGCAGGTATCAGCCAGTACATTATTATCTATTGTACAGAAGGGAGCGGCTGGCTTGAGATAAACAAGCGCAAGATCATGGTTGAACCATCTGAGTTTATTATTATACCGGCTAACGTTCCGCACAGGTACGGGGCCGGTAATGAAAAGCCATGGACCATTTACTGGGTCCATTTTAAAGGAGAGCTTTCAGCATACATTTCCCAACTTATTTTAGATAATGCGGGCGGTTACAAACCCAACCTGTCTTACAGCGACCACCGCATCAAGTTATTTGAAAATATTTATAAAAACCTGGAACGGGGCTATAGTACTGACGTATTAAGATATGTGAATATGATATTTTCACATTTTTTATCGTCGCTGCTGTATGAGGAAAAGTTTAATGATACGGCAGAACAGCGCGAAAAGAATGTAGTATCATCAAGCATACACCTGATGCAGGAGAGAGTAGACAAGGTGATTAAACTAAGTGAGTTTGCTAAAGCTTCAAACCTTTCTATTTCCCATTTTTCAGCAATCTTTAAGGCCGAAACAGGCTACTCTCCCATTGAGTACTTTAACCATTTAAAAATTCAGAAAGCCTGCCAATTTCTTTCCTTTACCGAAATGCCGGTAAAGGAAATAGCACTTAGTTTGGGCATTACTGACCAATATTATTTCTCGCGGATATTCACTAAGCTGATGGGCCTCTCCCCTTCAGGTTACCGCAAGAAAAACAATGCCGGCACCTGATACAATTGACAATCTGATGCATCAAAATCAACTCAAATGTAAGCGCAACTTTTTCCTGCACATGACGTAATAAACCCCGATAGCTTAAGTTTTAATTTTCGGTAGATATGCTACCTTCGTTAACTTGAGCAATCAGCTCCATTGATTAAAAAATGAACACGCTCGGAAAAAAAATCAGACTATTACGTCAGCGAAAAGGATGGAGCCAGGACGAGGCCGCAAAAAAATTAGACATTTCCGTTCCCGCTTTTTCAAAAATTGAAACCGGAATTACCGATATGAATTTATCAAGGCTGCAGCAAATAGCCTCGTTATTTGATATGTCGGTAATTGAACTATTGAACCTTAATGAACTTGCAGAAGCAAGCGCATCCGGAGGAGAGATAACAGAAATCAACAAAAAGCTAATGGCTCGTGAAGCCGAAATAATAGACCTGCAAAAAAAGATAATTGATTTATTTGAACAGTTAAAGGCCATCAAATAAATCATAAATATATTCCTATTTAATCTGTCTGAAAACAGCCTTTACTAATACCCTTCCGCTTCGTTGTTGTTTTCTTCCGCTTCGTTGTTTTTGACTAAGCAAGATGCACCTTTTCTGCGCATATTGCATTTAACTGATTTACAGGTGACTGACCCAAGTTGAAAAACATTACCTAAATTAGATTGAAACAATGGATAGAATGGCAAAGTGGAGAATAATGCCATATGTTATATTGATTGCGTTTTCATTTGTTACCTCAGTGGTAAGGGTGTTTCTGCTGCCCGAAGTAGATTTACCCAATCAGGTTGTGGCTTTCTTTTTCCAGGTTGGCTTGTTTACTTTATCATGGACAATTATCAGGAAAATAGGCGTTATACTTATCAGATGGATGCCGAATCCGACAGATGTAATTAAAAGAACTGTTCTTCAAATAGCCATATCACTTGTAATCATAGCGCCCCTGGAGGCGCTTTTGGTTTATTACATCAAATCGTTTCACCTATCTGTTTTTACCCGGCCTTTTATAGTGGCCATGTGTATTGCATATTTCATATTCGTGATCGTGCTCAATCTCTCTTTCAGCGCATTTTATTTTTTCCGCAACTGGCAGAGTTCAATTACTGAAAAAGCACAGTTACAAATAGAAGCAGCAGAATTGGGTAAGGATAAGCTGATCATGAAATATCATAATTTAAAGAACCAGGTAAACCCACATTTTCTATTTAACACATTTACCTCCCTTGACGGATTAATACAGACCGACCCCGTATTGGCATCAGAATTTGTACGACAGCTATCAAAAGTGTATCGATATGTATTACAGAATAAAGAAAATGAAGTTGTTAGCTTACAAACCGAAGTTGATTTTATAGAACACTACATTTATTTATTACAAATACGCTACAAGGATTTGCTGCTTATTCGCCTAAACCTATCAGAGATAGCGCTGGAGAAAGGCATTGTTATGGTTACCCTTCAAATGCTTATCGATAATGCCATTAAGCACAATTCGCTGCAAGCTGATAGCCCGCTGAACATACAGATATGGGATGATGAAAGTAATTTGTACGTTAAAAACAACAAGCGGCTGCGCAAACAGATTGAAACATCAAATAAGCAGGGATTGCAGCAATTAAAGGAGTTATACTCATTTTTAACGGCACACCCAATAGTCATAAATGACTCAGAAGCAGAGTTTGAAATAAGATTACCATTGTTATGAAAATATTAGTGATTGAAGATGAAAAGCTTGTTGCGGAAAGCCTGATCAAGATTGTACTGCAACTGGAGCCTTCGGCCGAAATACTGGGCCCTTTATCAGAAGTAAAACAATCCATCAAATGGCTGTCTGAAAATGCAAAACCTGATCTTATCCTTTCGGATATACAGCTTGCCGATGGTATTAGCCTGGATATTTTCAATGAATATAAAATTGACTGCCCTATCATATTTACCACTGCCTATAATGAGTACGCTATTCGTGCCTTTAAGGTAAACAGTATCGATTACCTTTTGAAACCTGTGGATAGGAAAGAGTTACAGGCGGCATTTGAAAAATTCCACCTCATGCAATCCAAATTTGGCGATGCTGGTTACCTCAAGGAATTAAAAGACCTGTTTACCAATTTTAATAACAGCAAGCAGTATAAAGAACGTTTTGCAGTACATATGGGCCGTTCGGTAACATTGGTTGCGGTGGAGCATATTTCATTCTTTTTAAAGGAAGAACTTATTTTTTTAATAGACCGCGAAGGCACCCGCTTTATTACCGATTACCGCTCACTTGACGAGGTGGAGGAACTCATAGACCCTCAAATATTTTATCGCGCCAACCGGCAACATCTTATCCATTTACCATTTATAGAAAGTTACCGGGGCGATGATACAGGCAAACTGACCATAAAAATGCGCGGCATTAAAACCAATGATCTCATCATCAGCAAAGAAAAAGCAGCTGAGTTTAAAAAATGGTTTGATAATTAAATCCCCTCTTTAATGCATATCCTTGCTTAATTGTAAACGGGTTTGTACTCATCTTTTGTTGCTAAGTAAGCAGCGCTGTTAAATTATGAAATAGTTCCGGGCTATTGATTCCGCTTCCCTGTTCAATTTTTCTGCTTCGCTGCATATCTTTTTAAAAAAAGGTACTATAGCTGTCTCTTTGTCAAGTAATTAAGAGACAACAACAAACAATGAAGCATTTTTTCCTTACCCTCAGCATTTGTACTGTAATGTTTGCAGTAAGTGCTCAAACGCCAAAGCAACTTCGGTTAGAAGACTGCTACGCCCTGGCACGACAAAACTACCCATTGATCAAAAGGCAGCAACTGATCACTAAAAGCGCTTTATACTCTATTGAAAACGCATCTAAAGGTTACCTGCCTCAGGTAAGCATTAATGGTCAGGCAACCTATCAGTCAAATGTAACTCAGGTTCCTGTAAAGCTGCAGAATATTAATATTCCGGCTTTGGCAAAAGATCAGTATAAAGCCTATACTGAGATAAACCAATTGGTGTACGATGGCGGTGTGATCAAATTGCAGAAGCAGGCATTAATGGCCCAGTCAGAAATTGACAAGCAACAACTGGAGGTTGACCTTTACCAGTTAAAAAGCCGTATTAACGACTTATTTTTCGGTATCCTGATAGCTAATGAAGAAATAGCCCAGGTTGATACCGTAAAACGAGATGTTCAATTAGGGTTGGACAAAACCAATGCATCTATTGCCAATGGCACCGCATTAAAATCAAACGCGGATGTTTTGAAGGCCGAACTGTTAAAAGACGATCAGCATAGCATTGAACTAAAGGCTACCCGCCTGGCATATATCCAGATGCTTGGCCTTTTTATCAACCAACCATTAGACGAGCTTACACTGCTGGAAAAACCTGCACCTACAACCACCGTTTCATCGACCATCAGCCGGCCCGAAATGGCTTATTATGATGCACAGAAAACGTTGTTCGATGTTCAATCGAAAAGTATTAATGCCAAAAATTTACCAAAGCTGGGGTTGTTTTTTGAAGGCGGATATGGGCGACCAGGTTTAAACATGCTGCAAAACAGCTTTAGCAGCTATTACGTGAGTGGTATAAAGCTCAGCTGGTCTTTATCAGGTTACTATACCAGTAGAAAAGAAAAAGCTATCCTGGCGATGAATAAGAAATCGGCAGACTATCAAAAGGAAACTTTTTTGCTAAACACTAATCTGCAACTTAAACAGCAAGCTTCAGAACAAGCCAAACACGAAGCTTTAGTGAAGACGGATGATGAAATCATCGCTTTACGCGGAAAGATCAAAAATACATCCCTTGCTCAATTAGCAAACGGCGTAATCAATGCTAATGATTATCTGCGCGAAGTAAATGCAGAGGATCAGGCAAAACAAAATCAAACGCTGCATAGCATTCAATTGCTCATGGCACAATACAATCAGAAAACAACATCAGGAAATTAAGTTAAAAAACAAATTAACATTATGAAAAAGGTATTTATTATAGCATTTGCCACCGTAGGCTTAGCCTCATGCTCCAGCAACAAAAATAGTTATGACGCATCGGGCACATTTGAAACCACGGAGACCATTATATCGGCAGAGGAATCAGGCCAGATCAAACAATTCAACATTAAGGAAGGCGATATTTTAACAGCCGGGCAGTTTATCGGTTATATTGACACGGTTCAACTACAACTCAAAAAAGAACAGCTGGAATCGCAGATAAAATCTGTTGAAAGCCGCACTCAGGATATAGCCGCGCAAATCAACCCTTATAGCAAACAACTGGCAGTGGCGCAAAGTAATCTGCATACGCAACTGATAGAACAAAAGCGTATTGAAAATTTATTGAAAGCAGACGCGGCAACTCCCAAGCAACTGGATGATATTAATGGCGCGGTTGATGCTGCTCAAAAGCAACTCCATGTGATCAAAAGCCAGGAGATAGCGGAAAGGTCGGCACTGACCATCCAGAACAATGGTATTGCTAAAGATGTAGCTCCGCTGAAGTCACAGATAGACCAGATTAACGACCAACTTGCTAAGTGCCGTATTGTAAATAAAGTATCTGGAACCGTGCTGACCAAATACGCAGAAGAAAGTGAAGTAGCAACCGATGGCAAACCGCTTTATAAAATTGCCGATCTATCTACACTCATCCTGAGGGCATATGTTTCGGGCGACCAGTTATCGGCAGTAAAGTTTAGTCAGCCGGTTAAGGTAATGATTAACGACATTGATGGAAACTATAAGAATTATACCGGTAAGGTAGAATGGATAAGCAGCGCAGCTGAGTTTACGCCAAAAACAATACAAACAAAAGATGAAAGAGCCAACCTGGTTTATGCCGTAAAGATCAGGGTTAAAAATGATGGCAATCTTAAAATTGGCATGTATGCCGATGTAAAACTATAATCATGGAAGCTGTTGCACTCAATAATATCACCAAAACCTATGGTAAAGAGAAAAAAGTTGCTGTAGATGATATATCCCTTACGGTAAACAAGGGTGAACTATTTGGCCTTATTGGCCCCGATGGCGCTGGGAAAACAAGCATTTTCAGAATATTGACTACCGTTCTTTTGCCGGATGGCGGAACCGCGACAGTTGATGGTTTTGATGTAGTGAAAGATTACAAGCAGATAAGGAACAATGTGGGCTATATGCCCGGTAAATTCTCGCTTTATCAGGACATGACTATTGAGGAGAACATTCACTTTTTTGCTACCGTGTTTGGTACAACTGTAGAAGCGAATTATGAGCTCATCAAAGACATTTATGTACAGATAGAACCCTTTAAAAATCGCAGAGCAGGCAAATTATCCGGTGGCATGAAACAGAAGCTGGCCCTGTGCTGTGCCCTGATCCATAAGCCTACAGTGCTGTTTCTGGATGAACCTACAACCGGTGTCGATCCGGTTTCGAGGAAAGAGTTTTGGGAGATGCTGAAGCGGTTAAAACAGCAGGATATCACCATAGTGGTTTCAACACCATACATGGATGAAGCCTCCCTTTGCGACAGGATTGCGTTGATGCAAAACGGGGAAATATTATCAATTGATACCCCGGATAATATTATCGGCTCATATCCTGGCCAGCTGTATCAGATTAAGGCCGACCGGATGTATGACCTGCTCAAAGAGCTCAATAATTATCCGGATACTTTAAGCTGCTTCATCTTCGGTGAATACCTGCACCTGCTGTTAAAGGATAACTCTGAACAGAGCAGGAACCAATTGATGACACACTTACAAAGCAATGGGTACAACAATATTGAAATGGATATAGTAAAGCCCACTATAGAAGATTGCTTTATAAAACTATTGAAAAACTGAGATGAAAGAAACCGTTATAAAAACAGAAAAACTCACCAAGCGTTTTGGCGATTTCATTGCAACCAACGAGATAACCCTCGAGGTATACAAAGGTGAAATATTCGGGTTCCTTGGAGCCAACGGTGCTGGAAAAACTACGGCAATGCGCATGCTTTGCGGGCTTTCGATACCATCATCTGGTGATGCAGCCATAGCTGGATATGATGTTTACAAACAAACCGAACAAATCAAAAAGAACATTGGCTATATGAGCCAAAAATTCTCGCTGTATGAAGACCTAACCGTACTGGAAAATATAAAGTTTTTCGGCGGCATTTACGGACTTACGGACAAGAAGATCAAATCAAAAAGTGAGGAATTACTCAACGAGTTAGGGATGGAAAGCGAGGCTAAAAAATTAGTTGGTTCATTACCGCTTGGGTGGAAACAAAAGTTGTCGTTTTCAGTGGCCATATTGCATGAGCCTAAAATTGTTTTCCTTGACGAACCAACAGGTGGCGTTGACCCGGTAACCCGCAGGCAATTCTGGGACCTGATATATAATGCTGCAGAACGGGGAATAACCATTTTTGTAACCACACACTATATGGATGAGGCCGAATACTGCAATCGTATTTCTATTATGGTTGACGGACGAATCAAAGCGTTGAACAGCCCAGCGAATCTTAAAAAGCAGTTTTCTGTAAACTCAATGGATGAAGTGTTTTTTGAACTGGCAAGAGGTGCCAAACGAGGTGAATAATCTTAATAATTAAAAAAATGAAACAGTTTTTAACATTCGTAAAAAAAGAATTTGCCCATGTACTCAGGGACAGAAAGACGCTGCTTATTCTCTTCGGCCTGCCTGTTGTACAGATACTGATATTTGGTTTCGCGCTTACCAACGAGGTAAAAAAGTCAAAGATCATCATTGTAGATCAGGCAAAGGACCTTGCATCACAAAAAATCATTACCAAAATAGGCACAAGCCAATATTTCGACATTGAAAATACAGCCATGAACCGGCAGCAAATTGAAAAGCAGTTTAAAGAGGGCGAAATCAAATTGGCCGTTATTTTCCCTGAACATTTCAATCACGATCTTTTACATCAAAACAAGGCCACTATACAGGTCATCGCTGATTCAACAGACCCTAATACAGCCAACACGCTAACTAACTATCTGTCTTCTGTCATAGCAGATTATCAGACCGAGCTGAACAGAAAATCACAAACGCCTTATCGCATTATTCCGGAAATGAGGATGCTGTATAATCCTGAATTAAAGGGTGCGCCTAATTTTGTACCCGGGGTTATGGCACTGGTACTGATGCTGGTTTGTGTGATGATGACCGCAATTTCTATTGTAAAAGAAAAGGAAACGGGTACTATGGAAATATTACTGGTTTCCCCTTTCAGGCCTATACTGGTGATTCTGGCCAAAGCATTTCCATACCTCATCCTGTCATTGGGCAATGTTTGTACTATACTGCTACTGAGCGTTTTTGTATTGGGCCTGCCTATTAGCGGCAGCATCTTCCTGCTTTTTGCAGAGAGCACTTTGTTTATTATTACCTGCCTGTCATTGGGGCTGCTCATTTCGGTAAACACCGAGTCGCAGCAAGTGGCCATGCTGATCTCGCTGATGGGGATGCTGTTGCCTACTGTGATGTTTAGCGGCTTTATGTTCCCGATTGAAAATATGCCGGTAGCGCTACAGTGGCTTTCAAATTTAATACCGGCAAAATGGTTTTACATCATCGTGAAATCTATCATGATCAAAGGTGTTGGATTTACAGCAATATGGCAGGAAACACTCATTCTGGTGGGCATCACCCTCATTTTATTAACAGTAAGTATCAAGAACTTCAAAATACGTTTGGCATGAGAACAATAAAATTTTTACTTCAAAAAGAATTCAGGCAAATATTCCGCAACAGTGCCATTGTAGCCATGATACTGGTGGTGCCGGTAATGCAATTGCTTATACTCCCCTTAGCCGCTAATTACGAGGTTAAGGACATTAATATTACGGTGGTTGATAACGACCATTCCAGCTATTCGGCAAAACTGATCTCAAAGATAACCTCATCAGGCTACTTCAAGATGACCGGTGTAAAAACTTCATTCAAAGAAGCTTTTAAACTGATAGAAACTGATGAGGCAGACCTTGTGCTCGAAATTCCTTATGGATTTGAACAGCGCCTGATCAAAGAAGATGAGCAAAAAGTATTTGTGGCGGTAAATGCCATTAATGGAACCAAGGCCAACCTGGGGGGAGCATACTTAGGTACCATCATCAGCAATTTTAATAGTGATGTACGCATGCGGATAGATGTTCCGGGTAAATTCAATTCAAAACCGGTAATTGATGTTGCGCCAACAAACTGGTATAACCCCTTAATGAACTACCGTGTTTATATGGTTCCGGGCATTTTAGCCGTGCTGCTAACCCTGATTGGCGGCTACCTGACATCCCTGAATATTGTAAAGGAAAAAGAAGTGGGAACCATTGAACAGATCAACGTAACGCCCATAAAAAAGTATCAGTTTGTGCTTGGTAAACTTATCCCCTTCCTGGTGCTGAGCCTGGTTGTTTTCACCCTCGGTTTACTTGTGGCGTGGCTGGTATACGGAATTTTTCCTGAGGGCAGTATTCTGCTGATGTATGGGTTTGTTCTGGTTTATCTTTTAGCCGTGCTCGGTCTGGGTTTACTGATCTCCACCTATTGCGAAACGCAGCAGCAAGCTATGTTTATCGCCTTCTTCTTCCTCATGATATTTATTATGATGGGCGGTCTGTTCACACCCATTGAAAGCATGCCAGACTGGGCCAAAGCTATTACAAAGTTTAACCCGGTAAGTTATATGATTGATGTAATGCGCATGATTGTACTAAAGGGCAGCAGTTTTGGCGATATCAAATACCATTTTGCAAAAATACTGCTCTTCGCTGTAGTGTTTAATACATGGGCCATTTTCAATTATAAGAAAACAACCTAATCAATAATATACGGCAATAGGATCATAACAAATCAATGCCTTTATGGGCAATGGAATACACTAATATAAAATGAAAATAAAAGGAAAATCCTATTTCCGGGACCAGGAGGCGGCCACCGCTTTCCTGGAGGATTGGGCTACACGAATACAAAAATTAAACTCGTCATGGTATGAAACCATGATAATACAAACCTCTTTAGGAAAAACAAGAGTTTGGGCATATAATACAGACCAGGAGGATAAAGAAACTATAGTGATATTTTCAGGCTTCAGAACCAGTTGTTTGTTCTGGGATTTTGATAACAACCTGGCCTCGCTTAAGGAAACACACAGGCTTTACCTGGTAGAAATAAATGGCCAGCCTAACTTAAGCGAGGGAAATAGCCCGGATATTAAAACGATGGAATATGGGGTTTGGGCAACAGAAGTATTAAATAAATTATCAATTAGCATGGCAACAATTATTAGCGCTTCATTTGGCGCAATTGTATGTATGAAGCTGTGCCTGGTTTCACCATCAATGGTAAAGAGGGCAATTTTGATGAACCCGGCTGGAATAGGAAACTTCTCAGTGTCGGCTGCAAGCCTTTATTTTAATCTTTTGCCTATTGTATTGAAAACGAGCAGCAGTGTGCAGAAATTTATTGATAAAATAACATTACGCCCTCCTTATCATAGCATCGGTACTCCTTATATGCAGTTATTAAATGAATATATTTTATTTACCCTTAAAAATTTCAACAACCGGGCAGATTATCCTCAACCCTTACCTCTCCATGAATTAAACCAAATTAAGCCGGGAATCATGCTGGTGCTTGGAGATAGCGATGAGTTATTTTCCTATAAAAAGATAATAGCTATTGCCAATGAACAAATCAGCAACATTATAGATATAAAAATATTTGGTGATACAGGGCATGGAATTGAGATGTCAAAAAATGCTATTAAATATATTGAGCAGGTAATGGAAGCAGCTACTAACCCCCAAAAAGCTCTTAAACAAAACTTGTAAAAAAGAGGCCTTTGGATGTTATTGTTCCCTTACACCGCTAAATTAACTCAATAACTATTCGGCGCTGATGGCTGTACTTACACCCGTAAAGGCTTTGGGTTGCTGATGCTGTTTAACTTTAATTGATTTTCAATCTTAAATATGATGGTTACCGTTACACCGGGATTATTGTTTATCTCAAAACTCCCACCAAGTTGTTTACTCAGGGCTTTCATCATTTCCATTCCTAATGAGGAGGTTTCGGCTAACTTGAAATCCTGAGGCAAACCCTTGCCGTTGTCTGTAATACTTAGTATGATAGTTTCAGGCGCTGACAATTGAGCTTTAACCAAAATTTCTCCGCCATCCTTATCAAAGGCATATTTGATACAGTTGGTGATAGCTTCATTTAATATCAGCCCCATGGGTACAGCCTGGGATATGTCCAGATTCACCAGATCTAATTCCTCTTTAAATTTAATTCTGCGGCGATTGCAATCATAACAAGTGTAAAGGTATCTTACGAGGTCGTTAATATAATCTGCCATAACAATAGTGGCCACATTGCTTTTACTATAAAGCTTTTGATGGATAATGGAGATGGCCTGTACCCTGTTCTGGCTGTCCCTTATAGCATCACGGGCATCTGTATTTTGTAAATATGCCGATTGTGTGTACAACAGGCTCATCACAATCTGCAGATTATTTTTAACCCGGTGATGCACTTCCCTAAGCAACCACTCCTTTTCTGTGATCAGATCACGCTGCTGTTTTAACAGGTCATCTTTATCTTCTAATAATTTCTCTTTTTCATTAAGCAAGGCCGACAGTCTGTTATTTTGGTCATTAATCTCGTCTTGTTTCTTTTGTAACCTGACGTTGCTGCGTTGTTTACCCCTGTAGGCAACGTATATGACACTCGCAAATACAATGGAAATGAGCACACCTGCAAATGTGATATTCCTTTGCAGGTTAACTTTTCCCAGCTTATCTTTTTGTATCAGGGCATCGTTATTAAGTATTTGGATGGTTTTATCTTTTTTAATTGAATTATAGTTGGCTTCCAACTCATTAATTTGCCTGATAGTTGCAGCATTAGTTAGTGAATCCTGTATACGCCCTATAAGCTGAAACTTCTTTAGTGCTACTGCCAGGTTTCCATTTGCCGAATCTACTTTAAACTCATAATTATACAGAACTATCCGAGAACCGGCAGACATTTTCTTTAAAGGTAAATTTTGAAGCCACTTTAATTCGGTTAAAAGCTTATCCCATTGATTTGTTTGAATAAAATGCTGAGGCAACGGATCATAGTTTGTAATAAATTTATCAACAGCATAAAAAAACAAATCGTTATCAAGTGTTATATATATTTCATTAAATACCCGTTTAAATGCAGGTATTAAATTTGCCGCCTCCCTGTTTCGATTAAGATAATTGTACAATTGCAGTTTTCTTGCCAAATAAAAGCTTTCTTGCTCAGTTGTTTTAACCGCAAATTTTGGGGGTGTATTGTTCAAATAAGCAAGCGCCGTCTTATACTTTTTAAGTGTTATAAAACAATTTACAATTCCATTAATGGCTGCATAATATTTGGTTTGGTCATTTATTTTAAACGCTATCTCAGAAGCCTTTTTGAAATAGGGAATTGCCTGTTCATCTTTATTATTTTCCTGGTATGTTAAGGCTAACTCATTATTAAAAAATGCTGCATCATTATCACTTCTGTTTGGGTCTGCATCACAACTGTTCATGCATTCAATTTTGGTAAGCAATTCTTTTTGCGACTGATTCTTTCGGGAATATACCTCCGCCAGCAGGTAATAACCGTAATATATCCTTGGAAATTTTATCGCCTTGTACTCCTGTATAACCTCCAGTAATTCACGTTCAGCCTTATCATATCTGCCTTCATTCAAATCGGCATCGGCAATCTTCCCGAGGGCATCAGCGGTCTTCAGCCGGTCGTTCCCCTTCCTATAAAGGTCGTAAGCTTTGTTATAACACTTTGCCCTCGTGGCAAAAAGGCGTGGATCATCAAAGCGCAAAATATTCCCATATATTGTCCAATAGTCAGCTTCTTTTGAATAGTTGCCGGTTTTATTATAATAATCAGTAATTTGTTTAAACAGGGAATCGGCAGATTTAAAATCGAATTGTAAAACATATGTAGAAGCCTTTTCCGATAACACCCGGTACAAGAAATCAACCGATCCAAGTGATTTGCTTAAAGCAATGGCCGAATTAAAGTAAGAACGCGCGGTATCAAGGTTTTTAGGATCCAAAGCTGGCCTGTCGTCTGCCGAATTAACATAATGAATGGAAGTATCAATATTTTTAGGCCCGACTGCTGGTTTATTTTTAAAATACTGGCCTAATTTGATGAGTGCGACCACCCTATTCGTATCCTGTTTGGTTTTGTTTAAATTTTCTGTTAAAACTCTAAAACTCTGAGCATATACTGATAACGACAAACAACAAGATAAAAGAAAATGAAATAAGATTAAAACACAGTGTCGTATCAATGAATGCTTCATGAAAATTTACTTTACTAATTAGGCTTCGTTTATGCCTGAACAGATTTTCAATCTTAAAAGTAGCCATTTTTAACGACTTGAGATAAACGCCTAAAGAACTTTTGTTTTGGAATTTATGCAATTAACAGGCAGCCATATGACGAAGCATTGCTTTGACAGGTTATTTTAACCCAGCTTTCACCAAAACAATATGATTTAAAAGTAATTGAAGCTAAATAATATCGTACATTTCAGGGAAAGTAATCCTGCTTAACAATATTCAATTTTTTCATTTTGGCATGAAGGGTGGTTGAAGGAACATCTAACCAGTCGGCCGCGCCCCCGCTTCCTGCAATTTTGCCTCCGCATCTTTTCAATACGGCAATAATATGATCTCTTTCAACATCATTAAGCGTTTTATTTTTAAAACTCTCGGAGTCATTTGCGCCTTTATTAAAATCGTTTGGCAAACATATATGCTTGAGCACATGATCGTCCGATAAAAGAATACTTCTTTCTATCAAATGTTCCAGCTGCCTTACATTCCCGGGCCAGCTGTAGCTTTTTAGCTGCCGCATAACCGTATTAGATACAAAATTCACCTGTTTACCGGTTATCTTGCTATAACGTGTAAGAAAGTGATTCACCAATGCGGCAATATCATCCTGTCTGTCCCTTAACGGCGGCAGGCAAATTGGAAAAACATTAAGGCGGTAGTAGAGGTCGGCCCTGAAACGGTGCGCATCAACTTCAGCTTCCAGGTCACGGTTGGTAGCAGCAATAATTCTGGCATCTACCCTGATAGTGGTTTTACCACCCACCCTTTCAAACTCCCGCTCCTGAATTACACGTAACAACTTCACCTGCAGCTCTGCCGGGAGTTCGCCAATTTCGTCAAGAAAAATAGTGCTTTGGTGGGCCATTTCAAATTTGCCAATCCTACGGTCAACTGCACCGGTAAAAGCTCCCCTCTCGTGCCCAAACAGTTCGCTTTCAATCAAATTGGCAGGCAGTGCGGCACAATTTATGGTCACCATTGGTTTATTTTTCCGGGCAGATGACTGGTGTATGGCACGGGCAATCACCTCCTTGCCGGTACCAGTTTCACCAAGCAGTAAAACCGTTGAATTTGTAGGAGAAACCCTGTACATTAGCCTGTAAACGTTCTGCATCTCGGTGCTGTAGCCAATAATACCAGGGTAATTATAAACAGATTTATACACCTGATTTTCGGCTTCAGTATTTATTCCCGGGCCAATCAGCACGCCTCGGGATGAGCCGTATTGCAAATTCAGTTTTGATCCGTATACTGCTCCGGTTTCCTGTTCTGATATTATTTTTTCTGTGACCATTTCAAATTCGTTTAGGATAACATTCTCTCTTATCGCTTCGAATTTTATGCCAATCCCATAACTTGCTAAAAAGCAATATTTACGCAAACAGCCGACGATATTTCGGCGGTTTTATCCCGTGGGTATTATATTTCGTCGGCTTACGTCCCAATCCTGAAGAGGCGGGCTTTGATCCAAAGAAGATAAAATCAAAGCTGCATTTTAAAAGACACTGGTTTTAAGAGTACATTTGATAATGTCCCAAAACTGGCAGTAATTAACCGGTAAATTATGCTTACACGGCACATATATTGATTTAAGGTACTGATTGGCGAATGAATTACTCAATAATATTTCGTTAGCTAACAGAACATTTAGAATAGCTCTATTTTTGTAACTATGTCAATGAAGAAAGTATTGATCGTTGAGGACGAATCACTTGTAGGCCACCATTTAAAATTAATTTTAAATGCGGCAGGGTATAAAGTTACCGGTATATCAGAATCGGTTAACGAAGCACTGGCTACAATAGAGGAAGACAAACCCGATCTTGTTTTACTTGATATTCACCTCAAGGGAATTTTAAACGGAATTGACCTTGCCAGGGAACTTACCAAAAGGAATATGGCTTTTGTATACCTTACTGCTAATTTCCAGGGAGCTTTACTGGAAGAAGCCAAATCTACCATGCCGTTTGGCTTTATTGTAAAACCATTCAGGGAGGATGACCTTCTGACAACTCTTGATGTTGCATTTTACCGTCATCAAAACAGTCTTGAATCGCGCCGCCAGCAGGAAATGGAATTGAACGAAAAATTAAAGGATATTCGAACCTATAACGGAGATACGATCCAAAAACTGCAGCGGGTTTCAGATAACTTGCAGGCGCACGTTCCATTTGACTACTTAAATTTTATAATCAAAAAAACAGGCGACGTAACAACTACCAATATTGGTTTTTTAAGGATCGGGTTTAACGAATACCAGGTATTGGGTGAACAGGAATTTTTGAATATTACCGGCATCGACCAGAAAAAGTTGACGAATATTCACGAATCACTACCAACTATAAACAAAGCGAAGTGCTTTAATGACGAAGAGTTTGATAGCCTGTGCAATCAAAACCCGCTTAGTAAAATAATTGCCGACACCTACGATTTTGAATCGGCGTTATTTTTCCCGGTTTTGCCCGGTACCTCAGAGCTGGTGAGGTATGAATTTTATAATCGCAAAGGCAATACTTACACCCAGCAACATATCACTTTACTAAGCCGTTTGTTGAATGCCTTAGGCAGTGTACTTGAAGGAGTGCAGCAGGACGATGAGGTTGACAGCATGACTAACCTGCAATTCACAAACAACCTGCAACAAGTGCAGTCTAAAGAAAGAACTCATGATTTTGACGGTATTGTAGGGCAAAGCCGGCCCATGTTAACTGTGCTTGATCATATCGCTACAATATCACCTCTGGACACCTCTGTGCTTATACTTGGAGAAAGTGGTACAGGCAAAGAAAGAGTGGCCAAAAGCATCCATGCATTATCGGGCCGGGTAAACAAGCCACTCGTTGTAGTAAATTGTGCCTCATTGCCTGCTAATTTAATTGAGTCAGAACTATTTGGGCATGAGAAAGGGGCATATACCGGTGCCCTGGAAAAAAGGATCGGGAAATTTGAAATGGCTAACGGCGGCACCATTTTCCTTGACGAAATTGGTGAACTTCCAACCGATCTGCAGGTAAAGCTGCTTCGTGTACTACAAGAACAGGAAATTGAGCGCTTAGGCGGAAAAGGTCCCATAAAAATAGATGTCAGGATAATAGCGGCCACAAACCGCGACCTGGAAAAGGAAATGGAAGAAGGACGTTTTCGTTTAGACCTGTATTACCGCCTTTTTGTATTTCCCATCATAATTCCATCATTAAAGGAAAGAATTGACGATATACCAGCCCTCACCAATCACTTTATTGCCTATTATTCAAAAAAATACAAGAAACCAACTGATGGGGTAAGTCCGCAGGTTTTAGCTCAAATGATCGATTATCCATGGCCCGGTAACGTCAGGGAACTGGAGCATTTTATTGAGCGGTCGATACTTTTGTCCAAAACCCCTGTAATAGATGAGGTTGCCCTGCCAAAGCACGTATCCAGCAAAATCAACTCCGAACCTGCAACCGGCGGCAGAATGAAAACAATTGATGAAAACGAAAGAGATTATATTATTAATGTGCTTAAAAACTGTAATGGCCGCATAAGGGGAACAGGCGGTGCTGCGGAGGTGATGGGATTACCGCCAACAACCCTCCATTCAAAAATGAAAAAGCTGGGCATCAAATAAGCCATAATTAACAAGGAAGATAAGTGGCACTTACCCCCATAAATGTTTTTTGTTGCTGATACTGTTTAACTTTAGTTGATTTTCAATCTTGAAGATGACGGTTACCGTTACACCGGGATTATTGCTTATTTCAAAACTCCCGCCGAGCTGCTTGCTCAATGCCTTCATCATTTCCATTCCCAATGATGAAGTTTCGGCTAACCTGAAATTCTGAGGTAGCCCCCTGCCGTTGTCGGCAATACTTAGTACGATAGTTTCCGGGGCCGATAATTTAGCTTTAACCCATATTTCTCCCCCATCTTTATCAAAAGCATATTTGATACAATTGGTTATTGCCTCGTTTAATATTAACCCCATAGGTACAGCCTGCGATATGTCAATATTTACCAAATCCAGTTCTTCTTTGAATTTAATTTGGCGAATGTTACAACCAAAACAAGTGTACAGATACCTTATCAGCTCATTAATATAATCTGCCATGATAATAGTTGCCACATTGCTTTTATTATAAAGCTTTTGATGTATAATAGAGATGGTTTGTACCCTATTCTGGCTGTCCCTGATTGCATCCCTGGCATCCGTATTTTGTAAATATGCCGATTGCGTATATAACAGGCTCATCACAATCTGCAGGTTATTTTTAACCCGGTGATGCACCTCTCTCAGCAGCCACTCCTTTTCGGTTATTAAATCCCGCTGCTGACTTAACAGATCATCTTTATCCTCCAATAATTTTTCTTTTTCATCAAGCAAGGCAGAGAGTCTGCTATTCTGATAATTAATTTCGTCTTGCTTAGTTTGTAATTTGAGGTTGCTGCGCTGTTTACTGCGACAGGCGAAATACAACAAGCTAACCAGCATAACACCGGCCAACACGCCGGCAAGGGTAACATTTCTTTGCCGGTTAATTTTTCCGAGATGATGTTTTTGAATAACTGACTGATTATTCAGTTCCTGAATCTTTTGATCTTTCTGTACAGATAAATACTTTGTTTCAAGCTCAGCGATCTCCTTGCTTGTTTCTATGCTGGTTAATGAATCTTTTATAATTTTAATTCGCTGCAAACCTTTCAGTGCCGACAGCAGGAAGTCTTTTTGCAAATGAGTTACAGGAGCCTTTAGCTTCTCCCCCGCTAATTTAGTGCCGGCATTTATACTGTGACTATCGGGTATATTACTTGTATAACTGTTCAGAGCCGCCGCTTCTTTTAAAGGATCATGAATAGCATGATAGTGATCCGCCACCTCAGTAAAAATTTGATCCGCAGCACCAAAATCATGTCTTTTTATGGCAAGTTTACCTTTCATTAAAAGTGCACGGTAATACTGATCAAAAGCATGAATAACCTTACTCTGCCTTATTACCGATTCTACATAAAACGATGTACTATCCAGGCCATTTTGATAGGCACCAGGCTTACGGAGATAATAGTTAGCCAATTGCAGCTGAATATTTACCCGGATAGTATCACGGCCAGTTTTTTGGAGTTTTAAAAGCAAGTCAACAGGTTTTTGAGCTATGGCAGTAGAAGCATAAAACATCAAAAAAATACAGAAGTTAAGCTTTCTGATCATGATTTAAGATTGACTAACTTTATTGTTCAGTAACTGTTATATCAAAATTCATAATTATAAAAACTGATAAATTTTGATATAACATCACCACAAGGTTTTCGGCTTTTAAAAAGACATAAAGATTGTTAAGTACAAATGGCGAAGATTATGCCATACTTATAAAAACCTAATAATCAGATAATTGAAATTTAATTTTTCAATACCACAAGGCGATATTTCGGATGAGCGCGGTGTGGGCGTCTATATTTCGTCGGGAGGTGGTTGTAGTAAATATCTATTATTTCCTAACCGGCTATCTGTATTTAAACAAGGCAGCCAGTTCTGTTGGATTTAGGCCCGAATATCGTTTAACATCATTTGATAGATGCGCATGGTCATAATAACCCATTTCATAAGCCAGTTCTGAAAGGCTTTCTCTAAGTTCTTTTTTACGAAACTTTTTCAACACATGCTGGAAGCGGATTACTTTAATAAATTCCTTTGGTGTAATACCCATATGCTCATTAAACATCCTTTCCAGTGTTCTGTTGGTTACGTGATGCTTTTGTGCCAGGCAATCAACGGTAATTTTTCCCTTATGGCTTTCAACTGTTTTAGCTAATGACAGCAGGTTACGGCTATTCTTGATTTTTCTGGTAAAAAATTCATCTAAACGATCAGTAACCTTACTATCCACATCCAACAAGTCACGGAGAAACCGATCGGGGAATTCTATAATTTCATCGGCAAGCTCTTGCAGGGGCAGTTTATAAAAGAAAGCAAAACCTCCGGGTTTAAAACGAATGCCAATAAACATACTGTTCGGTAAACGTTGAATGAGGCTTGATGTGGTCATTGTACCACCAAAATATATGATACCGGGCAAAAGTGGTACATTATTGTACAAAGGCCTGGTATTACCCATGTTAATAAAGATGTCTGTAGTACCATCAGCATACAGGCGTGTTTCGCAGGGTTGGTATAATGCCCCTGTTTCCATTATCCAATACGTATCTATAAAATCCTTCAAGTGTTCAACCGGAGGTATTTCAATATACTTGAACGTACTCATAAATTAACATTTAACCGGATAATCCCTATTATCATAACGCAATTTCCCTTTTACAATTATCGCACGTGCTAAGATAAAACTCTTCGCATCAGATAATTACGCCGTTCCTCAAAGTTAGTTTGCTCTACAGGCAACAGTATATTATTCAATAGATCGGTAACTTCAGAAGGGTGATTGGTAGCTTTCTGCGTTTGGGTATTAAAATATATAAAGGTTGTCCATAGCATGGCCTTTAATTTATTTTTGCTCTCGTTCCACATACGCATTTCAATATGAACACTTTTATTGGTGAAGGCTACAAGCTGCGATTCAATGCTCACATTTTCTATCACATTTGCCGGGTTTAGGTAACAGATCTGATTAGATGCCACAACCCAGGCCTGCCCATTGGTTTTTAAGTTTTCAAACACATCAAAATTATAATTATCCAGTAAATGATCTTCCCGGGCATTCAGGAAATAATTGATATAACTGGCATTGTTTAAGTGATTAAAGGGGTCACAATCCTGAAACCGGATTTTGTAATTGGATCTCAATATTTTTTCCATAGTATTATCTGATAAATGATCTGATCAGGAGACATACGCCAGAAACGCGATTTCCCCCAACCTTACCTGATATTTTTATTCAACTTTTATTTGCGGTTAATTGCTTGCAAAGTAAAGCATCAGAAAAAGGAAGCATTTGGAAAAATACGACAAAATGATTTTGATATCCGAACTCAAATAGCGGGTATATTACCTACGGTATTTATAATACTTCTCATGATGTGTATGAATCAAATTTTGAGCAGTGTTTTATACATTATAATACTTCATTTGCCTTAACAGGTAATTGCCGGTGAACCGCGAGTTTTTTAGAACATGCAACGCATAGGATCACTCCAAAAGTAATCCCAACCATGCCGATACTCACCTGTTCATGAAGCACAATGGCGGCAATAGCAAGCCCGAAAAATGGCTGTAACAATTGTAGTTGCCCTACGGCAGCGATTCCTCCCTGGGCTAAGCCCCGATACCAGAAAACAAAGCCGATAAATTGACTAAATAAAGCAATATACCCTACTCCAACCCAGGCAACGGAGGGAACTGTGGTTAACGAGTGAGGGAGGAGCAAAAACATCAGGGGAATTGTTAAAGGCATGGAGAATACCAAAGCCCATGAAATTACCTGCCAGCCGCCCAGTTGCCTGGAAAGTTTTGCGCCTTCGGCATAACCAAGGCCGCATACGGTAACCGCCAATAGCATAATTGCGTCCCCAACAAGCGATGCCGAGCCTCCCTGTGCAACAGCATACCCAATAACCAGCAGCGTACCCAAAACCGCAAAAAGCCAGAATATAGGGCTGGGACGTTCGCCCCCTCTTATAACTCCGAATATAGCTGTTGTTAAGGGTAACATGCCAATAAATACCAGAGAACGTGCAGATGTGATATATTGTAAGGCCAACGAGGATAGTAGTGGAAAACCAAGCACGGCACCAAGCGCTACAACAATGAGTGAAGCCAACTGGGTTTTAGCAGGCCACTTTTCCTTAAAAATCAATAAGGCACAAAGCGCCAGCAGCCCGGCAACTCCTGCACGGGTTACCGTAAGAAACACAGGTGGCAGATACATTACAGCCGCCTTTGTTGCAGGCATGGAACCGCTAAAGGCAACAACTCCCAAAAAACCGTTGATCCAACCACTTGTGGGGTTGTATGTAGAATTACCGGATAATGATTTATTATTCATACCCCAAAATTAGACGGAGCACCGCAACAAACACAGCATCAGTTTTTGAAAATTAAATAGACACAGTTATATTTGCACTATGGGTAAAGATTTCCTTTATAATGAAATAGCAAACGGAATTGCGGGCCAGATCAGGAACGGGGTTTTAAAATCTGGCGATAGGTTACCATCTGTAAGAACCTTATGTCAGGAACATAGCATAGGGATGAATACCGCAAAAAGGGTATTCATGGAGCTGGAAGCACAATCGCTTATTGATTCAAAGCCACAATCAGGCTATTTTGTACGGACACAGTTCTACCGGGAATTACCACTCCCTGAAATAAGCCGGCCCGTACCTGTTGTGAAAGCGCATGAACCAAGCGAGTTGCTTAGTAAGGTTTATGCTAATATGGGCAGAAACGACCTTACGCTTTTATCCATAGCGGCCCCTGACGATGCACTGCTGCCTCTGGCAAAGCTAAAAAAGGAAATTGCACATGCCAATACGGCACTGGCCGGTGGTGGTACAGCTTATGAATTGGTTCAGGGAAATATAAACCTTAGGCGAATGGTGGCTGTCCGTTCTTTAGGCTGGGGAGGTAACCTTCATGAAAATGATATTATTACCACTGCAGGTGGTATGCAAGCCCTATCCTTTTGCCTGATGGCTCTGGGTAAACCGGGCGATACCGTTGCCATAGAAAGTCCCTGTTACCCGGGCATATTACAATTGGTAGTAAGTCTTGGGCTCAAAGTATTGGAACTACCTACCCACCCGGTTACCGGAATAGAGATTGAGGATTTAAAAAAAGCCATCCCTATGATTGATCTTTGTTTGCTGATCCCAAACTTCAATACCCCTTTAGGCAGCTGCATGCCAGATGAAAACAAAAAGGAGGTTGTTGCCCTGCTGGCCAAACACCAGATCCCGCTGATTGAGGACGATGTGTATGGTGATATTTATTTCGGAACCCAACGGCCCAAATGCTGCAAATCATTTGATCGGGATGGCAATGTTATCTGGTGTAGTTCAGTTTCTAAAACCCTTGCTCCGGGATACCGGGTAGGCTGGATTGCGCCGGGGAAATACAAAGACAAGATCATGAGGATGAAGCTGGTTCACGCCATCTCTTCTACCACTATTGTTCAGGAGGCAGTTGCTAATTTTTTAAAGACGGGTAAATATGAAAATCACCTTCGGCAATTCCGGCGCAGTTTAGAAAGCAATTGCCAGCATTATATGCGAGCCATAGCAGAATATTTTCCGGAAGGCACTAAAATTACCCGGCCCCAGGGTGGCCTGACCATTTGGGTTGAACTGAGCAAAGAAACTGACACTGTGAAGCTCTATGATCTTGCTATAAAGCATGGCATCAGCATAGCTCCCGGACGGATGTTTACGTTACAGGATCAGTTTGATAATTGCCTTCGGCTATGTATCGGCCTACCCTGGACAGACGAATTAAATGCAAAATTAAAGCAGATTGGCAAGCTTGCGGCAACCGATTATGTCAAGGGCACATAATATTAAAAGTTTACCCATCAAGGTATATTTTTCTGCACAAGTAAACACCTAAGTTAGGTTAACGATAATTGCTCTATACAATGTGTTGTGTAATAGCTTTTGCCACCACCTCGGCAAGAGAAGCCACATGCAATTTTTGATAAATTTTTCTGATATGTGTACGTACCGTTTCGTAACTGATATGAAGTTCATAACCTATCATTTTATAACTAAGTCCATTTACAATAGCGGTAAGCACTTCTTTTTCGCGAGGGGTTAGGTTGTAATCCTCTTTCAACTGCCGGCACTTTTCCATATGTTTTTGCTGCAACAGGTTTAAAACTCTGCGGGCTATAGACGGGCTCATGGGCGCCCCACCAATCAGCAATTCTTTCATTGCCTCAATTAATGAACTGGTAAGCTGACTTTTTAAAATATAACCCGAAGCTCCGGCACAGATAGATCCAAATACCCGTTCATCATCTTCATAAATGGTTTGTATCAGTATCTGTATATTCGGAAACTCGGTAACCAGCAGATGTACCGCCTCTATACAATTATGGCCGTTCATTTCAATATCCATCAGTACCAGGTCTGGTCTGGAGGAAAATACTTTTGCAACACAATTTGCAGTATTGTCAAAAGTGCCAACAACTTCAAACGTGGCATCAGACTTAAGCAACAACTTAATACTGTTCACTACATTGGCGTTGTCGTCAAATATGACTACTCGAATACTCATCTTTCAGTTTTATTATAGATGTATTAATGGGCATCGATAGTTATCGATGCCCATGGTTTTCCTGGTTCCCCCAGGCATGCCATTTAGTTCAGGCTAACTGCTTTCGTATTAACAGCAATACGGACCGGTGTAAACTTTTATTTATTCAGAAATCCAAGCGCATCCTTCAAGAATTCATCAGGATTTTGAGCAAAAGCCGCATGCCCGGCATCAGGGTAAATAACTATTTGTGCATTAGGGATACTCTTAGATATATTAATGGCATTAACTACCGGTACCGGAATATCATCATGTCCCTGAACAATCAGTACCGGTTTTGTAATTGTTTTCAACTCGTTAAGAGCATTAGGATATGGCTGCGCCCATCCCAATACGGCACTCAATTCCGCAGCACCGCTTTCGGCACTTAAAGGCGCATCCCTGTTAACCGTACGTTTTTGTGATCTTTCCCATGAAAGCTTTCCGGCGCTCACACTTTCAGCAGAGGAGGTAAACGCAAAACGCAGAAAGGCATCTTCCGGGCTTAAATTAGCTGCTGCTGCCAATAGAGTGGGTAGGTTTGAAAGTCCCTCGCTGCCTTTAGGACCTGCCCCGGTAAGAATAACCTTATTTACCAAAGCCGGCTCAGTAAGAATGATTTGTTGGGTAATGAAGCTACCCATAGAAAAGCCCATCAGGTTCACATTACTATAACCTAAGGCTTTGATAAAAGTGACAACACCTTTGGCCATGTCTGCTATATTATCAGGTGTTTTTCCGTCAGACGTTCCCACGCCCTGGATGTCAAAAATGATCACCTTATACTTTTGGGCTAAACCATTTGTGATCGCAGGGTCCCAATCATCCATAGAAGCGCCCAAAGAAGATACCATAACCAGAGGAATACCGCTTTTATCGCCCAAAACCCGGTAGGCATATTTTGTACCTCCCGCACTCACAAACTGAGTAACCGCGGTTTGATGATAATCAACGGTTACAGGATCGGGATCGTTGTTTGAATTGTGATCTTTTTTGCAGGATACCAAGCTGATTCCAAGCGCTACAAATAGAGCAAGCAGCGTTACTAATTTTGTTGTTTTTCTGTTTTTCATATTATTTTTATCATGTCGGATTAGACTAAGCGAAAGTAATTTCTCGCTGTGAAGCCTGAAATCATTAAACCATCCAAGCGGACAAAATAACTCCTCATCCAGACAATAGCGGGCGCCAGGCAAATAGCACCTCCACATCAAAACATCTATTTTGTACATCAATAACTGAGCTTTACCAACGGGCACTTTTACAAACTCATGCCACCATCCATCACGATCTCGGCACCAGTGATAAAGCTGGCAGCATCGCCACAGAAATAGGCAACCATTTTACCAACGTTCTCGGCAGTTCCAAGATCTTTAAGAGGAACGCGGTCTATCATCCATCCATTGATATTTTCCAATTGTTCATCAGTAAGGCCAATTTTTTTCATGATCTCTGTTTTGGTTGGACCAGGGCTTACCGCATTAACCCGGATTTTACGGGGTGCAAGCTCTAAGGCCGCAATCTTCATAACCGAATTAAGTGCTGCTTTACTTGAAGAGTAAATTGATGAGTTAACACCATTCATACTGGCCACGTTAGATGATAAAAACACCACCGATGCACCATCATTTAAGATGGGTACAAACCTGCTAAGTGTGAAGAAAGCACCTTTAAAATTAACATCTATCACATAGTCAAAATCGCTTTCAACAGCGCCTTCAACACTCGCTCCCGCAAGTACCCCGGCATTAATGAACAGAATATCTATTTTACCAAATTTTTCACTTACCTGTTCGGCCAAGTGCTCAATTGCCCAAACCTGGCCCTGATCGGCAACAATTCCGGTTACACCCAGCTCTGCGGCTGCATTGAGTACAGCTTCTTCACGCCTTCCGGTTATAATTACATCAGCACCCTGCTCCTTCAAAACTTTAGCAGTTGCATAACCAATACCACTATTTCCGCCTGTAACGAGAGCCTTTTTTCCAGTTAAATTTTCCACTTTTTTTACTATTTAATTTTTTCGACAAAAGTAATTTTAAGTTGATATAATTTTGTTATCAGTATCACCGAGTATACCAAACTTATAAACCAAGTGAGGAGTCACTATACTTTAATATTCAATTCGCTTAACGCAACGTCTTGAACGCTTTGCGAATCTCTTCAGCAAACAATTTCGGTTCTTCCCAGGCAGCAAAGTGTCCTCCTTTATTTACCTCGTTAAAGTAGATCAGGTTATGGTATGCTCTATCGGCCCATGTTTTTGGAGCCCTGTATATCTCACCAGGAAAAACCGTTACAGCTACCGGTAATTGAAGATCAACCGCGTTAAAGTTATTGGAGTGATCTTCCCAGTAGATTCTTGCAGAGGAGGCTCCTGTGTTGGTTAGCCAGTATAGGGAGATATCATCAAGCATTTCGTCTTTGGTTAGTGATTTTTCCGGGTCGCCACCAGAAAACGTCCATCCCGCAAACTCGTCATACATCCAGGCTGCCTGGCCAACAGGTGTATCAGATAAGCTGTAACCAATGGTTTGGGGGCGTGTAACCATCATACCAGAGTATCCGGTGCTTTTGCGGTAAAACACGTCCAATGTATTAAATGCGTCAAGTTCTTTTGCCGAAAGTCCAGCCGGTGCCTTATCGCCGTCGTTCAACGCCTTTGCAACCTCGGGCGGAACCGTCGCTGGCATGTTAACATGAATCCCGATCAATCCCGGAGCTCCATTTTTTGCCATCCGCTGTGAAATCACAGAACCGCAGTCACCACCCTGCGATACGTATTTTTTATAACCAAGGCGAGCCATTAATTCGGCCCATGCCCTGCCAACATGGTCTGAGTCCCATCCGGTAACAGTGGGTTTACCTGAAAAGCCAAAGCCGGGGATTGACGGAATGACAAGGTCAAAAGCGTCTTCTGCTTTGCCACCATAAGCTGTTGGATCGGTAAGCGGGCCAATAACCTTAAGCAGTTCAAAAACAGATCCAGGCCACCCGTGTGTCATGATCAACGGCAAAGCATTTGGATTTTTGGATCGAACATGTATAAAATGAATATCAACGCCGTCAATATTTGTTATAAACTGCGGATAGGCATTCAGTTTTGCTTCTGCTTTCCGCCAGTCATAATCCTTACCCCAGTAACTTGCCAGGCCTTTCAGCTTTTCTAATTTGACACCCTGTGACTGATCGGCAACAGTTTCTTTATCTGGCCAACGTGTTGCAGCTATTCGTTGTTTCATATCTTTTATAGCGGCTTCAGGGATATGAACCTTAAATGGCCGGATTGATTTATCGCTATTAACTACCGGATCAACTTTTTTGCTGTCAGACTGATTTTGAGCAAAGCCTGCAACACTGATTCCCATCAATACGCCAGCAGCAATTACCCTGCTGGTGATTTTAATTTTCATTTTCATAGTTTTAAGTTCGTTACGTCGCATTATTGCGTGTGATATCTCAAAAGTATTTTGAGATGGGTCAATTGTGCACTGGGTATCGGGCTAAACGGACGAATTAGCTGGTGTAATGGGCATTCTCACCTGTGAATATAATTTGGATAATTAACGAGATTACCTAAGCAACAAGTGGTCAAAGAGTGGTCACCATCTTTTTAAGCCCGGGAAGAAATTTGTATTTTAAATAAAAATGAGGAATAGAGCTGGCGAGTGATTTACCAGGGAAGTAAAGGGCACATATACTGAACATGCCCCACATGGCGTTTTGAACCTAACCCGATTTACTTACCCCGGTTATTTAAAACAAAACTTAAGGATATACTGCCGCGCGTTGATTTAAAATAAAGCTGACCCTGCTTTGGTCAAGCGTGCGCTTGCTTGTCCTTTGGCCAGCCCCGGTTAAATATTGAGATGCGAATGAAGTTTTACCACCGGCACCTTGTAAAACAGTTACTGTTTCTACCGATAGCATGGTGCCATTCATGTTAGTTCCATACCAATGCGGCATCGGTTTTTGATTCCAGGTAACCATAGTATATTTTTCTCCGGGAATATGTGTACTTACGGTATCCCTGGCAGCTTTCAACGCCAGCTCATTGCCGTAGATGATAGAGATTGTACCGGCTTTGTTGTTGATCAAAGAACTGATCACACTCTGTCCATCAACGTTATAAAGATTCTCGGGCGCCAAAACGGATTTTTTTTTATTACATGACATTAAAAATATGCCCAACGCTATTAAATAAAATATTCTATTACTCATGGTACTGAAATTTATAATTCTCTTATTTGGTGGGAACGTTAAATACGAAATCGCTTTCGGGAACCAATAACCGGTGACAATTAATACAGGTGTTAGCGAATAAAGCAGTTTTCCCATAAGGCTTCAATTGAAAGCCATCGAATTTGGCGAATCCCCAACCCTCGGTTGACTTATACTTTTTACTGTCTTTGACCATAACCTGAACATTCTGAAAGTTACCCGGCAACACATTTCCGTTTTTATCCTCGCCTTGCTTCCCCCAAACCACTTTAACAATCTTTGCTCCGTCAGGAAAAGGCAGCTCGTGGTTTTCAATCGCTTTTACCATGATACTGTTTCCGTAAACCACCCTCATACTACTTCCATCATATTTATCGGTAACACTGATAATCTTCCAGTTTTTATAATCAGATGAATATGCTATGCCATTCAACGAAACGGGAACTTCGGTCTTTTGGGTTCCGGTACCTGATGGTTTAATTATTTTTCCGGTATCTACTTTATTTCTACCGGAAAGCGTATTTACATACCGCTTTAAAACAGCTAATTCTGAAGCTGAAATATCTGCATCGGGATGTACTAATTTGTAGGCTTCTAATGGCATCTTTCTCTGCTCAATCGCATTCACTATTTCCCATAACAGCAACTGCTGTACAGCGGGAGGATTCTTGTCCCATTCAGAGAAATTAAATCTTGATCTGCCCTCCTTTATGTCATCGGCCACCATAAAAGAAACCGGTGCAATTTTATCAAACCATTCCAGTTCAGGACGATTTGAGTGACAATCGTAACATGCCCGCTCTATAATGGTCTTGACTTCTGGTGGTAGTACGATCTCTCTTGTTGCGGGTGGGTTTTCAATAATTGGGGAGGTAAATTGAAGGCATACACCCAAAACCAACAATACAATTAAAATAGCACCTGCCTTTTTAAGACGTTTTTTAACGAAACTTTTCATACCTGTATTTTACTTTTCCTGGTCATTGAAAGTAAAAGTACAATGGGTTGGTAAGGTGTCCTACCAATAAAGCTATGGCGTTGACAAACCTGGGTGTGAACAGGGCATTTCAAGGGCTGATTGGGACAAGCCAGCATACCTTTAATAATGACCAGTAATGCTTACTATTTTTTCGCTTACAGTTTACCAATAGCGTTATTTAGTGCAGTAGCGTTGGTAATTGTTTTGTCCATATTTTTCATGCGCATTACCGTTTGCAGAAATTGTTGAATTTTGGGCTTATTAACCTTTAGTACCCTTCCACTCATATTCTGCAAAACAACCACGGTGTTGAATATTCCATTAGCGTTTTCCAGATGCGCATTGGCATAATCAAGCAATACCTGTACAATATCGCTGGTTTTATACCAATTCACCATAATATCATTGGCGCTGGAGGTACGAACCGAGGCATCATCGGCAAACAGATTGGCAACCAATATGGCCTGTTTACTAACCAGCGTTTTTTCATACTCGGCAGAATTGGCCGGATCGGAGCTTTTTGCAATATTCAGCAATTGCGGGCCCTCTTCCGGCATAATCTCCAAAATAACACTTGTTGCATAAGTTCGTCGTTTAGGGTCCGGGCTTAAAAGAATCTCCAACAGCGGCGTAATAAATTTGTAGTTCTCCAGGCGCTGGCTTTGAAGAGACAGTTTTAACTGTTCCTGGTAATGTATATTTTCCAGCGAGTCACGGGCACGTGCTTCACGGGCATTAGCTTTTAGCTCCTGTGTTTTAATGGCCTGCGAAAACCAATAGCCGGAAAGGGCAATGGTTAAGGGTAACAGGATGGATGAAACCAGGTTTACCAAAAATTCCCTTTTCTTTTGCGGATCCTTATTGCTACCAGTTCGTTCCAGCTTTCCAATCGCTTCTTTTAAGGCTTCAACTTCTGCCGTTAATTGCTTCTCGTCCATATCTGTCTATTTTAATATATACATAATGGTCAGTTTCAAAACATATCGGCGAATTGCTGACTTAGCTATTTAGCCACAGTTTTCGCAGCAAATTTCAGGGGCGGCTACCAGTCTGGATGTTCTCAGTATCCGGTATTGCCCAAGCTGAGCAGATAAAGGATTAACAGTATTTACATCCGGCGTTTTAGCTCCATATACGTTTTTATAAATGAATTGCTCATAGCGTGGCATCATCTCTACTGCAAGCACACTCAGCCCGGCATCGCCTTGTAATTGAAACTGCTTTAAATAACTATCTATTTCGGCGGCGCTCCAAACAGCTGTTGCGGTGAGTGGGGCATCATCATTGGTTTTACGACCATTCGCATCTTTGATTGCCAAAACATTTCTGTTCGCTAAAAATACATTTAAAGGCATTTGCTCTTGCGGAGCCTGATAAATCATCCTTGATTCGGCCAAAAGAATGTTCCTGTTTTCTTTGGTATCTGCCTGTTTAACCTGTGTATATAACATGGCCCATATTTCTGTTCTTGGCGGCTTGGCTGTAACATTTTTACCATTAAAAACAGCAGTTGCGTACTGCGCTGTAACTGCAACGCCATTCTGATTACGTTCTACCAGGCATTTTAGTGATGGCGCGGCATGCTGAACACCATTTACTCTTGCCGGGTGCCCAAACCGGCCGTTAGCTGTACTCCATAGCAAATGGGTATGCCCAACCCGCAATTCATAAGTAAAAAAACCAAAAAGTTCAGGCGACTCATAATGCAACCCCTGCGGCAATGGCAGGATATAATGTACCGGAGATACTTTGATCAAAGGCGTATCGGAACTGGGTATTTCCGATATCATGGGTTGCATGGCGTCAATTCCGGCATTATCGTTTCCGTGATCTTTGGTAATAACCCTGATCAGTTCAGGGTCAATAGCCAGCGGAGGATCTTCCTGCCTGGTCAATGACGCATCTGGATTGGGAAAACTCAGCAGCGGGTCCGGAGCGTAGGTTAGCACACGCGCGAAATAAGCATCATTAGGATCGGCTATGGACTCTTCAAATTCTAACCATAAACAGCGCTGACGTACCGCGGTTTCCGAATAACTGTCGTTATGATGATAAGGAGATAATGCGATGCCAGCGGCTACAACTTTAGGTACTTGTAGTGGTATAACTGTGCAAGGCAGGCTTAACGTATTTACCACCGTATTATCCGTAACTGAACCTCCTCCAACGGATGCGATAAAAGCCGGCTTTATGGTATATTGAACTTCGAGGCTATTGGGGAATGGCGCCGCGGCTGTAGCCGGTTTTGTATTGTCCTTTTTGGGTTCTACTGCATCTATGAAAACTATCCTGGTATAGCTTCGTTCCGGATTATTAATAGCCTCCCTGCTCGCTGTTCTCTTGGTTTCTACAAAACCTACCGTTTCTGTTTCTAACGTAGCCGCTTCTCCTGTAAATTGTTTTTCCCTTATTATTTCAAAGCTATTGTACTGTAGGCCGTCCCATGTCCAGTCCCTTTGTATGTTGAAAGAGCTTACGCACAGCCAATGGTCAAACAGCTCCCCATTAGTAGCAAATGAGATGGAAGAATTGTCTGGTGCCAGAGTATGTCTGATTCGGTTGCTGCAGGCAAATTGTATCCGCTCGCCCGGTTTACCTATTAAAGACAGCCCCTTAAAGTTCAAGTCCAGTTGCGTGGCAAGCCTTTGCATTAACGTGCTTTGCTTACCTTCTACACCAGCAACAACATCGCTTACCAGTGTTTCTGAATTATTAACCTGTATAGGGTCTGGCTGCAGATAAATTCCCTGTAGTTGTTTAGATACCAAAGTGGGTAAAAAGAGGTCTTTTTCCGCAACAGCATCTTTCCTGACAAAAAACTGAACCGATTCCCCAATCCTGTTCAATTCACCGGCATACAGCGTTTTATCAAAACCAAAATACTCCGGCGAATCTGCCTTATCAGTACAGTTTGAAAAAAGCGTTATCCTGATGTCTCTGGAGGTTGGAAGAATGAGCGTGTCTCCTTCATCAATCTGCGTTTTGGATAACTGCAGATCGCCCAGATCAATCTCATTTCCAAAATCAATAACATTGGCGTCCCTGTATTCCAACTGCAGGTTAAAAGGCTTGTCGGCCTGCGCTGGGAATTTTCTGAAAGTAGTGTACAGCGGGATAAAGGCTTCATTTTTGCCGATAGAAGCGGCATTATCCATGGTGAGCGTTTTGAGTTCTACCAGGACAAAAACACTATCTACATCCGGATCAAAATAACTTACATCACGCTGATCTTTAATATGCTCGCCGGGTGCCTTGCCTGTATGCAGCAGGTTTTTATCATCCACGAGTTTCTGAAATGCATCTGCTGTATCCATTTGAGTGAATAGCAGTGCCGGATAACCCAAACGGGGCCTAAAAACATCAAATCCATCGCCGGTAAGGAAAGTTGAGGCAAATGCATCAGGATCGGGCTGTGCCGTTTGCGGTTTTACCACGACTTGTTTAGGGGCCACATAGCGTTGAAAAATGATGGAAGAATGTGGCGATGGTGCATCGTTGCGCTCAGGATCACTTATTAACGGCCCGCCACCCGTTAAATCGGCCAGGCGGACCCGAAAGTCATAAGCTTTCCCATATTTAAGTTCACAATTCTGTGGAAGTACCGGGTCATACAGCCCGCCGGTTTGCTTTGGCTGCGCCTTGATGTTACTATCACTGTATTTGCCGGGTTCTGTTAAAGCGCCGGAAGCATCCAATTGCTGCGCCCGGGTATCTGGCAGCACCAGTGAGGCGCCATACCACTGCGTAAAATAACTGGGCAGCCATAGAGAGGATGTTGGGTTTACTTTGGATGGAAACACCTGAACACCAGTTTCAACCGGCTGCCCGGCCGGAGCAATTTGCTCAGATGCCAGCAAAAGCGGTTGATTGGAAACCGTATTCACCAAAGAATTCCAATCGGCTTTATCAGACTCCTTGACATCAACGCGATAGCTAAAAACGCCTAATGGTGCATCAATTCTTTTAGTAGGCGTAAGCGGATCGGCCAGTAACTGCCTGTTTTGCCAGATGAGCAGCTGCTCATCATCCCAAGCCAAACGGATGCCTGCATCTTTCTGCACATGCATACCGTCAGCTGTTTCGCTCAATGTATTGGCGCTTTTTGGCTGCATAGCATGTACTATTTTTGCAAAACCGTCATCATAGTCCGCCGTTTCAATCATCAACTCATCAAATCCTCCAACCGGTTGAGCGGGCCCCGGTACAACCGGGAATTGCAGGGCCGCAAACAACTGGCGGTCTTCAGTTACGTCAGGAATACGTGCGGCATATTGTTTAAGCTCTGTTGCAGTAATGCCGAATGTTCCGTTTGAATCTGGAAGCTCAAAGTAAACCCAGCCCCCATTTTCAAAATAATTATCTACAGGCAGGGTTAGTTTAACGTTATGCAGCAAGCCAATACTTTTGCTCAGCAAGGGCTGGCGGAGACAAAAGGCGATGATACGGCCCCATGATACTTCATCTCCCGATTGTTTGAAGGCTGGGTCATAATTACCAGTCCGCTTAATGGCACAATGATAGCTATCATCGGTTTTGGCAAATGGCGTTCTTGGTGTGCTGAAGTTAAAGGCCGAACGGTATGATCCAGGCAGATATTTTTTTGCACCATCTTTGTCCTGTAACGGATCGCCCGCACCTGCAGCATCTGTACCATCGCCATTTTTCAATACAAACGATTTGCTTAGCCCCTCATAAAGAGTCACCATGTTTGCAGGAAAAGCGATAGTTGTTGGAAAAGTATCTACAGTTACACCTTCATCATTTAAAATATTATTATCGGAGAATGGGTAGCTGGAAAGGCCTTTAATTACTTTAACCTGCAATTGAGGATTGCCGCCTATAAAAGCAGGCAAATTGACCTGGGTGCCCGGAGCGGACACGCTATCAAAGGGCTTAAGCTCATTTAAGAATAATTGAGTAGGCAGGATCAGTACGTTCAAATCCAGCTCCTTCCCGGTTATACGTTGCGGAAAGGTTAAAATCCTTAGTTTTTCTGGTAATAACGGCATGCTGTTTACAATTAAAAGTTAATAATTGACCCTAAGCTATCTGGCGGCTCTCCTGCCAGGTTTCGGTAACATTAATATCGATCACCCATAGTACACATACATCTACAGAGAATGTTACCTGGGCAATACAGCTTGTTTCTTCGGTTACAAAATCCCGGTGGATAGATCCTCCGGCTTCTATCTGGATACAGATACTCACCAGTCCCCCACAGATTTCAGCAGAACCTCTGAACATCATGAAGGCGCCTACATCTAAAGCTGTGGTACCAATACCTATATTGATTTCAACCATGTACAACACGGCAACATTAGCAACAACTGGAAGGCCTACAACCAGCTCTACACCAAAACCTACCTTCATGCTAAAATACAGCCCTGCCTTGGTATCAGCTTGTATGCCAAGGTTAACCTGCCCAACTGCGTAAATACTGGCAACACCCAATGTAAAACACTGTACCTGCAGGCGACCGTAAAAACCAATATACGCGCCACACGCGGGAACTAATTGTTTCAGATCGTTTTGGATGGAGATCACCTCATTAAAATAAAACCCAACCCTCAGGCCTGCTTCCAATTTTAAAGGAGGATTCGGATTAATAGTTAACTGTTCTGGTGAAGGAAATTTAATAACCGGGATCTCCTTGGAGCAGTTGAATTTATATTCCCAGTTATCAGGACCATTTGACATACCTACATCCATCCCCTTGTCAAAATCCCCCCCCGTGAGCGTTTGCAGTACCTGTAAAATATCAACCACAGGCTGTAACAAAGAACCGAACTGCAGATTTGGTTTATTATATTCTGGCTTGATACTACTCTGCGCATTGAAATTACCATCAACCCACATTACCTCGGTAAATGGTCCCAAATCCACAACCACACGTATATCAGACATCAGCGATTTCCATTTATCTGCTATATCAGCAGCCGTTGAATCTATTCCCAATTTAAGTTTACCCTTATCTCCACCGGTAGATTTATACTGAGCGTATATTTTCAGGATCTTCGGTTCATCAATAAAGGCGTACTCGTAATCATCAGGCAGTAAGGCTCCCAGATCTATTTCCCTATCCGCCATTTTCATTAAGCCCTCGCCAATGATCTCTATCTCTTTTTCGGCATTGGTTAGTTGCAGTGCATTCGCGATATTCGGGAAGGGACCTTTTGAATTGAGCAATTTATAAGCATCAGCATAATAGGTCTGGTTGCTGAAAAGTTTCTTTACTCCGTCGGCAAATTGTGGTATGTCAAAAAGCAGTTTTTGTGTTCCTGTTGATTGAAGCACCGCATAATGCAGCTTGGAAGCAGCTTCCTGTACTACATCAACCGGGTTAGCTATTTTGAAGTTAGTAGCGCCATTCGCTTTAATGAGCGGCACGCTTTGCCCCTCCTCAACCGGAAAAACATCGCCGGCATCTGTCTTCAATTTTACAACAGACCATGCACCATCTGGCGGTAATATCAATGAGCCCCTGGCACTTGCAGCAAATATACGCTGACCTCCGGCATCCAGCGCGGGGCTCAAATCGGCTCTTGACAAACGCATTTGCTGGTTTGAGCCTGAAATATTGATAACACAGTTGATTGGGCCACCAATAGAACCATTCTGAAAATTGATCAGATCGGCGTATACGGAGGGCGGTATCAATACACCTGTTGGTGCTAATTGAACAAAACCAATCATTTTGCGCGACTGTACTTTATATCCCCCATGTACAGGATCGGGCACGCCGCCGCTTATAACGTTATCCAGGTGAACATCGCAATCAAATACAACACATTCCAGTTCAACCTTAAACTTTTCATCAAGCGAGGTCAGGTTTGGATATACAATTTTCCAGTCGGCAAGTGTAGGTTTCCCAATCTTTCCGGGTAGCCCGGTATCGTTCAGGCTAAAAGATGAAGGAAATGTTCCCCCATCAGGAAAATCCTTAATCTCCCGCACCAATGATAGGCCTTTTATAGCTCCCGGATGAAATGTATAAGGGTCATTGATATCCTTCAGATCGGGCGTGTTGATATCAGCGCTGAAATCTATTTTATAATCGCAGTCAAAAAACGCGTCACTTTCCGCTTTCCAGCCTGAATCAGACCGAAAAACATAACCACTTGGTGACCGCATAAGTGTTACGGTTCTGACCACATGTACAATACCTGCACAGGTATACATTACACTGCGTACCTGCACTACCTCGTGCGCGGTGCGGCCCATTAACACATCAAACTTTACCTGGCTTACATCAGCCACCGCGGCAGCATCATTTAACCAGTTACTAAAAATACTCGCCCCATAACCGGAAATCTCCATTTTTTCAACCGGAACCTTTGGGTTAGATGAGGCTGATGTACCCGAAAATACATTATTAAAAATATCAGATACTGTTTTACCGAGGGTTCCCCCTGTCATAGGCAGGCCGAAAAGCATCCATTTCAGATTGCTGTCAATTTGTATCGTTCTGCCCTTAAAGGCGTTTCGCTGAAATACTGATACCGGATTTGGGGCCTTGGCCTTGATCTGGAGCCCACCGCGCAAACCTTTAAAAAGCGGCATATTAAAGTGTAGACTGGCATTATCAGCTTCCTGATTATTAATGGATCGATTAAATTGCGCCTGCGCCACCATGGCAAAAGGAAGGGTAAACGTTGATACCATTTCGCGGGGTACCTTGTTATCGTTATATTCCTGAATAAAATGCTTTACTACCGAAAGCGGTGTGATAGGAACAAGATAAGGGCTTTCTGAAAAAATATGTGTTGGGATGCCGTCATTATCATACACCATGAGGCCCGGGGTAACGGTTACCAGGTCTGCGGGGTCTGGCGCCCCTTCAATGGGCAGTGGTATGTTGAGTACCGGCTCCCATGAAATTTGCGGCAGCGTAACCGCACGAACGTATTGACCGCTGGTCACTACATCCATATTCAAAATCTGTAGCGGCAGGTTTAAAGGTCCTATAGATCCAGGCTGAGTATCTACCCTGCTAAAATTGGTAACCCCATCCGCGTTTCGGTTAACCCGGATATCGGTGCCAAAACTAACCCCCATCTGGTCGGCATTACTGGATACATCTAATAACATAAATGTATCCTTGGGCAACACCCAACGATCTCCACGCGAAAACTGGCTGTAACTGCTTACATCGGCAGGCAGATCAGGTATTTGAAAATTGGGCGAATTAATTACTGTATTAAACACCTTATCAACCGGTGCAGATTGATCTAAAACCTGGTTCAATCCCGGATTTGTACTAATCTTGTTGGCCGCTATCTTTAATTCATCGGCGTTTATATTCCTGATAAACTGATCCCTGATATTTATTACAGGTTTTACATCAGTAGTTATATCCCTAATAACAGGTTTAATGAAAGGGTCTGGCGTAATATCAGGACGAAGCCGTGTTTGTATATCTCTATTGAAGGTACCCACACCAAACTGAAATGTGGCAGGTACCAACGGCTTATCAACAGCTCCATCGGCTGCCTTTGGCAAGTTGGCTGTGATCAACGACCAATCAAAGGCCGCGAACCTGAAATATAAGTAACCTTCATTTTCTGGTAATGGAGTAGCCTCCTTATCGGCCGACCATTTAACGAATGCGGCAAGTGCCAGACCGAGGTTACTAATATCAAGCGAAGCCGGATCTCTTTGGATGGCCGTGTAACTGGACACATAAGGATCTGGTAAGGTTGGCAAATATTGATGAACCCCATACATCAGTACCAGGCCTCCGTTTTTGAGTTGATTGTCTCCCTCCAATTCACCGGAAAGAAACAGGCTATAAGGTGCGGTTACTTTAAAAAGCGCATTACGCAGGGCAATAGCATATTGTTTATAGGCAGCCGGATTATTAACATTGCCATCAAACAGGAGGTCATTGTCAAGTACATTCACTTTGAATATGGTTTCTTCCTGTACTATCCAGGCCAGTGCGATGGAAGATTGCAATTTAAACGGCAGACCATTGGCATCAACAGGGC
>Ga0247742_10000205_pt1 | contig 50750 bp, 37 predicted proteins | sample UWRJL208509C2_FD_180944 | JGI IMG/M metagenome (GOLD analysis project Ga0247742, IMG submission 180944) | Plant litter microbial communities from Arlington Agricultural Research Station in Wisconsin, United States - UWRJ-L208-509C-2 | ecosystem: Environmental > Terrestrial > Plant litter >...
ACACCGTGAACGTGCCCCAGGTCGATGCCGCCATCGATCGGGAAAAAGCCAAGACCCACGGCGTCGCCGTCAGCGACATCTTCGACACCCTGCAGATTTACCTGGGTTCGCTGTATGCCAACGACTTCAACCGCTTCGGTCGTACTTACCAGGTCAACGTTCAGGCTGAGCAACAGTTCCGCCTCGAGCCGGACCAGATCGGCCAGTTGAAAGTGCGCAACAACAAAGGCGAGATGATCCCGCTGGCGACCTTCATCAAGGTCAGCGACACCTCGGGCCCGGACCGCGTGATGCACTACAACGGCTTCATCACCGCTGAAATCAACGGTGCGGCAGCGCCGGGCTACAGCTCTGGCCAAGCCGAGAAAGCCATCGAGAAGTTGCTGAAAGAAGAGCTGCCCAACGGCATGACCTACGAGTGGACCGACCTGACGTATCAGCAAATCCTCTCCGGCAACACCGCGCTGTTCGTGTTCCCGCTCTGCGTATTGCTGGCGTTCCTGGTGCTCGCCGCCCAATACGAAAGCTGGAGCCTGCCATTGGCGGTGATCCTGATCGTACCGATGACCTTGCTGTCGGCCATTACCGGGGTAATTGTTTCTGGAGGCGACAACAACATCTTCACCCAGATCGGCTTGATCGTACTCGTGGGGCTTGCGTGTAAGAACGCGATTCTGATTGTCGAGTTCGCCAAGGACAAACAGCAGGACGAAGGCCTCAGCCCGCTCGCCGCGGTCCTGGAAGCTTGCCGCCTGCGTCTGCGGCCGATTCTGATGACCTCCTTCGCGTTCATCATGGGTGTGGTTCCGCTGGTGCTCTCCAGCGGTGCCGGTGCCGAGATGCGTCATGCCATGGGCGTGGCGGTGTTCTCCGGGATGCTGGGGGTGACCTTCTTCGGTCTGTTGTTGACCCCGGTGTTCTACGTACTGATTCGTAACTTTGTGGAGCGCGGTGAAGCGCGCAAAGCGGCCAAGGCCCTGAAACTGGAGTCGCAACAATGAGCCTGAAAGTCTTCCTGCCCAGCTTGTTGGTACTGGCGCTGAGCGCCTGTGCCGTCGGCCCGGACTACAAGGCCCCGACCACGGAAGCCGCCCACATCACCAACGCCACCGATGGCGCTGCCGGTCAGAAGAACTTCGACCGCGCTCGCTTCGAAGGCATCTGGTGGCAGCAGTTCGACGATCCGACCCTCAACCAGTTGGTGACGCAATCGCTGCAAGGCAACCGTGAGTTGCGCGTCGCCTTTGCCCGCCTGCGGGCGGCCCGGGCGATTCGTGATGACGCCAGCAATGACGCCATGCCGACTATCACCAGCCGGGCCAGCAGTGACCTCGGCAAGGGCCAGATTCCAGGCCAGACCACTAAGCGGGTCAACAGTGAACGCTACGACCTGGGCCTGGACATGGCCTGGGAACTGGATCTGTTCGGACGCATCCAGCGCAACCTGGAAGCGACCGACGCCGATCAAGGGTCGGCCGAGGCGGACCTCTACCAACTGCAAGTCACCATGATTGCCGAACTGGTGGATGCCTATGGCCAACTGCGGGGCGCGCAACTGCGGGAAAAAATCGCCCTGGCCAACTTGAAGAACCAGCAGGATTCGCGTGGCATCACCATCAACCTGCGTGATGCCGGTGTCGGTGACCAACTGGACGTGGAGCGTGCCGATGCCCGCCTCGCCTCCGTGGAAGCCAGCGTGCCGCAATTGCAGGCGGAACAGGTGCGGCAGAAAAACCGCATCGCCACCCTGCTGGGCGAACGCCCGGACAAGCTGACCGTGGACCTCAGCCCGAAAGATCTGCCGGCCATTGCCAAGGCCTTGCCGATCGGTGACCCGGGTGAGTTGCTGCAACGCCGTCCGGACATCCTCAGTGCCGAGCGCCAACTGGCGGCCGCCACGGCGCGGATCGGCGTGGCCAAGGCCGACCTGTTCCCACGGGTCAGCCTCAGCGGTTTCCTCGGTTTCACCGCCGGTCGTGGTTCGCAGATCGGTTCCTCGGCGGCCAACGCCTGGGCACTGGGCCCGAGCATTACCTGGGCGGCATTCGACCTGGGCAGCGTGCGAGCGCGCTTGCGCGGCGCCAATGCCGAAGCGGATGGCGCGCTGGCGACTTACGAACAGCAAGTTTTGCTGGCCCTGGAAGAATCGGAAAATGCCTTCAGCGACTACGGCAAACGCCAACAACGCTTGATCTCGCTGATTCGTCAGAGTGAGTCCAGCCGTGCCGCCGCCGACCTCGCCGAGATTCGTTACCGCGAAGGCACCGTCGACTTCCTGGTGCTGCTCGACGCACAACGGGAACGCTTGGCGGCCGAAGACACCCAGGCCCAGGCCGAAATCGACTTGTACCGTGGCATCGTCGCGATCTACAAGGCCCTCGGTGGCGGCTGGGCGCCAGAGACTGTCGCCAGCCAGTAACACAGGTTTTTAAAGAGCTCCTTTGGTTGGCCGCAACCAACCATATTTTTGCCCCGCGCCCTATTCGGTCGCGGGGATTTTTTTCGTCTGTTGCTGTTGCGAGCGATCCCGGGTTTCCAGCACCGTCACCGTGGCGGTAGTCCCCGCTCTTAAACGGTCACGGCCGGGATAATCGAGGTCGATGCCAATCCGCACCGGCACCCGCTGCGCCAGCTTGACCCAGGTGTAGCTGGGATTGATGTTGGCCAGCAAACGACTGCCCGGCGCGTTTTCCCGGTCGGCGATGGCGAAGGCGATGCTCTGCACCGTGCCACCGAAGCGTTCCCCACTCATCAAGGCGATATCCACCCGGTCGCCCTCCTCGATTCGCGGCAGCTTGGTCTCCTCGAAATAGCCGCTGACATAGAACGAATCACTGTCGACCAACGCCAACAGTGCGCCACCGGCCACCGCGTAATCGCCTTCGCGGGTCAGCAGGTTCGTCACGTAGCCACTGACCGGCGACAGCACCCGGGTCCGTTGCAGGTCCAACTCGGCCTGGTGCAGCGCCGACACCGCCAGTTGCACATTGGCCTCGGCCAGACCGAGGTTGGCCTGGTTGCGCAACAGATCGGCCTGGGCCACCGCGACTTCGGTGCTGGACTTCTCATACTCTTCACCGGAAATCGCAAACCCCTGCTTGAGCGACCGCCGCCGGCGTTCTTCGCTTTGCCGTTGCTTGAGGAGCACTTCGCTGGAGGTGATGGTGGCCTGGGATTGGCCTAGCGTGGCCTTGGCCACTTCCACCGAGCGCTGGGCGTGTTCCACCGCCAGGCGATATCGTGCGGGATCGATCTCCAGCAGCAGTTGGCCCTTGTCCACGTGCTGGTTGTCCTGCACCCCCAGGTTGACGATCCGCCCCGACACGTCCGCTGACAAGGTCACCACATCCGCACGCACCCGCGCATCGCGCGTCCAGGGCGCGCGGGTGTAATGTTCCCAGGCGAACCAGCCCAGCACAAAGGCCAGCAGCACCAAAAGCAAGGTCAACAATCGCGGTAGCAGCTTCTTCACCTGTTCAGGCTCCCATCAGCAAAATCAGTGTGGCGCAGACGCAGGCGTACAGCGCGCCCTCAAACAACGCTTCATGCCAGACGAAACGCAACAGTCCGAGCCGGCGTAACCCCCAGTCCAGGACCATAAACAGCGGGATCGCCAGCAACAGCGCCTGGGCAATCGGCGGCAAGTAGACGCCACCGAGTTCGAAATCAATGGGCAAGGGCCGGCACTCCTTCGGTTTCCGGTTCGAGGTAGCGTTGGTAGCGCTCGATGAATGACACCACGATCAGCAACGACACGCGCATCCTGAACACCGACCACAGGTGTTCATGCACCATGACGTGCAGGTCGTCCAGCTCCTCACCCAGGGTTTTCAGGTTCGTCAGCAGCAGCGGCACGTCAACATCCGGCCGGCCGGCCACCCATCGACCGGTGTCCCGTACCGCCTTCAATAATCGACTCTGTAAATCGGTCGGCAACAAGCGGTTGCGCTGCGCCTGCTGCTTGAGCTGATTGAGTGCCGTGCCCAGGGCCATGCAGGCCAGGCTCACTTCAAACAGTTCTTTTGAGCGAGCATCCCTGACGGCGGGCAGTAAGCCGAGCATCAGGGTCAGGCGATCCACCAGGCGGCTTTCGAACGCGAACTGTTGTTCATCGCTGGAGGACGTCTTGAGCAAGGCATACACCTGATCCCGACTCTCCTTGAACAAGCGGCGCATCCGCAGGCCAGGGCTGAAGGGAAAAATCCAGCTGTAGACCAGAATCGCCAATACCGCAGCGCTGATGTAGGCGCCAGCGAACTCGAACCATTGAATCGCCGTGTTCTGCCCGATGCCGACGTTTTGCGGGCCAAGCATGAGGAAACTGGTCAAGCCCAGGCCGATGCCCATGCCGGCGGTGGCCGGGCTCGATAACCCGACGGCGACGACATACAGCAAGGGCGCCAGCAACAAGGCCAGCAACTCGAAGTCACTGATCGCCGGCACCAGCATGAATTGGTAGAACGCGGAAATCACCAGGGCCATGCCCAGGCCCCTGGCGTAACTCTGGCTGGCCAGCAGCGGTCGGGGAAACGTCGCCATCAGCGAGCAGAGAATGCCCAACAGAATCATCCCGCCCCGGGCACCGTCCCAAGCGGTTTCAATCCACACCAGCCCAGCCACCACCAACGCAATGAAGGCGCGGGTGGCGTTCATGGCGGCGAGGGTGAAATCCAGGTGCAACGGGTTTTCTTGACCCCGGAACATGCAACTGGCTTCCCGCCCCTCCTGGATGGCATCGCTGAGTTCGAGAATCTGCTCCAGTTGCTGCAACATGCGCGCTTGCTCCCAACGCAGGGCCCAGGCCAAAGAGCGCAACGTAGCGGACAAGTCTTCAGTGAGCTGCTCGGCGAGGTAGGCCTGGTCCTCGAACTGGTGCTGCAACCGGGCAAACCGTTGTCGCCACTCTTCGGGCAGCGACCGCCCCTGCTGCGCCAACTCATCGAGGAACGCCAGCTCTTCGGCCCGCAGGCGCTGGATGTCCGCGGGCAAATCCCCGACCCAACGCGCCTGCAGCAGCTCCCGTTGATGACGCAGGATGGTCAGCCGCGACGTCAGCAGCACCAGTTGATTGCCCAGCAACTGCACCAGTTGGTTGGCGCTGCGCAAACGTGGCGCGTCGAAATACAGATGCCGACGCAAGCCTTCGAGGGCGCTGATCTCGCCCAACAACTGCATTTGTCGACGATGGAAATCGGCGTCACTTTCTTCGGTTCGCAGCACCGCCGCGGCGTGGGTAGCGATCAGGCGGATCACTTGATCGACCTTGGCAAAATAGCCATGGGCCACCGCTTCCGGGCGCGCCGTCAACAGACTGACCACGCACACACAGGCCACCGCCAACAGGGTTTCCGTGACCCGGGTGACCGCCAGCATGAAAGTCCCGTCCTGGTCCGGCACCGCCAGCAAGGCCACGACCACGGCGGTGTATCCGCTGAGGACGAAGGCTTGTGAACTGGTGTAGCGCAGCAAGGTGCCACCGGCGGTACAAATCGCCAGCCATAGCGCCAGAGTGACAATGAACGGCACGGGCGCCTGGGGGAAAGTCGCCATGATCAGAACCGCGACAATGGCCCCGACGGTGGTGCCGATGATTTGGCCAAAACTGCGCGCCAGGGCCATGCCCGCCAGCGGTTGGCTGACGATCACCACCGCCATGATCGACCACTTGGGTTGGTCGAGGTCAAAAATGAACGCCAGGTACAGCGTCAGCAGGCCCGCGATAACGGTTCTCAAGGCAAACAGCAGCGTCCCCTGGCTGGGGTGGATCACGGCTTTGAAATAGACAATCAACGACTGCATGGTCAGGCTCAAACGGGTCTGGTCCAGCAAGCGTAGTCACTGGTGGGCGGTCCCGACAGCTTTCGGAATGGACAGTGGTTGTAGGCAAATTCACTAGTGCCTGTGCGACTTGCGCGTATCAAGGTTTGACTCAAGGCGCTGCCTGACCGAAGCTGGCGCCTCCGCTATCGCCTGCCAGCTGTCGGATTACTGCATGTCCAAGCCCCGCCGCTATTTGCTCATCATCCTGTGTGTTCTGTGTGCCTTGGGCCTGGCCTGGGCCTTGATGCGCAGCACGACGCCAGTGATTCCGGAAGCGATCAAGCACGGTTACAGCGAAGCCCTGGCCCAGGCACGTAACGGCCAACCCGGCGCGGCGCGGGTGCTGTATCAGCAACTCGGGCGCCCCGATTTGTCCGCCAAGCGCCGCATCTGGCTGCTCGCCGAACTGCCTAACTACCCCAGCCCGCAAGCCTTGAAACTGGCGGATGCGGACCTTCAGCATTCGTCCGCCGATGTGCGCCAGGCCGCGATCAAGAGCGTGCTGGGCCTGGTGCCCAGCGGTCAGCGCAGCCTGTTGCTCGGCCCGCTGCTCGACGACCCGGAGCAAAGCGTGCGTTTCGCCACGGTCAACGCTCTGCTCGGCTTGTCGCCGGATGACCTCGGTCTTTACTTTGGCCCCTTGCAGCAAGCCATCGACGCCTATGAGGCGCAGCTCAAGACCCAGCCGGAAAGTGCCGCGACCTTTTACCAACTGGCACGCCTGCACTTGCACAACGCCGAATTGAAGGACGCGCAACAAGCTCTGGAGCAGACCTTGCGCCTGGAGCCCGGCAACTTGCCGGCGCTGGTGATGCAGATCGAAGTGCTGGACCGGCAAGGCCAGAACGACGCCGCCCGACAGTTGCTGGCCAAGCAACTGCAAGCCCAGCCCGATTCAGCGTACCTGCAACACGCCCTCGGCCTGTGGCTGTTGCATCACGGGCAAAGCGAGTTCGCCGTGCTGGGCCTGTCCAAAGCAGTCGAACTCGATCCGAACAACAAGGACTACCGTTACGACCTGGCCACGACCCTGCACGGTGAACAAGAATTGGAAGCCGCGCAGAAGCAACTGCAAGAGATCGTTCAACGGCATCCCTCGGATCGCAAGGCCCGGGTGTTGCTGATCAATTACTGGACAGAAAGCGGCCAATTACAGAACGTGCAGATCCTGCTGGCGCAACTTGAGCAGCTCAACCCTGATGATCCTGCGCTGCAACAGGGACTCTGACGCACTTTCAGCAAATTTCGTGGAACCCCGATAACGGCCAAAGGTCAAGTGAACAGGCAGTCTCCTCAGGCACTCCAGGCCTGCTGCCTCGCTTCCCCTAGTCATGAGAGGGTTTTTTTTGAGTACATCCAACGAGTTCATCAGCGACAAGGCCGCCACCGGCATCGAAGGTCTGGACGACATCCTGTCCGGCGGCTTGTCTCGCAGCCACGTGTTTTTACTGGAGGGAGAACCCGGAACCGGCAAAACCACAGTGGCCCTGCACTTTCTGCTGGCCGGCGCAAAAGCCGGCGAGCGCTCGTTGTACATCACCTTGTCGGAAACCGAACGGGAATTGCGCCAAGGTGCGCGATCCCACGGCTGGGAACTGGATGAGCACATCCATATCTTCGAGCTGACGCCGCCGGAAAGCTTGCTCAACGCCGAACACCAGCAAAGCCTCCTGTATTCCTCGGACCTGGAGCTGGGTGAAGCCACTAAGCAAATCTTCGAGGTGGTGGAACGGATCAAGCCGACACGCGTCGTGCTCGACAGCCTGTCTGAAATCCGTCTGTTGGCGCAAAGCTCGTTGCGTTATCGCCGGCAGATCCTGGCGATCAAGCACTACTTCGTGCGCTATGACGCGACCGTGTTGCTGCTCGACGACCTGACCACCGAATCCCTCGACAAGACCGTACACAGTGTGGCCCACGGCGTGGTTCGTCTCGAAGAGCTGACGCCCAACTATGGCGCCGAACGTCGACGCATCCGCGTAGTGAAGTATCGTGGGCAGAAATACCGTGGCGGTTTTCACGATTTCACCATCATGGCCGATGGCGTCCACGTGTTTCCACGTCTAGTGGCCGCCGAGCACCGTGGCGGTTATGACCGTCGCCAGTTGACCAGTGGCATCGCGGAAATGGACGCCCTGCTCGGTGGCGGCATCGAAACCGGTTCCAGCACGCTGATCCTCGGTCCGGCCGGTACCGGCAAATCGCTGATCTCGATGATCTTTGCCGCCGCCGCCGTGGCTCGTGGCGAAAAAGCTGCCCTGTTTATCTTCGATGAAGAACTGGGCCTGCTGTTCGAGCGCATGAAAAACATGGGCATCGACCTGGACGCCTTACAAGCCACCGGCAATCTGCTGATCGAACAAGTCGATGCGGCGGAACTGTCCCCCGGCGAGTTCTCCCACCGCGTGCGGCGTTGCGTGGATGAGGGCCAGATCAAGACTGTAGTCATCGACAGCATCAACGGCTATCAAGCGGCAATGCCGGAAGAAAACGCGCTGGTGCTGCACATGCACGAGTTGTTGCTGTACCTGAACCGCAAGGGCGCGGCCACGTTTATGACGGTGGCGCAACACGGTCTGGTCGGCGACATGCAGGCCCCGGTAGACATCACTTACCTGGCCGACACGGTGATTCTGTTGCGTTACTTCGAAGCCTTGGGCAAGGTCCGCCGGGCGATCTCGATCATCAAGAAACGCACTGGCAGCCATGAATCGACCATCCGTGAATACCGGATTTCCAGTCAGGGCATGACCATCGGCAAACCGTTGGAAGCCTTCCAAGGCGTGCTTCGCGGCGTACCGACCTACCTCGGCGCTAGCAATCCCCTGCTCAAGGATGACCACCTGTGACGTTAGACACGGCACTGTCCGAGCGGGCGCTGATCCTCGCGCCGCTGGGCCGTGACAGCCAGATTGCGCAGATGATTCTCAAGGAAGCCGGCTTCGGCGGCACCATCACCGCCGATCTCTCAGCGATGTGCGGTGAGCTGGATCAGGGTGCCGGTCTGTTACTGATCGCTGCCGAGGCCCTGCAAGGACCGGAACTGGAAAGCCTGCTGCTTTATCTGGAGCAGCAACCTGCCTGGTCCGACCTGCCGATCGTGATGTTGACCCATCACGGCGGCCCCGAGAATAATCCCGCGTCGCGGGTCGGCAACCAGTTGGGCAACGTGACGTTCCTGGAACGGCCCTTCCATCCCGTGACCCTGGTCAGCCTGGTGACCACCGCTTTGCGCGGTCGACGACGACAGTACGACGCCAGGGATCGGCTGATCGACCTCAGCAACAGTGAGCTGCGTCTACAAACCACTCTGGAAACCCTTGAACAACAGGTCGAGGAGCGCACCGCGCAACTTCGGCACAACGAAGAAGCATTACGCCAGTCGCAGAAAATGGAAGCGGTGGGCCAGCTCACCGGCGGTATCGCCCACGACTTCAACAACATGTTGACCGGCATTATTGGCAGCCTGGAATTACTGCGGCGACGCCTGGCCCGAGGGCGCCTCGATGATCTGGACAGCCTGATCGACCTCGGTGTCACCTCCGCGAACCGCGCCGCCGGCCTCACCCATCGCTTGCTCGCCTTCTCCCGCCGCCAATCCCTGGATTCCAAAGCCGTCGAGATGAATACCCTGGTGACATCCATGGGTGAACTGCTGCAACGCAGCCTTAACGAAAGCATTCGCCTCGATATGCAACTGCACGATGGCTTGTGGGTGGCCGAGGCCGATCCCAATCAGCTGGAAAGCGCCCTGCTCAACCTGGTGCTCAACGCCCGCGACGCCATGCCCAACGGCGGCAACCTAGTGGTGAAAACGTTTAACCAGCACCTGGACAGCGACTTCACCGAGGCCTACAGCAATCTGGAGCCGGGGGACTACGTGGTGTTGTCGGTTCAAGACAATGGCTGCGGCATGCCGCAAAGCGTGATCAACCGTGCGTTCGATCCGTTTTTCACCACCAAGCCCATCGGCCAAGGCACCGGGCTCGGGCTGTCGATGATTTATGGTTTCAGTAAACAGTCCCATGGCCACGTGTCGATCGACAGCGAGTTAGACCAGGGCACCACGGTCAATCTGTTCCTGCCACGCTTCAAGGGCGAGCCGGTCACCGATTCCACGGCAGATACCCTGCTGCCACCGTATGCGCGCAATGGCGAGACGGTGTTGATCGTCGAAGACGATCCGGCGGTGCGGGTCTTGGTCAGTGCGGTACTGGGCGAGTTGGGTTATGCCTTCGTCGAGGCCAGTGATGCGGACGGTGCGGTGCCGATTCTCAACTCCCCGCAACGGATCGACCTGCTGATCAGCGACGTCGGCTTACCCGGCATGAACGGTCGGCAACTGGCGGAAATCGGCCGGCAGTATCGGCCCGACCTCAAAGTGTTGTTCATCACTGGTTACGCCGAACACGCGGCAGTGCGTGGCGGCTTCCTCGACCCGGGGATGCAGATGATCACCAAGCCCTTCACCTTCGACCTGCTGACCGCCAAGGTGCGGGAGATGATCTGCGATTGATCGCCGATCATCTGTCCCTCATAGCTCAGCTCAGCTGAGCATGTCCTGCATGATTTCCTGCAACACATCCAGATCGAAGGGCTTGCCCAGGATCGGTGCGGTGCGGGTAATCGGGCTGTCGGTCTCGCGAATTTCCTGCGGATAGCCGCTGATGAAAATCACCTTGAGCTCCGGTCGCAACTTGACCGCCGGCTCGGCGATTTGCACCCCGGAGATTCCGCCCGGCAGGCGGAAGTCGGTAATCATCATGTCCAGGTGCGGTTTACTGGCGAGGATTTCGAAGGCCTGCTCGCCGTTTTCCGCTTGCAGCACCCGGTAGCCCTCCCCCGACAGATAGGCGGCCAGCACCATCAGAATCGAGGGGTCATCTTCGACGATCAGTACGACGTCTTGTGCATCTTCACTCATGGGAAGCCTTTGTTCGGTCAATAGCTGCTGATACGACCATGGGGTCACACAGAGGTTGCGTGAATCTGGCTGTTTTCCTACAGCGGCAGACAAACGCGAAAAAGGGCACCCTCGTTGATCTTGCTCTCGACGGTGATGGTGCCGCCGTGGGCGGCGACGATTTGCTCGGAAATAAACAGGCCCAGGCCCAGCCCGGCGATGACCGTTTTCGCGGACACCCGCTCGAATTGCTGGAAGATGCGCTTCTGGTTCTCTTCACTGATGCCGATGCCATGGTCCTGCACCTCGACCCGCGCCTGGCCAGCCTCGCTGTAGACCCGCACCTGAATCTGGCTCTTGCCACCATAACGCAGGGCATTGGTCAGCAGGTTCGAAACCACCTGTTCGATGCGAAACTCGTCCCACTGGCCGACGACCGGCTCTGGGGCCTCGAAGCGGACCGAGGCCTCGGCCGCATCGACCTGAGGTGCAAAGTTCTGCAACAAATTACCGACCAGTTGCATCAGATCGAAACGACTGGGACGGATCGACAACTTGCCAGTGCGAATCCGCGAGACGTCAAGCATGTCTTCGATCAAGCGGATCAGGCTTTTGATCTGCCGCTCATCGCGGTCGACCATTGCGTGCATCTTGTCCAGGGTAAACGCTGCCGCATTGTCCCGGGCCAAGTGCATCTTGCGCAGTTGGGTTTCAAGGATCAGGCCGTTGAGCGGCGTGCGCACTTCATGGGCGACGATCGACATAAAGTCATCGCGCATGCGGACCGCTTGCTCCAGCTCCGACTGGGTGCTCTGCAATTGCTTGAGCAGCGCTTCTTGCTCGCGGCGGCTCTGTTCCAGGGCTTCGACCTGCTGCTTCATGGCCTTGCTCTGACGGAACAGGTCAACGAACACGTTGACCTTGCTCTTGACCGCGTGGATGTCCAGCGGCTTGTGCAGGAAGTCCACCGCACCGCTTTCGTAACCTTTGAACGCGTAGTTCAGTTCACGGCCGGCGGCACTGACGAACACAATCGGAATGTTCTTGGTTTTCTCGGTGCCGCGCATCAGTTCGGCCAGCTCGAAACCGTTCATCCCGGGCATCTGCACGTCGAGAATGGCCATGGCGAACTCGTGCTGCAGCAGCAACGACAGCGCCTCATCGGCGGACAAGGCTTTGTAGACCATGCGGTCTTCGCGCTTGATCAGCGCTTCGAGCGCCAGCAGGTTCTCCGGCAGATCGTCGACGATCAGCAGTTTGGCTTGAATTTCATTCAGCATGCGATTCGTTCCAGCTCGACAAGCAGACGGCCGATGCCGCGTAAAGGGAGAATGTGATCGGGTTGGTGCAACTTCAGCGCCGCGGCGGGCATGGTCGCGACCTGGGCTTCCGCCGGGTCCTGGACCACTGTCAGACCGCCGTGTTGCTTGACCAGCGCCAGGCCGCGCGCACCGTCGTGATTGGCGCCGGTCAACAGCACCGCCGCGAGCCCGGGGCCGTAGGTGTCGGCGGCGGACTCGAACAGGAAGTCGATGGACGGCCGCGAATGGTGCAAACGCGCCTCCAGGCTCAAGGACAAACTGCGGTCATGCTCGATCGACAGGTGATAACCCGGCGTCGCGAAATACAGGGTGCCGGGCTCGATGCTGAGCTTGTCCGCCGCCTCCAGCACCGGCATGGCCACGCGGCGGCCAAACACGTCCGCCAATTGGCTGCGGCGTTCATCCGGCAGGTGCAGCACAACGATGATCGGCAAGGCAAACCCCTGAGGCAGCGGGCTGAACAGCTTGAGCAACGCCTCAACGCCGCCGGCCGACGCACCGATCACAATGGCCTCGATGCGAGGCAAGGTTGCGCTGTTCATAATTTGCGGTAGATCCGTTCTTGTTTGACCAGCGGCTCGAACTGCTTGCCGTAGGCCGAAAAATCCAGGGTTTCCTTGCTGCCCAGCACCAGGAAACCCCGATGACAAAGCGACTCGTGAAACAGCCCGAAGGCCCGATCCTGAAGTTTCTTATTGAAATAGATCAATACGTTACGGCATGAAATCAACTGAGTTTCAGAGAACACACTGTCGGTCGCCAGGCTGTGGTCGGCGAAGGTCACGTTCTCGCACAAGGTCTTGTCGAAAATCGCGTAGTCGTACGCTGCCGTGTAGTAGTCGGCAAACGAGCGCTGGCCGCCGGCCTGCTGGTAGTTTTGAGTGTAGGCGCGGATGTTCTCCAGGGAGAAAATCCCCTGCTTGGCCTTTTCCAGCGAGTGCGGATTGATGTCGGTGGCGTAGATGATCGTGCGCTCCAACAGCCCCTCCTCGCGCAACAGGATGGCCATGGAGTAGACCTCCTCCCCGGTGCTGCAACCGGCAATCCACACTTTGATCGACGGATAGGTCCTGAGCAGTGGCACCACTTCCCGGCGAATCGCCAGGAAGTGCGACGGATCGCGGAACATCTCGCTGACTGGAATCGTCAGCAATTGCAGCAGTTGCATGAACATGGTCGGGTCGTGCAGGACCCGCTCTTGCAGGGCGGAAATGGTATTGCACTCGAACTGACTCAGCGCGTGCTTGACCCGACGCTTGATCGAAGCGCCGGAGTAATCGCGAAAGTCGTAGCTGTATTTGAGGTAAATCGCCTCGATCAACAACCGCAATTCGATATCGGTATTTCGCTCCACTTAGATACGTTCCATCTTCGGTAACCACACGCGAATCAGCGAGAACAGGCGATCCAGGTCGATGGGCTTGGCCAGGTAATCGTTGGAGCCCGCTTGCAGGCAGCGCTCCTGATCGTCCTTCATGGCCTTGGCCGTTACCGCGATGATCGGCAGCTTGCGAAAGCGCGGATCCTTGCGGATCTCGATGGTGGCTTCAAAACCATCCATCTCCGGCATCATCACGTCCATCAGCACTAGGTCGATGTCCTCGACTTCATTCAGTTTTTCGATCGCTTCCCGGCCATTACGCCCAATCACCACGACCGCGCCTTTTTGCTCCAGAGCACTGGTGAGGGCGAAGATGTTGCGCACATCGTCGTCCACCAGCAGCACCTTACGACCCTCGAAGACCTTGTCGCGGCTGCGCGCGGTCTTGAGCATCTTCTGCCGTTCATGGGACAACTTGGATTCGACTTTGTGCAGAAAGAGTGTGACCTCATCCAGCAGACGCTCGGGCGAGCGTGCGCCTTTGATGATGATCGAGCGCGAATACTTGCGCAGGTCCGCTTCTTCGTCGCGGGTCAGGTTGCGCCCGGTGTAGACAATCACCGGCGGGAACGAGCGAATGTCTTCGGTGGACATGCGCTTGAGCAGGTCATTACCCAGCATGTCCGGCAGTTTCAAGTCGATGATCATGCAGTCGTAGACATTGTCCCGCAGCAGGTCCAGGGCTTGCTGCGCCAGGCCCACCGCGGTGATTTCAATATCTTCATCGCCGATCAACCGGGCGATGCTGTCGCGCTGCAAGTCATCGTCTTCCACCAGCAACACGCGCTTGACCTTCTGGGTCAGCTTGGCTTCCAGACGGGCGAACACGTCCTTGAGCTCTTCGCGGGTGGTGGGCTTGACCGCATAACCGATGGCGCCCATGTGCATGGCGGCTTCGACCCGGTCTTCGACCGAAATCACGTGAACCGGAATGTGGCGGGTTTCGGCGTGCTCTTTCAGGCGCTGCAACACGGTCAAACCGGAATGGTCCGGCAGGCGCATGTCCAGCAGGATCGCGTCTGGCACGTATTGCCGGGCCAGGTCATAGCCTTCATCGGCGCCATGGGCCACCAGGCACTGGTAACCCAGCTCATGGGCCAAGTCATAAAGGATATGGGCGAAGTTCTGCTCGTCTTCCACCACCAGGATGCACCGGGTGGTGAACGGCGCCTTATCACGGTCGTCGGCGAAGCGCGGGATATCGACCTCGGCAATCAGCGGCACCGGAGGCGCAACTACCGGAGGCGGCGCGGCCACTGGCGCTGAGACTCGCAGCGGTTCGGCCGGGGTTTCCCCAGGCTCGACGTATTGCTCAGGCAATACCAGGGTGAACGCACTGCCCTGCCCCGGCTCACTGCTGACGCTGATCGAGCCACCGAGCAAGGTCGCCAGGTCGCGAGAAATCGACAGGCCCAGGCCTGTACCGCCGTAACGCCGGTTGGTGGTGCCATCAGCCTGGCGGAAGGCTTCGAAGATGCTGTCCTGCTGGTCGGCGGCAATACCGATCCCGGAATCCCGAACGATAAAGGCCACGCCACCGCCGGCCTGACGGGCAACGGTCAGGCTGACCGCGCCTTTCTCTGTGAACTTCACCGCGTTGGACAGCAGGTTCTTGATGATCTGTTCCAGACGCTGGCGGTCGGTGAACAGCATGTGCGGCGCATCGGCCTGCAAATGCACTTGGAAATCCAGGCGTTTGTCACTGGCCAGTGGGTGGAACATGCCACGCAGGCCTTCCACCAGGCGCGCGACACTGGTGTTTTCCGGGCGAACTTCGAGTTTGCCGGCCTCGACCTTGGAGATATCCAGAATGTCGTTAATCAAGTTGAGCAGGTCGTTGCCGGCGGAATAGATCGACTCGGCGAACTTCACTTGCTCGGCGCTGAGATTGTCCTGCGGGTTTTCCGCCAGCAACTTGGCCAGGATCAGCGAACTGTTGAGCGGCGTGCGCAACTCATGGGACATGTTGGCGAGAAATTCGGATTTGTACTTGCTCGAGCGCTGCAACTCCTCGGCACGCTCTTCGAGCTGCACCTGGACCTGATTCAGTTCGCTGTTCTTCTGGTCCATGGCGTCGCGCTGTTCGGCGAGGATCTGCGCCTGTTCGGCCAGTTGCTCGTTGGTCTGCTCCAGCTCGACTTGCTGGGTTTCCAGATTGACCTGCGACTCCTTGAGCACCCGGGACTGTTCTTCCAGTTCTTCGTTGGCGGTCTTGAGCTCTTCCTGCTGCACCTGCAGCTCTTCGTTGAGCTGTTGGGTTTCCGCCAACACCTCTTGCAGGCGCTGGCGATAACGCGCGGCTTCGATGGAAGTGCCGATGTTGCCGGCGATGAGTTCGAGCAGTTCGATGTCCCGATCATCCAGTGGACGCAGGAAGCCCAGTTCGATCACGCCGTTGACGCGTTCATCGTCACTGGTTGGCACCACCAGCACACTGTGCGGCAGGCCTTCACCCAGTCCGGAACTGACCTTGAAGTAATCGGCCGGCACGTTGTCCAGGCGAATCAGCCGCCCTTGCTGCGCGGCTTGGCCGGCAATGCCTTCGTCGTTGTAGATCGATTGTTCCTGGGCTTCCTGCTCCCGGGAAAAACCGTAAGACGCGATGCGCTTCAGGCCGCCGTGTTCTTCGCGCACGTAAATGGCAGCGACCGCCGTGCCCATGTACTGGGCGCAAAATTGCAGGATGTTGCGGCCCAACACGTTGAGGGTCAGTTGCCCGAGGACCTGCTCGGCCAGTTCGGTCTGACCGTTGCGCAGCCAGGCTTGCTGTTCCAGACGCAGCGCGCTTTTCTGCTGAGCGGCCAGGGTCGCGCTGTAGCTGTTCGACAGCGCGAGCAAATCACGGCGGCCGGCGTAGGCCAGCAAGGCACTGATGCCGGCGACAAACAGCAGATAGAGGCCGATGCTCCAGATCGTGGTGCGCCGCACATCTTCGTTGCGGGCGGTGCGCAGGGTCTGCTCGGTCTCGATGACATCTTCGTACTGCTTGCGAATTTCATCGGTCAGGCGCTTGCCGCGGCCGGCCTTGACCGCGCCTTTATAGTCGCCACTGGTACGTTGCAAATCGATCATCGATTGCGCGTACTGCGTCCATTCCGCCTGCAAGGCTTCCAGACGATTGAGGCGATCGGTTTGCGTCGGGTTATCGCCGGTCAGTTCCTTGAGCGTCTTGATCGCCACCGCAATCCGCGGTTTAGCGGTTTCATAAGGATCAAGAAAGTGTTCGTCGCCACTGAGCAGGTAGCCGCGCATGCCGGTTTCCAGGTCCACCGACAGCTTCACCGCTTCGTTGGCGTTATTGATCACCCGGTCGGTGTGCTCGACCCATTGGATGACCGATAACAGATAGGTAATCAACGACACAAAGAACACCGCGCTGATGACGCCCACGCCCAGCGGCAGCGAGATGTTGCGGCTCAGGAGTTTGCGGAAACTCTGTTCATCAACCGACGACGGTAGCGACATGGGGAGGCCTTGGTGAACTGTTGAAAAGGAGGGAGTTTGCCCCATTAGCGCCTGCGTTATCCATTTTTCTGACAACTTCCACGGCAGATTCCTACATAAAATGCGGTGAATCATCGGTCAGGGGTTATGCTGATGGCGATCTGCCCGACACGTCTTTTTGTTCGCGGGCCGGGAACTTGTCGGGATCCGCCACTTACTGATGCATAAGATGGCCTTTTCGTTCCACCGGCCGCCGCCTTTTTTACCCTTTGAGAGCACTCATCATGTCCGCGACGCCTCCTACCATTCTCGTTGTCGAAGACGACACCATCGTTCGCATGCTAATCGTCGATGTGCTGGAGGAGTTGGATTACAAGGTGCTGGAGGCCGAAGACGGCGAAGCCGCGCTGGAGATCGTGCGCCGGACGGAACAACCCATCGACTTGATGATGACCGACTACGGGCTCCCCGGAATGGATGGCCGGGAATTGGCCAGGAACGTCCACGAACTGCGCCCACAGTTACCGATCCTGTTTGCCAGCGGTTACGCCGAGAGCATCGAAGTGCCAGAAGGCATGCATGTGATTGGCAAGCCGTTTTCCATTGATCAACTGCGCGACAAGGTCAACGGCATCCTCAACTGAAAGAACCCTGCCCCGGCGGTGCAGTCACCCGGCTGACCGCTGGCGCCGATAAAAACCTGCGCAAAAACCTTCGCTTACATCATTACCACGCAAACAGCATAACTTCGAAAAACATTGATCGCGGCAGCGAACACCTGCATTTACTTGTCGCACCCACGTTCAGACCAATACTTTAATCAACTAAAAGCCTCATATTAGTCCGAGAAATATTAATTTATAAAAACCGGCTTGAAGCACTTAAAAAATTCCACAAATATTTTAGAAAGGAACACAAAACAACCGGCTAACAAACTTAGGTCACTCTGTGAAAAACCCCAATATTCAAAACGAATCTTTCGATACCAGTTTCGAGCGGCGGAAACAGCGGGAAGAAGCTGACAAGACAGAAAAAGAAACAATCGTTGCGTTATTTACTGACGCGATTGCTAACCCGGAAGAATACACACCTGTTGACTGGGGCTATTGGGAGCTGGAATTGGAACCTGGTTCTTCCCTCAACCAACTACACGCCCCCGGCAGCGACATGCTGAACAAACTTCTGGCTTCGGGCTATCTTCCTTCGTATGTGTGGTCGCGACTCGGCAAAGCCATGGATGGTGCTTACGTAAGCGGCGAAGGCTCCATCTTCATCCACGGTGATACGTGGAAGTCGATCACTGACTACATCAACAACAGTGAATACCAACCCCAACTCAGATGCTTGGCCGAAATGGCCAAACAAACCGGCGGTTACATCCGCGATAACAATAAAGCAGAAGTCACCCAATGGTTGGCGTTTCACGATCTAACTGTCCCGGAAACCATGGCCCAAACGGAAAACCTACTAAAGTACCTGACATTCGACATACCGACCGCGGATCATCTAGGCAACTACTGGGCGCAGCTTTCCGTTACAACTGAGGGCCAAATTGAATTACGCGCAGAGCAACAAGCCGCGATACGCAAACTGACCACTCAATTCCTGCCGCCACAAAAACAATTGCTCGACAAACTTTATGAAGACGCGTTGAACAGTCCTCAGGTCAACGCGGACCAGGCCGGTGACTTGATCAAGTCCATGCTGAGTCATGCCTCGTCCCGTGCGCTGGCCAAAAAGTACCTTGACGCGCTCGGTTGGTATGGCAGCCAACCGGGTGAAACCGTGGATGGCGAAGACCTCGATCAACTGTTGACCACCGCAATTCTGCTCGAACTGAACCCCTTCATCGATAGCCAGTCCCCGCGCAGTCCGTTCGGGAGCTTTGATCTTTATGCGCCAGCCCATGTCGACTTGCCGCCCTTTCTGATTCGCCAGCAATTCGAGACGTATCTGGTCAACAATCAACGGGTCAGCCATGGCGCCGCGCCACTGGCGGCCCATCTGTTGCTGGCGAATGTCGCACCAGAACTCCTGGTCAAGGAACTGCCATCGGGTCCTGCACCGGGTTCGATCGCTTGGGTCACGTTCTGCCGTACCGTTGCTCTGATTGAGTCCTTGGTCCCTGGAGCGTCTCGCCAGATGACCCATTCCCAGGTTGAGGAATACGCCAGCATTGAACCGGTCAGCCCGGAGCACGAACAGTTATGCGCCCTCGCCTCGCTCGACCCGATCATCGACTGGGCATTGTTGAACAGTGTGATCACGGCCCAGGAGTGGCAGCAATCCCAGGCGGATGCCTTGAACAAAGCCACGGCGGCGTATCAGGTATTTCTCGACCAGTTGAACCAGGCGGCCAGTGCCTTCAATACACCGCTGCCCACCCGCGAGGCATTTGCACGGGGGCAGTTGAAGAGCATTTTGCCGGACTGCACCTACCTGGAAAAAGACTTCCTGAAAAGCGTTAACCCTTCTTGGCAATACCAGGCAGCCGTCTCCTTCACTCCCGGGGAGCCTTTTGAAAACCTGAGGATGTCGATGGTCGACCTGCACATGTCCGGCGATCTAGTCAGCCAAAAATGGAACGGCGCTGACCTCGATATTTTCAACGACAACCCGACCCTGATTGCGGAGTTGAAGAAGACCTCGGGGAGCTATGAGACGCCATTACTCAACTTCAAGCAGGAGTTGGACAAGGCGCTGGTCACCAACTTGAAATTGGCCATGGCGCAACTGGACGAACTCGATCAAAAAGTACTGCAACGCAGCGATTTGACGGTATATACCGTGCGTCCTTCGGCAACGTTCGAAACAAAAGCGCCCGTGGCCGTCAATGGCCGCATCGGCTTCGACGTGCTAATGACGGTAGAAACCCAAGAGGTGATAGACGCCGCCACCGGGCATTATGGCGTGTTGATCTGTGCCTCCTACCGTGGGCAACACACCTGGTACGAACTGTTCAGCATCCACGGCAAGTGCCTGAAGAACACTCGGATGGCAGCGGCTGTGGATATCGCCGGGTTGCAAAACCTGCCCTCGCGAATGGACTTCAATGGCGATCTGAAACAGTACCGCGATCCGGCACCGCTGCGTGTGCTGCCGCTCGATATCACCAACTACACCCACGGCAGTGAGCCCAGTCATCAAACCGCCAGCCACGTCGTCCTGGACAAACTCGGTGTGCTGACGGCGCCCACCTCTACCCCTTTGCGCAAAAAAGGTGTTTATCAAAGCTTCCAGTACCCGCAATTCGAACGCATCGCGCAATTTGTCGCGCGACATCGCCCGCTGGCCACTTATGAAGAGCTCAAGGAAGTCGCCAAGGGCCAGACCAGGCTTGAGAAGCTGATCAGCACTCAGGATGAACGGATGGAGTTCGTGCTCAACCTGATCGTCCCCTTCCGTCAGTGCATCCAGGACCTAAGCTCGGGCGAACGATCGCGAGTAGCGGTCGGCGTGTTCGGCTGCATCATGGACGCGGTCGCAGTCGTGGGCGGTGTCGTCGGCGCAGCGGCGAAGATCGCGGGCATCATGGCCAGGACCGTTTCGGCCTGCTCCAAGATCGCCAGCGTCGCCAAACAATTGGTGTTCCTGACCGTCGCCACCTTCAACCCGCTCGACGGCTTGCGGCCTTACGCGGCATTGGGTGCCAGAACATTGTTGAAAGGTGGTTTGAGGCTCAACAGCGCGGGGATCCTGACGGTCGCGAAAGCCAGAACGCAACTGCACCGACTGACCCACGTGGCCGACAGCTATGACCTTATCAAGGCCTCGCGACAATCCGATATAGCACAAGGGACCTGGCTCCCCAAAGAGCGCGCCGAAAAGGTGGCGGTCTGGGCCAGTCGCAGCGGCAGTGGCCAGTGGCACGCGGTCAATCGCCTTGGTCGGCCTTGGGGCGAGGTGCTGCAGAATTTCACCCGACTGGGCGATATCCAGTTACCCCGTTTTGGCAAGCAATGGCCCTCGCTGTACAGCAACAGGATCATCGACAACGCCTTGTCGGTGGCCAACAGGAAACTGGAGGCGGCGATCCGAATGCTGTTCCACGCAAACAAAAAAACCGATACCGGCGAGCTGGCCAAGTTGCTGCTGGGCGATTCTGGGCTGGAGGCGACCAATAACATCCTGATGGCTCAGAAATCCTATGGCAGTGCCCTCAGCATCGGTAATTTCCTACTGAGGTCGACCGATGGTGAGCAGGACGTTTTCGCGTTCAATCCGGACAATTTCCAGCGTTGGAAAAACGCCGGCGCACTCAAGGCCGAGCAGCCCTTCATCGATGTGCTGGATACTGATCTGCATGATCGTTTCCGCGATTCCAGGTTGAATCTGGGCGTCGTGGCCGATGACTTGACGCGAGCCATGCTGCACGCCGAGGCGAACGTCGTTGATTTGAGCTTCGCCCTGGACCTGGCACCCGATCACCGGAACTATCAAAAGCTTGATGTCGCGCCCTTGCTGAATCTGGCCAGCGGGCACCTGCCGGTCGCTGACGAAGGGTTTCCCACGCGTTACCACAACAAAAGCGATGCGCAGAAAAACCCAGATACATGGGCGGTGTTCATTTCGTTGCTGAGTCAGCTTGAAACCGACCCCTCGATGTTTGCTCGCAACTTGCTGGCAATGACCACCGCCATAGACATTCATCGCAATGGCCGCATAACGCCGACCGTCGCGATTTACCTCAACCCCCTCTGATAGCCGGAACAACGCCGCTCTATTAACGATTAAAAGAGCGACCGCACTCGCCTGCAAAAAAGAACATTGAAAGGACTCACCATGAAAAGATTTATCGATGATTCGCTCGAAGACACTGATCAAACCCTGCGCAGTGACGGCAGTGAGCGACAAGAAGTCATCAGCAAGCTCAAAGCACGCATCCAGGACGGCAGCCTCGAAAAACAGGTGATCTGGGGGGCGTCGTTCATTTCAGTGGAAACCGGATCGACCCTCCACCAGGCCATGGAACCTGGGGTGGTACTGCTGAAACAAATGATCAGGCAGCCAGCTTTTCAGGCCATCCTCGCCAAGCGCCGATTGCCTGCAGATGTGGCGATTCATGTGCGAGACACGGGCGATATCGTGGCGAACACGCTGACGTCCACCCAGAGCCTGGCGAGCTCGGTCAGGCTTGAACCGGACCTGAACGACGATCTGCAAACCCTGGTTGAAATAGCCGGGGCCATGGGCGGAGAAGTGAGCCTCGAAGACCATGTCAGCCTGGTGCAATGGCTCACGTTTTATCAGTTCAAGGTGCCGGTGAACGGTATCGAAACCCAAAAACTGCTGTCGTTGCTGGAGGCGCAGTACCCGACGCCGGATCTCGGCAACTATTGGGAACTGCTCTCGGGCAACGGGGACAGCCCGATGAGCCTGTCATCCGCGGAGTGTCAGCGAGTCCGCGCGCTGACTCAAGCCTTCATCGAGGACAGCGGAACCTTGCTGGGGCATTTTTCCAGCAAGGTTGCGGATTGGCGCGCCCGCGTCACCCGCGACCCGAACACCGATGAACACTGGCTGGCCTTGGCAGCCGATCCGCTGGCCAGGACGTTCGCCTACGACTGCATCAAGGCGCTGGACTGGTATGGCGCCACCCCCGACCAACCGGTATCGGAACACTCTCTGGCGCAGGTATTGCTGGCCGCTATCCTGCTCGACCTGCACCCCGCCATTGGCGCGGATGAACCGCGTAATCATGTGGCCGGCTTCAATCTTTGTGCGCCGAAACACATTGAGAACGCTCTTTCCGCGGTGCGTTGGAAGCTCGAAGAACACCTGCTGGATAACCCGGCCATTACGCCCACCATCGTCGGGTTGGCCAGCCACCTGTTATTAGCGGGCGCGGCGCCGGAATTCCTGGTCAAGGATGTGCCGCCCTCCTTGCTGCTGGGCACTTCGCAATGGATGGAGTTTCGCCGGTGCGTCGCCCTCGCGGAAATAAATGCGCCGGGCTCGACACGCCTAATGCCCTACGCGCAAATAATGAAGCAGGCGAACATCGACTCGCTCAGCGAATCGCTCGATGCCCTGAGCAGCCTACTGGCCACGCAAACCTTGCTCGACTGGGCGTTGCTCAACGGAGTAGTCACCCTGGAGGCACTGGATCGCTCGACCGAGCAGGCTCTCCAATCGGCTATCGCCGCGTTCAACGTCGTTCCCGAAACCTTGGCCCAAGTTGCTGACACCCTGGCCAAGCCTTTACCTACGCGACGCGAAATTGCCTTGGAACAACTGAAGCAGGCAGCCCCGGATTGTGACTATCTGGAACAGCGCATTCTCTACAAGACCGTCAATAATGCCGGCGATTTATTCGGCGGCTACCCAATGGGCATGTCGATGGTGGAATTGCACATGTCTGGGGATCTGCGTGTTACCGACTGGGATATCCGGCGCGGCAAGAGCCCTTACCGGGATTACCCGAACCTGATGGCAAACCTGGGCTCGGTGGAGACCGAATTCCGCCGGCAGTTCAACCACGCTCATGGGCCGCTGGCCGACGCCATGGACGTCAATTTGAAGCTGGTCCTGTCGTTGTTACCCCCACTCGACCGAAACCGGCTGCTTTGCGGCAATCTCACGTTTTTTACGCTGCGCCCCTCGGTCGCGGTCAACGTTACGCCAGACCATCCGATCCCTTCATTTGGGATTGGGCAGAGCATTATTTCGACCGTGGACTTAATCAGCGGGACCTCGCCTGGGTTTGGCCCCAAGGAAACCCCCAAGGACAAGATCGCCGCCACCGGTCGTTACGGCGTGGTGATTTGCAGCGAGATAAACGGGAAGTTCCACTGCTACGAGTTGTTTACCCTTCACGGGCAATGTCGCGAAAATCCCCAGCTGGCCGATTTCATCATCAATAACGGCTTGTTGCACATGCCTGCGGACTTCGAACTCACTAAGAACATCCACGACTTTCACAACCCTCGAGCGCTGCAACAGTTACCGACCGACCTTGAAAGCTATACCCATGGCGTACCCCCTGGCGCTAATAAGTCCAGCCTGGGGATTATCGACAAACTGGGGGTAATGAGACCTTTAAGGACGTCTTCGACTATTGAACACATGGGTAGCCTGGAAACTTTCCAGACAGAGCAGTTCGCGCCGATCGTCAACTTTGTGCAAGAGCGTCGCCCACTGGCAAGTCATCAGGAATTGATGGCAGAGGCTCGAGGCGAAACCAGGCTGGAGAAGTACATTCGGGAGCGGGACAACACAATCGACAACATCCTCAACTTCATTATTCCATTCAAGTCATGCATTCAAGACATCGCCTCCGACAATCCGCACCGCCAGCGTGAAGGCATCTTTTTCTGCACGCTGGAAGTCGCAATGACCCTGCTGATGGTAGTCGGTGTCGTGGCGAAAATTGTCAGTATTGCCGCGAAAGCAGCGTCCCTGGCATCGAAAGCCAGCCGTTTGGCCAAGGTTGGCTTTGGCTTCTTGAACTCACTGTTCAACCCTCTCGAAGGTGTTCCGCAGCTCCTTCGCGGCGCTGCGAAACTGCTGAAGACTGGCGGTTTGAAGCTGGCAAATGCCGGCGCGCAAACCCTGGAAACAGCCACTTTGCAGCTGCGCCAGTTGACGGGCAGCACCCAAGCCTATGACGCGGTCAAAGGGGCAAACCTGGCCGATGGCGCGTTGGGGTTGTGGCGACCGCTCGACTCGACCCGCGACGCTCTGGTCCTGGCCACCCGCCACAATGACCAGTGGTATGCGCTGAGTCGACTGGGCCAGCCCCAAGGGCCAAAGCTGAAAACCTTCAAGATCTTCAGCCGTCTGCGCCTGCCTAAATTTCACAAATTATTACCCGCCAGCTACGCGCGCAAACTGGTCAAAGACACACTGCCCGTCGCACGGAACAAGGTCGACGACGCCATCAGGGTCATGACTGACGCCCAGTTCGAGCGTGACTCCGGCTCGGTGATGAAATTCTTGATGGGCGACAACTCGCCCCGCGCACGTCAACAGTTTCTGGACAGCGTTACAGATGTGAAAAACGACTTCAAAAGCGTCACCGTTGATAACTATGACTTGGCCACGTTCAGGCCGCTGGACGACGACGGTCATGAAATCAAGGATCTGCTCGCCTCACTGTTCCCTGACGAATATAAAAAGTGGACAGTCGCCGCCCCTGCGGATGCCGCTAAAACCAAGTTCATGCGGGTCTATACCCATAACTTCAACCAGCAGTTCCGCAAGGAAGGCTTCAGCTATTCAGTGACAGCGGACGATCTGATCCATGAAATGTTCCATGGCAAGCCCGGTACTTCGGATCACGCCTACGCCGCACTGTCCCAATCCGGACGCCAGGACAACTATCAACGACTGGATGTTGGGCCGTTGATGAACCTGGCCTCGGGGCATCATCCCGACCCCAAACGGCTCGGAGCCATCCCTACTCTCCACCTCGATAAAACGCTGGCGTTCGACAATGCCGACTCGTTCTCATTGACCGTCGCCCTTTTGAACCAGCGCTCCACCGATAACGTGATGTTCCTGCAAAACATCACCACGATGCAGAAGGCGATGGAAAGAAGCCGTGGCGGCTACATCGGCTGGGAGGTGGTGTTGCACTTGAATCCGGTCTAACGAGTCCACTGCCGATACCGCCGTCCTGGCTGCGGTATCGGCGCGCGAGGAACGGCAGGACTCAGTGTGGTTTAATTGCGCTCTTTTTCCATCGCCCAGTGCCCGCACCTAGGAACACCCCATGAGTCAGCCCCGCGCAACCAACGTCCTGGTCATTGGTTACGTCTGGCCCGAGCCCCGTTCTTCGGCGGCCAGTGGGCATGTGATGCAAATTCTCCAGACATTCCTCGATCAAGGCTGGGACGTCACTTTCAGCAGCCCCGCCGGTACCGGGGAACACCGGGCCGACCTCTCGACCTTGGGCATTCGCGAGTGCCCAATCGAACTCAATAACAGCAGTTTTGATGTTTTCATTCGGGAACTAGCGCCGGATATCGTGCTGTTCGATCAGTTCATGATGGAGGAGCAGTTCGGCTGGCGCGTGGAGAAACACTGCCCCGACGCCTTGCGCGTACTGGAGACCTCCGACCTGCAAAGCCTGCGGCACGCCCGGCATCAGCGGCTCAAGGAGCGCCTGAAGGCGAGCGCCGACGATAACGACTTCAGCGAGCTGTTCGCCCCGGCCTTGCGCGAGGAGTTCGAGCTCATGGCGGGCACCGACCTGGCCAAGCGCGAAATCGCCGCGCTCTATCGTTGCGACCTGAGCCTGATGATTTCGCCCGTGGAAATCGAGTTGCTGGTTGAGCAGTTCAAGCTGCCACGGGAGCTGCTGCACTGGTGCCCGTTGATGCCCACGCTGCCGGTCACGGACCCTGCTTCGTTCGAGGATCGCGCGCATTTTCTCAGCATTGGCAATTTCCGCCACGCACCGAACTGGGACGCGGTGCTCTGGATGAAAACCTCGCTCTGGCCGTTGATCCGCCAGCAATTACCGGGGGCGCAACTGCATGTGTATGGCGCCTACACCCCGCCCAAGGCCACGGCCTTGCACAATCCGGCTCAGGGCTTTCACGTCATGAACTGGGCCGAAGATGCCTTGCAAGTGATGTCCGCGGCGCGAATCTGCCTGGCGCCGCTGCGTTTCGGCGCCGGTATCAAGGGCAAGATCGTCGACGCCATGCTGTGCGGCACGCCTACGGTGACCACACCGATTGGCGCCGAGGGCATGAGCGATGGACAGCCGTGGCCAGGCTTTATCGGTGAATCGGCCCAGGCTCTGGCCGACGCTGCGGTGGCGCTGTATCAAGACCCGGAGCGCTGGCGCGAAGCGCAACATCATGGCGATCAATTGCTCAAGGCTCAGTACGACCCGGCGCAACACGGCCCGGCGCTGATCGACCGGCTGAATGCCTGCCGGCGGGAGCTGGCCGCACGGCGTCGCGACAACTTCACCGGCGCCATGCTTCGCCATCACGCGCACAAAAGCACGCAGTACATGGCCCAGTGGATCGAGGCGAAAAATCGTCACAACACGTCAGCTTCTTCCGACGCTGGCGAGTGACATCAGGCATTGAATGCATGGCGCAACGCTATGTTTTAGTGGATGTTTCCTGCGCTGGAAAAGCTTGAGAGCGGGTCTAGGCTTCCCTCATGAATTGAGCTTTTCCATCATGCCTCGCCTCCATGGACAGGAGTCGAGCCCCAGGCAGGAGCCTTGCGATATGCCCAACACCCCCACTTCCAACGTCGATAAACAACGATGGATGAGCGAAATCCCCGACCTCGACCGTCTGCGTCTCACCGAGCTGATCTGGCCCGGCACGCACAATTCGGGCATGGATAAAAAAGCCTCCAATTACGAGGTGGTCCTCGGCAACTGGACCACCTGCCAGAACGATTCGTTCGCCTGGCAGTTGGCCAATGGCGCCCGCGCCTTCGACCTGCGCCTGGGATACCGCACGGGCACTCCCCAGGGGACGTTTTACTTTCACCATAACGGCTACACCTCCCAACGTGTGCTGGGTGAACTGATCGATGCGGTCAACGACTTCAGCGAACGCAACCCGGACGAATTCATCCTGTTGGACTTTCATCAGTTGCGTGATGGCGACCAGCATTTCGATTTCCAGCAGTTCAACGACCTGCTGGTGCAGCGCCTCGGCCCGCGGGCCATCGCGCCGGAGGATGAAGACAAAACCCTGGGTCAACTCAAGGCTGCGAGCAATAAAAGACGGGTGATCATCGCCGCCAGCGGTTCCGTCGAACTGGACATGGCGGTGTTCTGGCCGCGCATTCGTCACTACTGGAGTGGCACGCGCCTGACCAATGCCAGCGAACTGCGCCAGCACATCGCTCGGACCCTGGACACGCGGCGCTACGACGACCTCTGGTCCCTCACCGCCACCAGCTACTCCTTCCTCGGAGGTCCGGTAGACATCAAGCAGCACATCAACGACTGGTTTCACTCATCCCGGGACTGGGTGACCCGCTGCAGCGTGATCAGTACGGACTTTTTCGATGAGTCGCAGATCGTCGGTTACTGCTGGGTCGCCAACGCCATGAAGGCCGTTCAGCGACGGGCCTGAACCGCTGGCCGCTGGCATTGCCGGGGCGGAAAGAGGCATGATCGAAGTGCGAAAACAATAAAAGTGTCCTGACATGACCCGAACCGCCCGAGTGACCGACCCTTCCTATGAGCTGATGGATGACCATAACGGCTTGTCCATCATCTACCGCCAGCACGGTTTTCCCTGCCCGCTGGTGCGCTGGCATTTTCACAAGGAGTACGAACTGCACTTGATCGTCGCCAGTTCGGGCAAGGTGTTCATCGGTGACTACATCGGCAACTTCTACCCGCAGAGCCTGTTCCTGACCGGGCCCAACCTGCCGCACAACTGGATCAGCCAGGTGGCAGAGGACGAAGTAGTGCCCAAGCGCGACATGCTGGTGAATTTCACCGATGAGTTGTTCGAAGGCGGCCACCAGGTGTTTGCCGAACTCAAGACGCTGACGCCGCTACTGGAGCGGGCGCAGTACGGCATCGAGTTCCGCTGCCAACGCACTATCCGCCAGGCCACGACGCTGATGCAACGCATCGCCGACACCCAGGGCATCACCAGGCTCGGGCACTTCTTCATCCTGCTGGAGCTGCTCAGCAGTTGTGATGACTATCAGTTGTTGTCCGGGGCCACCACCGCGCAATTGGCGGATGAACACAACGTTGATCGCACCAACCGGGCGGTGGACTACATCTTTGCCCACTACGCCCGGGAACTGCCACTGGAGGAAGTGGCCGAGCACTTGGGCATGAAGCCGACGTATTTCAGCCGAGTGTTCAAGCAAGCTACGGGGCGCAACTTCATCGAGTTCGTCAATCGCCTGCGCATCAGCAAGTCCTGCGAGTTGCTGGCCGACGGCGACAAGCCCGTGACCGACGTGTGCTTCGAGTCCGGGTTCAACAATATTTCCAACTTCAATCGACGCTTCCAGCAACTCAAAGGCATGACCCCGTCACATTATCGGCGTCTGGCGGTGCAGCGCCTGACCGAACAAAATCACGGTTAATCGCCTGTTTCTGATACGTATCCGCCGTGCCCTCGCCCCGCAAAGGCCGGTCTTTGCGTTTCCGACCTCCACACCCAGTGCAAAAAAGTATCGATTCAAGTGCGACGAATGATTTGTCATCCCCTCGTTTGAAGGCTGTAATCAGCGCAGATTCTTCCCTTCATCCGGAAGACACAAAAACAATAACTGTCCTTCTGTAGCCCCTGGGCGCAGAAAAGGAGTGCGCGATGAAACCTTCGGTAAAAGCTCTGCTTGTCTCCACCTGCATGACCCTCAGCAGCGTCAGTTTCGGCGCGCAAACCCTGACCATTGCCACCGTCAACAACAGCGACATGATCCGCATGCAAAAACTCTCGAAGACCTTCGAGACCGAGCATCCGGACATCAAGTTGAATTGGGTGGTGCTCGAAGAAAACGTCCTGCGCCAGCGCCTGACCACCGACATCGCCACCCAGGGCGGCCAGTTCGACGTGCTGACCATCGGCATGTACGAAGCGGCACTGTGGGGTGCCAAAGGTTGGCTGGAACCGATGAAAGACCTGCCGGCCAGCTACGCCCTCGACGACGTGTTCCCATCGGTGCGCGAAGGCTTGTCGGTGAAGGGTTCGCTCTACGCCCTGCCGTTCTACGCCGAAAGCTCGATCACCTATTACCGCACCGACCTGTTCAAGGAAGCCGGGCTGACCATGCCTGAGCGTCCGACCTGGACCCAGATCGGCGAGTTCGCCGAAAAGCTCACCAACAAGGACAAGGAACAGTACGGCATCTGCCTGCGCGGCAAGGCCGGCTGGGGCGAGAACATGGCGCTGATCAGCACCGTGGCCAACGCCTACGGCGCACGCTGGTTCGATGAGCAGTGGAAACCGGAATTCACCGGTCCCGAGTGGAAAAACGCGCTGAATTTCTACGTCGACACCATGAAAAAATCCGGCCCGCCAGGCGCTTCCAGCAACGGTTTCAACGAAAACCTGGCGCTGTTCAACAGCGGCAAGTGCGCGATCTGGGTCGACGCCAGCGTCGCCGGCTCGTTCGTCACCGATAAGACTCAAAGCAAGGTCAGCGACCACGTCGGTTTCACCTATGCCCCGCACGAAACCACCGACAAGGGTTCGGCCTGGTTGTATTCCTGGGCACTGGCGATCCCGACCAGTTCCAAAGCCAAGGACGCGGCGAAAACCTTCAGCGCCTGGGCCACTTCCAAGGAATACGGCGCACTGGTCGCCGAGAAGGACGGCATTGCCAACGTTCCACCAGGCACCCGTGCTTCGACCTACAGCGATGCGTACATGAAGGCAGCGCCGTTCGCCAAAGTGACCCTGGAATCGCTGAAAGCCGCCGACCCGAGCAAGCCGACCCTCAAGCCGGTGCCGTACATCGGCATTCAGTTGGTGACCATTCCTGAGTTCCAGGCCGTGGGTACCTCCGTGGGCAAGCTGTTCTCCGCCGCGCTGATCGGCCAGACCACCGTCGACCAGGCCCTGACCGCTGCCCAGCAAAGCACCGAACGTGAGATGAAGCGCGCCGGGTATCCGAAGTAAGCGCCACTAAACCTGTGGGAGCGGGCTTGCCCGCGATGAGGCCGGCCGACTCAACATCGATGTCGGCGGTTAAATCGCCATCGCGGGCAAGCCCGCTCTCACAGGGTCCGCGTCGATGTCAGGAGTGTCATCTGTCCTGAACATGTATCTGCACCCAATCGGTTCTGATCACCATGAATATTTCAACTGCCAAAGCCCAGATCGACCTCCCCACGCCGGCCCGCAAAAGCCGCGTGGCCAACCCCGGCTGGTTCCTGGTCAGCCCCTCGGTGGCGTTGTTGCTGCTGTGGATGATCGTGCCCCTGGGCATGACCGTTTACTTCTCGATGATCCGCTACAACCTGCTCTACCCCGGTGAGAACGAATTCGTCGGGCTGGAGAACTTCACCTACTTCCTCACCGACTCCGGCTTCATGCCCGGCGCCACCAATACCTTGTTGCTGGTGGGCAGCGTGCTGCTGATCAGCGTGATCTTCGGCGTCTTGATCAGCGCGCTGCTGGAGGCCAGTGAATTCCTCGGCCGCGGCATCGTGCGGGTGATGCTGATCTCGCCGTTCTTCATCATGCCCACCGTCGGTGCGCTGATCTGGAAGAACCTGATTTTCCACCCGGTGTCGGGGATTCTCGCCTACGTCTGGCGCCTGTTCGGCGCGCAACCGGTGGACTGGCTCGCTCACTACCCGCTGCTGTCGATCATCATCATTGTGTCCTGGCAATGGCTGCCCTTCGCGATCCTGATCCTGATGACCGCCATGCAGTCCCTCGACCAGGAACAAAAAGAAGCCGCGCGTCTCGACGGTGCCGGGCCGATTGCGATTTTCTGGCACCTGACCCTGCCGCACCTGGCCCGGCCCATCGCGGTGGTGGTGATGATTGAAACCATCTTCCTGCTGTCGGTGTTTGCCGAGATTTTCACCACCACCAACGGTGGTCCCGGTTTCGCCTCGACCAACCTCGCGTACCTGATCTACAACCAGGCGCTGGTGCAGTTCGACGTCGGCATGGCGTCCGCCGGCGGTTTGATCGCGGTGGTCATTGCCAACATCGCCGCGATCATTCTGGTGCGGATGATCGGCAAAAACCTGACAGACAAAGCCTGAGGCCTGCGCCATGACCCTTCAACAATCCCGTCGTCTGCAAAGCGTGCTGCTCGGCACGCTGGCCTGGGCCATCGCCATCCTGATTTTCTTCCCGATCTTCTGGATGGTGCTGACCAGTTTCAAGACCGAAATCGACGCGTTCGCCACGCCGCCGCAATTCATTTTCACCCCGACCCTGGAAAACTACCTGCACATCAATGAGCGCAGCGATTACTTCAGTTTTGCCTGGAACTCGGTGGTGATTTCCTTCAGCGCCACCGCCCTGTGCCTGTTGATTGCGGTGCCGGCGGCCTACTCCATGGCGTTCTACGAAACCAAGCGCACCAAAGGCACGCTGCTGTGGATGCTCTCCACCAAGATGTTGCCGCCGGTGGGCGTACTGATGCCGATCTACCTGCTGGCCAAGAGCTTTGGCCTGCTCGATACACGGATCGCGCTGATCGTGATCTACACCCTGATCAACCTGCCGATCGTGGTCTGGATGGTTTACACCTACTTCAAGGACATCCCCAAGGACATCCTCGAAGCCGCGCGACTGGACGGCGCCACGCTGTTGCAGGAAATGGTCCGGGTGCTGCTGCCGATCGCCAAGGGTGGGCTCGCCTCCACGGTGCTGCTGTCGCTGATCCTGTGCTGGAACGAAGCGTTCTGGTCGCTGAACCTGACCTCGTCGAAAGCCGCGCCACTGACCGCGCTGATTGCCTCGTACTCCAGCCCTGAAGGGTTGTTCTGGGCCAAATTGTCCGCCGTGTCGACCCTGGCCTGCGCGCCGATCCTGATCTTCGGCTGGATCAGCCAGAAACAATTGGTCCGCGGCCTGTCGTTCGGCGCCGTGAAATGAAGATCGCCGAACGAACCCGCTCCCACAGAGAAGCCCATCACCGGGCTCAACTGAATAACAACAAACGGAGGCCCATCACCATGGCCAACCTGAAAATCAAGAATTTGCAAAAAGGCTTCGAAGGCTTTTCCATCATCAAGGGCATCGACCTGGAAGTGAACGACAAGGAATTCGTGGTCTTCGTCGGCCCGTCCGGTTGCGGCAAATCGACCCTGCTGCGGCTGATCGCCGGCCTGGAAGAAGTCAGCGGCGGCACCATCGAACTGGATGGCCGCGACATCACTGAAGTCAGCCCGGCCAAGCGCGACCTGGCGATGGTGTTCCAGACCTACGCCCTGTACCCGCACATGACCGTGAAAAAGAACATGTCGTTTGCCCTCGACCTGGCCGGCGTGCCGAAAGCCGAAGTGGAAAAGAAAGTCGGCGAAGCGGCGCGGATCCTCGAACTCGGGCCGATGCTCGAGCGCAAGCCGAAACAACTGTCCGGCGGCCAGCGCCAGCGCGTGGCCATTGGCCGGGCGATTGTGCGCAACCCGAAAATCTTCCTGTTCGATGAACCCCTGTCCAACCTCGACGCCGCCCTGCGGGTGCAAATGCGCCTGGAGCTGCTGCGCCTGCACAAAGACCTGCAAGCGACGATGATCTACGTAACCCACGACCAGGTCGAAGCCATGACCATGGCCGACAAAGTGGTGGTGCTCAATGGCGGCAAGATCGAACAAGTCGGCTCGCCCCTGGACCTCTATCACCAACCGGCCAACCTGTTTGTCGCTGGTTTCCTTGGAACCCCGAAAATGGGCTTCCTCAAAGGCAAGGTTACCGCCATCGACAGTCAGCGCTGCGACGTGCAACTGGACGCCGGCACCCGCATCAGCCTGCCGCTCAGCGCCGCCAACCTGAGTGTCGGCAGCGCCGTGACCCTGGGTATTCGCCCGGAGCACCTGGAGCTGGCGCAACCCGGCGATTGCACCTTGCAAGTCACCGCCGACGTCAGCGAACGCTTGGGTAGCGACACCTTCTGTCACGTTGTCACCGCGTCCGGCGAAGCCCTGACCATGCGCGTGCGCGGTGACCTGGCGAGCCGCTACGGCGAACAACTGAGCCTGCACCTGGACGCCGAACACTGCCATTTATTCGATGCCGACGGCGTGGCGCTGACCCGCCCGTTGCGCGCCGCTGCCTGATTTAGAGAGCCTGCGATGAAACTCAATAGTGCCAACCTCAACCGCCTCGCCGCCGAAGTGGCCCTGCCCGCCTACGCCTTGGGCGACACTCGCCAAGGCATCGCCCACATTGGCGTCGGCGGCTTCCACCGTGCGCACCAGGCGTATTACACCGACGCGCTCATGAACAGCGGCGAAGGCCTCGACTGGGCGATTTGCGGCGTCGGCCTGCGCGCTGAAGACCGGCGTGCCCGGGACGACCTGAAAGAACAGGACTATCTGTTCACCCTGTTCGAACTGGGCGACACCGATGACACCGAAGTCCGGGTCATCGGCGCGATCCGCGACATGCTGTTGGCCGAAGACGGCGCCCAGGCGCTGATCGACAAACTGGCCAGCCCGGAGATTCGCATCGTCTCGCTGACCATCACCGAGGGCGGCTACTGCATCGACGACAGCAACGGCGAGTTCATGGCCCACCTGCCGCAGATCCAGCACGACCTCACGCATCCGGAGCAGCCGAAGACCGTGTTCGGCTTCCTCTGCGCCGCCCTGGCCAAACGTCGCGCTGCCGGTACGCCGGCGTTCACCCTGATGTCCTGCGATAACCTGCCACACAACGGCGCGGTGACCCGCAAGGCACTGCTGGCCTTCGCCAGCCTGCGTGACGTCGAACTGCGCGACTGGATCGCCAGCAATGTCAGCTTTCCGAACGCCATGGTCGACCGCATCACGCCGATGACCAGCACCGCCCATCGCCTGCAATTGGCGGACAAACACGCCGTCGACGACGCCTGGCCGGTGGTCTGCGAGCCGTTCGTGCAATGGGTGCTGGAAGACAAGTTCGTCAACGGGCGTCCGGCCTGGGAAAAAGTCGGCGTGCAGTTCACCGACGACGTCACGCCCTATGAAGAGATGAAGATCAAACTGCTCAACGGCAGCCACTTGGCCCTCACCTACCTGGGTTTCCTCAAGGGCTATCGCTTCGTCCACGACACCATGAACGACCCGCTGTTCGTGCGCTACATGCGCGCCTACATGGACCTCGACGTGACGCCGCAACTGGCGCCGGTGCCGGGGATCGACCTGACCGACTACAAGAACACCTTGGTGGAACGCTTTTCCAACCAGGCGATTGCCGATCAACTGGAGCGGGTCTGCTCCGACGGTTCGTCGAAGTTTCCCAAGTTCACCGTGCCGACCCTCAATCGCCTGATCGCCGATGGCCAGGAGACCGAACGCGCGGCGTTGGTCGTGGCGGCCTGGGCCTTGTATTTGAAGGGCGTGGACGAGAACGGCGACACCTATTCGATCCCTGATCCACGGGCGGCGTTCTGCCAGGCGCTGGTGGCCGACGATGCGCTGGTCACCCAGCGTTTGTTGGGGGTCGAGGAGATTTTCGGCAAATCGATTCCGCAGTCCGCCGAGTTTGTCGCGGCGTTTGAACGGTGCTACAACAGCCTGCGCGACGACGGAGTGACCCGTACGCTGGAGCGGCTGTTGGCGAATGTGAACTGAGCCGGCGGCGGCGCGCAGGGTTGAAAGATCGTTCCCACGCGGGAGCGTGAGAACGATCACTTGACCTGGCCCTCAATGAACTGGACCTGACGGAACAAAGGATCTTCCATGCCACAACAACAATTATTCCTCGGCATCGACTGCGGCACCCAAGGCACCAAGGCCATCGTCCTCGACGCCGTCAGCGGCCAGGTGCTCGGCCTCGGTTCGGCCAGTCACACGCTGATCAGCGGCGCCAATGGCCAACGTGAACAGGACACCGCCGAATGGCTGGAGGCCTTCACCCAGGCCACCCGCCAGGCATTGCAAGCGGCCGGCATTGACGGCCAGGACATCCTCGGCGTCGGGGTGTCCGGCCAGCAGCACGGCTTGGTCCTGCTCGACGATCAAGGCCAGGTCCTGCGCCCGGCCAAGCTGTGGTGCGACACCGAAACCACCCCAGAAAACGACCTCCTGCTCAAACACCTCGGCGGTGAAAAAGGCTCGCTGGAGCGCCTGGGCGTGGTCATTGCCCCGGGTTACACCGTGTCGAAACTGCTGTGGACCAAGGAACAGCACCCGGAGGTTTTTAGCCGTATTTCCGGCATCTTGCTGCCCCACGACTACCTCAATTTCTGGCTCACCGGCCGTCGCTGCAGCGAATACGGTGACGCCTCGGGCACCGGTTATTTCAACGTGCGCACCCGGCAATGGGATCTGCAATTGCTGCGCGACATTGACCCCACCGGCCGTTTGCAAGCGGCGCTGCCGGAACTGATCGATGCGCACCAGCCGGTGGGCCCGCTGTTGCCGAGCATTGCCGAACACCTGGGCATCAACCCCAACGCCATCGTCTCCAGCGGCGGCGGTGACAACATGATGGGCGCCATCGGCACCGGCAACATCCAGCCCGGCGCCATCACCATGAGCCTCGGCTCGTCCGGCACGGTGTATGCCTACGACGATCAGCCACGGGTCAGCCCGGACGCTTCGGTCGCGACCTTCTGCTCGTCCAGCGGTGGCTGGTTGCCGCTGATCTGCACCATGAACCTGACCAACGCCACCGGGGTCATCCGCGAACTGCTCGACCTTGATATCGAACAATTCAACGCCCTGGTCGATCAAGCGCCGATCGGCGCCGAAGGCGTTTGCATGCTGCCGTTCCTCAACGGCGAGCGTGTCCCCGCCCTGCCCCACGCCACGGGCAGCCTGCACGGTTTGACGATGACCAACCTGACCCGCGCCAACCTGTGTCGGGCGGTGGTCGAAGGCACCACGTTCGGCTTGCGCTACGGCCTCGACCTGCTGCGCCAAAACGGCCTGCAAAGCCGCAGCATCCGCCTCACCGGTGGCGGCTCGAAAAGCCCGGTGTGGCGGCAGATGGTTGCCGATATCATGAACACCCCGGTGGTCTGCACCGAACAAAGCGAGGCGGCGGCCCTGGGCGCGGCGATTCAGGCGGCCTGGTGCCGGTCCTGGTCCAACGGTCACGAGGACAGCCTGCAACAATTGTGCGAGCGCTGCGTCACCCTCGACCTGGCCAGCGAAACCTTGCCCATTGCCAGCAATGTGGCGGCGTGTCAGCAGGCCTACGAGCGTTATCAACAGCTGGTCGCAACCCTTTAAAGAGCGAGCAATTATGTATTTGGTGTGTGGCGAAGCGCTGTTTGACTTCTTCAGTGAAAACGATGCCAGCGGCCTGGCCTCGAAAGTGAATTTCAAAGCCATTGCCGGTGGCTCACCCTTCAACGTCGCGGTGGGTTTGCGGCGCTTGGGCGTTGACGCGGCGCTGTTCGCCGGGCTGTCCACCGATTACCTCGGCCGGCGCCTGGTGCAGGTGCTGCACGACGAAGGCGTGCGTCCGGATTTCCTGGTGGATGTCGACGCACCCACCACCCTGGCGATGGTCGCCGTGGGCGCCAACGGCTCGCCGCAATACAGCTTCCGTGGCGAAGGCTGCGCCGACCGGCAATTGAGCCTGGCGCAGTTGCCGGAGTTGGGCCCGGAGGTGCGCGGCTTGCACATCGGTTCCTTCTCGCTGGTGGTGCAGCCGATTGCCGATACCTTGCTGGCACTGGTGCGTCGGGAAAGCGGCCAACGCCTGATCAGCCTCGATCCCAACGTGCGCCTCAACCCCGAGCCAAACATCGAACTGTGGCGCTCACGCATCGCAGAATTGGTGCAACTGGCGGACCTGATCAAAGTCAGCGACGAGGACCTGCACCTGCTCTACCCCGAGCGCGATCCGCAAGACGTGATCAGCGGCTGGTTGCAGCATCGCTGCCAAGTGGTGTTCCTCACGCGCGGCGGTGAAGGCGCCACGGTGTTCAGTCGCCAGCACGGCAATTGGTCGGTGCCCGCCCGCTCGGTGACAATCGCCGACACCGTGGGCGCCGGCGACACCTTCCAAGCGGCGCTGATCACTTGGCTGACCGAACATCGGCTGGATTCAGTGGCCGGCGTGCAGCAACTCGACCGCGAGCAGATCAGCGCCATGCTCGACTTCGCCGTCGGCGCCGCTGCCCTGACGTGCAGCAAGACCGGGCCGGATTTGCCGTATCGCCGCCAGTTGAATCTCGGCTAAGACAAGGACGTTGCGCTCACTCCAGCAGCGGATCGTCATCGATCCTCTCTCGAATGTGATTCAAAAATGAGCAGACTGCCGGCCAGCCCACCGGCTTAACCCTCGATTAATCCTGCGGTCCAAGACTTTACCGGACCGCACGCCCGCAGACCGTTCCTACAGACCTCTCTGGCGCCCAGTGCGGCCGGCTCGACGCCGATCCCGTCGAGCTGACTTTCCGCTGTCTCGGAGATGACTCATGAACACTCGCACGTTAATGGTCGCCACGGCCCTCGCTTGCCTTTCAACTTTGGGCGTCGCTCATGCCGACACCTCAAGTTCAAAGCCCGTTGACTACCACTATGGAATGCCGCTGCATATTGCCAGGGTCACGGGCATGGACGAGCCCCTTACCCAAGTCTGCGAAGTGGTGCAGGCCGAGTTGTATTACACGGACACCGCGGGCCAACCCCAGGCGATTACCTACCTCAAGCAATCTGACGCCTGTAATCGAAATCAGAACTGAGGCTCCAGGCATGACAACGCCGGGGCTGGAGATTTCCAGACCCGGCGATGGTCCACCACTACGGGAAGCTCGACTTAGACAGCCCGGCGTTCCGTATGCAGCGGCTGGGCGTGCAGGACGGCGCGTGTTTGCAAGTCCGAACGCAGCCCGGCGATCAATTCACTGATCTCCCGGCTACCGTTGAGTCGTTGGGCGTTGATGCCGGTGACCATCAGATCCAGTTGATCGGTTTTGCGGTCGGCGAAAACCTTGACGGTCATCGACAGGTCCGGCGACAGCGTGCACTGGCAGCGTTTGGGCAAAAAACTGCTTTCAATGATATTGCGGAGTTCCAAGGCAGAAAGAAACATGGCGATTCTCTCCTTATTGTGAGATTGCCAATAAAAGAACAACGTCATTCAGTGGGGAAATATCCGTGGGTCATCCCTGGCCCATTTACTTCTCCACATCATTCGTTTCGACGCTGACTCATCTACCGCACCGGTCAGCTTAAGAACATCTACAGCATAAAACATGCCCGAGTTTTTACCGGTTGAGGCTTAATCAGATCAATGACTTAGCCAAGGAGCCATCAAAATGCCTCATGCAAAGTGCAAGAAATGCCTCATTGTGCCCTGCAATTTGCAAGGCATTTAGAGCGACTTCGCGAGCAGGCCATTAAGCTGCCTACTTGGCCAGGCGCCTCAGCCAAACCACCATCAACCCCGCCCCGAACAGCATCGCCATCAAGAACATCGGGTACGACACCCACCACGGCACGCTCGCGGTCATCATGCTGAACTCGGACATGCCGCCGATGCTGGCAATCAGATTCAGCGGCAGGAACACCACGTTGATCAACGTCAGTTTGCGCAACAGGCTGTTCATGCTGTTGTTCATCAAGTTGCCCCGGGCGTCGATCAGCCCGGAGAACACCGTGGAGTAGATTTCCGCCTGCTTGTAGCACTGGTTGTTTTCGATGATCAGGTCGTCGATCCGCCCTATCGCTTCGATGCCGAAATGCTCTTTCTCCGCGTGGTTGCGCAAGCGGGTCAGTACCGCGCCGTTGCTGTGGATGGCGTTGATGTAATAGATCAGACTTTCGCTGAGGTTGAACATCTGGATCAGGTGCTGGTTGTCCATCGCCGCGTTGAATTTCTGCTGCAACTCCCGGGCGACCAACTTGATCACTTTCAGATGACCCAGGTAGTGATGAATATTGTTGAACAACAAGTCCAGCAGCACATCCAGCGGTGCATTCAACGGCTGGTGCAGACCGACGCCGTTGAGCGGTGCGTCGTCGGTGGCGATCACCAGCAGGCGTCCCGGGGAGAACAGCAAGCCACAGGACGAGACCTCGAAGGCCAGGCTGCCGGCACCGGAGTAGTTTTCCGGGCGTTTCCAGATCAGGAACAGGTTGTCGGGGTGAAACTCGATGCGTGACACCTCGTCCGGGTCCAGGGCCGAGGCCAGCGCGTGTTCATCGAGCTTGAAATGACTGTGCAGCAGATCCCGTTCCGCCGCATCGGGGTTGCTGAACAGGATGACTTCCGCGTCCAGCCGATCAACCCGTTGCAGGGCGCCGTGACTCAAGTGAAAACTGTTGATCATCGCCCGATCACCACGCCTGGCCGCGACGCTTGAGTTCCAGGCGTCGCACAAACTCTTCCAGGACCAGGGAATACAAATCGTCTTGCAGGTACGCGTCTTCGATCCCGGCGTCCATGTTCGGGTTGTCGTTGACCTCGATCACCACCACTTTGTCGCCGGACTGTTTGAGGTCGACCCCGTAGAGACCGTCACCGATCAGGTTAGCGGTCTTCACCGCCAGTTCCACCACCGCCCGCGGCGCTTCATGGACAGCCAGGGTCCGGCATTCGCCGTTGATGTCCTGGCCCTTGGCCTTGTGGTTGTAGATCTGCCAATGGCCCTTGGACATGAAGTACTGGCAGGCAAAGATCGGCTTGCGGTTGAGCACGCCAATGCGCCAGTCGTACTCGGTGTAGAAAAATTCCTGGGCCAGCAACAGCACCGAGTGTTCGAACAGTTCGGCGGTGGCGTCGAGCAAGGCTTGCTGGCTTTCGACCTTGATCACGCCCCGCGAGAAGCAGCCATCGGGGATTTTCAGCACCAGCGGAAAGCCCAGCCGCTCGCCGACCCGTTCGAAGTCTTCCGGTCGTTCCTTGTAGAGAATTTCGGTGGCGGGCATGCCCAGTTGATGGCTTTTCAGCAGGTCGGTGAGATAGACCTTGTTGGTGCAGCGCAGGATCGACGCCGGGTCGTCCATGACCACCAGGCCTTCGCTCTCGGCTTTCTTGGCGAAGCGGTAGGTGTGGTTGTCGACACTGGTGGTTTCGCGGATCAACAGACCGTCGTATTCGGCGATTCGCGCATAGTCCTTGCGCTCGATCAGTTCGACGTCGATGCCGAGGGTCTTGCCGACCCGGACAAAATTCTCCAAAGCCTTGGGATTCGAGGGCGGCAGGGCTTCCTGTGGGTCATGCAGGATCGCCAGGTCATAACGGGCCAATCGACGGGAGCGTGGCACGCGCCAGATCTTGCGGCTGAAGTTATCCAGCGACAGCGCGAATTGATCTTCCTGATCTTCGCGCAACTTATGCAGTGCGCCAGACTTTATTCCTTCAATGTGCCAGCCGTTAGTTCTTTTGAACTCAACTAACAGGATCGGACAAGGAAACACCTCAAATAACTGGCGGGCCAAATCCTGCAAAGGTTCGATATGGGTTTTGCCGAAGTACAGGGTTAAGGTAAAGCCTTCGGTGTCACTGTAAAGATGATGACTGAGGGCTTTTTCCAGGGTTTTATCCAGGTCATCCAGGGCCAGGCCATACAGCGATTTGCGGGTCAATTCGCTGATGGTCCGCACCGACGGAATGACCTTGTGCCCACGGGCCTCGGCCAGTAGCGAGCAGTAGTAGCCGTGCCCGAGGTACTTGTAGCTGCGGCACAGGTTGATCACCTGGACCCGTTTGCCGGACTCGCTGTCACGGTTTTGTTCGAGGTATTCCTGGGCGGTGACAATGTCTTCGCTGGGGAAGTAAGAGGCCCAGTCCTCCTTACGTTCGACGATGATAATCAATTGGCTGGAAGTTCCCGCTGCGTCATTTAAATAGGTGGCAGAAGTGATTGCTACCGGCAACTTTTGCTCGGATACTGCGCGCCAATGACCTTGTACCGCTGACATAGTGATTGATCCGTTGGAGAACAAGACCTTTCCTATTAAGCACGAACTTTTTCGAAAGTCCCGTTTCGTTACGCAACTTTTACGGCGGTCATATGAATACTGTTTTTCGCTTGGCGGTATTAGCCGACTTACCCGCATTGCTGGCCCTGGAACAGCAATGCTTCACCACCGACCGGCTCAACAGCCGTAATTTCCAGTGGATGCTCACCCGCGCCCATGGCCAGTTATGGGTGGCGGAACGCGACGGCCTGTTGCTGGGCTATGCGGTGGTGCTGTTTCATCGGGGCACGTCCCTGGCACGGTTGTATTCAATCGCCATCGCGGTGGCGGCACGGGGCACCGGGCTGGGCAAGCAACTGCTGGAACGCATCGAGGCCTGTGCCGTCGAGCATGACTGCGCCTATCTGCGCCTGGAAGTGCGCACCGACAACCCGGCCGCCATCGCCCTGTATGAGCGCAGTGGCTACCGGCGCTTTGCCTTGATCCATGATTACTACGAAGACCACGCCGACGCCCTGCGCCTGGAGAAACGCATCGTCCAGCATCAGGAAACCCGCAGCATCCGCGTGCCTTACTACCGACAAACCACCGACTTCACCTGCGGCCCGGCCTGTTTGCTGATGGCCATGGGCGCGCTGCAAGCGGATCGCGTGCTGGACCGCCGTGAAGAACTGCAAATCTGGCGCGAGGCAACCACGGTGTTCATGACCTCGGGCCATGGCGGTTGCAGCCCGCAAGGCTTGGCCCTTGCAGCCTGGCAACGGGGCTTTCGCGTGCGCCTGCAAGTGAGCATGACCGGCGCGTTGTTTCTCGATGGCGTACGCGACGAGCGTAAAAAAGACGTCATGCGCCTGGTACACGAAAGCTTCATCGCACAACTGCAAGCGACGGATGTCGAGCAAGTGCTTGGCGGGCGCTTGGAGTTGCCACGCCTGATGGCCGGTGGCGGACAGCCCCTGGTGCTGATCAGCAGCTACCGCCTGACCCGCTCCAAATCACCGCATTGGGTGATCGTCACCGATTGCGACGACGACTTCGTCTACCTGCACGACCCGGACGTCGACCACAGCCAGCATCGCCAGCCCATGGATTGCCAGCACGTGCCCGTCAGCCATGGAGAGTTCGACAAGATGAGCAGTTTTGGCCGGGGCAAATTGCGGGCGGCAGTGATTTTGTATGCGCGGGGTTGATGTGGCGGGTAGTCCGGGAGCGGCTTGGTGACTGGATTGTGCACCTACCCTGTAGGAGCGAGCCTGCTCGCGAAGAAGGCAATACATCCGACATCGGTGCCGACTGACACGACCCCTTCGTCGGAATACCGCCCAGAGCAGGCTCGCTTCCACAGTTGGATTTGGGTACAGCCGTCAGCGACAGGTCGTCTGTCAGGACGCCATCGCTAGCAGGCTAGCTCCCACAGGTACGGAGTACATCCGGCAGCGACGGGTCGTCTGTCATGACGCCATCGCTGGCAAGCCAGCTCCCACAGGTACTGAGTACAGCCCCGACTGACAGGTCGGCTTTAAGGCCGCCTCGGCTGCTGTTGATCTGGCTTTTGATCCGGATGTGCCCCGTAAACCAGAGGCTGAACGCAGGTCTTGCGCAGGGGGCAACCCGGCATGGATGCCGGGTTAGCCGCCGCCGGCCATGGATGGCCGATGGCGGCGGGCCCCCGGAGCAAGGCCGGAGTGAAGGCATGCCGAGCCTAGGCGAGGCACCGAATGGAGGGGATTAGAGCGCTTGGTTACTTGGCGCTCTTCCAAGTAACCCGCTGTAAAAGCGGAACCAATAGCAGCCGTTACAGCAGCAACGGATATGTACACCCCAAAAAGATCGTTCGTCTGTCAGGACGCCATCGCGAGCAGGCTCGCTCCTACAAAGGATTTGGGTACAGCAGTCAGCGACAGGTCGTCTGTCAGGACGCCATCGCTAGCAGGCTAGCTCCTACAGTTGGAGCTAGGTACAGCCGCCAGTGAGTGGTCGTCTATGAGGACGCCATCGCTGGCAAGCCAGCTCCCACAGGGATCGGTATAGCTGCAAATGACAGGTCGTCTATGAGGACGCCATCGCCCACCTCCTGCCTACTTCAGCCCCAACCGATACAACCCACCCTTCGCCTCATCAGTCAGCACATACAAATAGCCATCCGGCCCTTGACGCACGTCGCGAATGCGTTGGATCAGTTCACCCAACAAACGCTCTTCGTGCACCACCCGGTCACCGTCCAGTTGCAGGCGGATCAAGTCCTGAGTCGCCAGGGCGCCGATAAACACATTGTGTTGCCACGCCTTGAAACGGTCTCCGTCATAGAAGGTCATGCCGCTGATGGCCGGGGATTTTTCCCAGACATGGTGTGGATCTACCGCGCCTTCAGCGCTTTTGCCGCTGGCTTCGGGAATCGGTTGGCCGGAATAGTTGATGCCATGGGTCGCGGTCGGCCAGCCATAGTTCTTGCCACGCTCGATGATGTTGATTTCATCGCCACCGCGCGGGCCGTGCTCGTTTTCCCAGAGCACGCCGGTCCACGGATTGAGCGCCGCGCCTTGCGGGTTACGCTGGCCGTAGGACCAGATTTCCGGGCGCACGCCCGATTGCCCAACAAAGGGATTGTCATCCGGGACCTTACCGTCAGGGTAGATACGCACCACCTTGCCCTGCAATTTGTCGAGGTCCTGGGCGGTGGGCCGGTCGTTGTTTTCGCCCAGGGTGATGAACAAGTAACCGTCGCGGTCGAACACCAGCCGCGAGCCAAAGTGATTGCCCACCGACAGCTTCGGTTCCTGGCGGAAAATCACCTGGAAGTCTTCGAGCCCGCTGAGGTCCTTGGCCAAACGCCCTCGCCCCACTGCCGTGCCGGCCTTGTCACCCTGACCGCCGCCCTCGGCATACGACAGGTAGACCATGCGGTCCTGCTTGAAGTCCGGCGACAGCGCCACATCGAGCAAGCCGCCCTGCCCCTTGGCCCAGACCTTGGGTACGCCGGTCAAAGGTGCCGAGGCTTTGCCCTCAAGGCTGACCAGCCGCAAGTTACCAGGGCGTTCAGTGACGAGCAGGCCTTGACGGTCCGGCAGAAACGCCAGGGCCCAAGGATGATCCAGACCCTGGGCGACGGTGGTCACCTCAAGCGTGCCTTGCTCGCTTTTCAGGTCTTGGACCGGGGCAGCGAATACCGCTGCGCTGTTGGCAATCAGGGCGCTGGCGCAAAAAGTCGCCAGGAGTGTTTTACGCAACATGCGTGATTCCTTCTGTCGCAAGAATGACCGACAGGACCTGTGTCCTTGCCATTAACGGTTGTTGCTGCCCGGGTCTCGGTTCGCCGGTTTGGACGGGATGTCAGGGGTCGGCGCCGGACGCTGGGCGCCGTTGCCGATGCCACCGTTCTGCAAGGTCGGCGGACGCGGCACCGGGGCGAAAGTCGGGCCACGCACCGCCGGGGTGCTGGGCCGGGTGCCCTGCATGCTGTTGGGATTGGCCCGGTGAATCGGGCTGTTGTACGGATTGTTGTTGCTGTTGGGCAGGCTCTGCGCCATCACGGCCGGCGAACCCAGGGTCACGGCCAAGAGAAACAGGCCGACGGACATTACGCGGGTATTCATGGAAACCTCTCTACCACGGGGTGAACAGGGTCTTGGATAGCACGCTACGCCGGGCGTTCGTTTTTGTTAACCAAAGTCTCCAGGCAGATGTAACAGGAGTTGACCACTGCCCCGCGCACGCCGGTAAACCCGGAGAAACTTTTGCGCGGGGCCACAGGTCACCTGAACATCACTTTGCGAGTACACAGTCATGGCACGGGCAATCTGGAAAGGCGCTATCAGTTTCGGCTTGGTGCACATCCCTGTGGCGCTGGTCTCCGCGACGTCTTCCCAAGGGGTCGACTTCGACTGGCTGGACAAACGGACCATGGACCCGGTGGGTTACAAGCGGGTTAACAAAGTCACCGGCAAGGAAGTCACCAAAGAAAATATCGTCAAGGGCGTGCAGCACGAAAAGGGCCGCTACGTGGTGCTGAGCGAAGAGGAAATCCGCTCGGCGCACCCGGCGTCGACCCAGACTATCGACATCTTTGCCTTTGTCGACAGCAAGGAAATCCCCCTGCAAAACATCGACACGCCTTATTACCTGGCGCCGGACAAACGCGGTGGCAAGGTCTACGCGTTATTGCGCGAAACCCTGGTCAGCACCAAGAAAGTCGCCCTCGCCCACGTGGTGCTGCACACCCGCCAGCATCTGGCAGCGTTGATGCCGCTGGAGTCGGCGATGGTCCTGGTGATGCTGCGCTGGCCGGCGGAAGTGCGCAGCCTCGACGAGTTGGCCCTGACCAAGGAAGTCACCGACCCGAGCCTGGTCAAGGGTGAGCTGGAAATGGCCAAGCGCTTGGTGCAGGACATGAGCGCCGACTGGCAGCCGGAGGATTATCGCGACAGTTTCGAAGACAAGATCATGGCCCTGGTGGAGAAAAAGGCCCACGAAGGCAAGATCGAAAACGTCGAGACCGACACCGGCGAAGAACAGCGCAAAAGCGCCGACGTCATCGACCTTACCGAACTGCTCAAACGCAGCCTCGGCGGTAAGGCCGCTGCCAAGCCTGCGAGTAAAGCGGCGGCCAAACCGGCCAAGGCCGAGAGCAAGCCGGCGGCGAAGAAAACCACTAAAAGTTCTCGGGGCTGAGGCCTCACAAGGTAATCCGTCATGGCCAAACCGGTGAGTGAATACAGCCGCAAGCGTAATTTCGACATCACCTCGGAACCGCCGGAGGCGACCCCGGCCAAGCGCGGCAAGAAACAGCCCTCGGCGTTGCGCTTCGTGATCCAGAAACACGACGCGCGCAACCTGCATTACGACTTTCGCCTGGAACTCGACGGCACCCTCAAGAGTTGGGCGGTGCCCAAGGGCCCCAGCCTCGATCCGACCCAGAAGCGCTTGGCGGTGCAGGTCGAGGATCACCCCATCGGCTACGGCAGCTTCGAGGGCAACATCCCCGAAGGCCAGTACGGCGCTGGTGATGTGATTGTGTGGGACCACGGCGTCTGGCAACCCCATGGCGATCCGCAAGCGACGTACAAGGCTGGCAAACTCAAGTTCACCCTGATCGGCGAAAAGCTGTCGGGGGAATGGGCGTTGGTGCGGACCCACTTGCGCGGCAGCAGCGACAAGGAACAGTGGTTGCTGATCAAGGAAAAGGATTCGCAAGCCCGACCCGCCACTGAATACGACGTAGTCCAAGCCTTGCCGAAAAGCGTGCTGAGCGACGCCACGGTCGGCGATAAGAAAACCAAGTCCGCCAAACCCAAAGCAGCGCCCAAGGCCAAAGCTCCGAGCAAAACAACCGTCAGTGCCCTGCCCGACACCCTGGCGCCGCAACTGGCCACCCTCGTCGAGCGAGCGCCCACGGGTGATTGGCGCTATGAAATCAAGTTTGACGGCTACCGGATTCTGGCGCGGATCACTGACGGCGACGTTCGTCTGCTGACGCGCAACGGTCATGACTGGACGGCGAAACTGCCGGTGCAGCAAAAGGCACTGACCGCCCTCAACCTCAAGGACAGTTGGCTCGACGGTGAAATGGTGGTGCTCAACGAGCAGGGTTTGCCGGACTTTCAGGCTTTGCAGAACGCCTTCGAGATCGGCCGCAGCCTCGACATCATTTATTACCTGTTCGATGCGCCCTTCCTGCAAGGCGTCGACCAGCGCGAGTTGCCGGTGGAGGATCGCCGCGCCGCCTTGAAAAAGGCCCTGGGCCGCAAGTCGGCCAAGGTGGTGCGTTTCTCCGAAGCCTTTGCCGCCCAGCATCAGGACATCATCGAAAGCGCCTGTGCGCTGAGCCTCGAGGGCGTGATCGGCAAGCGTGCGGGCAGTCCTTATGTGTCGCGGCGCAGCGATGACTGGATCAAGCTCAAATGCCGCTTGCGCCAGGAATTCGTGATCATCGGCTACACCCGGCCGCAGGGTTCACGCAGCGGATTTGGTGCCCTTTTGCTTGGGGTGAATGATGATTCAGGGTTGATTTACGCCGGCCGCGTGGGCACCGGATTTAACCAGGCGTCGTTGAACAAGATTCACGAACAATTGAAAGCCCTTGAGCGCAAGTCATCGCCCTTGGCGAAGGCGCTGACCTCGGCCCAGGCCCGAGGCGTGCATTGGGTTGAGCCCGAACTGGTGGGCGAAGTGGAATTTGCCGAGTGGACCCGCGAGGGCGTGGTGCGCCAAGCGGCATTCGTGGCCTTGCGTACCGACAAACCCGCGTCGCAGATCATCCATGAGCAGCCGAAGATGCAGAGCGCGAGCACGAAGAACACCACGAAAGCCAAATCAACCTCCGGCAAAAAGGCTGACGGCACCGTGGCCGGGGTGAAAATCACCCACCCTGATCGGGTTATCGACCCGGACAGTGGCGTGCAGAAGCTGCAATTGGCGCAGTTCTACGAATCGATCAGCGAGTGGATCCTGCCATTTTTACGCAAGCGCCCGGTCTCTTTGCTGCGCGCGCCGGAAGGCGTGGGTGGCGAGCAGTTTTTCCAGAAGCATGCCGAGCGCCTGGCGATTCCCAATATCAAGCACCTGGAGCCGGAGCTGGACCCCGGCCATGCGCGGCTGATGGAGATCGACAGCACCTCGGCGCTGATCGGCGCCGCGCAAATGGGCGCCATCGAACTGCACACCTGGGGCGCCACCAGCGACCGCATCGAAACCCCCGACCTGTTTGTCCTCGACCTCGACCCGGACCCGGCGCTGCCGTGGAAATCGATGATCGAGGCCACGCAACTGACGCTGTCGGTGCTGGATGAACTGGGTCTTGAGGGTTTCTTGAAAACCAGTGGCGGAAAAGGCATGCACATCATTGTGCCGCTGGCGCGCAAGGACGACTGGGACACGGTGAAAGCCTTCGCCAAAGCCATCGCGCAATTCATGGCGCAGCAGCTGCCAGAACGGATTACCGCGACCATGGGCCCGAAAAACCGCGTGGGAAAAATCTTCGTCGATTACCTGCGTAATTCCCGGGGTGCCAGCACCGTGGCGGCCTATTCAGTCAGGGCACGGCCGGGGTTGGCGGTGTCGGCGCCGATTTCCCGGGATGAATTGAAGGGGCTGAAGAGTTCGGCGCAGTGGACGGTCGACAACCTGCTGGAGCGCTTGCAGGGGTTGAAGGACGATCCGTGGGCGGGGTATGCCAATCGGCAAAGGATTACGGCGAAGATGTGGAAGCAGTTGGGGGCTAAAAAGCCTTAAGTCATTAAGTGGCTGGGCGGGCCTCTTCGCGAGCAGGCTCGCTCCTACAGGTATATGCATTCCAACTGTGGGAGCGAGCCCGCTCCGGGCGGCGTTCGGACGAAGACTTAACTAGATGAAGATAAAGATCGCCAGCAAGCCACCAAAAATCGCCCACTTCTCCAAGTAGTACAGCTTGCGATTGCGCTTTTTCAGTTCTTTGCCGCGCAGGCGGATCTTGTAGATCTTGGCGAACAAGCGGTTGATACCGCCAGTGCGGTCGCCGGCGTCGTTCGGAGCGCCCGCCGCTGACATCACGTTGCGGCTGAACCAGGCGTTGAACGCCGCAGCCCAGCGGTACTTCATCGGACGCTCGATGTCGCAGAACAGAATGATGCGGTTCTGCTGGGTGGTGTTTTCCGCGTAATGAATAAAGGTCTCGTCAAACATCACCGCTTCGCCATCGCGCCAGTGGTAGTTCTCACCGTCGACATTGATGTAGCAACCGGCGTCGTTCGGCGTGTCCAGGCCCAGGTGATAACGGTAGGAGCCGGCATACGGGTCGCGGTGGCGCACCAGCTTCGAACCTGGCGGCAACTCGGCGAACATCGCAGCCTTGATCGAACCGATGCTTTGCACCAATTCAGTGGTGCGCGGACACAGCTTCATCGCCGATGGGTGACTGTCGCCGTACCACTTCAGGTAGAACCGCTTCCAGCCACTCTTGAAAAACGAGTTGAAACCGACGTCGTCGTACTGGTTCGAACGCTTGATCTCACCGGCGCGCATCAGATTCTGCCCTTCTTCGCGGATTTCTTCCCAGTGCGCCTGCAACGGGCTCAGGTCCGGAAAATCCTTGGCATCCAGGTAAGGCTTGTTGGGGATCTTCGAGAACATATAAAGGAAGCAATTGATCGGCGCGAGGAACGAAGAATGGTCGCTCAATTGACGACTCAGCTTGTGGCGCACGCGCCCGCGCAGGTGGACGTACGCGATGGATAGAACGTAAATAGCGGCAATGATGAGTTTCACGGAAATCGTCACACGTCAGAAGTGAACAAACTGCGGCCCTTTTCAACCGGGGTCGAAGGGTCTGGTGCAGCATCTGCATACGAAAAGCGGTGTCGGCGGCACATCCTTGGGCGCATGCCATTCCAGGCACTGAAGCGATGGCTGGCATTTTAGCCACAGTTTGTAACTAATAGTGAACCTTCCACTGAGAAAATATGTCAGCGCGATGGCACCGAATGACGCAACACCGGTCAGCGCCCTATCGTTTAAAGAGCCAGACCAGTACAATCGCCGCCAAACATTACGCGCCCCCCTTGGTTGATGCCGTCAGCCTGACGGTTTCAGCGCAATTCGACTCGGGCCAAGCGCTCTACATGCAGCTGTCCACTTATTGCCAGATGGACCTTCCGCGACTGACCGGGATGTATGCCCCGTGGTCGGTGTTGGCGGAACAGGCTATTGAATCGGTACTGCCGCAACCCTTGCTACTCTGAATGCTTCGCAGGAAAAACCTTTGATCTCTACAGCTAACATCACCATGCAGTTCGGCGCCAAGCCACTGTTCGAAAACGTTTCGGTCAAGTTCGGCGCCGGCAACCGTTATGGCCTGATCGGTGCCAACGGTTGCGGCAAGTCCACGTTCATGAAAATCCTCGGTGGCGACCTCGATCCGTCCGGCGGCCAGGTCATGCTCGAGCCGAACGTGCGCCTGGGTAAATTGCGCCAGGACCAGTTCGCCTACGAAGAATTCAGCGTGATCGACACCGTGATCATGGGTCACGAAGAGTTATGGAAGGTCAAGGCCGAGCGCGATCGCATCTACTCGCTGCCGGAAATGACCGAAGAAGACGGCATGGCCGTGGCCGAGCTGGAAACCGAGTTCGCCGAAATGGACGGCTACACCGCCGAATCCCGTGCCGGCGAATTGCTGCTGGGCCTGGGCATCGGCATCGAACAACACTTCGGGCCGATGAGCGAAGTGTCGCCGGGCTGGAAACTGCGGGTATTGCTGGCGCAGGCGCTGTTCTCCGATCCGGAAGTGCTGCTGCTCGACGAACCAACCAACCACCTGGACATCAACACCATCCGCTGGTTGGAAAACATTCTGACCCAGCGCTCCAGCCTGATGATCATCATCTCCCACGACCGTCACTTCCTGAACAGCGTGTGCACCCACATGGCTGACCTGGATTACGGCGAGTTACGCCTGTTCCC
>Ga0247742_10000206_pt1 | contig 50298 bp, 51 predicted proteins | sample UWRJL208509C2_FD_180944 | JGI IMG/M metagenome (GOLD analysis project Ga0247742, IMG submission 180944) | Plant litter microbial communities from Arlington Agricultural Research Station in Wisconsin, United States - UWRJ-L208-509C-2 | ecosystem: Environmental > Terrestrial > Plant litter >...
GATCGGCGTCTCGCCATTCTGCTCAAGAAACTTGTTGGTGCGGCTGAAATGCCCGCAGCCAATAAACCCTCTATAGGCCGACAACGGCGACGGATGCACCGACGTCAGCACCAGGTGCTTGGTGGCGTCGATCAGCTTCTGCTTGCCCTGCGCATGGGCGCCCCACAGCAAGAACACCAGGTGCGGCTGATGCTCGCTCACCACTTCAATAATCCGATCGGTAAAGAACTGCCAGCCCTTGCCCGCATGGGCGTTGGCATTCGCGCGCTCCACGGTCATGGTGGTGTTGATCATCAGCACGCCCTGGTCGGCCCAGCTTTGCAGGTAGCCGTGGTTGGGAATGTCGATGTTCAGGTCACGCTTGAGTTCTTTGTAGATATTGACCAGCGACGGCGGTGCCGGCACGCCCGGTTGCACCGAGAAGCACAAGCCGTGGGCCTGGCCCGGGCCGTGATACGGGTCCTGGCCGAGGATCACCACCTTGACCTTGTCCAGGGGCGTTGAGTTGAGTGCGTTGAAGATCATCGGGCCGGGTGGGTAGATCTCCTTGCCTGCCGCGTGCTCCTGGCGCAGGAATTCCCGCAACTGGGCCATGTACGGCTGGTCGAACTCGTCACGCAGGGCGTGTTTCCAGCTGGGTTCGAGTTTGATACGGTCGTCGGTGGTCATGGTTACGCTGTCTAGTCAAAAGAATGAGGCGAACCCTAGGAAAGCCGACCTTGCTTGTCAATTGATCTGACGCAGATACCGCACTTTCCTGCGAAGCGATCATACTGAACCTTCACTTTATCGATTGAGGTCATGATGAACCTGCACTTCGAAGAGCTGATTGGCACCGGCGGCGCCCGCGTTGGCATCGCCAGCCTGGACGCGGAAAAATCCCTCAATGCCTTGTCGTTGCCGATGATCCTGGCCCTGAGCGAACGCCTGGACGCTTGGGCCAAAGACCCGCAAATCGTCTGCGTGCTGCTGCGCGGCAATGGCCCCAAGGCTTTTTGCGCCGGTGGCGAAGTCCGCAGCCTGGCCCAGGCCTGCCGTGAACATCCCGGCGAAGTACCGGCGCTGGCCGCGCAATTTTTCGCCGCGGAGTACCGCCTCGACTACCGCCTGCACACCTATCCCAAACCGCTGATCTGCTGGGGCCACGGCTATGTGCTGGGCGGTGGCATGGGCTTGCTGCAAAGCGCCGCCGTGCGCATCGTCACTCCGAGCAGCCGCCTGGCCATGCCGGAAATCAGCATCGGCCTGTACCCGGACGTGGGCGCCAGTTGGTTCCTGTCTCGCCTGCCCGGCAAGTTGGGGTTGTTCCTCGGCCTGACCGGCGCCCATATGAATGGCCGCGACGCCCTGGACCTGGGCCTGGCTGACCGTTTCCTGCTGGATGAACAACAAGACGAACTGCTTGAAGGCCTGCTGCAACTGAACTGGCAGGAACAGACCGACATGCAGCTCAACAGCCTGCTCAAGGCCCTGGCCCAGGAAGCCACCGGCCAGTTGCCCGAAGCCCAATGGCTGCCGCGCCGTGGGCAGATCGACGAGTGGCTGGACGTGGGGGATGTGCGCTGTGCGTGGCGAGCCTTGAGCCAGTTACGCGATCACACCGACCCGCTGCTCCGCCGCGCAGGCAAGACCCTGAACGAAGGCTGCCCGCTGACCGCGCACCTGGTGTGGGAACAGATCCAGCGAGCGCGGCACCTGTCCCTGGCCCAGGTGTTCCAGATGGAATACACCTTGAGCCTGAACTGCTGCCGTCACCCGGAATTCAGCGAAGGTGTGCGGGCGCGGTTGATCGACAAGGACCAGCAGCCACACTGGCACTGGCCGGACATCAACTTGATCCCCGAGGCCGTGGTGCAGGCGCACTTCCACAAGGTCTGGGAAGGGCGGCATCCGCTGGCGGACCTGTCTGACTATTGAGCGCCCGTCGGCGCTTTTTTGCCCTCGAACGTGAAGGCACAATTATCGGGTTGGTGGTCGTCGCACTGGAAAATCTGTTGCCCGAAAGCATCGGTGCCCGGTACCCAATGCGTGGTATCTGCCAGCGACATCGCCCCCCCGGCTTGAGCCGTGCCGTACCTCAGGGTGACTGTCTTACCCCTCAGGGTTTTATAAATGCACTTTTCCAGATAGCCATGCTTGCGCTCGTCCTGCTCGCTAGGAGTAAAAAGCGCGCCGACAAAGGTTTCCACGAATTCCCCGCCGCTCATTGCCTGGCTTACCCATGGCGAGTCGCTGTCAGTTCCCTGAAAGTGACCGTCAACGTAGCGTACAGCGCTCGGGTAAGGACAGGATTGCGCTGCTGCCAACGTACTGACGCCAAGAAAAGCAAAAAATAACAGGTAGAGCTGGCTGACGTTCATGTCATGGGTTCCATCAGTCGATGCTGAAAGCGATACGCCAAACAGGCGACTGCTCCCAATTAACTACAGGCGTAACCCACAGGATAGCTGTCAAATATGACAGTGCCGACCAACGGTAAACAAAAACGGCGCCTGAGCGCCGTTTTTCCAATTATTCCTATCAGCGATGACCGCCGCCACGGCCTCCACCCTGACCACCACCCTGGCCATGTCCGCCACCATTACCCCAGTGACTGTTGCCCCAACCCTGGTTTGGGTAAGGCCGATAACCCGCGCGCGGCCCCGCAGGATAATAGCGCGGCGCCGGCTGGTAATAACGCGGCGACGGGTAATAACGCTGCGGTGGCGGGTAGTAACCCTGGCGGTAATGGTAATACGGGCCGCCGCCGTAGTAATACGCCGGCGCGGGCGCCGTGTAGACCTCGGAACCGTAGTAGGCCTGGCCGCCACCGTAATAAGGCGCGCACGCAGAAAGGGTCAAGCCGAGCAAAGCGATGAGAAGCAGTCGACGATACATGGCGGCCTCCTGGACCGCGGAAGAGCACACCCAGCGACGCTGGGGGGCGGCAAACAGCTTTCACTGCCTGACGAAATATCTGACATCAAAAACGGAATCTGGTGCGATTTAGACATAGATTGATACATCTGCCGGTCGCCTCATTGCAGTGCAACCCCGCACCACCACGACGCATATTCACCGCACGTTTCGCCCTCCTCCTCGCGCCAACCCGCGCCATTACTGCACCCGTGCCACTTGGCACGACTCTCGCTTTACCTCTCCCGTGCAGGAGTCATCACAGGTTCGCGGCACCACAATTTGCAATGGCTGACTAGGGTTCCGGCTCGCTAAGGCGAGTGGCTGGTCCGAGAGTCGGCGACCTCCAGTTGAGGTTACACGGCGGGATAAAAGCCCGGGAGACAAGCCACCGTTCACGGTGCCGCGTTGCTCCTGCTCGCCCTTGATCAACTGGAGAAGCATCCATGCCCTCGATACGTTTACCCGCCCTGCTCGCCGCCGCCTTCGCCGCCGTGGTGAGTTTTTCCGCCCAAGCCGCCCCCAAAGACCATTTCAGCGTGTGCTGGACGATCTATGCCGGCTGGATGCCGTGGGAATACGCCGGCAGCCAAGGCATCCTCGACAAGTGGGCCAAGAAGTACGGCATCAAAATCGACATGGTGCAGCTCAATGACTACGTCGAATCCATCAACCAGTACACCGCCGGCCAGTTCGACGGCTGCACCATGACCAACATGGACGCCCTGACCATTCCCGCCGCCGGCGGCGTGGACAGCACCGCGCTGGTGGTCAGCGACTTCTCCAATGGCAACGATGGCGTGGTCATCAAAGGTGAAGGCAAGACCGTCGCCGACCTCAAGGGCATGAACGTCAACCTGGTGGAACTCTCCGTGTCCCACTACCTGCTGGCCCGCGCCCTGGAGTCGGCCAACCTCAGCGAAAAAGACCTGAAAGTGGTCAACACCTCCGACGCCGACATCGCCGCCGCCTTCAACACCGACCAGGTCAAGGCCGTCACCACCTGGAACCCGATGCTCTCGGAGATCAAGGCCAAGCCCGGTGTCACCGAAGTGTTCGACTCCAGCAAAGTGCCCGGCGAAATCATGGACATGATGGTGGTCAACACCCAGACCCTCAAGGACAACCCCAAGCTGGGCAAAGCGTTGACCGGCGCCTGGTTTGAAGTGGTGGCGCTGATGAACGCGAAAAACGCCGCCAGCACCGACGCCCTGGAACACATGGCCAAGGCCTCCGGCACCGACCTCAAGGGCTTCCAGTCGCAACTGGACACCACCAAGCTGTTCGCCACGCCCAAGGAAGCCCTGGCCTTTGCCACCAGCGCGCAGTTGCCCGCCACCATGGACAAAGTCGCCGAGTTCTCGTTTAAACACGGCCTGCTGGGTGAAGGTGCCAAGGACACCAACGCCGTGGGCATGAGCTTCGCCAATGGCGTGACCCGCGGTGACACCGCCAACCTCAAGCTGCATTTCGACCCCAGCTACGTACAGATGGCCGCCGACGGCACGCTGTAAGAGGACGCGGCCATGCGCCTGATCAACCGTCACCCGGAACGCTCCAGTCGCCTGCTGTTGGTGCTGCTGCCCTTCGCCCTGCTGCTGTTCGCCTACTTCGTGGGCTCGGCCGAGCGCCTGGCAGACAACCCCAACGACAAGCTGCTGCCCAGCGCCGCACAAATGGGCGACGCAGTGAAACGCCTGGCCTTCAGCGCCGACACTCGCACCGGTGAATACGTGCTGTGGCAAGACAGCGCCTCAAGCCTGCGCCGCCTGGCGATCGGCCTGGGCATCAGCGCCCTCGCCGGCCTGTGCCTGGGCATTGCAGCCGGCACCTTGCCGCTGTTTGGCGCACCGTTGTCCCCCTTGCTGACGGTGCTGTCGATGGTGCCGCCGCTGGCGATCCTGCCGATCCTGTTCATCGTGTTCGGGCTGGGGGAATTGTCGAAAGTGATGCTGATCGTGATCGGTATCACCCCGGCCCTGGCGCGGGACCTGGAACAGCGGGCACGGGAAATTCCCGTGGAGTTGCTGGTGAAGGCACAGACCCTCGGCGCCTCCACCTGGACCCTGATGCTGCGGGTGGTGCTGCCGCAATTGCTGCCACGCTTGCTGATCTCCCTGCGCCTGATGCTCGGCTCGGCGTGGCTGTTCCTGATTGCAGCCGAAGCCATCGCCTCCACCGACGGTTTGGGTTACCGGATCTTCCTGGTGCGCCGCTACCTGGCGATGGACGTGATCCTGCCCTACGTGGTGTGGATCACCCTGCTGGCCTGGCTGATGGACTGGGGCCTCAAGGCCCTGACGCGGCGCGCGTTCCCCTGGTACGAAGGAGCGCGGGCATGAGTTTTATCAGCGTCAACAATGTGTGGCAGCGCTATGGCGACCAGGTGGTATTGGAGCGCCTGAACCTGCACGTGGCCGAAGGCGAATTCTGCACCCTGGTCGGCACCTCCGGTTGCGGCAAATCGACCTTCCTGCGCCTGCTGCTGGGGCAGGAAACCGCCAGCCATGGCGAGATCCTGCTGGACGGTAAACCGCTCGCCGCCGAACCCGATGCCAGCCGTGGCGTGGTGTTCCAGCGCTACTCGGTGTTCCCGCATCTGACGGTGCTGGACAACGTTGCGCTGGGCCTTGAGTTGCCGCGTTCAGCGTTGCTCGGCCGCCTGTTCGGCAGCGCGAAAAAACAGGCCCGGGAACAGGCCGCAGCGCTGCTGCATAAAGTCGGTTTGGGCCATGCCCTGGACAAGTACCCGGCGCAGCTTTCCGGCGGTATGCAGCAGCGGCTGGCCATCGCCCAGGCGCTGATCATGAAGCCCCGCGTGTTGCTGCTGGACGAACCCTTCGGCGCCCTCGACCCGGGCATTCGCAAAGACATGCACCTGCTGTTGCTGGAGCTGTGGCGCGAAACCAGGCTGACGGTGTTCATGGTCACCCACGACCTGAGTGAAGGCTTCAGCCTCGGCACCCGCTTGCTGGTATTCGACAAGGTGCGCCTCGACCCACACGCCCCCGGCGCCTACGGCGCCCGCATCACCTACGACATCCCTTTGAACAGCGAGCGCCGCAAGGCGATCGCCGCCGAACTTGGAGCCACTTCCAAATGACCGACTCAACTCAATTGTTCCCACCCTTCGCCGAGGAAATGCTCCCCGGCGGCGGCCACCGTTCCTTTGTACTCAAGCGCGGCCAACTGCTGCGCCTCACCGACATTCGCGGCGGCGCCAACGTCAGCCTGACCCTGCTCAATGCCAATGAAAAAACCGAGCGCCTGAACCTGCCCGACAGCCTCAAATGCCAACACACCGCCAAGCTCACCAACGGCCATTGCCTGTACTCGGACATGGGCCGCGTGCTGGCTGCCATCACCGCCGACACCTGCGGCTGGAGTGACAGTATCGGCGGCGTGTCATGCGCCTCCGAGGTCGCGGAAAAATACGGCAAAGGCCGCTATCAAGAGCTGCGCAACGGCTTCTACCGCAACGGCACCGACAACCTGCTGGTGGAACTGGGCAAGTGGGGCCTGGGGCTGTCCGACCTGCTGATGACCCTCAACCTGTTCAGCAAAGTCACGGTAGATGAAGCTGGCAGCCTGCACTTTGTCCCCGGTCACTCCAAGGCCGGCGACTACATCGAACTCTACGCACCGATGGACACACTGGTGGTGCTCACCGCGCTGCAACATCCCATGGACCCCAACCCCGAGTACGCGCCGCAGCCGCTGAAACTCAGCTGGATGAACGCCGACCCAAGCGTCGCCGAACACTGCCGAACCTCGCGCCCGGAAAACGAGCGCGGCTTTATCAACACCGACCGTCTGTTCGCCTGAGGACCTGCCATGTCTATCGCACTCGCCAAACAACCGGACGCGGCCGTGTACCGCGCGACCATTCCCGCCGGCGAACCCTGGCTGATGGAAGTCAAGGCCGGCCAGACCCTGCGCATCCTCGACCTTGAGGGCAACCAGGCGGTCGACACGCTGTTCTACAGCCTGAAAAACCCCAGGGAACGCTACGACGTGCAGCGCACCCTGCGTCGGCAAAACAGCGTGTACCTGAGCACCGGCAGCGTGCTGTATTCCAACCTCGGCCAGCCAATGCTGACCATCGTCGACGACACCTGCGGACGCCACGACACCCTTGGCGGCGCCTGCGCCCAAGAGAGCAACACCGTGCGCTACGCCCTGGAAAAACGCTACATGCACAGCTGCCGCGACAACTACCTGCGGGCCTGCGCCCACGATGGCCGGCTGGGTAAAAGCGACATCGGGCCGAACATCAATTTCTTCATGAACGTGCCGGTGACCGCCGATGGCGGGTTGACCTTCGAGGACGGGATTTCCGCCCCCGGCAAGTACGTCGACCTGCGGGCCGAGATGGACGTGATCGTACTGATCTCCAACTGCCCGCAACTGAACAACCCGTGCAACGGCTACAACCCAACCCCTGCGGAGTTACTGGTATGGAACTGAAAATGAAGCGGTTGCGTCAGTGGTTGTTCGCCCTGTGCCAGGCTCGCGCCGGGCAGTGCCTCCGAAAACGCTGAAGATCACCTGTGGTGAGCGAGATTGTGTGGGAGCGGGCTTGCTCGCGAAAGCGGCGTATCAGGCGACTGATGTATTGACTGAACCACCGCATTCGCGAGCAAGCCCGCTCCCACACTCCACCTCCCACACTGACTGCATGCGCTGCGGACGACCGCAGCGCCATCCACATTTGCGGGACGGCCCGCATCCCAGGACAAGGCCGAGCACTCATCGGCCTGCGGGGTTTTGCCATGTTCGAAAAACTGTTGATCGCCAACCGTGGCGCCATCGCCTGCCGCATCCTGCGCACCTTGCGTGAGCTTTCGGTCAAGGGCGTGGCGGTGTATTCCGAAGCCGATGCCGCGAGCCTGCATATCCAGCAAGCGGATGAGGCCTACAGCCTGGGCGAAGGCGCGGCGGCCGGCACCTATTTGTCGGTGGAGAAAATCCTCGCCACGGCCAAGGCCTGTGGCGCCACCGCGATTCATCCCGGCTATGGCTTTCTATCGGAAAACGCCGCCTTCGCCGAAGCCTGCGAAACAGCAGGCATCGCCTTCGTCGGCCCGACGCCGGAACAGCTGCGGGTGTTCGGCCTCAAGCACACCGCGCGCGCGTTGGCCAGGCAGCACAACATCCCGCTGCTGGAAGGCACCGAGCTGCTCAACAGCCTCGACGCCGCACTACTGGCCGGGGAAACCGTGGGCTATCCGATCATGCTTAAAAGCACCGCCGGTGGTGGCGGGATCGGCATGCGCGTGTGCCACAGCGCCGATGAATTGCGCGACTGTTTCGAGGCGGTGAAACGCCTGGGCCAGAACAATTTCAGCGATGCCGGTGTGTTTATCGAGAAGTACATCCAGCACGCCCGGCACCTGGAAGTGCAGGTGTTTGGTGACGGCTGCGGCGAGGTCATCGCCCTCGGCGTGCGCGACTGTTCGGTGCAGCGGCGCAACCAGAAAGTGCTTGAAGAAACCCCGGCGCCGAACCTGCCCGACGGCATGGCGGATGAGCTGTGCCGTGCCGCCATCACCCTGGCCAAGGCAGTGAATTACCGCAGCGCCGGCACCGTGGAATTTATCTTTGATAGCGCCGATGGCCGCTTCTATTTTCTGGAAGTGAACACCCGGTTGCAGGTGGAACATGGCGTCACCGAGCAAGTGTGGGGCGTGGACCTGGTGCGCTGGATGGTGCAATTGGCCGCCGGGGAAATGCCGCCATTGCGGGAACTGCAACTGAAGCCTCACGGCCACGCGATTCAGGCACGCCTGTACGCCGAAGATCCGGGCCGGGAGTTTCAGCCAAGCCCGGGGCTTTTGACGTATGTGGACTTCCCGGTCGCTGAAGGCCTGCGCATCGACACGTGGGTGGAGGCCGGTTGCGAGATTCCGCCCTACTTCGACCCGATGATCGCCAAGCTCATCACCTGGGCGCCGACCCGCGAACAGGCACGCCTGGATTTGCATCAAGCCCTGAGCAACAGCCAACTGTACGGCGTGGAAACCAACCGCGATTATCTGCGCCAGATTCTGCTCGCTACACCGTTCGCCAGTGGCCATCCGTGGACGCGCTGCCTTGAAGATTTGGTGTGCCACGCCAACACGTTTGAAGTGCTCAGCGCCGGCACGCAAACCAGTGTGCAGGACTATCCGGGGCGCCTCGGTTACTGGGCCGTAGGCGTGCCGCCGTCGGGGCCGATGGACAGTCGCGCGCTGCGCCTGGGCAATCGCCTGCTGGGCAATGCCGAGGGCACCGCTGCGCTGGAAATCACCATGAGCGGGCCGTTGCTGCGCTTCAATTGTGCGGCGGTGGTGGCGGTGACGGGTGCAAACATTGTGCTGCGCTTGAATGATGAAGCGGTACCGATGAACACCGCGTTGCTGATCCCGGCGGGCGCAACCTTGAGCCTGGGCACCATCGCCGGGGCCGGTGCTCGCAGCTACCTTTGCGTGCGCGGCGGGCTGCAGGTTCCGGATTATCTGGGAAGCAAAAGTACCTTCACCCTTGGCCAGTTTGGTGGGCATGGCGGGCGGGCTTTGCGGCCAGGTGATGTGTTGCACTTACTGCCGTTGGAGGATCTCAGTTGCGGCAATACGCTAGTGCCTGAACCGCTTGGCGAGGTGCGAACACTGCGGGTGATCTACGGCCCCCACGGCGCGCCGGAATACTTCAAGCCCGAGTACATCGAGACGTTCTTTGCCACCCAGTGGGAAGTGCATTTCAACTCCAGCCGCACGGGTGTGAGGTTGATCGGGCCGAAGCCTCTGTGGGCGCGTACGGATGGCGGTGAGGCGGGGTTGCATCCGTCGAATATTCACGACAATCCCTATGCGATCGGTGCGGTGGATTTTACCGGGGACATGCCGGTGATCCTCGGCCCCGATGGCCCGAGCCTGGGTGGGTTTGTATGCCCGGTGACGGTGATCGAGGCGGACTTGTGGCAGTTGGGCCAGCTCAAGGCGGGTGACAAAATCTGCTTCACCCCCGTCGATATCAAGACCGCCCGAGACCTCGCCTTGAACTGGGATCGTTCCCACGCTCTGCGTGGGAATGCCGCCTGGGACGCTCCGCGTCCCGCTGTCGACGCAATGACGCAGAGCGTCACAGGATGCATTCCCACGCAGAGCGTGGGAATGATCAGGTCGCCTGTTGTTCTGGACATCGGCCAGGCCGACACCCGCCTCGTCGCCCGCCTCGCCGGCGACACCCACCTGCTCCTGGAAATCGGCGCCCCGGAACTCGACCTGGTGCTGCGCTTTCGCGCCCACGCCCTGATGCAAGCCCTCGAAGCACAAGCCCTGCACGGCGTCATCGACCTGACACCCGGCATCCGCTCCCTGCAAATCCACTACCAGCCCGAACAACTTACCCTCGCCGACCTCCTGGCGCTGATCACCGCCGAATGGCACGCCGTCTGCGCCAGCCAAAACCTGCAAGTGCCGTCGCGCATCGTCCACCTGCCACTGTCCTGGGACGACCCGGCCTGCCAACTGGCGATCGAAAAATACATGACCACCGTGCGCAAGGATGCCCCGTGGTGCCCGAGCAACCTGGAGTTCATCCGCCGCATCAACGACCTGGCCAACCTCGACGAAGTGCGCCACACCGTGTTCGATGCCAGCTACCTGGTGATGGGCCTGGGCGACGTCTACCTCGGCGCGCCCGTGGCCACGCCGCTGGACCCGCGTCACCGCCTGGTCACCACCAAGTACAACCCGGCACGCACCTGGACCGCCGAAAACTCCGTGGGCATCGGTGGCGCCTACCTGTGCGTCTACGGCATGGAAGGCCCCGGCGGTTATCAGTTCGTCGGGCGTACCTTGCAGATGTGGAACCGCTACCGGGAAGTGGCCGCGTTCGATGGCAAACCGTGGTTGCTGCGCTTCTTCGACCAGATCCGCTTTTACCCGGTGAGCGCCGATGAGCTGGTGCAGATTCGCAGGGATTTCCCCCTTGGGCGGTTTGAACTGAACATCGAACACAGCCAGTTGAACCTGACGGATTACCAGGCCTTTCTCGCGCAGGAAGCCGAAAGCATCGGCGCGTTTCGCGGGCAACAGCAGCGCGCGTTCAACGCCGAACGCGAACGCTGGATCGCCAGCGGCCAGGCGCATTTCGACAGCGAGGAACTCGCCGCACCACAGGGCGCAGACACGCCCTTGCAGGCCAATGAATACAGCATCGACAGCCACATCGCCGGCAATCTCTGGCAAGTGCAGGTCAGCGCTGGCGAACGCGTGGCGGCGGGAGATGTGCTGGTGATCCTGGAGTCGATGAAAATGGAAATCCCGGTAGTCGCACCGTTCGCCGGCACCGTGCGGGAAATTCCGGTGCAGCCCGGCAGCGGCATTGGCGCAGGCCAACGGGTGGTGGTGCTGGAGCGTGATTTGCAATAACGCGGCGGGGCTGTATCGTGCAAGGCACACCGGGTTTCACCGGGACCTTGTCCGATACAGCCTGAACCGACCGATGACCACGCCAACCCTCTGCCCCGCCTGCGGCGCCCGCAACGATTGCGCCCTGGCCGACCCGCGCACTGCCGACCAGGCATGCTGGTGCTATTCCGTCAGCATCGACCCCGCAGTGCTCGAAGCCTTGCCGGCGGAACTGCGCAATAAAGCCTGCCTGTGCCCGCGTTGTGCCCAGGTGGACGAACAACTGCGCGGCAACGAGCGGTCGTAATGCGCGTAGATCGTTTCCTCAGCAACCTGCCCCGTTTCAACCGTAAACAGGTTCGCCTGTTGCTGGTGGAGCGGCGGATCAGCGTCGACGGCCAGGCCATCAGCGATCCGCACCACCCGGTAAGCGAGTTCAGCCGTGTGTTGCTGGATGACGAAGTGCTGCAAGCCGGCAAACCCGCGCGTTACTTCATGCTGCACAAACCCCAGGGCTGCGTCAGCGCCACGTCCGACCCGCAACACCCCACGGTGCTCGACCTGCTGGATGAACCGGACAAGCACGAGCTGCACATCGCCGGTCGTCTGGATTTCAACACCACCGGCCTGATGCTGATCACCAACGACGGCCAGTGGTCGCGCCGCCTGACCCAGCCGCAAACCAAACTGCCCAAGGTCTACTACGTCGAGACCGAGCAGGACATCGGCCCGCAATACGCGGCCACTTTCGCCGCCGGCCTGTACTTCGCCTTTGAAGACCTCACCACCCAACCGGCGGAACTGGAACTATTGGGCCCCAGAACGGCGCGCCTGAGCATCATTGAAGGGCGTTATCACCAGGTGAAGCGCATGTTCGGGCACTTCGACAACAAAGTGATACGCCTGCACCGCGAACGCATGGGACCGCTGGAGTTGGACGCAGCCCTTGCGCCAGGCCATTACCGGGCGCTTACAGAGGCTGAAATCCAACAGGTCTGATGACCGTTCAGCCGATGATGGCAAAAACCCACGCCATCGACTGGCGAACTGGCATCCCTGATGCTTGAATCTACCCAGCCAGCCGCAATTTGACTGGCGAGTCACCCCTACCTACAAGAAACACTTTGCCCGTCCGCACGCTTGACCTGCGGGCCTCTCACGGCAAATTGCCCGCCATAACAACACCCGTCGGCCAGCCAGTACCGGATCGACATGGGCCCTCACTTCCAGGCGTATGCCTACCTGTCACAAAGCTCGTGCAGAGTGATCTGCGCGCATTACCCGCTTGCCAGGAGTCTTACGACATGAGGCCAGAAATCGCTGTGCTGGATATACAGGGTCAGTATCGGGTTTACACGGAGTTCTATCGCGCGGACGCAGCAGCCAAGACCATCATCCTGGTCAACGGCTCAATGGCCACCACTGCGTCTTTCGCCCAGACCGTGAAAAGCCTGCACCCGACGTTCAACGTGGTTTTGTATGACCAGCCCTACGCTGGCCGCTCCAAAATCCACAACCGCCACGAGCATATGCTGACGAAAGAAGTCGAGGGCCAGATCCTTCTGGAACTCATCGACCACTTCGCCGCCGAACACGTGCTGTCCTTTTCCTGGGGCGGCGCCGCGACCCTCGTCGCCCTCGCCCATCGCCCGCGCCGTGTGGAAAAGGCCGTGATCAGCTCGTTCTCCCCGGTGATCAACGCCCCGATGCGCGACTACCTGGAGCGCGGTGTCGACTACCTCGGCAACCTCGACCGCGACCGCGTGGGCCACCTGGTCAACAGCACCATCGGCAAACACCTGCCGTCGCTGTTCAAACGCTTCAATCACAAACACGTGAGCAGCCTGGCCGAGCACGAGTATGGGCAGATGCACTTTCACATCAGCCACGTGCTCAACAGCGACCGGCTGTGCTACCTCAAGGCCGCTAAGCAGATTGATATACCGGTGTTGTTCTTGAACGGCGAATGGGACGAGTACACCAGTGCCCAGGATGCCAAGCTGTTTGGGCAACATATTGCGAAAAGCAGCTTCGGCACGATTCAGGCGACCGGGCACTTTCTGGATATGGAACACAAGGCCGCGTGCCGGGATAGCCGGGAGGCGTTGATGGGCTTTTTGAGACCGGAGCAGCAGCCAAGCCGGTTGCGGTACCACGCGTCACAGCCACAGCATGCGTTTGCCGTATGAGCGGTGGGGTTGTGGGCGGGCCGGATTTCCCAGGGGGGCCGCCTGCCCACGATCGACCGTTGGCACGTAAAACACAGAATTTTCGAAGAAAAACTTCAAATCCGCGAGCACATCTGGTACAAAGTCAGCCGCTCTGAGCGGGTATAGTTTAGTGGTAGAACGAAAGCTTCCCAAGCTTTAGATGAGGGTTCGATTCCCTCTACCCGCTCCACTCAGATTTTGCTCCTGCGTCAGGCTGGTTTTGACGGGGGATGTGTAAAAAAACCGGTCCTTGGTGTCCGGTTTTTTTATGGGTGGGATTTGGAAATTAAACGGTCGAACCGGGCTCATTCAATCGCCTGATAGACCTTCTTCCCGCCAACCCAAGTCTGCAGGACGCGTGTCCTCCAGATGTCTGCCGGGCTGACGGCAAAAATGTCCTGATCAACCAGGATAAAATCGGCCCACTTTCCGGGCTCAATGCTGCCTTGGGTCGCCTCTTGATGGGCTGCATAAGCTGCATCCAGCGTAAACGCACGGAAAGCCTCGAAGAGGGTCATGGCCTGCTCAGGGTGCCATCCAGCCAAGGGGTTGCCCTCATGGTCCGAACGAGTCACGGCAGCATGTATGCCGTAGAACGGATTGGCGGATTCGACTGGGAAGTCTGACCCTGCCGCAATTTTCGTTCCCTGGTTAAGCAGAGTGCGCCAGGCATAAGCCCCCTTGATCCGTTCGACACCCACCCTGTCCTCAGCCATATTCATGTCGCTGGTAGCATGTGTAGGCTGCATCGATGCAATCAGCCCTAGATCGATAAAGCGCGGTATCTGCGCCACATCAACCACCTGCGCATGCTCGATCCTGTTACGCAAGGCGCGCCCACCGACTGTGGCGTAGGTCTGTTCAAAGCTATCCATGACCTGCTTGATGGCAGCATCACCGATGCCATGCACATTAGCTTGAAAGCCGGCTTTCAGTACCGACTCAATCTTGTGCTTCATCTCCTGCCGGCTTTCAAAAAGCAGCCCCTTGTTGGTTGGGTCGTCGGTGTATGGCTCAAACAGCGCCGCACCACGGCTTCCCAAAGCGCCATCGGCATAAAGCTTGACGCTACGAATGGTAAGACGATCATCGCCGTAGCCGATCAAAGGGCCGTCCTGGGACAACACCGCGAAATCATCCCCCGCACCGTTTATCATCGAGTAGACACGTAACGGAAGCCGGCCGCGATCGGCAAAACCGCGCATCGTCTTGATCATCTGCCTATCAGCACCTGCATCGTGCACAGATGTCAGTCCTTGTGCATTGAGATGCTCCAATGCAGCCTGCAACGCGACCTCTCGCTCCTGCTCGTCAGGCAGCGGAATAATATCCGCGACCAGCCCCATAGCGGCGTCGATAAATACACCTGTCGGGTTACCTTCTGCATCCCGTTCGATACGTCCGCCTTTCGGATCAGGCGTGTCCTTAGTAATACCCGCCAGTTGCATCGCCTTGGTATTAGCCCATCCGGCATGGGCATCCACCCGAATTAGCCACACTGGTCGATCGACAACGACCTTATCAATTTCGGCAGCCGTCGGAAACCGCCCCAACTTCCAGGTAACGTGGTTCCAGCCTGAGCCAGTCAGCCAACGGGCGCCGGGGCGCGCTGCAGCGAATACCCGAAGCCTCTCCTGCGTATCAACCAGTGTTGGAGAGCCCCGTAAAGCAATGCTTCGAAGGGACTCTCCAAGCCATTTGATATGGCCGTGCGCATCGGTCAACCCAGGCAAGAGGGACGCACCCTTACCATCGATGCGCGTCGCCAATGCATGCTTGCCAGCAAGATCGGCCGCCATACCGACGCAAATCACTTTGCCCGACGCATCAAAGGCCAACGCATCAAAACGCATCAGACCGCCTCCACTCACGGTATAACCACGCACATTTTCCATAATCGTTGGCTCCGCCCGGACAGGCCCCGCCAGCGACAGGAACATAACCACCGGGATCAACGCCTTGGGCTGAGTTTTGATACACATCAGCAGCTGTTCAAACGCGGCAAGCATCGGGCCGAGCGTGAAACTTTTAAATGCTGATGGTTGCAGACTCGGTTTTTCTCCTGAAAATCGTGGAGTCATGATTTCCTCCAGTAAGGGGTCACGTCATGCGGTCAGAAAGAAGGTTATAAAAAAGGGCGCTAACACCGTCAGAATCAAACCACTCATGAGAGCGGTAGGCAGCGTGTCGCAGTGGCAGGTTTGGCGCACGATCGGTAACGTCGAGTCCAGAGCGGTTGCCCCAGCGGCGGCGATACCGACCCTTGGGTGGAAGCCACCGACCAGGTACAGTAAAGCGATCGCGATCAGTTCGCGCCCCAGGTCTGCGAGCAATGCCGTAGCGCCATGAACTTCTCCGGACAGCCCTCCGACCAAGACGCTGGATAGCGTGAACCATCCAAATCCCGTCGAGAGTGCCAGGAGCAAACGGATATCTTCGCCAGTGATGAAATGAACCGCATAGGCTCCCAATATTGAGCCAATGACCACGGCAATCGGAACGCATAGAACGCCCCATGAGATCCAGTCACGACCTAACTTGATGCTCGACAAGTCGAGTCCCACCAAGAAGATCAGTACCATTAACATCGCGTTGCTGGGCGGAAGCCACAAGCTTGCAACGGTTGATTCTGCATATGTGAACAACACGCCCAAGGCCACCATCAGCAGCGCAATAAAGCACTCTTTCAGAGGAGCAGCAGCGCCATGCATATCGAAACTGGCAACCCTGCCTGGTTCTCGTCCAGCCCCTCTCAAAGCCGCCAAGCCCAGCAGCAGCATGCAAGGCACCACTGTTGTTGCGACCGCGACAAGCGAAGATGTCTTGAGCACATAGCCAACCGCATCCAGCGAAGAAACCACTTCGCCGAACTCAGTGCCTATCAGAAAAAGTAGCCCCCAAACCAAAGGGCTGATCAGACTGACCAATCGGACAACAACTTTATCCGGGAGCAAGAGTTTGCTCGATAGATAGCCTATTCCCAACGCAATCAAGATGGGCAATACCGAGCTCAACGCCTGCACCGTCATATCCTCTGAATGGTTGGCGAGAAATCAACCAAAACAATACAGCGCTCACAGACTCCGGGAGAGGCGTCGTCAAGTTTCTTGATCGGGCTTATATAGTGCGAAACCTTCGGATCATGAACGGCAAAACTATCGAGAGGCTCCGAAAGGGTAAACTCCGCCCAAATCTGACTTGCCCGCGCGTCCTCAAATAGCATGTTTCGAATTTCCGGATGCCCAATAAAATTGATGCCACCCGTCATGTTCGAAGAACGGTAGATCAAGTGCGCAAACGTGAAGGGCTCTCCATCCTGGTGAAAAAAGTTCGGTGAACTTATACCTGGCTGATCCGAACTCGCGGACGTGAGTTTTACAAAATGCACCCCAAAATAGATAGGAAGGGGCTGGCCAGGATGCTGCCAGAACGTCAGGGAAAAATCTTCATCGATCAGGTCGAGTAGTACGCGATTGTTTTTTACCGCATCACTCAACGCGTGAAAGTAGCGAATATTTGCGTGATCCGGATTGTTACCGCCTTGGTCGTAACCTGCGCGTCCGTGGCCTGCCCCATCTTTGACGATTGGCAACCAGTGGCCTTTATGCGTGTCTTGCCAGGGAAGAATGACTCCGTTGCCATACCGTCGAAACCTGTTTACTCCAGGCGGGGCGTACTCATCCGGCTCCAACTGTTCAAACTCTCGACGTAATTCTGCGAGCTCTTCGACGCAATGAGTCTGGCTCACACGAGGCATGTAATGCAGATATCCATCTTCTGCTAAGGCACTTCGAGGCATGGTCATTCCTCCTTGGTTTGATGCCATCAAACATAGGCAATCACCGTGGAGAACTTCAATGGAGGCGCGAACAACGAGAAGTGTCTTACAACGACGTCGGACGCTAATGGGGAGAGGGGGAACGAATCTTTTTACTCGGCATTACTGACGCAGTACTGCGCAGACAGGGTGAAACTGTACGCGGGTTGCTGGGCCGGGGAGTCTCTGAACCGGCGCACACTGCTACTGGTAACCCACATCCAGGGAGGTGTACGCAACAATAGCTGCCCCGCCGTCCTGCTCAGCGGTCTGGTTGTAATTCCCGGCCTTGAAATACAGATTGATGCCCTGCCAACCCGATGGCGAAATATCGAATTCCCGGCTGGCCTGCCTGCCATTCGCCGCAGCCGAAACCAGCAGCACCATGCCACCCTCGGAGCCCTTGACCTCAATCTTGTAATTCAGCTTGTCGTTAAGCTCGAGCCCCGTCAGCAATACTGTCCGTTGCTCCTTTTGCCCATAGCGCGTTTTGGTCCCGGCGACGATCGAGCCACCTTCCCAGCGAAGCTTCAGCAGCTCCGAACCTCCCGCCTTGTCGCCATGTATCTGGGCAAATATGATCGATTTTGTGCTTGGATTTTGCACCACATAAAGCTCGCCGGACTGGGTGTTATCAAACACATCACCTGCGGTGAACTCTCTTTTTGCCCGCAGTTCAACCCGGGAATAGTGACTGTTGGGCGTCGCGTTAAAACCCGAGGGTGTGTTGAATACCAGCGCTCCTTCCGGCACACCTTGATGGCATCCCGATGAGCGATAACAGTTTGTGTAGAAATAGGCGTTCTGAAGATTTTCGCCTAGCGCTATTTCTTCTGGCTGACCTTGCGCATTGAAATCCTGAAGAACGTACGCACGGCTCAGGTTGGGCAGGTTGTCGCCTGGGGTTTTTGTGGCATCCAGGGCAAAGGCATTTCCACCGTTAAAAATCACTCCGATGGCCAAGACCGACACCACGCTAAATCCAGCGCCAAACACTTTAAATGCGTGCATCACCGTCACCGATCATTCGTCAAAGCGCCAACTGCAACGCCAGCAATCCGACAGCGATTGGGGGGGGCGAATCAATGTGGGTGAGTTATACGAGCCAGTACACATCTGTTGATCCTCGGTTAGGACCACCTTCCGAAGCTACTAAACAAAGGGTGGCGGCTATACGCGGGTTAGTAGACCGGTTGATCAACGAAACCGGCGCGCCCAAAGGCGCCCCGCGTACAGCCACCATAAAGACCAGACATTCAAACGTCTGAAAAATGGCACAGCCATACGCCGTTGATCAAATCGGGCTACTAAACCCGACCGCTGATGGGCAGCGGCTGACGAACCTTAAAGACGTCGCCCAAGGCGTACAACCGGGACGATTCTGATGGCTGTGTAGGCAAAGCCGCAAGATCTCTCTTCCAGATAGCTGCGCTCAACAATCCCCCCTTGGTTCCTCACCTTCCCTACACACTAAGCATCCCCCTCATACCGGGCGCATCAGCGTCGACCGACGGAAATCCGTCATCCCTTCCCTCAAGATCCATCCCCCAATCAATCGCTTTTTTATACATATAAAATATGCATAATGAAAACCTTCAGAATCCAGTATGACTACACCAAGAACACACTGAATCAGCTAAAGCACAGAGGTGTAAGCCTGGCCGATGCTGAACCGGTATTTCACGACGCTAAAGCATTGATGATAGAAGACCGCGACCACGATGAAGAACGCTGGGTAGTCGTGGGCAAAGATGCAAAGGATCGAATATTGGTGGTGGCCTACACCTACCGTGATCCGAATTTCGTACGCATCATCAGTGCAAGGCTCGCATCCAAAAGTGAACGACGCCAGTATCTGGAGGTTTGAACCATGAAAGACGAATACGATTTCAGCTCAGGGAAGCGCGGTGCTATTGCAGGCAACAAAGGCAAGACACGCATCACCATCATGCTGGATGACATCGTGATTGATGCAGCACGCACATGCGCCGAAAACGCCGGTACGGGCTATCAGACGGTGATCAATAACATTCTGCGCCAGGCTCTGGTCTCCCAGGATGCACATAACCTAGTAACCGCCCCGAAAAAGCGGGCGAAAACCTTGCCTGTCATCAATGACAGGATCAATGCATCCGATGTGGAAGCCTTGGAACAGCAACTGCTTGCTGTCGCGGGGGAGTTGCATCGTGTGTTAGGAGCACACAACTCCGGCAAACACTAAGCCAGGCCTCAAGCGTGGTGTTTCACAATGATCAAACGGCCCGTCTCATTCACCGAATACGTTTGAAATAAACCAGCTCCGGATCATCCTTATCCAGGTTCTCGATAACCCCGCTTGGAAAAAACCAGCCTTGGCGATGAGTCTCTGGGAAGCGACGTTGGACGTATTTGCCGAGGTAAAAAGCTTCATCGTCTTGCAGGCGGTCTCAGACGCAGCAAGCAGCCGAAGCGCTATTCCTTGACGTTGGAATGCTGGAGAAACAACGACTAATGAAACAAACCCGTTCTCGAAAACATTAGTAATCTGCCCTCCAGCAATTCGACCTTAAAAGCCCTCCAACTGCGCAAGATCCGCAAGCAACCCCGGCCCCACCGGCTCCCATCCCAACGTCTTGCGCGTGATCGCACTGGATGCAGGCATATCGTGAGCGGTAAACCTTGCCAACCAACCAAAAAACCCCTGAGCCTCTTGCGCCGAAATGGATTTAACCGGCAAACCAAGCCGCGTCCCCAACACCTCGGCAATCTCCCGCTGCGACACACCCTCCTCCGCCACCGCGTGATACCTCGTGCCCGGCTCGGCCTTTTCAATCGCCAGCCTGTAGAGCCGAGCCACATCCAGAATATGTGCCGCCGGCCAACGGTTTTTCCCGTCGGCGATGTAAGCGCAAACGCCCTTCTCGCGATACAACTCGATCACCGGGCTAACCAGCCCCTGCCTGACGGTGTCGTGTACTTGAGGCAAACGCATCACCGACACATTCACCCCCGTCGCGGCTACAGCGTTAGCCGCTTCTTCCGACGCTGCACGAGGAATTTGCGCTGAGGTAACCACCGCACCATCCTCCGTCGCCAACTGCCCCGGCACGGTGCTCGCAATTCCGACACCGGAGGTAATGATCAGCGGTCGATCCGACCCGGCAAGTGCCTCTCCCAGCGCCTGGATAACCCGGCGGTCGTCCTCGCAGTTCGCGACGAATTTCGAGAAGTCGTGATTGAACGCCAGGTGAATCACGCCATCCGCCTGGGCAACACCAGACTTGAGGCTTCCCAGGTCCTCAAGCGACCCACGATGTACCTGAGCCCCGGCGGCCTCCAGCGCTGCCACCTTGTCATCCGAGCGGCACAACCCCAGCACCTGATGGCCCGCCGAGATCAGTTCCTTGACGACAGCCGACCCGATAAATCCGCTGGCACCCGTTATAAATATGCGCATGAACCGTATCTCCGTGTGTATTCAGAGACTAATCTGTGCGCTTGCCCTATACGGGTAAAGTAGTGAAGTTATCAGGGTATAGAGGCTAACAGGCTATGAGCGCAAACCAGTTGGGCAGCTATCTGAAAGACCGACGTACCCGGCTTGATCCGGCGGCATTCGGCTTCTCATCGGCACGACGGCGTACGCCAGGTTTGCGCCGCGAAGAGGTGGCCCAACGCGCGAACATCAGCCCTACCTGGTACACCTGGCTCGAACAGGGCCGTGGCGGCGCGCCGTCGGTGGAAGTGCTGGAGCGGATTGCCCATGCGCTGATGTTGACCGATATCGAACGCGAGCATCTGTTCCTGCTGGCCTTCGGACGCCCACCCGAAGTGCGCTATCAGCAAAACGAAACGGTGACGCCACGCCTGCAACGGGTACTGGATGCCTTGAACCCCAGCGCCGCGATCCTGCGTACGGCGACCTGGGACGTGGTGGCCTGGAACCAGGCGGCGACGGTGATGTTGATGGACTACGGATCCCAGGCGCCGGAACAGCGAAATATCCTGCGGTTCATGTTCCTTGATCCCAATTCCCGCGCGGCCCAATACGACTGGGAAAGCGTGGCGCGGTTTGTGTTGGGGGCTTTCAGGATTGATACGGCGCGCTCAGGCGCGGCGGAGCAGGTGCAGCCGCTGGTGGATGAACTGTGTCGACGCAGTCCTGAGTTTAAGGCGATGTGGAGCGAAAACGATGTTCAGGGCGCCCATGGTGATCGCATCAAGCGGATACGCCATTCGGTGTTGGGGCCGATCGAATTTGAGTATTCGGTGTTTGCGGTCGATGGGCGCAAGGATCTGAATATGGTGGTGTACAACCCGGCGACGCCGGAGGATGCGCAGCGGATCGCATCCTTGATGGATTAGGCGCCAGTAACTGCAAGAGACTTCGACACTGCAATCGCTCGCAACAAGAGACCATTTGAATCCTTAGCCTTACTCACATCATTCTCCTGCGCCTAACCGCGCCGCGCGCACGTGCTCATGCCTATTGCCAGCCAGTATCCATATGGATACAGTGAGAACCCGTGAACTATCATGTCCAGCAAACGCAGGCCTTCATTACCTGGCATTCAGCAATACGTGATTTACGCGCAAAAATCGCCATCGCCCGGCGCATCGATCGCGCATCTGCTGGCAATCTGGGCGATATAAAGACGGTAGGCAATGGTGTCTCGGAAATGCGCGTAGATATCGGTCTGGGTTATCGAGTGTATTTCACGCAGCGAGGAAGAACCGTCATCGTCTTGCTGGCCGGTGGCGACAAATCCTCACAAGACGCCGACATCCGGCGAGCAAAAAAACTGGCAAAGGAAGTTTGATCATGAGCCAAACACTGACGACATTTGATATGGCGGCACTGCTCGACAGTGATGAAGCCATCAGCGAATACCTTTCTCAAGTTCTGGCCGACGGCGATAACGAGGAGTTCCTCAGGGCCGTCGGGTACGTGGCCAAAGCTCGCGGGATGGCGCGGGTCGCGACCGATACCGGCATGGGCCGTGAGAGTCTGTACAAGGCATTTGCCCCTGGAGCAAAGCCCCGCTTCGAAACGGTACTCAAGGTGCTTCACGCACTGGGTATCGATCTGCAAGCACAGCCGGGGCATGTCGCCAATCATTCGATTATTTGAGTGAGCAGCCCCGCTGCACCACCCACGCCAACGGCAACGTCAGCAACAACATCCCCGCCAGCACCATCACCGCCACCGGCACGCCCATCGAGTCCCCCAGCCCGCCAAAAAGAACCGGCGCCAACGCGCCACCGCCGATGGTGCCGGTGTAGAACACGGCAAACGCCTGCTCGCGTTTACCCGCGCCGGCCAGGTCCGGGACCGCGCCGTAAAGCACCGACGACGTGCCATTCAATGCCAGCCCCAACACCGGCAACATCACCATCAACCCGCTCAACGGCAGGTACACCGCCGCAACGATCAACACCGCCGTGCTGCTCTCCGTCAGCCACACGGTTTTCATCATGCCGATGCGTGCGCCGAGGTAGCCGCAGAGCAATTTGCCGAAGGCGCCGCCGATAAACAGCATGGTCAGCGCGAGACCGATGCCCGCAGTGCCGGCGCCTTTAGCTTGCAGAAGAAAGGGCAGAAACGTGAGAAAGCCCATGCGCACGGCACTGTCGAGTGTGCCCGTGACGATCAGCGCACGCAGGCCGCTGACGGAGCCGCTTCCTACCAGTGTCCTGGCGGTTTTCCCGGAAGCAGACGCCGCTGCCTGCGTTGGGATCAGCCACCACAGCAACCCCGCCGCGGCCAATCCCAGCACTCCAAGAAGCGTGACGCTCGCGCGCCAGCTGATGACGGTCAGCAACAGGCCGACCAGCCCGGGAACCAGAGTTTTGCCAATGTCCCCGGAGAAGTTGTATTGAGACAGCGCTTCCTTGACCCCACCACCGCTCTCGTAGGTGTCGGTGATCATCGAAGAAGCCAGCGGATGCTGGGTACTCGCCCCCAGCCCGCCCAACAGCAGCGCCAGCAACAACATGCCCAACCCGGTCGCCTGCCCCACCAACAGATAGGCAACACCGGCAAGCGCCGTGCCGCCCACCAGCATCGGCGTGCGTCCCCAGCGTTTGGCGGCGCGACTGGCCATCAGCTGAAACACCGCCATCATCCCGGAATAGGCACCGCGCAGCAGGCCGACCTGGGCGTAGGTCATGCCGAACTGCGCTTGCCAGATCGGCAGCAGCACGTAGATCACATCGGTCAGGCCATCGTGAATCGCGTGGGCGCTGCAGCCGGCGATCAACGAGCGGCGACGGGCGGAAGTCTCGGGTACCGGCAGGGCAACGGCATCGTTCATGAGGTCTTGCTCAGTTCAGGTTGGAGGGGCTTCCAGCCCGCCAGGGCGATCAGCAACGACAGTAGCTGGAAACCGATGATCAGCGCCACACACCCCACCCAACCCCAACGCCCCCAGATCAGCGCCGGGACGATGGCGCCGAAGCTGCCGCCCAGGTAATAGCAGGTGAGGTACAGGCCCACGGCACCGGCCTTGTTGTGGCGGGCGGTGGCAGTGGTAAAGGCGCTGGCCGCGGCCTGGGCGAGGAACACGCCCGTGGAGCTGAGGGCCAGGCCCAATACGATGCACCACAGGGATGGCAGCAAGGTCAGGCCCGAGCCACAAACGCCAAGCACCGCAGCCGCCGTCAGCAGTTCGGATTGCGGGCGGGATTTGCTCAGGCGCCCGGCAACGGGAATGACCACCAGGGCCAGCAGGAACACCATATAGATCGTGCCCAGCGCCGCCGGGCCAAGGTCGAACGGGGCCTGGCTGAGGTAAAGGCCAGCGTAGGTAAACGTCGCCACTTGGGAGAACAGCACGCAAAATCCTACGGCGTAGGCTGCCAGCAACGGCGTGCCGAGCACATCGGTCCAGGTGGTTGAAGGTCGCGCAACTCGGGGCGGATTGCCCGGCAGCAGGAACTGGATAAACCCGCCCACCATCAGGCTCAACACTGCCAACAGCTCGAAGGCTTCACGCCAGCCGACGTACTCGGTCATCACACCGGTGACGAAGCGCCCGGCAAACCCGCCGAGCACGGTGCCGGCCACATAGAGGCTGGTGACTTCGGTGACGGTGCCGCCGCGCCAGCGATCACCGATGTAGGCCACGCTGGTGGCGAACACCACGGGGATCAGCATGCCTTCGATAAAGCGCCACACCAGCAGTTCGGCAAAGCTGCTGGCATAGGCAGTCATCAAAGCCGGCAACGCCAGCAACAGCGCGGCCGCCGAGATCACCGTGCGTTGCTCAAAACGCCCGGTCAGGCGGCTGACAAAGGGCGCGGTCAGCGCTACCGCCAAGGTGGTGACGGTAATGCTCCAACCGGCCGCCCTGGCGCTCACTTCAAAGTTGGCGGCAAGGGTCTGCAAAATGCTCTGGGTGGCGTAGAGGTTGAGAAACGCCGCGCAGCCACACAGGAACAGGGCAAGACGGGCACAATGCAGGCGCGGTTTCATGAAACCTCTCGTTTTATTATCTGAGGCCTTTATAGAATGACCCGCACACCCGAGACCAATACCGATTTCGAACCGATCAATACCCTGGGGCCAGGATGCTCGACCTACGCAAGCTGCGTTACTTTCTGACCGTCGCCGAAGAATTGCACTTCGGCCGAGCGGCCATTCGCCTGCACCTGGCCCAGCCGCCGTTGACCCGGCAGATTTCCGCGCTGGAGACTGAGCTGGGATTTCGCCTGTTCGACCGCACCAGTCGCACGGTTTCGCTCACTCCCCAGGGGCGCGCGTTCCTGCCCTACGCACGGGCGGTGCTGGAGCAGGTCGACCTCGCTGAAGTCATCGCGGGCAAACTGGCGGCGGGTGCCGCCGGGCAACTGGCGCTGGGTTACGTCAGTTCGATAGCCCTGTCGGACTTGTTCAGCCAGGCGATTCAAGCCTTCGCCCAACGCTTTCCCGATGTGCAACTGACGCTGGTGGAATGCGCCTCCGGCAGCCTGGGCGCACAGGTGGCTGATGGCCGCCTGGATATCGGCCTGAGCCGGTTACTGCCCCAGGACGGTCAGACTGAGGTGCAAGCGTTGTCGTTGGGTGAGGAGCGGCTGGTGGCGGCGGTGTCCAGCGACAGCCCGTTGGCCAACCAGGCCGAGGTCAGCCTGGCGCAGTTGAGTGGGTACCCGTTGATTCTGTTCCCAGCCGATTATGGCTCGGGGCTTAACCAGTCCATTGAGCAGCTTTATCGGCACAAAGGTTTGCCACTAAAGGCCGGGCCGTCGGGACGGCAAATTACCTCGATCATTGCACTGGTGGCGGCGGGACAAGGTGTGGCGCTGGTGCCGGAATGTACGCAGAGTTTGATGAACAAGGGCGTGACGTATCGGCCGTTGGTGGACGCGGAAGCGTATGCACGGCTGCTCGTTCTTACGCGCAGCGGCGCAAGCAGCTTGATGGTCACGGCATTTCTCACGGTAATTGATGAGTTGCTGCAGGCTCGTCAGAAAGCCTGATTATTCTCTCGAAAAACCTCGCAATACCTCCGTCGGGCACCGTCCCCATGCGCTCATACACTGCATACAGCCCCTACAGAAACACCGGTCATCGACCGCTGGTAGGTAGAGTGTTGATAATTTATTTTCAGTGGTTATAGTCTCCACCAACACACACCACAAGGAGGTGCTGTGGACAGCCGATATTTGATAGGTCACATCGTTGCGGATGGCTGGTATCTGGTGCGAATCAGAGGCAGCCATCATCATTTCAAGCACCCGACAAAGCCGGGGCTCGTGACGATTCCCCATCCTAAAAAGGACCTGCTGGACAAGACCGCAAAGAGCATTTTGAAACAAGCTCTGCTCAGCTAACACGTTCGTGGAGGACAACAAACATGCTGTACCCAATCGCAATTTCAACCGGTGACGAGGACCATGCCTGGGGTGTGGAAGTCCCGGACATTCCCGGTTGCTTCTCAGCTGGAGATGATCTGGACGACGCCATGGCCATGGCCCGCGAAGCGATCGAAGGCCACTTCGAGATCCTCGCAGAAGACGGTGCGCCCATTCCTACAGCACAGAAAGTCACCCTCCATGCCGCCAACCCGCAATATGCCGGCTGCACGTGGGCGGTGGTGGATATTGATGTGACCAAGTACCTGGGCAAGGCACAGAAACTCAATATCACGTTGCCCGGCTATCTGCTGAACCGCATTGACGAATACGTCCTGCATCATCCGGAAGAAAAAAGCCGTTCGGGCTTTCTTGCGTCTGCTGCCCTCAAGGTATTGCAACAGGACCGGTAACAGCACTTCAAGGAACCGCGCAATGCTCCCTCCCTCACACCGCACGCCCAGCCCCGTACTGCGCAAGGTACTGGGCTGGGTGCTGATCGCTCCTCTGCTGCTCTCGTTCCTCAGGCTGCCCTTTGCGCTGGGACTCGTGTTGGTGCTGGCGTCCATCACGGCCTCCGTTTATGGCGCCCGGTTTGCCCAACTGCATGCCAGTCGGCGTGTAACCGTATTTGCCGTGATCATCACGCTGCTCAACATCGCTTCATTTTTTGTCATTGGCACGGCATCGGTACTCAAGGCGCTGTACTGGTTCTCGTGGTTTTATTGGTATCCGTATTACGCCGATTGGGTTTACTGGAACTTCTAAGTCGTTCGCGAATTCGACCGCAAGAAACGTAGTTCCACCCTGGGCCGGCCCATCTACAGTAGAGCCATATCCACTCAAGGAGCCCGACCATGTCCTACGAATACAAATACATGCCCTCCCCCGTCGGCCAACTGACCCTCGTGGCCCGTGACGGAAAACTCACCGCCATCCTCTGGGAAAAAGAGCGGCCCAATCGCGTTCGCCTGGGTGCCCTGCAAGAAGCCAGCAACAGCCCGGTACTGCTGGAGACCGAGCGACAGTTGAAGGAGTACTTCGCCGGTGCCCGCAATCGTTTCGAGCTGGAACTGGACTTCGCCGGCACCGACTTCCAGAAGAAAGTCTGGCAGGCGCTGTTGACCATCCCGTTCGGAGAGACCCGCAGCTACAGCCAGATCGCTGCGCAGATAGGCAACCCCAAGGCCGTGCGTGCCGTCGGCGCCGCCAACGGGCGCAATCCGATTTCGATTGTTGCGCCGTGCCATCGGGTGATCGGTGCGTCGGGTGGCTTGACCGGGTTCGCCGGCGGGCTTGAGGCCAAGCAGTATCTACTGGCGCTGGAGGATCACGGCTGACCCCCAGCAGGAAAACGTACAACTTTGTTCAGTTACTCAATTGTAAAAAGAAATTTCAGAGCGCGCCTGCGGTCAGTATTTTCATCACCCACCCTTATAGGAAAACGGTCATGAAATTCTCCGCCATCTCACAATCCCTGTCCCGCTGGGCAGGCAGCGCCCGCACGTTCTACGCGGCGGTGGGATTGATCCTCCTGTGGAGTCTGAGCGGGCCCTATTTCCACTACAACGACACATGGCAGCTGATCATCAACACCTCCACCACCATCATCACCTTCCTGATGGTGTTCCTGATCCAGAACACGCAAAACCGCGACAACGACATTTTGCATATCAAGATTGACGAGTTGCTGCGCGCCACCAAGGATGCACAAAACGCCGTATTGAGCCTGGACGGCCTGGACCGCAAGGAACTGGAGAAACTGCGCAAGGAATACAAGACCATCGGCGACAGTGAAACCATCACTGTGACGACGCTGGTTACCGAAACAACGGATGACAATGGCCGGTCCAAGACGGACCTGAACCAGGCATAAAAAAACGGCGGCTGGATCACTCCAGCCACCGTTTTTCATGGGGTACTCAAGGCAATCAACCGTCGCCCTGGTGACCCTTACCGTACGTCGACGCCAGCGCCCGGGCTTTCTCCAGGCGCTCTTCCAACTTGGGCAAGGTCTCATCCACCAAAGCCTTTATTTCCGGGATATCGGACTCGGCGCCCTCCTGCTTGAACAAGGCGATCGCGTCTTCGTTGGCCTTGATCTGCTGGGCGGTGTAGGCGGCGTCAAAGGAGTCGCCGTCCTTGAGCTCGGGCATCAGCGATTCGGCCTTGTCGACAATCTTGTCCCGTGGGGCCACCGGCAAGTCGAGCTTCTTGGCGATGGCCGCCAGGTGCTGATTGGCCAGGGTGCGTTCATTGATGACTTCGATGGTGTAGTCCTTGATCTCCTGGGACGAAGTCTTGGCGTGTGCCATGCGGCTGGTCTCGATATCGGCCATGCCCTTGGCCGAAGCCTGCTCGATGAAATCGGCAGGCGACTGGGCGAAAGCATTGCTGGCGCCGAGGCCCAGCAGCATCGCGAAACTGGCGGTGCGTAACCGGATAGCCATGCGGCTCATGATGGGTTCCTCCAGGTAATAAACAGGTGCAGGGAAACGAGCCCCGCTCTGAATCTGAATTTTCAGGGCGGCAAAGGTTTAGAAAAAACTTGTTAGTGCGACGAACGGTCGTCATGCCCTGCTGCCAAACAGGCCCGGTAACAAACACGGTATTTATCAACCGCGCTCAGACAATACGCCCTGCACCTGCCCATTCAACCACTGCAACGCCGGGTCTCCCCCCCGCCGCGAATGCCATGCCAGCACAAACGCAAACGATGGGATATGAAACGGCGGCGGCACGGCCAATAGCCGTTCGTGATCAATATTGAGCAGCCCGCGAGACGACACGGTAAGCACCAGGTCCGTGCCCTGGATCAACTGCGGCGCGACACCCCAATGAGGCAAGCTGATAGACACGTGCCGGCGCTCACGAATCGCCGTCAGCGCCCGTTCGATTTCCGGGGTGCCGCTGCCACGCATTTCCAGCAATACGTGGGGCCGCGCCAGATAGGTGGGCAGGTCGAGTACACCGCTTGCCGGCAGGCTGTCGCGGTCCACCAGGCACACGTAATGCTCTTCAAACAGCGGCGTGCTGCGCAGCTCGGCAGGCATGTCGGGAAACACCCCGGCCGCCAGGTCGATATCGCCATTGAGCACACCGTCAAGCATGCCTTCGCGACTGGCCTGGATAATCTGCAAATCAATCCCCGGCGCTTCCCGGCGCAAGGTGCGCACCAGTCCCGGCAAGAAAATCGCCGCACTGTAGTCCGACATGGCGACCCGGAAGGTGCGCTTGGCCGACGCCGGATCAAAACGATTGGGCTCCAGCAGCGCCTGTACCTGGGCCAGCGCTTCCGCCAGCGGCATGGCCAGTTCCAGAGCACGAGCAGTGGGCACCAGCGAGCTGCCCTGGCGCACCAGCAACGCGTCTCCGAGCAAGTCCCGCAACCGCGCCAGCGCGTGGCTCACCGCCGGCTGGCTCAGGTGCAGGCGCTCGGCGGCACGGGTCACGTGTTGCTCGCTGAGCAAGGCGTCAAGGATCACCAGCAGGTTAAGGTCGATGCGTCGTAGATCATTCATCAGCTGCATGTTCTGCATAAGAACTTGGAATTTAAATTTGCGCGACGAATAGCCTAGAGTCCAGCAAAACCTCTGGGATATTGATCATGACGACGTTGCATTGGGTAGGTTTGTTGCTGTTGGCCGCGTTTGCCGGGGCAGTGGTGCCGTTTCAAAGCGCGATCAACGCCAACCTGGGACGCGGCCTGGGGCATCCGCTGTGGGCCACCCTGGCCTCGCTGCTGGTGAGCATCATCGTGCTGCTGCCGGTGATCCTGGCCCTGCGCCTGCCGCTGCCCAACCTGGGTTTTATCACCAAGGCGCCGCTGTGGATGTGGAGCGGCGGCGCGTTCGGCGTGTGCTTCATTTCGCTGGCGTTGATCCTGATGCCCAAGCTCGGCGCCTCGGGGTTTATCGCCCTGGCGATGGCCGGGCAAATCGTCGCCTCGTTGATGCTGGACCACTTCGGCTTGTTCGGGCTGGTGGAGCGCCAATTGACCGCGCCCCGGTTGATCGGGGCGCTGATGTTGATTGGCGGTGTGGCCCTGATTCAATTCAGTGCCGCACCCACCCGCTCGCTGGTGACCGCCGGCTGATCAGCGCTTGTCGAGGGTGCGCAGCTTCTGAGGCAAGCCCCACAGCAACAGCGCCGCCGCCAGCAACGCACACACGCCGATGACATACAGCGCCGGCGTGGTGCTGCCAGTGAGGTCCTTGATCCGGCCGACCATCACCGGGCTGACGATGCCGCCGAACTGGCCCAACGTGTTGATCACCGCGATCCCGCCAGCAGCGCCCGCGCCGGCACCGGCCAACAACTTCGGCGGCAGCGTCCAGAACGTCGGGATCGAAGCGATGATCCCCGCGCCCAGCAAGCTCAGGGCGACGATCAGGAACGTGGTGTGATCGGCAAAGATCCCGGCACAGAAGAACCCCACCGCCCCCAGCGCCACCAGGCCGCTGACGAACTTGCGACGTTCGCCGGTGGCGTCGGACAAGCGTCCGATCACCACCATGCTGATGGCACCGCAGACGTAGGGAATCGCCGTCAGCAAGCCGATCATCACCGGGCTCTGGGTGCCGGCGCTGCGGATCAGTTGCGGCGCCCAGAAGTTCAGGCCGTAGGACGCCACCTGGATCAGGAAGTAGATAAAACCCAGCATCAGGAAGCCTGGGATACGCAATGCAGCCAGCAACGAGCCACCGCTCTTGTGGGGTTCATGCACGGCAATGCGGCTGGCCAGCAACGTCTTCTCCGTCGAGGTCAGCCAGTGGGCGTCCTCGATACGGTCCTTGAGCAGCTTGAGCACCAGGAACCCCAGGCCCACACAGGGCAAGCCACCGAGCAAGAACAACCAGTGCCAGCCGCGCATTTGCAGCACACCATCGAGGTGTTCCAGCACCAGCCCGGAGAACGGCGCGCCCACCAGCCCGGCAAACGCCGACGCCAGGAACAGCATCGAGGTGATACGCCCACGGTAGTGCTGCGGGAACCACAACGTCAGGTAATACAGCACGCCCGGGGCAAACCCGGCCTCCATCGCACCGATGATGAAACGCAGGCCGTAGAACTGCCATTCGGCCGTGACGAACACCATAGCGGCCGTCGCCAGCCCCCACGACATCATGATGCGAGCGATCCAGCGGCGGGCGCCGACCTTGTACAGCATCATGTTGCTCGGCACTTCAAAGATCACATAGCCCACCACAAACAGCCCGGCGCCGAGACCATAGGCAGTGTCACTCAGGCTCAGGTCGGCCTGTAGCTGGAACTTGGCGAAGCTGATGTTGATGCGGTCAAAAAACGCGAACAGGTAGCAGACCATGATCAGCGGCATCAGGCGCCAGGCGACCTTGCTGACCAGGGCTTTTTCGGCATCGTGTTCAGCGGCCGGGCGCACGCCGGCCTCCAACGTATTAAGGCTCATCGATTCTCTCCAGCGGACTGCTCGCAGGCGTCCGATTGTTTTTGTTGTCTGGTTACGGCTTACAAGGTGGCGATGTAGGCCGGTGGCGGATGCAGGTCGCAATTGCGCCCGGCCTTGGCCACCTGGCCCGGCAATTCGTGGCCCAGCAAGGCTGGCAATTGCCGCGACATTTTCAGCAGGTGCGGCAGGTCGATGCCGGTGTGGATCCCGACTTCATCACACAGGTTGACCAGGTCTTCAGTGCAGATATTGCCCGACGCGCCGGGCGCAAACGGGCAACCGCCGAGGCCGCCCAATGCCGCATCAAACCGTCGCGCACCGGCCTCGTAGGCGGCCAGCACATTGCACAAACCCAGGCCGCGAGTGTTGTGGAAATGCAGGGTCAGGTCGCTCGCCGGAACACGTTCGAGCACGCGCTTGACCAGGCGCTCGACCTGACGCGGATTGGCCATGCCGGTGGTGTCGGCCAGGCTGATGCCCTGGATGCCCAGCCCGCGGTAGGCGTCGACCAATTGCAGCACGCGGTCCTCATCGATCTTGCCCTCGAACGGGCAGCCGAAGGTGGTCGCGATGCTGCCGTTGAGGCGCAACGGGTGCTCGGCAGCAAAGCTCACGATATCGCCGAACGCCGCCAACGAGGCTTCGCAACGCATGCGCATATTCGCCAGGTTGTGGGTCTGGCTGGCGGACATCACCAGGTTCAACTCATCGGCCCGGGACTCGATGGCACGCTGGGCGCCCTTGAGGTTGGGGATCAACGCCACGTAGATAACCCCGGGGCGACGAGTGATGCCCTGGAACACCTGTTCCCCATCGCGCAAGGCGGGAATGGCCTTGGGCGACACGAACGAGCCGGCTTCGATCCGGGAAAACCCGGCCATGGACAGTTGGTCGATCAACGCGATCTTGTCGACAGTCTCGACCCAGGTCGGCTCGATTTGCAGGCCGTCACGGGGCGAGACTTCCTGCACGATCAGCGCATCGGAATAGTTTTTCATTGCACCACTCCCGAGGTTTTCAGGCGTTGAATATCGGCGCTGCTCAGGCCCAGGTCGCCGAGGATTGAATCAGTGTGCTGGCCCAGGCTCGGGCCCTGCCAATTCACCGCGCCGGGGGTTTCCGACAGTTTGGGCACGATACCGGGCATCTTCACCGTGAGGCCGCCGGGCAGGTCGGCGCTGAGCAGCATGTCGCGGGCCTGGTAGTGCGGATCGGCGACGATATCGGCCACTGAATAGATGCGCCCCGCCGGTACTTCGGCGGCTTCCAGGGCACTGAGCACCTGGTCGATGGGCAGGCTGCTGGTCCAGTGGGTGATGGCGGCGTCCAGCAGGCCGCTCTTGGCAGCGCGGCCATCGTTGTGGGCAAACTCCGGCGCTTCGGCCAGGTCGGCGCGGCCGATGGCGAGCATCAGGCGCTTGTAGATCGGGTCGCTGTTGCCGGCGATCACCACATAGGCGCCATCGGCGGTCAGGTAGGTGTTGGACGGTGCGATGCCGGGCAAGGCGCCGCCGCTGCGTTCGCGCACATGGCCGAGCATGTCGTATTCCGGCACCAGGCTTTCCATCAGGTTGAACACGCTTTCGGCCAGGGACACGTCGACAATCTGGCCGTCGCCCTGGCCGGTCTTGACCCGCAGCAGCGACATCAGCGCGCCGATCACACCGTGCAGCGACGCCAGGGAATCACCGAGGCTCACGCCGACCCGCGCCGGTGGTGAATCCGGGTTGCCAGTGGTGTAGCGAATCCCGCCCATGGCCTCGCCGATGGCACCGAAGCCCGGGCGGTCGCGGTAAGGGCCGGTCTGGCCGTAGCCGGAGATGCGCACCAGGGTCAGCTTGGGGTTGAGGGCGTGCAGCACGTCCCAGCCCAGGCCGAGTTTTTCCAGGCCGCCGGGGCGCAGGTTTTCGATCAGCACGTCGGCATCGCCCAGCAATTGCTTGACCAGGTCCAGGCCTTCTGCCGACTTGAGGTCCAGGGCCAGGGACTTTTTGTTACGCGATTGCAGGTACCACCACAGCGACGTACCTTCGTGAAGCTTTCGCCATTTGCGAAGCGGATCGCCCTGCCCCATGGCTTCGATCTTGATCACCTCGGCGCCAAACTCGGCCATCAGCCGGGCGGCGAAGGGCGCGGCAATCAGGGTGCCGATCTCGATCACCTTGATACCGCTCAGGGGAGCCGTCATGGGGTGTACCTCTTGTTCTTGGAATGTGGGGCCAAGGCTAGAGGACGCAGGCAGTAGAAATCCAACCGTCAGTTGGCAACGAGCGTTCGCCAAATGCGAACGCTTGAGTAAGGACTGGTTGTGGCGAGGGCCCTCGCCACAGCGTTTGCTTACGCCTGCTCCCGCCGCAGGTAATCGAACAACAACCGGCTCACCGGCGACAGCTGCGCCTCGTCACGCACCACCAGGATCAGGCTGCGGTCCGACCAGGCATCCGTCAGCGGCACCGCGTGCAAGCCCAACGCCCGGCCAAACAGTTCATAGGCTTTTTGCGGCAGGATGCCGATGCCCATGTTGGCCTGGACCATCCGGCACATGGCATCGAAGCCCGGCACATGGATCCGCAAGCGCAGCACCTTGCCCGCCTCCCGCGCCGCCGCATGGGTGCGCATGTTGATCGAACTGGCGGAATGCAGCCCCACGTAGTCGCTGTCCAGCGTCTCGGCGAACGCCAGGGTCTTGCGCGAAGCCAACGGGTGATCCGCCGGCATCAGCACCACCAGCTTGTCCCGGCGATAGGTCACACCGGGCAGGCCTTTGGTATCGGTGTCGCTGGAACAGATGCCCAGGTCCGCAACGCCGTCAATCACACCTTGGACCACGCCATTGCTGGGCCGCTCTTCCAGGTCGGCCTTCACCTGTGGATGCAGCGCGGAAAAGTCGCGCAAGTCTTCGGGCAGGAACTGAATGATTGCCGAGAGGTTCGCCAGCATCCGCACATAACCGCGCACGCCGTGACTGTGTTCGCCCAGCTCCAGGCCCATCTTCTCGACATTGAACAGCATCTGCCGTGCATGGTGCAGCAAGGTCTCGCCGGCAGCCGTGAGCTGCATGCCCTTGGCCTGGCGCACAAACAGGCTGACGCCCAGCACCTGTTCCAGCTCCATCAAGCGCTTGCTGGCCGCCGAGACCGCGATAGCTTCACGGGCGGCGGCGCGGGTCAGCGTGCCTTCCTCATGCACTGCCACAAACAATTGCAGGGTGATCAGGTCAAGGCGGCGAACCAGGCTTTTGTGCAGCATCTAGGCGCGCTCGGTGGCCAGGCGATTGATATCGGCCTGCTCCACCACCGGCAGAGGTGCACCGTGCCGGACGGCCGAGAGCATTGCGCGGCCAACGGTTTCCGTGCTCACCACCCAGGCCGGTCGCACATGGCGCAGCAGCGACAACAACGGGCCGACCACGGTGTAGATGGACTGGTAGAGCGGGGTTTTCGAGCGCACGCCGTGCAACGGCTGGATCACCCCGGGACGGAACAGGTACACCGCCTTGAACGGCAGGCGCAGCAACGCATTCTCGGTCTTGCCCTTGATCCGTGCCCACATGGTTTTGCCGGTTTCGCTGCTGTCGGTACCGGCGCCGGACACGTAGATAAAGGTCATCTGCGGGTTGAGCCGCGCCAGGGTGCTGGCGGCCACCAGCGTCAAGTCGTAGCTCAAATGGGTGTACTTGGCTTCATCCATGCCCACCGAAGAAACGCCCAGGCAAAAGAAGCAGGCATCGAAACCTTGCAGCAGATGCTCCAAGGGCTGGAAATCGAACATGTCGGCATGCAGCACCTGGTGCAGCTTGCCGTGTTCCTGGGTCAGCGCGGTACGGCCGACGGCGACGACTTCCTGCACGTCACTGGCCAGCAGGCACTCGCGCAACACGCCTTGGCCGACCATGCCGGTGGCGCCGAATAATAGAACTCTCATAAGGTTGGTTCCTAAGCGACAAGCGGTTAGCTTCATGCTGCAAGGTAGAGACAAACCCACTGGCAACTTGTAGCTTGCGGCTTGCAGCTTACTGCTCAACAGGATCTTTTTCCCCTTGAAAAGCACCACGACCCTCACCATTGCCTGCAGCGCGGCCTTTTTGTCCCAGGTTGGCATCAGCAGTTATCTGCCCGCCGTGCCGGCGATTGCCTTGTCATTGACCGCTGCAGAGGACCAGGTGGCACTGGCCCTGGCGGTGTACTTGATCGGCATGGCGTTGCCGATGCTGCTCTGGGGCAGCCTCGGTGAGCGCCTGGGTAGAAAGCCGGTGTTGCTGGCAGCGTTGGCGTTGTATGCGCTGGCCAGTGCGGCGATTCCGTCCGCCTACAGCCTCGAATCGTTCCTCGGCCTGCGCCTGGTCCAAGGCCTCGGTGCGGGCGGTGTGTCGGTGATGGCGCGGGTGCTGGTTCGTGACAGCTTCAGCGGTGCCCTGTTGGCCAAAGGTTTGTCGTGGCTGGGCATGACGTTCGTGATCGCCCTGGGCATCGGGCAGTTTGTGGGCTCGCTGTTGCAAGTGGCGTTTGGTTGGGAGGCGATCTTTTATGGGCTGGCGGTCTCGGCTGTCGGCTTGATGATTGCGCTGCAACGGGTGGTGTTCCCAAGATTGGAAAAAGCCTCTGGACACGTCTTGGCCTGGCGCATCTACGGCACGATCCTGCGTCATCCGGCGTTCCTGCGGCCTGCGTTGGCGGGCGGTTTGGGTTACGGGGTGATCATCGCGTTCAACACCTGCGCACCGTTGATTTTGCAGGGCCATTTCGAGTGGAGCGCGGCGCAATATGGCTGGCTCGGCTGGCCAATCAGCGGGGCGTATCTGGCGGGGGCGTTGATGGTCAATCGCCTCGTCGCCCGCACCGGGCGCCTGTCGATGATGAGTTGGGGCGTGGCGTTGGTGATGTGCGGCAGCGCGACGATGTTGCTGGGCAGCCTGTTTGCCAATGGGCTGGCGATCCTGCTGTGGCTGCCGTATTGCCTGGCGGTGTTCGGCCAATCGATGAGTTATCCCATCAGCCTGTCGCTGGCCAATGATGAATCACCGGTGAGCGGCTCCTACGCCATGGCCTTGAGCGGCTTTATGCATCAGTTGATGGCGGCGGCGATCGGTGGCGTGGCCAGCCTGCTGGCGAGTCAGCAGGCCTGGCCGTTGGCGGTGTTATGCGTGACGCTGGCGGGCGGCGCACTGCTGTGCGTCGCCATGGCCAGGACTGATCAGAACGCGCTGCGGAAGATCTCTTCAATCTGACGCTGATCCGCGCGCCGTGGGTTGGTCAGGCCGCAGGCGTCCTTCAGGGCGTTGGACGCCAGCAGCGGGATGTCCTGCAACTTGGCGCCCAGCTCCCGCAACCCGGCAGGAATTTCCACATCCTGGGACAGGCTGCGAATCGCCGCGATGGCCGCCTGGGCGCCCTCTTCCACCGACGTACCCTTGATATCTGCGCCAAGGGCCCGTGCCACATGGCTCAGGCGCTCGGCGCTGACGCTGGCGTTGAAGCTTTGCACATGGGGCAACAGCACCGCATTGCACACGCCGTGGGGCAAGTCATACAGCCCACCCAACTGGTGCGCCATGGCGTGCACGAACCCCAGGGACGCGTTGTTGAAGGCCATGCCGGCAAGGAACTGCGCGTAGGCCATGTTCTCCCGGGCGGCCAGGTCTTTACCGTCGCGCACCGCAATCCGCAGGTTGGCGCTGATCAGTTCGATGGCCTTGATCGCACAGGCGTCGGTGATCGGGTTGGCAGCCGTGGACACGTAGGCTTCGATTGCGTGGGTGAGTGCGTCCATGCCGGTGGCGGCAGTCAGGCCCTTGGGCATGCCGACCATCAGCGCCGGGTCGTTGACCGACAGCAGCGGCGTGACGTTACGGTCGACGATGGCCATTTTCACGTGGCGGGTTTCGTCGGTGATGATGCAGAAGCGGGTCATTTCGCTGGCCGTGCCGGCGGTGGTGTTGATGGCTACCAGCGGCAGTTGCGGTTTGGCCGACTGATCGACGCCTTCGTAGTCACCGATGTGCCCGCCGTTGGTCGCACACAGGGCAATGCCCTTGGCACAGTCATGGGGTGAGCCACCGCCCAGTGACACCACGAAATCACAGGCGCTCTGCTGCAGCAGTGCCAGGCCTTTTTCGACGTTCTCGACGTTCGGGTTGGGCTTGGCGCCGTCATAGATCACCGAGTCGATGTCTTGCATCGCAAGCTTCTCGGCGATCATGCTGGCCACACCTGCCTTGGCCATCCCGGCGTCAGTGACGATCAGCGCCTTGCGAAAACCGTAGTTGCGAATCGCGGTCATGGCTTCGTCGAGGCAGTCGAGGCCCATGATGTTGACGGCGGGAATGAAGAAGGTGCTGCTCATGGTGGCTAATCCTTTAAAGTCGTTATGCCTACAGCATCGACCTCGATTGCCTGCGGCATCTTGACCAGGATCAACGCCCGCTCGTGATAAAGTCACCGCCCAGCCGATTTCGAGTAGACCCGCCGCAATGAAGGATTCCCAGGATTTTGATGCCCACCTAGAAGACTGGAACGCCTTGCGCAGCAGTACCGCCATCAGCGGGATCCTGATCGGCAACGGCGCCAGCCGCGCAGTGTGGGAAGATTTTGCCTACGACTCACTGTTCGAAAACGCCCGCACCGTGGAAGAAAAACCCCTGAGCCAGTCCGAACTCAGCGTGTTTGACGCGATGCAGACCCGCAGCTTCGAGCAGGTGCTGGGTGCACTGAAAACCACCAGCCGGGTCAACAAGGCCCTGGCGGTCAGCTCGGCTGCGCCGCGTAATCGCTATTACGCGATCAAGGAAGCGCTGATCAATACGATCCACAGCGTGCATATTCCGTGGCGCCTGGTGAAGCCGTCGACACTGGCGACCCTCCATCAGGAGCTGGCGAGTTACCCGACGGTGTTCACCAGCAATTACGACCTGCTCAACTACTGGGCGATCCTGCATGCGCCGGGCATCGACGATCTGTTTCGCAGTGCCGATGCGAGCTTTGACCTGCGTAATACTGCTTGCGACACCACGCGCATTTTGTATCTGCATGGTGGCCTGCACCTGGTGCGTAACCTTGATGGTACGGCGCGTAAATTGCCGACCACTGACAGCACGTTGCTTAGCAGTTTTGCGATCAACAACACGATCAAGACGCTGGATGATGTGCCGTTGTTTGTCAGCGAGGGCAAGGTTGAGGAGAAGCTGAAGACCATTCGCAGTTCTGACTATTTGTCGTTCTGTTACGAGCAGTTGTTGGGCCATGAAGGTGGGCTATGCATCTTTGGGCATCACCTCGGCGCGCAGGATGTGCATCTGGTGCAGGCGATTCGACAGGCGAAGATCAGCACGTTGGCGATTTCGGTGTTTGGCCGCAGTGCGGGGTTTATCCAGCAGCAGAAGCGGCGTTTTGCGGAGTTGTTTGAGGGGATGGAGGTGGAGTTGCGGTTTTTTGATGCGCGTAGTCATGCGCTTGGGAATTCGGGGCTTTCGGTGCCCGTGGAGCGGTGATGGTAGTTGGGGTGGGGTGAGGTGGGGTGGGGTGGGGTGTACATATCCGTTGCTGCGGTAACGGCTACTTATGGTTTCGCTCTTACAGCGAGTCACTTTTTTACAAACGCCTAAAAAAGTAACCAAAAAACGCTTTGCCCCACCACTCGGTGCCTCGCTTAGGCTCGGCATGCCCGCACTCCGGCACGGCTCCGCGGGCCGCCGCGACGGGCCATCCATGGCCCGGCGCGGCTAAATCGGCATCCTTGCCGATTTACCCGCTCCACCCTGCCTACTTGCGGCCATCGTGGTTGACGGGGCCCGCAGATCAAAATCAAGAGCAGATCAAGATCAAAAGCACGCAGCCTCGCTGGCGCTCGACAGCTGCTACGGGCGGTGTGGCTCTGCTTTTCTGTAGGAGCTGGCTTGCCGGCGATGCAGACAACTCGGTTTTTCAGACACACCGAGGTGATGCCATCGCAGGCAAGCCAGCTCCTACAGTGGACCGTGCCCACTTTAGCTTTTGATTTGGCTTTTAAACACTCAAGCCGGCCGGTAGGCCGCTGTGCTGTTGATCTGCTTTTGATCTTGATCTTGGGCGCCCCGTTAAACCACGCTGGCCGAACGCAGGCTTTGGAGCGTGGGTAACCCGGCAGGACGCCGGGTTAGCCGTCCTGGGCCAGGGATGGCCCATGACGGCGGCCCACGGTCCAAAGCCGGAGTGAGGGCACACCGAGCCTAAGCGAGGTGCCGAGTGGTGGGGCAAGAGCGTTTTGCTTACTTTTGCGCTGTTCAAAAGTGAGCCGCTGTAAGAGCGGAACCCTAGGCGGCCGTTACCCAAATAACGGATATGCCCCCACCCCCACCCCCACCATCACGCTTCAGCACTATGCACCACCACCAAAAGCTGAGCCTGAACCTCCCCCACCGACCGAATCCGATGCGGCTTCTGCGCATTGAAATGCAACGCATCCCCCCGATTCAACACCACCCGCTCACTCATGAAGTCCACCTCAACCTGGCCTTCATGCACAAACAAAAACTCCTCCCCCAAATGTTCCTTGAAGGTCTTGTCGGTGAACTCCGCCGGCGGGTAAATGATGAACGGCAACAAACTACGCTCACTGACCTGATGCGCCAGCACCGCGTAACCCGGTGACGCATCGGTGCCCGACAACGCCTGCCGTTCGTGGCTGCGCACCAGGCTGTAGCTGTCGAGGCTGACATTGTCCTCGCTGAACAATTCTTCGACCTTCACATTCAACGCCTTGGCCAGTTTCAGCGCCGCCGCAATCGACGGCGTATTCAACCCGCGTTCGACTTTCGACAGGTAACTCTTGGTCATCCCGGATTTTTCCGCGAGCGACTCCAACGTCACACCAAGTTTTTTTCTCAATATTTTCAAACGGATAGACATGTGCAGCGGTTAATCCATTAAAGAGGCGATGATGAATGCTTGCTAATGACACTTTGTGTCATATAGTCTCTTTAGTGTCATTTGCGACGAACAAGGACACTGATATGGCCAAGACATTAGCACTCCCGAAAGACCAGCTGGTCAAGCAGGCGCTGACCCAGATGCAAAACACCCTGGCGGATAATACGTGGACCGACCGGCAAAAGCTGGCGCTGACCTGCCGGATCCTGTTCGAAAACGGCCACGACTCCGGCCTCGCCGGGCAGATCACCGCACGCGGCCCGACGCCTGGCACCTACTACACCCAACAACTGGGCCTGGGTTTTGATGAGATCACCGCCAGCAACCTATTGCTGGTCAACGAAGACCTGGAGGTGCTGGAAGGCCATGGCATGCCCAACCCGGCCAACCGTTTTCACAGCTGGGTGTACCGCGGTCGCCCGGACGTGAACTGCATCATCCACACTCACCCGACCCACATCGCTGCGTTGTCGATGCTGGAAGTGCCTTTGCAGGTGTCCCACATGGACCTCTGCCCGTTGTACGAAGATTGCGCATTCCTCGAAGCCTGGCCCGGGGTGCCGGTGGGCAACGAAGAAGGTGAAATCATCACCGCTGCCCTGGGGGATAAACGCGCGATTCTGCTTTCCCACCACGGCCAATTGTCCACTGGGGCGAGCATCGAGGAAGCCTGTGTGATCGCACAGTTGATCGAACGCGCGGCCAAGTTGCAGCTGCTGGCGATGGCCGCCGGCACGATCAAGCCGATCCTGCCGGAACTGGGCCGCGAAGCCCATGACTGGATTTCCAAGCCCAAGCGCCACGGCGCCGCGTTCAACTACTACGCTCGGCAGAACCTGCGCCAACACGCCGATTGCCTGAACTGAAACCCTTTTTCGACCGGAGACCTTTCCATGTCCAGCCCTTCTATTCACGGCATTATCGGCTACACCATCACCCCGTTCAGCACGGACGGCCAGCGCCTTGACCTCGACGCCCTGGGCCTTTCGATCGACCGCCTGATCGACAGCGGCGTGCACGCTGTCGCACCGTTGGGCAGCACCGGCGAAGGCGCCTATCTCAGTGATGCAGAGTGGGATGAAGTCGCCGCCTACAGCATCCAGAAGGTGGGCAAGCGTGTGCCGACCATCGTCAGCGTCTCCGACCTGACCACCGCCAAGGCCGTGCGTCGCGCGCAGTTTGCCGAGGCCCACGGCGCGGACGTGGTGATGGTATTGCCGGCCTCGTACTGGAAACTCAGCGAGGCGGAAATCCTCGCCCACTATGCGGCCATTGGCGACAGCATCGGCGTGCCGATCATGCTCTACAACAACCCGGCCACCAGTGGCACCGACATGTCGGTGGACTTGATCCTGCGCATCGTCAACAGCGTCGACAACGTGACCATGGTCAAGGAAAGCACCGGGGATATTCAGCGCATGCACCAATTGCACCGGCGCAGCGAGGGCCAGGTGCCGTTCTACAACGGCTGCAATCCGCTGGCACTGGAGGCGTTTGCGGCGGGCGCGAAAGGTTGGTGCACGGCGGCGCCGAATCTGATTCCTCAGCTCAACCTGGATTTGTATAAAGCCGTTTTGGCCAATGACCTGGAGAAAGCGCGGGAGCTGTTTTATCGCCAGTTGCCGTTGCTGGATTTCATCCTCAAAGGTGGCTTGCCGGCGACGATCAAGGCCGGTTTGCGGCTGACGGACCTGGAGTCGGGGGATCCACGGCTGCCGGTGTTCCCGCTGGCTGAGGCAGGCCGTGTTCAGTTGCAAGAGCTACTGACCCTGTTGCGCTGAAACGCAATCCAAATGTGGGAGCGGGCTTGCTCGCGAAGGCGGTGGGTCAGTCAATTAATAGGTCGACTGACTCACCGCATTCGCGAGCAAGCCCGCTCCCACATTTAGTCCGCATCCAACCTTGGATTTTCAATAGAGACAAATGACAATAATTCTCGATATCATTCACGACTTTTCCACGTCGTGCTTCGTCAAGAAGGATATCCATGTCTCGTCCCAAGCCCGACCCGCTGTCGGCCGATGCCTTTCGCGGGTTTTATGCAGATATCCTGCATTTCCTGCGTAAACGCACGGACAACGCCAGCGACGCGGCAGACATGACCCAGGATGTCTTCACCCAATGGCTGGACTACCGCGACCGGGCCCAGGTCGAGCAGCCACGGGCGTTTCTGTTCCAGATGGCGCGCAATCTGCTGCGCGATCACTGGCGCAAACAGAAGGTGCGGCACACCGTCCACCAGCAACAGGCCGAACTGGATGCCGAACCTGTCAGCGACTCGCGAGACGATCCCATGGCCGCCGCGCAACGCCTGCAACGCCTGGAACAGTTGAAAGAAGTCCTCTCTGAACTCTCGCCGAGAAGACGAGAAGCCCTTATGCTGCACCGCTTCGAAGGCCTGAGCCAGGCGCAGATCGCCGAGCGCATGGGCGTTTCGGTCAGCATGGTGGAAAAGCACATCGCTTTTGCCTTGCTGCATTGCAAGCAGCGACTTCAACAAGAACAGGGCAAGGAGCAGCCAGAATGACCCGCCTGAGCGACATCGACACCTGTGACATCGAGGCCAGCGACTCCATCGATGCCCAGGCCGCCAGCTGGTTTGCGCGCAACCGCAATGACGCCGGTCGCGCCGACCGCAAGGCGTTTGCCGCCTGGCAGTCCGAGCCGGCCCATGCCCGCGCCTATGCGGAATTCGAACAGCTGTGGGCCGACCTGGCGCAGTTGCAGCAACTGAACAAACCGACACCGCTGCCCGCGCGCAAGACACCCGCCTGGCGCCCGGCCCTGGCGGTGGCTGCCGCATTGGTGTGTGCCGTGCTGACGAGCAACATCGGCGCCCCACGCGAGCTGTTCCACGCCCAGGTCGCGGCCCATGCCAAAGGAATGCGCACCATGCATTTGCCCGACGGCAGCACCTTGTACGTCAACGCCAATACGCGCCTGCGGGTGGACTTCAACAGTCACCAGCGCATCGTGCATCTGGATCAGGGCCAGTTGTATATCGAGGTGGCGCCCGACAAGGAGCGTCCGCTGTTCGTGCAGGCCGGTGAAGCCAATGTGCGGGTGGTCGGCACCGGCTTCGATGTGCGGCGCAGCAAGCAGCAACTGGTGGTCAGCGTGGCCCATGGGCAAGTGGCGTTCGATCCGGATGCCAGGCTGCCGGCCACCCTGCTCGGCGCCGATCAGCGGGCTACGTTCAGTTATGCCAAGGGCACGCTGCAGCAGCAAACCCTCACTGCCGGCGAGGTCGCCGATTGGCGCGGCGGCCACGTGTCGTTTCGTAATCGCGAGCTGGCCAGCCTGATGGACGAGTTGAGCCTGTACCGGCCCCAGGCGCCGTTGCTGGTGGACAGCGCGGTGGCGCAACTGAAGGTCTCGGGCAATCTGGACGTGAATGATCCGGACGCCCTGCTCAACGCCCTGCCGGCGCTATTGCCGGTGAAAACCGTGGCCCTGGCCGACGGCAATATCAGGATCGAACCGCGCAAATAGCCCCGCGGAATTCTTATTTGAGAATATTTTGCATTCGCATGTGAGGATTATTTTTCCTGCCGCGTCTTCCTCGGGTCTGCGTTTGATACGCACACCTTTCTGGCCATTTGGCTACTCCGGGGGATTTCATGTTTCGCGCGCCTTGCCACGTTCAGCACCTGTTTCTTCGACCCACCGCCATTGCCGCCTGCCTGGCCTTCAGCCTGAGTGCCCAGGCCGAGTCGTTCAAGCTGCAACTGCCGGCCCAGTCCCTGGCCACGTCCCTGAGCCAGGTGGCGCAGCAGGCGAAAATCCAGCTGCTGTTCGATGAAGCGCTGCTGAAAAATATCCAGGCGCCAGCCCTCAATGGCGACTTCACACCGGAAGTGGCGATTCGCACTCTGCTCAAGGACGGCGAGTTCGTATTGCTCAAGGTCGGCAGCACTTACGTGGTACGCCCCGAAGAGGGCAAGACCACCAACAGCAGCGCGATCCAGCTCGACGCCCTGAGCGTGATCGGCACCGGCAACGAGGTCGACTCCACCACCGTCGGCCGTTCCACCCTGACCCAGGCGGACATCGACCGCTACCAGTCCAACAACATTCCCAGCCTGCTGCAAACCTTGCCCGGCATCAGCCAGGGCGGCTCGCTGAAGCCCGGTGGCCAGACCATCAACATCCGTGGTTTCGGCGACGCCGAAGACGTGCCGCTGACCGTCGATGGCGCCACCAAAAGCGGTTTTGAGCGCTACCAGCAGGGCACTGTGTTTATCGAGCCCGAGCTGATCAAGAGCATCGAAGTGGAGAAAGGCCCCAACTCGCCCTTCAGCGGCAATGGCGGCTTTGGCGGTACGGTCAACATGACCACCAAGGATGCCCCGGACCTGCTCAAGGACGGGCGCAACAGCGGTGCCATGCTCAAATACGGCTACTCCAGCAACGACCATGAGCAGGTCTACAGCAGTGCCGTTTACGGGCGTACCGATGACGGCCGCTTCGATGCGCTGGCCTACCTGACCCAGCGCGACGGCGGCGACATGAAGCTGGCCGCCACCCTGCCCAACGACAACAACCAGTACCCGATCAACCCCAAGCGCCTGCCCAACAGCGCCCAGAATGTGGACGGCAAACTGTTCAAGTTCAATGCTCACTTCACCGATGAGCAAAGCCTGGGTCTGTCGTATTCGCGCTCCAACAGCCAGCGCTGGACGCCCTTCTCTGCCGCCAGCTACCCGACGCCGCCGACCCAGGCCAACATCGACCGCTATGGCTACGAAGCCGCGCTGAAACGCTTCCTGGCCAACCGCAATACCGTCGACACCACCTGGTCCGGCAAGTACGAATACCAGCCGATGAATAACCCGCTGGTGGACTTGACCATCAAGTACTCCGAATCCAATACCGACCAGACCGACGAGCGCGACGCCACGGCGTTTTTCCAGTTGGCCACCGGCGGGCGCAAGATGGACACCTCCTATAACGACAAGAACCTCGACGTACGCAACGTCAGCCTGTTTTCCACCGGTGCGTTGCAGCACGCGGTGACCACCGGTGTGCAAATCCGCAAGCACACCCGGGAAACCGAAATGTGGATGCCCGGCGCCACCTACAACACCCCGAAATACAACTACGGGCACTTCCAGCCGGGCTTCATGCCCCATGGCAAGGTCGACACCAACAGCTTCTTTATCCAGGACGCGGTGACGCTGGGCGATGTGACCATTACCCCGTCGATGCGCTATGACCATGTGCGCAACCGCGGCGAGGCCAACGACGCGCCGTACTACAGCAACCCGGACCCGGCCATCGGCCATGACTACAGCGACCGCACTTACACCGGCTGGTCGCCACGCCTGGCGGCGTACTGGACCATCACCCCGAACGTGGCGATGTTCGCCAACTGGAGCCGCACCTGGCGTGCGCCAGTGATCGACGAGCAGTATGAAGTCCAGGGCCTGGGCAGCCGCACCGCCACCAGCCTGGACCTGGACCCGGAGCGCATCACCTCCATCACCCTGGGCAACGTCACCAGCTTCGCCGATGTGTTCGCCCACGGCGACAACCTGCAACTGCGTACCACGCTGTTCCACAACAAGGTCGAGGACGAAATCTTCAAGGCCACAGGCGTGGGCTGCCAGAACCAGGCGGTCAACGGCGGGACGATTTCCAGCGCCTGCCCGCCGGGCGCGATGTCCAACTACCGCAACATCGGCGGCATGACCATCAAGGGTTTCGAGGCCGAGAGTTTCTATGACTCCACCTACGTGTTCGGCTCGGTATCGTTCGCCTACACCACCGGCAAACATGAAGGCGCCTACACCAACCCATGGGGGCCGGACGTCTGGGCGCGGGACATTCCGCCAACCAAATGGGTCGTGGTGCTCGGCACCAAGATCCCGAGCCTGGATATGCGGGTAGGCTGGCAAGGGCAGTTCATCGGCGCCACCAGCCGCCTGCCGAGCGACAAGTATTCCGGCGGCCCGGGCACCAGCATCGGCGACCTGTTCTACGACCAGTACGGCAACAAGCGCTACAACACCCAGGGCCTGTTCGCCAGCTGGAAGCCGCAACAGGCTTACCTCAAGGGTACCGAGGTGAACTTCACCGTGGACAACCTGTTCAACAACAACTTCCGACCGGCCCTGAGCGGCGACCGCGCCTACACCAAGGGCCGGGATGCGAAGATCAGTGTGACGCGGTTCTTCTGACCCCACCTAATCAATGTGGGAGCGGGCTTGCTCGCGAAAGCGCTGGATCAGTCGGTACATGAGTTACCTGACACACCGCCTTCGCGAGCAAGCCCGCTCCCACATTCAGATCTTCTGCGCGCCATTTCTTGTATTCACAAGGCTGAGCTCTGGGGCGTGAACCCGCTGCTTGCTCAAATACCGCGTGCAACTCACCCGCAAGAACGAAGCAAAATTCACCACTTCGCCGCGGTAATCCATCACTTCTTCATACAGCTTGGCGATCAGTTGATTGGTGGTCATGCCATCCACCTCGGCGATCTCGCTGAGGATGTCCCAGAACTGGTTTTCCAGGCGCACGGTGGTCACCACGCCGCAGATGCGCAGGGAACGCGAGCGGGATTCGTACAGAATCGGGTCGGCCTTGACGTACAGTTCGCACATGGCGATGACCTCCGCTTTACAGGGTGATTTTGGTGCCCAGCAGGCCGAGGAAACCCGCGAGCCAGCTTGGGTGCGCCGGCCACGCCGGGGCTGTCACCAGATTGCCTTGAACGTGGCTGTCGGTCACCGGGATATCGATGAACGTACCGCCCGCCAGTCGTACCTCCGGCCCGCACGCCGGGTAGGCGCTGCACTCGCGGCCTTCCAGGATCCCGGCAGCCGCCAGCAGTTGCGCGCCATGGCACACGGCAGCGATGGGTTTGCCAGCCTGATCGAAATCCTTGACCAGTTGCAGGACCTTTTCGTTCAGCCGCAGGTACTCAGGGGCACGGCCACCCGGCACCAGCAGCGCGTCGTAGTCGGCGGCGTTCACCTTGGCAAAATCCGCATTCAGGGCAAACAGGTGCCCGGGTTTTTCGCTGTAGGTCTGGTCGCCTTCGAAGTCGTGGATCGCCGTGCGCACGGTCTGGCCGGCGGACTTGTCCGGGCACACGGCGTGCACGGTATGCCCCACCATCAACAGCGCCTGGAACGGCACCATCACTTCATAGTCTTCGACGTAATCGCCGACCAGCATCAGGATTTTTTTCGCGGCCATGGGACATTCCTCCGGTTGAACGGTTGGGCAGATAGGAGTAGCCAAGATAGACCCGCAGGCTTGATCCGGGTAATGGCCCGCTACTACATCAGCACCCCGGCTTGTGTGGGAGCCGGGCTTGCCCGCGATGCAGACACCTCGGCCTGACAGGTAAACTGCGTTGATCCCATCGCAGCCTCGCCAAGGCTCGACAGCTCCCACATGAACCGAGTCGCCCGTTCAAACTGTACGGCTCAATCTGCACCTAGCTGTAAGCCCGTGTTTGCGGGGCTTTGTGGCTAGATGAACATCCACTTCCGGCCCATTCGATTCTGGTTCCTTCCATGAGCTCCCGCGAAAATACCGGCATGGCCCTCGGCCTGCTGGGCGTCGTCATCTTCAGCCTCACCCTGCCCTTCACCCGTATCGTGGTGCAGGAAATCCACCCGTTGCTCAATGGCCTGGGCCGGGCGTTGTTCGCGGCGGTGCCGGCGGCGGCGTTGTTGCTGTGGCGCCGTGAGCGCTGGCCCACCTGGCGCCAGGTGCGCGGGCTGACGCTGGTGATTGCCGGGGTAATCCTGGGTTTCCCGGTGTTGTCGGCCTGGGCCATGCAAACCTTGCCCGCGTCCCATGGCGCGCTGGTCAACGGGTTGCAGCCGCTGTGCGTGGCGCTGTACGCGGCGTGGCTGTCCCATGAACGGCCGTCGAAGGCCTTCTGGGCCTGCGCGGCGCTGGGCAGTGCGCTGGTGCTGAGTTATGCGTTGATCACCGGAGCCGGCAGCATCCAGGCGGGCGACCTGTTGATGCTCGGGGCGATTGCCGTGGGTGGCCTGGGTTATGCCGAAGGCGGCCGGTTGGCCAAGGAGATGGGCGGCTGGCAGGTAATCTGTTGGGCGCTGGTGCTGTCGACGCCGGTATTGATCGGGCCGGTGGCCTACCTGGCGCTGCAACACGAAGGGCCGATTTCCATGCGCACCTGGTGGGCGTTTGGTTATGTCTCGTTGTTTTCGCAGTTCCTGGGGTTCTTTGCGTGGTACGCCGGGCTCGCCATGGGTGGCATCGCCCGGGTCAGCCAGATTCAGCTGTTGCAGATCTTTTTCACCATCGCGTTTTCGGCGCTGTTTTTTGGTGAACACATCGAGCCGATTACCTGGCTGTTTGCCTGCGGGGTGATTGTGACGGTGATGTTGGGGCGCAAGACCAGCGTGAAGCCTGCGCCAGCTCCCAAGGCTAGCGCGATCTAATGTGGGAGCGGGCTTGCTCGCGAATGCGGTGGGTCAGTTGATACATCAGGTGACTGACACACCGCTTTCGCGAGCAAGCCCGCTCCCACATTTTTGATTTGCGTCGCACTCAGGCGAGGTAACCGTCCGCCCGCAGCAGGGTTTCAAGGCAATGTTCGGTGATGTTGTAGAACGCCTTGAGCTCCTGGATTTTCTCCAGGAGTTGAGCGTTGTCCACCGGCTCGGCACGCTTCACCGCCAGGATCATCTTGTTCTTGTTGGTGTGCTCCAACGAGATGAACTCAAACACCTTGGTCTCATAGCCGCACGCTTCAAGGAACAACGCGCGCAAACTGTCGGTGACCATTTCCGCCTGCTGGCCCAGGTGCAGGCCGTATTGCAGCATCGGCTTGAGCAGCGCCGGGCTCTGGATCTGCAGGCGAATCTGCTTGTGGCAGCACGGCGAGCACATGATGATCGACGCACCGGAGCGGATGCCGGTGTGAATCGCGTAGTCGGTGGCGATGTCGCAGGCATGCAGGGCGATCATCACGTCCAGTTCGCTGGGCGCGACGCTGCGCACATCCCCGCACTTGAACACCAGCCCCGGGTGGTCCAGGCGGGCGGCGGCGTTGTTGCACAGGGTCACCATGTCTTCGCGCAGTTCCACGCCGGTGACTTCGCCCTCGGCGTTGAGGGTGTTGCGCAGGTAGTCGTGGATGGCAAACGTCAGGTAGCCCTTGCCCGAGCCAAAGTCCGCGACCCGCACCGGCTGGTCCAGCTTCAGCGGCGAGGTGGTCAGCGCATGGCTGAACACTTCGATGAACTTGTTGATCTGCTTCCACTTGCGCGACATCGCCGGGATCAGCTCGTGTTTGGCGTTGGTCACACCAAGGTCGGCGAGGAAGGGCCGGGTCAGGTCCAGGAAGCGATTCTTCTCGCGGTTGTGCTCGGCAGACGGCGCTTCGCGCAGTTGCTGCGGCTTGCTTTTGAACAGTGAGCTTTTGTTTTTCTTGCTGTATTCCAGCTGGGCTTCGTCGGTCACCGACAGCAGGTGCGCATTCTTGAACGCCGCCGGCAACAATTCGGCAATTGCCGCCACGCCGTCGGCCAGGGAGAAGTTCTTGGTGATGTCGCGGGTCTTGTAGCGATAGACGAAGGACAGGCAAGGCTGATCCTTGACCGTCAGTTGCTTGATGATCAGCTTCTGAAGATCAGGCTCGGTGCCGACGTACTTGGCCAGCACCAGCTTGATAAAGGCGTTTTGCTCAAGGCTCGCGCTCAGCAGTTCGAGGAACTGCGCGTGATGATCCGGCGCGGGGCTGGCAGGTTTAGCGGTGGCAGACATGAACAAAAACGCCTCGGGCAGGGAATGCCGGGAATTTTACACTACTCCAACACCACCAACCGATTCGGCA